>Ga0209699_100013_pt1 | contig 352482 bp, 328 predicted proteins | sample SynthPrep_1_END__FD_187204 | JGI IMG/M metagenome (GOLD analysis project Ga0209699, IMG submission 187204) | Synthetic microbial communities from Ohio, USA - SynthPrep_1_END_DS7_MetaG (SPAdes) (version 2) | ecosystem: Engineered > Bioreactor > Aerobic > Activated sludge | place: USA: Ohio...
GGTTGGTTAAGATCTTTCGTCTCAACCGAGGCGCGCATTCTACAGCAGCCTCATTTGCTGTCAAGTGATTATTTTCAGAAGTTTTCGAGGATTTCCTCAACAACTTCAACCACTTGCGCTTCCGATCCCTCGTTAGCGGGAGGCGAATTCTACAGCGTTACACGCTGCTGTCAACACCTCTTTTTTTCCGCTTTCGACCGAGAGGATCGAAACGTTAATAGAGCCAAACAACATTGCTCTACCAACTCCTTCTGGGCTTCGATGAACTGAAGCAACTCGCTGTCGAATTCTGCTTAACTCTTTGTTTACCAAGGAGTTTTCCGTTTCGACTGCGCCGGAAGTGGGGCGAATTATAGACAGATATAAATCGCCGTCAACCCTTAATTTCAGGTTTATTCGGATTTAAGCGTAATACGTGCAAATGCCTTCTTGCCGGCCTGGCAAACGTGGGTCGCGCCCAGCTCGTATATAAAGGTGCGATCGACAACCTCACCATCTATACGCACACCACCGGAACCCAGAAGGTCACGAGCAACCGCCGAGTTCTTCACCAGACCTGCCTTATTAAGGACAGCCGCGATCGGCATCGCCTCGCCAGCAGTCAGCTCAATCTCAGGCAGATCATCCGGCAGCTCGCCATCCTTCATGCGATTGCCCGCCGCACGGTGAGCACTGGCCGCAGCCTCCTCGCCATGGAAGCGCGCAACAATCTCTTCCGCGAGCTTGATCTTGACGTCCCGCGGATTCGCACCCGCCTCTACGTCGGCACGCAACGCATTGATCTCATCCATCGAGCGGAAGCTCAACAGCTCGAAGTAACGCCACATCAGCGCATCCGGAATAGAAACCAGCTTGCCGTACATCACGCCAGGTGCTTCCTGGATCCCGACATAGTTGCCCAACGACTTGGACATCTTCTTCACGCCATCCAACCCTTCCAGCAATGGCATGGTCAGAATGCACTGGGCCTCCTGACCATACGCGCGCTGCAGCTCACGCCCCATCAACAGGTTGAACTTCTGATCGGTACCGCCCAGCTCGACATCCGCACGCAGCGCCACCGAGTCATAACCTTGAACCAACGGATATAGGAACTCGTGAATCGCAATAGGCTGATTGGTGGAGTAGCGCTTATCGAAGTCATCGCGCTCAAGCATCCGCGCAACGGTGTACTGGGATGTCAGGCGAATAAAGTCCGCCGGGCCCATTTGATCCATCCATGTGGAGTTGAACGCCACCTCGGTCTTGGCCGGATCGAGAATCTTGAAGACCTGGGTCTTGTAGGTCTCGGCATTATCGAGAACCTGCTCACGGGTCAGCGGCGGGCGCGTGGCGCTCTTACCACTCGGGTCGCCGATCATCCCGGTGAAGTCACCTATAAGGAAGATCACCTGGTGCCCCAGCTCCTGGAACTGGCGCAGCTTATTAATAAGCACGGTATGACCCAGATGCAGATCCGGCGCTGTCGGATCAAAGCCAGCCTTAATACGCAGGGGTTGGCCACGCTTGAGCTTTTCGATCAGCTCGGCCTCGACCAACAGTTCTTCCGCACCACGTTTGATCAGCGCTAGCTGCTCTTCAACCGACTTCATAACAGACCCGCAAGGCTCAGATTCAAAGGGAACCAACCATACAAGATCAGGGACTAATTACAAGTTTTGCCCTGTAAACAGACACCATTCGGCGAGCCCGGCATTCGCAAGCTTGCACCACAGATGATTTGGTTATATTTTATACAGTTATTTCATCTTCATCATGTCATTCATCTTTTCCATTTCATCTTTTCAAAGTCAAAATTACCTATGACCACTGAACCGTCTAAAGCGCCGCCGCTTTACCCGAAGACCCACCTGCTCGCCGCAAGTGGTATCGCCGCCCTTCTCAGCCTGGCACTCCTGGTATTCCCTTCCAGTGACGTAGAAGCCAAACGAACAACTCTGAGCCTTGACTTGGAGAGCCCGATTGAACAACTGACACAAGATCAAGACGCCTCTGACGCGCAACAAGCCACAACCGCAAGCGTCGAGTCACCATTTGCACAGATCGAAGACAGTGCGGACGACACCCAGCAAACCGCCCAGGCAGCACCTACACCCCAGGTCGCAAAGGGCCCGGAGCATCGTGAAGTCATCGTGGGCAAAGGTGACACGCTATCGACGCTGTTTGAAAAGGTCGGCCTTCCAGCCACGACTGTTAATGAGGTACTGGCCAGCGATAAGCAAGCCAAGCAGTTCACCCAACTCAAGCGTGGCCAGAAGCTTCAGTTCGAGCTGACCCCGGACGGCCAACTGACCACCCTGCACAGCAACCTCAATGACCTCGAAAGCATCACCCTGACCAAGGGCGCCAAGGGCTTTGCCTTCAATCGCGTGACCACCAAGCCGGTGATGCGCTCGGCCTACATTCATGGCGTGATCAACAGCTCATTGTCCCAGTCCGCAGCGCGCGCGGGCCTGTCCCACAGCATGACCATGGACATGGCCAGCGTATTTGGCTACGACATCGACTTCGCCCAGGATATTCGCCAGGGTGACGAGTTCGACGTGATTTACGAGCAAAAGGTAGCCAACGGCAAGGTCGTCGGCACCGGTAATATCCTGTCGGCGCGTTTTACCAACCGCGGCAAGACCTACACCGCCGTGCGCTACACCAACAAACAAGGCAATAGCAGCTACTACACCGCCGACGGCAATAGCATGCGCAAGGCCTTCATCCGTACTCCGGTTGACTTCGCCCGTATTAGCTCGCGTTTCTCCATGGGCCGCAAGCATCCAATTCTGAACAAAATCCGCGCCCACAAAGGCGTGGACTATGCCGCACCGCGCGGCACGCCGATCAAGTCTGCCGGCGACGGCAAGGTGCTGCTGGCCGGGCGCCGCGGCGGCTACGGCAACACCGTTATCATCCAGCACGGCAACAGCTACCGTACGCTCTACGGTCACATGCAAGGCTTTGCCAAAGGTGTGAAGACCGGCGGCAACGTCAAGCAAGGCCAAGTGATCGGCTATATCGGCACCACTGGCCTGTCCACCGGCCCGCACCTGCACTATGAGTTCCAGGTCAACGGTGTGCACGTCGACCCGCTGGGCCAGAAGCTGCCAATGGCCGACCCGATCGCCAAGGCCGAGCGCGCCCGCTTCCTTCAGCAAAGCCAACCGCTGATGGCACGCATGGACCAGGAACGCGCCACCATGCTGGCTTCGGCGAAGCGCTAAGCGATGGCGCTCTATATAGGTGTGATGTCCGGGACCAGCCTCGATGGCCTGGATATTGCGCTGATCGAGCAGGAAACGGCGGTCAAGCTGATCGCCACGCACTACATCCCCATGCCCGCCCCCCTGCGTGTTGAACTGCTGGGCCTTTGCGCCAGCGGCCCGGACGAGATTGCACGTTCGGCGATTGCCCAGCAAAACTGGGTAACACTCGCCGCCCAGGGCATTCATGCTTTGCTGGAGCAACAGCAGCTCACTCACCACAACATCCGCGCAATTGGCAGCCACGGACAAACCATTCGCCACGAGCCTGCCCGCGGTTTCACCGTACAGATCGGCAACCCCGCCTTACTGGCTGAGCTGACCGGAATCACCGTGGTCAGTGACTTTCGTAGCCGCGATGTGGCCGCCGGTGGTCAGGGTGCGCCGCTGGTGCCAGCCTTTCACGAATCGCTGTTTGGCGAGGCCGACGGCAACCGCGCAGTACTGAATGTCGGCGGCTTCAGCAACCTGAGCCTGATCGAGACCGGCAAACCGGTAGCGGGTTTTGACTGCGGCCCAGGCAATGTCCTGCTGGACGCCTGGATTCACCAGCAACGGGGCGCAACCTTTGACCGCGACGGCCAATGGGCGGCGACAGGAAAGGTCGAGCCACAGCTGCTCAGCGCGTTGCTCAGTGACCCTTTCTTCCTGACCCAGGGCCCAAAAAGCACAGGGCGCGAAGTCTTCAACCTGCCCTGGCTGGAACAGCACCTCGGCCGACTGCCATCACTGCATGCCCAGGATGTCCAGGCCACGCTGCTGGAACTGACGGCGCAGACCATCGTTGCCTCATTGAAATCCGCGCAATCGCACACCGAAACCCTGCTGGTGTGTGGCGGCGGCGCGCATAACACCACGCTGATGAACCGCCTCGCCGCCATGCTACCGGCCACCCGCGTCAGCAGCACCGCCACCTACGGCGTAGATCCTGACTGGGTGGAAGCCATGGCCTTCGCCTGGCTGGCCCATTGCTGCCTTGAAGGCATCGCCGCCAACCGCCCAAGCGTGACCGGTGCCCGCGGCCTTCGCGTACTGGGCGCGATCTACCCCGCCTGAATCGCAGATAGCAAAACGCCGCTTGCCCCATAAGAGCCAAGCGGCGTTTTGCCTACCCGCTATCGATCAGATCGAAAACGACGAACCGCAACCACAAGTCGTGGTGGCATTCGGATTTTTGATCACAAAGCGCGAGCCTTCCAAACCTTCCTGGTAATCCACCTCGGCACCCGCCAAGTACTGGAAGCTCATCGGATCCACGACCAGGCTTACGCCCTCGCGCTCGACGATGGTGTCGTCATCGGCCACATCTTCATCGAAGGTAAAGCCGTACTGAAACCCTGAACAACCGCCGCCCGTAACGAATACGCGCAGCTTCAAGCGATCATTACCCTCTTCATCGACCAGGCTCTTCACCTTGTGCGCAGCACCGTGGGTGAATTGCAAAGCCGTGGGGGTGAAGGATTCAACGCTCATGCTGATAATCTCCCGGCGTAGCGCCGCCATATGCGTGATGGCGGCCATTATCCGCTTCTCCTAGAAAAGCGGTCAACTATTGTTACGGTATATCAATCTGCCCGGCGCCCCCTAAAAAACACAAAAGGCCCGATCAACGGGCCTTTTGCACAGCAGCCAAAGCCTTAAGGCAGCATGCCGGCGTGGGACAAGCCGAGCTTCTCATCCAGGCCGAACAAGATGTTCAAGTTCTGCACAGCCTGGCCCGACGCGCCCTTGACCAGGTTATCGATAACCGACAGCACCACCACCAGGTCGCCATCCTGCGGACGATGCACGGCAATCCGGCACACGTTGGCACCGCGCACGCTGCGGGTTTCCGGGTGGCTGCCGGCCGGCATCACATCGACGAACGGCTCATTGGCATAACGCTTCTCGAACAATGCCTGCAGATCCACCGAGCGATCCGTAACGGTTGCATACAGTGTCGAGTGAATCCCACGGATCATCGGGGTCAGGTGCGGCACAAACGTCAGGCCAACGTCACGGCCGGCCGCACGGCGCAGGCCCTGGCGAATTTCCGGCAGGTGACGATGACCTTTGACGGCATACGCCTTCATGCTTTCCGAGGTCTCGGAGTACAAGGAGCCTACGGCCGCACCGCGACCTGCGCCACTGACCCCCGACTTGCAGTCGGCAATCAGGCGCGAAGCGTCAGCCAGGCCGGCTTCCAGCAACGGCAGGAAACCCAACTGGGCCGACGTCGGATAGCAACCCGGCACGGCGATCAGGCGCGCCTGCCTGACCTGCTCGCGATTGACCTCGGGCAAGCCATACACCGCCTCTTCGAGCAGCTCTGGAGCACCATGGGGCTGGCCGTACCACTTGGCCCACTCATCGGCATCCTGCAGGCGGAAGTCCGCCGAGAGGTCGATGACCTTGGTCCCGGCCGCCAGCAGCTCGCCGGCCAAGGCATGGGCAACCCCGTGCGGCGTGGCAAAGAACACCACGTCGCAGGCACCCAGGGTCTTGATATCCGGAACGCTGAACGCCAACCCGTCGTAATGACCGCGCAGGTTGGGATACATATCGGCAACGGCCAGGCCAGCCTCGGATCGGGAGGTGATGACCACCACCTCAGCTTGCGGATGCTGAGCCAACAGACGCAGCAATTCGACACCGGTGTAACCCGTGCCGCCGACGATACCGACCTTGACCATAAACCTGCCCTCAACGAACCACTGGAAAGCCGTCGATAATAGGGGCCGTATCGTTCTGCGACAACCGTCAAGGTGACGTGCGCACACTCTAACCTCTACTATCTCCAGTTACCGTGAACCTGGGAATAACTAAAAATGCTTTATCTATGGCTCAAAGCCTTTCATATCGTCAGCATTGTCTGCTGGTTTGCCGGGCTGTTTTACCTACCGCGCCTGTTCGTCTACCACGCACAAAGCCAGGATGCCGTCAGCCAGGAGCGCTTCAGCCTCATGGAGCGCAAGCTGTACAAGGGCATCATGCTGCCGGCGATGATCGCCACGCTGGTCTTCGGTATCTGGTTGATCAGCCTTAACCCGAGCGTCTTCAGCCAGGGTGGCTGGATGCACGCCAAGTTGACCCTGGTGGTGATCCTGATCGGCTACCACCATATGTGTGGCGCCCAGGTAAAACGTTTTGCCCGTGGCGAAAACACCCGCAGCCATGTCTTTTATCGCTGGTTCAATGAAGTGCCAGTTCTGATATTGCTGGCTATTGTAATTTTGGTCGTCGTAAAGCCGTTCTAACTCTCATCAGTTGCACTTAATCCGGGGTACTTCCAATGTCGCTGCCCGCTTTGCTAGAACAACGTCTGCGCCTGCCCGTGGTGGCTGCGCCGATGTTCCTGATTTCCAACCCACAACTGGTCCTGGCGTGCTGCCGCAATGGCGTGGTCGGGAGCTTCCCGGCACTCAACCAACGCGAAAGCAGTGGTTTCAAGGCCTGGCTGGAAGAAATCGAGGCGGGCCTGGCGCTGCTGGACAACCCCGCGCCCTACGCGGTCAACCTGATCGTACACCACAGCAACCCGCGCCTTGAGGCTGACCTGGCGATCTGTGTCGAGCACAAGGTGCCGATCGTCATCACCAGCCTGGGCGCAGTCAAAGAATTGGTAGACGCCGTACACAGCTACGGCGGCCTGGTGTTCCATGACGTCACCACCCGGCGCCATGCCGAAAAAGCTGCCGAAGCCGGTGTCGACGGGCTGATCGCCGTGGCAGCGGGAGCCGGTGGCCATGCCGGCACCTGGAGTCCGTTCTCGCTGATCGCCGAAATCCGCCAGTTCTTCGACAAGACCCTGCTGCTGGCCGGCTGCCTGAACCATGGGCACGAAATCCTCGCCGCGCAATTGCTCGGGGCTGACCTCGCGTATTTCGGCACGCGCTTTATCGGCACCACTGAAAGCCACGCCCCCGATGCCTATAAAGAGATGCTGCTCACATCGCGCGCGGCCGATATCGTGCACACTCCGGCGGTGTCCGGCGTGCCGGCGAGCTTTATGCGTCAGAGCCTGGAAAACGCCGGTTTCGACCTCGCCGCCCTGCAAGGCAAGGGTGAAGTCAACTTTGGCGCCAAGCTCAAGCCCCTCAGCGACGAGGCAAAAGCCTGGAAGACGGTCTGGTCCGCCGGCCAGGGCGTGGGTGAGATTGACGATTTACCCAGTGTCGATGAACTGGTTGCCCGCCTCGATGCCGAATACCGCAAGGCCCGCGAGCAAGCAGCACAATTGCGCTGGCCACGCTGACATACCCGCCAGGCCTGCCCATTGAGGCAGGCCTGCATTACCCCCTGAAAAGTGACAAGGATGCCCGCATGAGCGACAACCGTTTCAAGATTGTGTTTGATGGAGCCCTGCTCCCGGGTGTCGAAAGCACCACCGCCAAGCTGAACCTGGCCGAACTGTTCAAAAGCGAAGTCGAGGCGATCGAAAAGCTCTTCACCGGGCGCCCGGTTGCGCTCAAACGCGACCTGTCCCACCCCGATGCCGAAACCTACCTGGCCGCCTTGAAAAACGCCGGGGTTGATGCACGTATCGAAGCCGAACAACCCGTGGCCTTCAACCTGGCCGAAACCCACGAGACCGATTCCGGCGCCTCTGACTTTTCGCGCCCGGCCGCGTCGCCGTATGCACCGCCGCGCGCAGCCGTGGGGGATAACCTTCCTGAGTTTTCCACCCTAAAGGTCTTCACCATCAACGGGCGGATAGGTCGCCTGCGCTTCCTCGCCTGGACGCTGGTCTTGAGTATGGTCTTGTCGGCCATCGTTGGCGCCCTGTTCACGGTTGGCCTGGGTGTTGCGGCCGTCTCCCCCACGGCCGCAATCATCATTGGCTCACTGCTCGGTACCGCCCTGTTTGTGGCCTCTGTGTGGATCAGTGTCCAGATCACCGTGCAACGCCTGCATGACCTGGGCTGGTCCGGGTGGTTATGGTTCCTGAACCTGGTGCCGATCGTAGGCAGCATTTTCCCGATCCTGCTGATTGTGCTGCCAGGCAATGCGGGCGCCAACCAATATGGTGCGCCACCGCCACGCAACTCCACCGCCGTGAAAGTCCTGGCCACTCTGTGGCTGGCAATCATCCCGCTGATATTCGCCGCCGCAGTGATGCTGGGCATGAGTGGTTATCTGGACCAACTGGAAACCAGCGTGGACAGCGGCTACGAAAGCAGCGCCATGAGCACCGATGATGAAGCTGACCAGAGTGTCATCGCCGGTGAAGAAGATGTGCAAAGTGCTGCCGAAGCAGCCGAACCTGTAGACTCTCCAGAAGAATGAAGAAACGCCCCACGCCTGTGACGCATCTGTCGCAGGCCCGGTGGCGTTGCGATGGAGAAACGCATGACCCGTTACGCTCTGATCACCGGCGCCTCCAGCGGCATCGGCCTGGCCCTGGCCGAAGCACTGGCCCGTCGCGGCCGCAGCTTGATTCTGGTGGCCCGCCAGCGTGATCAGTTGGAAAGTATTGCCATAGAGCTGACCCAACGCTTTGGCGTCGAAGTGTTGTTCCGCGCCTGCGACCTGGGTGAGCCATTGCGGCTTTCGGGGTTCCTGCTGGAGCTGGAAGAAGGCGAGCGGCAGATCGACTTGCTGGTCAACTGCGCCGGCATGGGCACCAGCGGCCCGTTCCTGGCCCAGGACTGGATGACCGAGCAGGACCTGATCGAGGTCAACATCCTGGCCCTGACCCGCCTGTGCCACGCGCTGGGTAACGCCATGGCCCTGCACGGTGGGGGGCAGATCCTCAACGTCGCCTCGGTCGCGGCCTTCCAGCCGGGGCCGTGGATGAGCACCTATTACGCCAGCAAGGCCTATGTGCTGCACTTTTCCGAAGGCCTGCGCGAAGAGCTGAAGAGCTGTGGCATCAAGGTTTCAGTGCTCTGCCCCGGCCCGACACGCACCGCCTTCTTCGGCACCGCGCAGATGGACACTGCCAAGCTGGACCGTCAACAACTGATGAGCCCGGAAGAAGTGGCGCTGCACACCGTGCGTGCCCTGGCAAAGAACAAAGCGATCATTATTCCCGGTCGCCGTAACCGCTGGCTGGCATTCAGCCCGCGCTTGAGCCCGCGCTGGTTGACCCGCAAGATTGCCGGCGCCATCAACAAAGCCTATTGCCCGCGCTGACCTGCTGAGTACACTCACCCTGCACTTTCATAATGGAGAAACAGCTGTGGATACTCTGTTCACCAAGATCATCAACAGAGAAATACCCGCGAGGATTATCTACGAGGATGACCAGGTCCTGGCCTTCCACGATATTGCGCCAATGGCCCCCGTGCATTTCCTGGTGATTCCGAAAAAACCGATCCGCACCCTCAACGACCTTACGGAAGAAGACAAGGGCCTGGCTGGGCATATCCTGTTCACCGCCCAGCGCCTGGCCGTGGAACAAGGCTGTGAAAAAGGCTTTCGTGTGGTGATGAACTGCAATGAGGATGGCGGCCAGACCGTCTATCACATTCATATGCACGTGTTGGGTCAACGCCAGATGAACTGGCCACCGGGCTGAGTCCCCCCATTGCAGGAGCCGGCTTGCCGGCCCCTGCAAGAAGCATGACCCAGCGCAAACGCACACCCCTCTCTTGCGGTAAACTGGCCGCCGAGATTTTTCCCGGAGGTCAGCATGACTACCCAGCGTCACTACTCGCCGATTGACCGACTGTTGCTGCAAGCCGACACCGCCATGCGTACGTTGCTGCCCTTCAGCGGCCAGCCGTATCGCCCATCACCGGCCATCGTGCAACCCGAAGCACAAATGAGCGAGACGGATACCCGGCATGTCGCTGGCCTGATGCGTATCAACCATACCGGTGAAGTCTGTGCCCAGGCGCTGTACCAGGGCCAGGCCCTGACCGCCAAGCTGCCGCAAGTGCGCGCAGCCATGGAGCATGCGGCCGAGGAAGAAATCGACCACCTGGCCTGGTGTGAGCAACGTATCCGCCAGTTGGGCAGCCACCCCAGTGTGCTGAACCCACTGTTTTATGGGCTGTCGTTTGGTATCGGTGCCGCTGCCGGCTTGATCAGCGACAAGGTCAGCCTGGGTTTTGTCGCCGCGACCGAACATCAGGTGTGCAAGCACCTGGATGAGCATCTGGAACAACTGCCGGCCGCGGACGAAAAATCCCGGGCGATTCTTGAGCAGATGCGTATCGATGAAGAGCAGCACGCAGAAAGCGCGCTGGATGCCGGCGGTTTCCGCTTCCCGGCGCCAGTGAGGTTTGGCATGAGCCTGATGGCCAAGGTCATGACCAAGAGCACCTACCGAATCTGAACTGCAAAAAAGGGCGCTTGCAAAGCGCCCTTTCTTTTTTCCAGCAGGTCCTGTGATCAACCCAACTCAATGATCTCGTAATCATGAGTAATGGCCACACCGGCCGCGCCGAGCATGATCGAGGCCGAGCAGTACTTCTGCGCCGACAGTTCGATGGCCCGCTTGACCTGCGCTTCCTTCAGCGCACGCCCCTTGACCACAAAATGCATATGGATCTTGGTGAATACCTTCGGGTCTTCAGTCGCGCGCTCGGCCTCCAGAAAGGCTTCGCAGCTTTCCACTGCCTGGCGCGACTTCTTCAGGATACTGACCACATCGAAGTTGCTGCAGCCACCCACGCCGAGCAGGAGCATTTCCATGGGACGTACCCCCAGATTGCGGCCACCGGCTTCTGGCGGGCCGTCCATGACCACCACATGACCACTGCCCGACTCACCGAGGAACATGGCTTCGCCCGCCCATTGGATGCGTGCCTTCATCGCCCAGACTCCACTGCTAAAAAAGGGGCGTCAGCTTATCACAGGCCCCCGCGAGCGCAGTGTTCTGCCGGAACACGATCAACAGTGGGCGTTGATAGGTAAATTCCCTGATCGAGTCAGAATGTGTCTGTTAAGCTGGCGCCAAATCAATGGCGCATTGCCATCCACTGGATGGACCTCGCTCGATAAAAAATACACGTCCAACCACACCGTGCAGTCTTTTCGGGATACAACCATGGTTGCTATTACCCCCCCCACACCCAAGATCAAGAACCTCGATAAGTTGCTGACCCATTGTCAGCGTCGGCGCTATCCGGCCAAGCAGAACATCATCTGCGCCGGGGAACGCTCGGAAACCCTGTTCTTTATTATCAAAGGTTCAGTCACGATCCTGATCGAGGATGAAGACGGCCGCGAAATGATCATCGCCTACCTCAATACCGGTGATTTTTTCGGGGAGCTGGGCCTGTTTGAGCAAGCCGGGAAAGAACAGGAACGCAGCGCCTGGGTAAGGGCCAAGATCGAGTGCGAGGTCGCAGAAATCAGCTACACGAAGTTTCGCGAGCTGGCCCAACAGGACCCCGACATCCTCTACGCCCTGAGCGGCCAGATTGCCCAGCGCTTGCGCAACACCACGCGCAAAGTCGGCGACCTGGCGTTCTTCGACGTCACCGGGCGCGTGGCCCGCTGCCTGCTGGAACTGTGCAAGCAGCCCGATGCCATGACCCATCCCGACGGCATGCAGATCAAGGTCACTCGCCAGGAGATCGGGCGGATCGTCGGTTGTTCGCGGGAGATGGTCGGTCGAGTGCTCAAGGATCTGGAAGAGCGCAACCTGGTGCACGTCAAAGGCAAGACGATGGTAGTGTTCGGTACTCGCTAGGGCGCAAAGACCTGCGCCAGCATCTGCCGGTATAAACCGTCGAGGCGGCTGATGGCATCCGGCGCAGCAAAAGCTTCATGCAAGGCGATATGGCTGTCGGCGCGCACCCGCTGCTCCAGGCCGCACGCCTGATTGAAACGGTTGACCGCCGCAATCAGTTCCTCGCGATGGTTATCCAGCAACAGCGCGCCATGCACCAGGCCCACCGGGCGCCCACCACTCTGGCGCCAGCGCTGGGCCGTACCGACCATCTTGCGCCCGTCGAGGTTGACGTTATAGCGGCCATCGCAAAAGGCCCCGTCGATTTCGCCCACGGAGGCATCGCCACCCAATTCGGTCAGCAGGTCACAGATGGGTTGGCACAGACGCAAGTAGCCGGTTTCAATCCGGCCCTGGTCGCCCTCACTGCGCGGCGGTGCGTAGACCAGAGCGATATTGACCGTGGCGCTCGATTGCGGCACCGGTTCACCGCCGGTTTCCCGCAACAACACCGGCCAACCGTGGGCGGCCGATACCTGGCTCGCCGCTTCAAACGCAGGCAAGCGGCTCAGGCGACGAGGCATCACCAGTGCCTGGTCGCTGGGTTGCCAGAACAGCAGGCCGAAGGATTGCTCACCCGCGCAGACGGCAGCCAGCAAGTCCTGCTCGGCGGCAAGGCCTGCTTCAACGGTCATCGCTACGGGCTGAGTCATGCAACACCTACTTCTCGGAATAAACACAAAACCAAATGTGGAAGCTGGCTTGCCTGCGATAGCGGACTGCCAGTCAACGCATTGGCGACTGATACATTCGCTATCGCAGGCAAGCCAGCTCCCACACAAGCCAGCTCCCAAAGTGAGCCCCTTTTGGATCAATCCAGCGTCGAACCACTGACCGGCAGGCCACGCTCCGGGAAAAACAGGCGCTGCAACTCCGCCCCAGGATTCTCCGCACGCATAAAGGTCTCGCCGACCAGGAACGAGTAGACGTCGCTGATTTCCATCAACTCCACATCCGCGCGATTGACGATCCCGCTCTCGGTAATCACCAGGCGGTCGCGGGGAATGCGCGGCAGCAGGTCCAGGGTGGTTTCCAGGTTGACTTCAAAGGTGTGCAGGTTGCGGTTATTGACCCCCACCAGCCGTGTATCAAGGGTTTTCAGCGCACGCTCCAGTTCGTCACCGTCGTGGACTTCGACCAGCACATCCAGGCCCACGCCTTTGGCAACTGCTGCCAGCTCGGCCATCTGCCCGTCGTCCAACGCCGACACGATCAGCAACACACAATCCGCGCCCAATGCCCGCGCTTCGACGATCTGGTACGGGTCGATCATGAAGTCCTTGCGGATCACCGGCAACTTGCACGCGGCGCGGGCTTGTTGCAGGTAAGCGTCGGAGCCCTGGAAGTAGTCGATGTCGGTGAGCACCGAAAGGCAAGTCGCCCCGCCCTTCTCATAGCTGGCCGCAATCTCTGCTGGCACGAAGTGCTCGCGGATCACGCCTTTGCTCGGCGAGGCCTTTTTGATCTCGGCGATCACCGCTGGCTGCTTGAGCTTGGCCTGGGTGATCAGGGCATTGGCAAAACCGCGGGGTGCCTCGGCGCTTTTTGCCAGGCTTTCCAACTCGGCCAGGCTCACCCGTGCGCGGCGTTCGGCCACTTCTTCAACTTTGCGGGCGAGGATGTTTTCCAGAACTGTTGGCACGCTCATCCTTCATTCTCCATCTTGAATACGGCCGTGAATGCTCCCAGCTCTTCGAGCTTTTCGCGAGCCAGCCCCGTATGCAGAGCATCGTGGGCCAAGGCGACACCTTCTGTAAGACTATAGGCGTGATCGGCTGCATAAAGTGCCGCGCCAGCATTCAGAACAATCATCTCGGCCGCTTTCTGGCCGTTTTCGGTCTTGCGACGCCCCAGGGCATCGCGAATCAATTCCAGGGATGCCGCCGGGCTGTCCACCGCCAGGCCATGCAGGCTCTGGCTCTTCATGCCGAGGTCTTCTGGCTCGACCCAGTATTCGGTGACCTGATCGTTCTTCAACTCGGCCACAAAGGTCGGGGCCGCCAGGCTGAACTCGTCCAGGCCATCCTTGGAGTGCACCACCAGCACATGCTTGCTGCCCAGGCGCTGCAGAACTTCGGCCAATGGCCGGCACAGCGCCTGGCTGAACACGCCCACCACCTGATGTTTCACACCGGCCGGATTCGTAAGCGGGCCAAGCATGTTGAACAGGGTGCGCAAGCCCAGGTCCTTGCGCGGGCCGGCGGCGTGCTTCATCGCCCCATGGTGGGACTGGGCAAACATAAAGCCGATGCCGACGTTGTCGATGCAGCGCGCCACCTGCACCGGTGTCAGGTTCAGGTAGATCCCGGCCGCTTCCAGCAGGTCGGCACTGCCACTCTTGCCGGAGACGGCGCGGTTGCCGTGCTTGGCCACGGTGCAACCGGCAGCCGCCACCACGAAGGAGGACGCCGTCGAGACGTTGAAGATATTCGCACCATCGCCGCCGGTGCCGACCACATCGACCACACCGTCGAGGGTCTTGAGCTCGACCTTGTCCGCCAGTTCACGCATCACCGAGACGGCGCCGACGATTTCGTCGATGCTCTCGCTCTTCATACGCATGGCCATCATAAAGGCGCCAATCTGCGCATCGGTGCATTGGCCGGTCATGATTTCGCGCATGACATCGCTCATTTCAGCGGTGCTCAGGTCCAGATGGCCGACGATACGGCTCAGGGCAGTCTTGATATCCATGGAAAGTCCTTAGCGCGTGCCGCCGCTCTGCTTGAGAAAGTTGGCGAACAGCTCGTAGCCCTGCTCGGTCAGGATTGATTCGGGGTGAAATTGCACCCCTTCGACATTCAGTGTCTTGTGCCGCAGGCCCATGATCTCGTCGACCGAGCCGTCTTCCAGCTGGGTCCAGGCCGTCAGTTCCAGGCACTCGGGCAAGGTCTGGCGCTTGACCACCAGTGAGTGGTAGCGGGTCACCGTCACCGGCAGGTTCAGGCCCTGGAACACACCTTGATCATTATGGAACACCGGGCTGGTCTTGCCGTGCATCACCTGGCGGGCGCGCACCACGTCGCCACCAAACGCCTGGCCGATGGACTGGTGGCCCAGGCAAACCCCGAGAATCGGCAGCTTGCCGGCAAAAAAGCGGATGGCTTCCAGGGAGATGCCCGCTTCGGTCGGCGTGCAGGGGCCTGGGGAAACCACAATGCGCTCAGGATTCAGGGCGGCAATCTGCGCCACTGTCATTTCATCGTTGCGCACCACCTTGACCTCGGCACCGAGCTCGCCCAGGTATTGCACAACGTTGTAGGTAAAGGAGTCGTAGTTATCAATCATCAGCAACATGTGGGTTCAAACCTCTTGAATTCACTGATTTTGGATGACTGCCTTCCAAGAGCGTGACCCGCTGCCAGACGCACGTTCCGGTTGCCGGGGTCAGCCGGCAAGGGGCGTCGAACAACGGGTGAAGAAGGCAAATCGGTACAGGTCCGGCCGGGCCGGCAGAGAAAATTCAGGCGCGCCAACGCCAACGGGCGTGTGCCTTGACTACTCGCATCAAGAGTTTGCTGATGATCAACACGGGGAGGGTCTCATTCATACGTTCAGGCACAGTAACGTAGCCTCGCCGACGGTGCAATATGGAGCAGCAAATACGGGGGCTATGACCAAGGGTTTGTAGGAAAAAACGATTTTCCCCACAGGGAACTCCCACTACATTGCTAGTGTTTCACTTCCGATACAAAAACAATCACATGGAATGCCCTATGCCCAGACCCTCTTTTGTTGCGCCCCTGACCGGCTGCCTCTTGTCACTGGCCTGCGCACAAGCGTTTGCAGCGCCTTCACCTTATTCAACCATGGTCGTTTTCGGCGATAGCCTGGCAGACGCGGGCCAGTTTCCCGATGGTGTGTCCGGCGCGACCCTGCGCTTTACCAACCGCACCGGCCCTACATTCCAGGGTGACTATGGCCTGGTTTCATCGACCCTGCTGGGCTCGAAACTGGGGGTCGCGCCAAACGACCTGAATGCCTCGACCTCACCGGTTCGCGCGGTGCAAGGCTTGCCTGACGGCAACAACTGGGCGGTCGGCGGCTACCGTACCGACAACATCCTCGATTCCATCACCCAGGTCTCCAACACCGCGATCCCTCCCGGCAATGCGGGCGCGGGCACGGTGTTGCGCAGTCGCCAGGGTTATCTGCCGGCAAACGGCGGACGCGCCGACCCCAATGCGCTGTATTTTCTGTCCGGTGGCGGTAATGACTTCCTGCAACAACGCGTCCTTAGCCCAGGCCAGGCCGTAGCCGCCGGCGGGCGCCTGGCCGACAGCGCCCAGGCCCTGCAACAAGCCGGCGCACGCTACATCATGGTGTGGATGCTGCCCGACCTGGGCCTGACACCCGCCATCAACGGCACGCCGCAGCAGGCAGCAACCTCCGCCCTGAGCACTATTTTCAATCAGGCCCTGGTCCAGCGCCTGTCGCAGATCGATGCTCAGGTCATCCCATTGAATATCCCACTGCTGTTGCAGGAGTCCTTCGCCGACCCGGGCCGATTTGGCCTGGCGACCGGGCAGAACCTGACCGGCACCTGCTTCAGTGGTAACGGCTGCACCGCCAACCCGACCTATGGCATTGGCGGCACCCAGCCGGACCCAACCAAGCTGATCTACAACGACTCGGTCCACCCGACCATTGCCGGGCAACGCTTGATCGCCGACTACGCCTATTCGCTGCTCGCCGCCCCCTGGGAACTGACCTTGCTGCCAGAGATGGCCCAAGGCACCCTGCGCGCCCATCAGGATGAATTGCGCAACCAATGGCAGGCGGACAACGGCAACTGGCAGGCCGTTGGCCAATGGCGCGCGATTGTCGCCGGTGGTGGCCAGCGCCTGGACTTCGACAGTCAAGGCCGTTCGGCCAGTGGCGACGGCAGTGGCTACAACCTGAATGTCGGCACCAGCTATCGCCTCGACGAGAGTTGGCGCGTAGGCGTGGCGGCCGGGCTGTATCGCCAGACGCTCGAAGCCGGCGCCAGCGACTCGGACTACAAGCTCAACAGCTACATGGGCAGTGCATTCGCGCAATATCAACACAATCACTGGTGGGCCGATGCCGCGCTGACCGGCGGCCGGCTGGACTTCGACAGCCTCAAGCGCAAGTTCGCCCTGGGCGTCAGCGAAGGCTCAGAAAAAGGCGACACCGATGGCTGGCTCTGGGCCTTGAGCGGCCGCGTGGGCTATGACATTGCCGGGGTCGGTAGCGATTGGCACCTATCACCGTTCATCAGCGCCGACTATGCGCGGGTCGAAGTCGATGGCTACGGGGAAAAAGGCAACCGCTCCACCGCGCTGACCTTTGATGATCAGCAGCGCGACTCCAGGCGCCTGGGCCTTGGCCTGCAGGGCAGCTACCGCGTCACCCCGCACACCCAGGTGTTTGGCGAAGTGGCTCACGAGCATGAGTTCGAGAATGACACCCAAAAGGTGAATATTTCGCTCAACAGCGTGCAGGGGATCGATTTCAAGCTGGACGGCTACACGCCTCGCAGCAATTCGGAGCGCTTGAGTCTCGGGGTCAGCCACAAGCTGACTGAGGAACTGGCGTTGCGCGCGGCGTATAACGTTAGGAAGGATGACAGCCTGACCCAGCAGGGAGTCAGTGTCGGGGTGAGTCTGGAGTTCTAAACCGGTCGAAAGAACAACATAAAACTAATGTGGGAGCGGGCTTGCTCGCGATAGCGGTGTATCAGTGCCAGATTTATTGGCTGACACTCCGCAATCGCGGGCAAGTCGAATCGTCGCACCGCCGCTCCCACACAAGCCCACAAACCCAGCCCCACATTTACCTCAGTCTTGCGGCGTCTGCTCAGCCAACGCCACCGCACGGAACATCGCCCGGCGCTTGTTCAGGGTTTCTTCCCACTCAAGGGCCGGCACCGAGTCAGCCACGATCCCGCCGCCCGCCTGCACATGCAGTTCGCCGTCCTTGATCACCGCCGTGCGGATCGCAATGGCGGTGTCCATGTTGCCGTTCCAGGCGAAATAGCCCACGGCGCCGCCGTAGACACCACGCTTGACCGGCTCCAGTTCGTCGATGATTTCCATCGCGCGGATCTTCGGCGCGCCAGACAAGGTGCCCGCCGGCAGAATGGCGCGCAGCGCATCCATCGCCGTCAGGCCGGCCTTCAGCTCGCCGGTGACGTTGGACACGATGTGCATCACGTTGGAATAACGCTCGATCACCATCTTCTCGGTGAGTTTCACCGAGCCAATTTCCGAAACGCGCCCGGTGTCGTTACGCCCAAGATCGATGAGCATCAAGTGCTCGGCGATTTCCTTGTCGTCCGACAGCAGGTCTTCTTCAAGCGCCAGGTCGGCCTCTTCGGTCGCGCCACGGGGGCGCGTACCAGCAATCGGGCGCACGGTGATCAGGTTGTCTTCGACGCGCACCAGCACTTCCGGCGAGCTGCCCACCACGTGGAAGTCGCCAAAGTTGAAGAAGTACATGTACGGCGTCGGGTTGAAACAGCGCAGCGCCCGGTACAGGTCGATGGGCGCCGCCTTGAAGTCGATGGACATGCGCTGCGACGGCACCACTTGCATGCAGTCACCGGCGAGGATGTATTGCTTGATGGTCTCGACTGCGCGCTCGTAGTCATCCTGGGTAAAGCTGGAGCGAAACACCGGGTCGGCCGCCGGTGGACGGCTGAGGTCCAGGCCGCGACGCGGGGTGATCGGCTGGCGCAGCTTGTCCAGCAGGGCTTCGAGGCTGGCCTGGCCTTGCTCGAACGCATCGACCTGGGCCGGGTCAGCCAGGACGATCGCGTGCATCTTGCCGGCCAGGTTGTCGAACACCACGACCGCGTCGGACACCATCAGCAGGATGTCCGGCACGCCCAACGGATCGGGGTTCGGGCATTTGCCCAGGCGCTGTTCCACGTAACGTACGCAGTCGTAGCCGAAATACCCCACCAGGCCGCCATTGAACCGCGGCAGGCCAGGGATGGTCGGCACGTTGTAGCGCGCCTTGAAATCTTCGACGAAGGCCAGCGGGTCTTGCACATCGTGGCTTTCGATCTCGACGCCGTCATGGGTGATGCTGACGTGATGGTCGTGCACCCGCAAAACCGTGCGGCACGGCAGGCCGATGATCGAGTAACGCCCCCACTTCTCGCCGCCCTGCACCGATTCCAGCAGGTAGGAATTGGGCTCGTCGGCCAGTTTCAGGTAGATCGACAGCGGCGTATCGAAGTCGGCCAGGGTTTCCCGGGCCATGGGGATGCGGTTGTAGCCGGCAGCGGCCAAACGCAGGAATTCTTCGCGGATCATGAGGTGCCTCGTGGCGTGAGGGTCTAACAGTCAGGTAGGCAAACGTGCCGCAACGCGGCCAGGATCAGTCAGGCGCGCCAACGCCAGCGGGCCAGGGCCTTGATGACTTTCATCCAGAGTTTGCGAATGACCACCACGATGGGATTTCCAGAAGGGGATGGGACAGCGTCGGGCAACGTTATCTCAGCGCCCGCTCCCAGGCAACTGGGGATTAGCTGTCGCAGGTCATCAATGACCAGCGCCGGTGACTCTTCGGCAATCGGTCGGCCATGGTTGTAGCCGTAGCTCAGGGCCACGCACTGCACGCCCGCGGCTTTTGCGGCCAGCACATCGCTACGCGAATCGCCGATAAACAACGACTGGGAGGCCGGGATATTGGCCATTTTCATCACAAAGAACAGCGCCGCCGGATCGGGCTTTTTCTGCGGCAGGGTATCGCCGCCAATGATCCAGCGGAAATACCGGCCGATCTTCATCTGGTCCAGCAACGGTGCGACGAAGCGCTCCGGCTTGTTGGTGATCAGGGCCATTTCCACGCCCTGCTTGTGCAGCCACTTGAGGGTATCGCGCACGCCGGGGTAAACCACGGTCAGCTCGTGGCCGTCTTCGTAGGCGGCGTTGAACAGTTCCAGCGCGTGCTCGGCCTCCACCTCATCGACGCCTTCGGCATCGATGTGATTGGCCAGGGCCCGACGCACCAGCATGTGCACACCGTTGCCGACCCAGTCGCGCACCGACTCGATGCCAACCGGTTTGCGCCCCAGCTTGAGCAACATGTGATCCACCGCAGCCGCCAGGTCCGGCACCGAATCGACCAGGGTGCCGTCCAGGTCGAACATCACCAGCCGCGGCAATTTACCGGGAAACAGTTGCTCAAAACCGCTCATGGACGCGCCAGCGCCAGTTCTGCACGCATGTTGCCGATCACGGCCTGGTAGTCAGGGGTGTTGAAGATCGCCGAGCCGGCGACGAAGGTATCGGCGCCCGCCGCCGCGATGTCGCGGATGTTGTGGACATTGACCCCACCGTCGATCTCCAGGCGGATATCGCGGCCAGAGGCATCGATCAGCGCACGGGCTTCACGCAGCTTGTCGAGGGTGCCGGGGATGAACTTCTGCCCGCCAAAGCCTGGGTTGACGCTCATCAACAAGACCATGTCGACCTTGTCCATCACGTACTTGAGGGTGTCCAGCGGGGTCGCCGGGTTGAACACCAGGCCGGCCTTGCAGCCACCTTCGCGGATCAGTTGCAGGGAACGGTCGATATGCAGCGTGGCTTCCGGGTGGAAGGTGATGTAGGTCGCACCGGCCTCGATGAAGTCGCCAATGATGCGGTCCACCGGGCTGACCATCAGGTGCACATCGATAGGCGCAGTCACGCCGTACTTGCGCAGCGCCGCGCAAACCATCGGGCCGATGGTCAGGTTTGGCACATAGTGGTTGTCCATGACATCGAAGTGCACGAAGTCGGCACCGGCGGCCAATACGTTGTCCACTTCCTCACCCAGGCGGGCGAAGTCGGCGGAGAGGATCGATGGAGCAATAACGAAGGGCTGCATGACGCACCTTTTCTGAGCTAAATCACAATGGCGCGCATTGTATACCTCATGCTTTGCTGCGCGCACCGTGACCTGACTCAATGGCTAGTAAGCGGCACGGTAGATTTTTTCGATATCCGCCGCGCTGAGCTTGCGTGGGTTGTTGCGCATCAGCCGCTCGATACCCGCCGCCTCTAGCGCCATGGCCGGGATCGCGTCCTCGGGCACGCCGAAGCTGCGCAGGCCGGATGGGATCTCCACTGCGGCACACAGTCGCGTCATGGCCTCCACCGCCTGGTCGGCCGCCTCGTTGACGCTCAAGCCTGTGATATTCACCCCCATGGCCTGGGCGACATCCTGCATACGCTCGACACAGGCCAACTTGTTCCAGTGCATCACATAGGGCAGCAGCAACGCATTGCCCACCCCATGGGCAATATTGAAACGCCCGCCCAACGGGTAGGCCAACGCATGCACCGCGCCCACCCCGGCATTGCCGAAGGCCATGCCGGCCATCAGGCTGGCAGTGGCCATATCGTCACGCGCCTGCAGGTTGGCCGGGTTGGCGTAGGCCTTGGGCAAGGCCTTGGCGATCAACTTGATCGCGCCAATGGCCAGGGCATCGGTGATCGGCGAGGCATTCAGGGACAGATAGGACTCGATGGCATGCACCAGGGCATCCACGCCACTGGCCGCCGTGACACTGCGCGGGCAGGTCAGGGTCATTTGCGGGCTGATCAGCGCAACATCCGGCAGCAGGTAGTCGCTGACGATGCCTTTTTTCAATTGCGCGGCCTTGTCCGAGAGAATCGCCACATTGGTCACTTCCGAACCGGTGCCGGCCGTGGTCGGGATGGCGATCAGCGGCGGGCCCTTGCGCGGCACCTGGTCCACGCCAAACAGGTCCGCCAGGGCGCCGTGATAACCGGCATAGGCGGCGACGCTCTTGGCGATATCGATGGCGCTGCCACCGCCCAGGCCGATCAGGCCGTCATGCCCGCCGTCACGGTAGGCCTGCATGCAGTCTTCAACGATCGCGAGCTCCGGGTCGGGCAACACCCGGTCGAAGATCTCGTAGGGACGATCGCCCAACTGCGCCAACGCCAGCTGCACCGTGCCAGACTTGATCAGCGCGGCATCGGTGACGATCAACGGGTTATCGATATCCAGCCGGGTCAGCTCGGCGGCCAACTGCTCGATGGCGCCTGGGCCGGTGAGCAATTTGTGGGCGATCTTGAATGAGGAGGTACTCATGTGCGCGGCCTCTTGTAAATTGTGGGGCTGGCACAAGAATAGCTGAGGGATAAGGGTTGTCTGCCATTGAGCGGCTGAATGGTCAGGTGTACACAGATATCCATGTGGGAGCGGGCTTGCTCGCGATGGCGGTGTATCAGCCAATGGATAGGCTGACTGATACACCGCCATCGCGAGCAAGCCCGCTCCCACATTTTGCTCTGCGCTTGGCTTTAAACCTGCGCCGTACGCAGTTTTTCGCTGCGCCCACGCAACCACTCCAGGGTCAGCAACAACACCACCGAGAAGGCGATCAGCAAGGTGGCCGCAGCGGCAATGGTCGGGCTGAGGTTTTCGCGGATGCCGCTGAACATCTGCCGAGGCAAGGTGGCCTGCTCGGGGCCGGCGAGAAACAGGGTCACCACCACCTCATCAAACGAGGTGGCAAAGGCAAACAGCGCTCCGGAAATAACCCCCGGCGCAATCAGCGGCAGCGTCACCCGGCGAAACGCGGTCAACGGCGACGCCCCCAGGCTGGCTGCGGCCCGCACCAGGTTATGGTTGAAGCCCTGCAAGGTCGCCGACACGGTAATGATCACAAAGGGCACGCCCAGCACCGCATGCACCACGATCAGCGAAAAAAAGCTGTTGCCCAGCCCCAGCGGGGCGAAGAACAGGTAGCTCGCCACGCCGATAATCACTACCGGCACCACCATCGGCGAAATCACCAGGGCCATCACCAGCGCCTTGCCAGGAAAATGGCCACGGGTCAGGCCGATGGCCGCCAGCGTGCCAAACACCATCGCCAGTACGGTGGCCGCCGGCGCGACGATGATGCTGTTCTTCAAGGCCCGCATCCATTCCGCCGAGGCGAAGAAATCCTGGTACCAGTGCAGCGAAAACCCTTGCAGCGGGTACACCAGGAAACTCCCGGAGTTGAATGACAGCGGGATGATCACCAGCACTGGCAGGATCAGGAACAACAGGATCAAGCCGCAGAGGATCCGCAAGCTGTAGAACCACACCCGCTCGATGGGTGACCTATAAGGACTACTGGACATTTCAGGCGCTCCTCAGCTCAGGCGCAGGCGGCTGGCGCCCACCAGCCAGTTGTAGATCAGGTACAGCACCACGGTCGCCAACAGCAGCAAGCCGCCCAGCGCGGTGGCCATGCCCCAGTTGATGCTGGTGTTGGTGTAGAACGCCACGAAGTAGCTGACCATCTGGTCGTTCGGGCTGCCCAGCAGGGCCGGGGTGAGGTAGTAGCCAATCGCCAGAATAAACACCAACAGGCAACCGGCGCCGACGCCCGCGTAGGTCTGTGGGAAGTACACCCGCCAGAAACTGGCGAATGGATGACAACCCAAAGAGATCGCCGCACGCATATAGGTCGGTGAAATGCCCTTCATCACGCTGTAGATCGGCAGGATCATGAACGGCAACAGAATATGCACCATGGAGATGTAGACCCCCAGCCGGTTGAACACCAACTCCAGGGGTTTATCGATGATGCCCAGGCCCATCAGCGCGCCGTTGATCAGCCCGCCGGACTGCAGCAACACAATCCACGCGGCCACGCGCACCAGCACCGAAGTCCAGAAGGGCAACAGCACTAGGATCATCAGCAGGTTACTTTGCCGCGCCGGCAGGTTGGCCAGCAGGTACGCCAGCGGATAGGCCAGCAGCAGGCAGCACACGGTAATCACCAGGCCCATCCAGAAGGTACGGGCGAAGATATCGAGGTAGATCGCCTGGTCCGGCGTGGCCGGGGCGACTTCGCCGAGGTCGTCGATCCGGTGATCGACCGCCGCCAGCAGGTAATACGGCGTCAGGTTGCTGGTGTTGCGGCGGATGGCCTGCCAGTACGCGGGGTCGCCCCAGCGCTCGTCGAGGTTTTCCAGCGCTTCTTTATAAGAGGCCGGCACTTCGCTAAACGGCAGCGCCCGCGCAGTTTTGGTCAACAGGCTGCGGTAGCCCGCCAGTTCCATGTTCAAGCGCTTGGACAGGTCGCCCAGGGTCTGGTTTTTACGGGCTTCACCCAGGTCCTCGCTGATGGCCTGGTACACCGGCTCGTCGGGCAGGCCGCGACCATCCCAGGCGGTCACCGCCACCACGGTACGCGGCAGGCCGGCGACCACTTCCGGGTTACCGACGCTTTTGTAGAGCAGCGCAACGATGGGCACCAGGAACACCAGCAGCAAAAACACCACCAGTGGCGCAATCAACGCCTGGGCTTTCCAGCGGTTAAGCCGCTCGGCACGGGCCAGACGCTGTTTCAAGCTGGGGGTGGTGACCTCGTTCGAGGGAACGGCGATGGCCATGGCAAACTCCGGGTAACGAAAATAAATGCAATCTGCTGAACAACGCAGATCCCCTGTGGGAGCGGGCTTGCTCGCGATGGCGGCCTGTCAGTTGACTCATGTGTAACTGATACACCGCCATCGCGAGCAAGCCCGCTCCCACAATGGGTTATGCGGCGCGGCTTATTACTTGGCAGCCCAGGAATTGAAGCGCTGCTCCAACTGCTCGCCGTTATCCGCCCAGAAGCTCACATCGATCTGCACCTGGTTGGCGATGTTTTCCGGGGTGGTCGGCATATCCTTGAGGATGTCCTTGGCCAGCAGCGGCACAGCCTGGGTATTGGCCGGGCCGTAGGCGATGTTTTCCGAGTAGGTTTTCTGTTGTTGCGGGGCGACGGAGAAGGCGATGAATTTCTTCGCGGCTTCGGCGCGCTCCTTGCCGAGGCCCTTGGGGATCGCCCAGGCATCGAAATCGTAGATGCCACCGTTCCACACCACTTTCAGGTTGCTCTCTTTTTGCACGGCGGCGATCCGGCCGTTGTAGGCCGAACTCATCACCACATCGCCCGAGGCCAGGTACTGCGGCGGTTGTGCGCCGGCTTCCCACCACTGGATCGACGGCTTGAGCTCATCGAGTTTCTTGAAGGCGCGGTCCTGGCCATCTTTGCTGGCCAGCACTTTATAGACATCCTTGGGCGCCACACCGTCGGCCATCAGGGCGAATTCCAGGGTGTACTTGGCGCCTTTGCGCAGGCCACGCTTGCCCGGGAAGTTTTTGGTATCCCAGAAATCCACCCAACCGGTGGGCGTAGTCTTCAATTTGTCGGCGTTGTACGCCATCACCGTGGACCACACGAAGAAACCCACGCCGCAAGGCTGGATCGCGCCTTTCACGTAGTCTTCGGCGTTGCCGAACAAGGCAGGGTCCAGCGGCTCGAACATGTCCTCGTCACAGCCACGGGACAGTTCCGGCGACTCGACTTCCACCAGGTCCCAGGACACGCTCTTGGTGTCGACCATGGCTTTGACCTTGGCCATCTCGCCGTTGTATTCACCCGCGATGATCTTGCCGTTGCCCGCACTTTCCCACGGGGCATAGAAGGCCTTGACCTGGGCCGCCTTGTTCGCGCCGCCAAACGACACCACCGTCAGGTCCGGGCCGGCCATGACCTGTGAAGCACCTGCCAGGCCAATGGCCAGGGCGGTCAATTTCAGGGATCTCAACATTTATTGTTCTCTCCACGTGCAGGGTTGGGTGAAGCCAAGGGGGCGATCAATTCGCCTCTAGAAGTGGGTCGAGTGCGCGAACGTGCTCGACTTGCCAGCCAATCGGAACCACATCGCCGACCGTCAGCGCCGGGTCCAGCTCGGCGATCGGTTGTTTCACAAAGAAATCGGCCTTGCCGCAGACTTCCAGGCGCACGCGCACGTGGTCGCCCAGGTAGATAAATTCGGCCACCCGGCCCGAGAAGCGGTTGTTGCAGCTCTGGCTGGAACCGTTGAGGCTGACCCGCTCCGGGCGCACCGACAGGGTCACCGGGCCGCCGATCTGCCCGACATTCACCGCCAGCGCCTCGACCTTCTCGCCCCGCGCCAGCTCGACCACGCAACGCTCGCCGGTGTGGCTGTGCAGGCGGCCGTTAAGGCGGTTGTTCTCGCCGATGAAGTTGGCGACGAAGGTGTTTTTCGGCTCCTCATACAAGGTGCGCGGCGGGGCGATCTGCTGGATCTCGCCCTGGTGGAACACCGCCACCCGGTCGGACATGGTCAGCGCCTCGCCCTGATCGTGGGTCACGTAGACCACCGTCACACCGAGGCGCTGGTGCAGGTGCTTGATCTCCATCTGCATATGTTCACGCAGCTGTTTATCGAGGGCGCCGAGGGGTTCGTCCATCAGTACCAGTTGCGGCTCGAACACCAGGGCGCGGGCCAGGGCCACCCGCTGCTGCTGGCCGCCGGAGAGTTGCGCCGGGTAGCGCTGGGCGAAAGCGTCGAGCTGGACCATGCTCAGCACGCGCTTGACCCGCTCGCTGACATCGGTCTTGCTCAAGCCGCGCACCGTCAGGGGGAACGCCAGGTTCTCGGCCACGGTCATGTGCGGGAACAGCGCATAGTTCTGGAACACCATGCCAATGTCGCGCTTGTGCGGCGGCACATTATTGATTGAGCGCCCGGCCAGCAGGATTTCCCCGGCGGTCGGCGTCTCAAAGCCGGCGAGCATCATCAGGCTGGTGGTCTTGCCCGAGCCGGACGGGCCCAGCAGGGTGAGGAATTCGCCCTTGCGGATGTCCAGGTTGAGGTCTTTGACGATCAGGTTCTCGCCGTCGTAGCTCTTCTGCACACCACGAAAGCTGACCAGCACATCATTTGCATCCACCTCGCTCATACCCGCACCTTTGTGTTTTGGACTGCTGTGGAGCTAGCGTAGTCCAGGCGCAAGCCCCCGGAAATCGGGGCGCAGGAGAGATTGGCATCAGCCGGGTGGAAGGTTCGGGGTAGGGATTGCCCTACACGGATGGCGGGCTGGGGACAGTTGAGCGGCAAGCTTCAAGCGACAAGCCGCAAGCACGGGCTTCCCGGGGTTTGGGCGATGTCGCGAATAGATACGTCCCTACAGGAGTTTGTGCTCCAGCGCGTACTTCACCAGTTCCGCCAGGGAGGTGATGTTGAGCTTTTGCATCAAGCGCGCCTTGTGGGTGCTGATGGTCTTGCTGCTCAAGGCCAGTTGCTGAGCGATATCGTTCACGTTGGCGCCCTGGGCCAAACGCTCGAACACCGAGAACTCACGCTCGGACAACAGCGAGTGCAAGGGCCGGGCATCGGTGAGGCCGACTTCAAACACCATGCGGTCCGCCAGGTCCGGGTCGATATAGCGCCCGCCCGCGGCTACTTTGCGGATTGCCGTCAACAACAGCGCCGGGTCGCTGTCCTTGGTGGCATACCCTGCCGCGCCAACCTTCAGCGCCCGGGCGGCCATTTGTGCCTCGTCATGCATCGACAACACCAGGATGGCCGGTGGATTGTTCAGCGCGCGGATCCGGGCAATGGCTTCCAGGCCATTGACCCCGGGCATGGAAATATCCAGCAACACCACCTCGCAGGGAATATGGCGCAAGGCTTCCAACAGCTGTTCGCCGTTCCCCGCCTCGCCGACCACCAGCAGGTCCTTGGCCAGGCCGATCAACTGCTTGATGCCTTCACGGACGATGGTGTGGTCTTCGGCTACCAATATGCGGATCACGGGACTTTCCTCTCTATATAGCGATTAAACGCCGACATTCAAAATGTGGGCTTGCCCGCAATGGTGGTGTGTCAGTCGATACATGTGCTGACTGACACTGCGCCATCGCGGGCAAGCCCGCTCCCACAAGGGGTCTATGGCGAATCCAACGGCACTGTAACGCTCAGGGTGGTGCCCTCCCCCAGCTCACTGTCCAACGTCAACTGCCCGCCCATGATCAGCACCCGCTCGCGCATGCCCACCAGGCCAAACGACACCGGGCGCCCCGGCGCGGGGACGAAGCCTGCGCCGTCGTCACTGATGGTCAACCGCAGATTGGTGCCCTCCACCGCCAGGGTCAGCTCCACCGTATGCGCCTGGGCATGGCGCATCACATTGGTCAGTGCCTCTTGCAGGATGCGGAACAGGCCGATGGCCTTGGCGTCGCTCAAGGTCGGGAGGTTGTCCGGCACTTGCACCAGGCAGGGAACCTGCGTGCGGGCCTCAAACCGCCGCGCCTGCCACTCGATGGCCGAGGCGATCCCCGCGTCGAGGATCGGCGGGCGCAACGCGGTGGCCACATCGCGGACCAGTTGAAACAGCTGGGCGATCAGGCGCTTCATGCTATTGAGGCGCTCGTGCAGGCCAGGGTCCATGTGCGCGTAGGCCAGCTCGCACATGGACGTTTCCAGCTTCAGCACCGTCAGCATCTGCCCCAGCTCATCGTGGACTTCGCGGGCGATCCGCGCTTTCTCTTCCTCACGCACAGTTTCCAGGTGGGCCGACAGTTCGCGCAGTTGCGCCCGCGAGGCGTCCAGCTCCAGTTCGATGCGTTTGCTGTCGCTGATGTCCCAGACGATCCCGTCCCAGACCACCGCACCGTCGTCCAGGCGCCGGGTGACTGCCTTGATCTCGGCCCAGCGCTGCTCGCCCTGCCGGGTCAGGATCCGGCCTTGCCATGACCAATTGCTCTCGGTGTCGATGGCCTGGTCCTGGGTCTGGTGATAACTGGCGCGATCCTGCGGGTGTACCAGGCTGCGCAGCCCCACATCACGATGGCTGAGCACGGCCGGCGAATAGCCCACCAGGCGTTCGCTACCTTCGCTGATATAGGCAAAGTCGATGGCGGCGCTCAACGGCAGGCGCTCCAGGCGAAACACCAGCCCCGGCACATTGGCGGCGATGCCTTGCAGGCGCGCTTCACTTTCCTGCAACGCGGCCAAGGCCCGTCGCCGCTCGGTGACGTCATTGAGGTACACCACCAGGTATTCGCCACCGGCAAAACGCAGGAAACTCAGGGACACGTCCGTGGGCAACAGGCTGCCATCCGCGCGTAGGCACTGGGTGGCGAAGCTCTGTGGCCCGTCCTCGCTGGCGCGCGCACGTTTCCACAGGCTCAGCCAGCGGTCCATGCTCAGGTTGGGCTCGAACTCGATCAGCGGGCGCTCGATCAACGCGCCCGGGGCGTAGCCGAGCATGCTTTCGGCGGCGACGTTGGCGTAGCGCACATGGCTGTCCCAATTGACCCAGAGAATGCCGACGGTGCTTTGATCGATGGAGAACTGGGTCAGGCGCAAGGCTTCGGCGCTCGCGGCACGCGCGGCGCTTTCCTCACGCGCGGCCAGCAACTGGTGCTCCAGGACCTGTTTTTGCCGACGCTGCCACAGGGCAACCGCCAGGCACGCGAGCAACAGCAGGCCCAGCAGCAGGCTGAGGTTTTGCCAGAACCCCGGTGACTCCGACAACCGTGGGTATTTGGGTTGCAGCCAGCGGGCGTGCAATTGCTCGAGATCACGGGCAGGAATGGCCCGCAGGCCGCTCTCGACAATGTCCGCCAAGACCGGCCAGTCTCGCCGGGTGGCCACCCGCAGCAGTTGCGGCAGGCCAATATCGCCGACCACCGCCAGGCCGGCGAATTCGGGCTCGACCGACAGCCGGCTCAACTGCGCCTCATCGATCACCGCATAGCGCGCCTGCTGGCTGACCAACAATTGCAGGGCCTGGCGCTCCAGCGGCACGCCTTGCAGGTTCAGGTTGGGGTAATTGCTGCGCAAGTAGTCGGCCACGGCACTGGGCATGCGCACGGCGACCCTTGAGTGTTCGTCGAGTTTTTCCAGGTCCACCGCGCCGCTGCCGTCGCGGATGCCCACAATGTGCTGGGGCACGCGCATGTAAGGGTCGGAGAACAACCACAGGCGCAGGCCGGCCGGGGTTTGCAGCAGGCCCGGGGCCAGGTCGACCGCGTCCTCGCGCAGGGCGTCCTCCAACTGCTCTTGCGTGGGGAAGTTGCGCCAGCTCAGCTCAATCTTCAACGCCTTGGCCAGCGCCTGCATCAGCTCGATATTGGCCCCGGACAACCGCTGCAGGCGCCGGTCATATTGCGCGTAGGGCGCCTGCAACACCACGCCGACCCGCAATGGCGGGTGCTGCGCCAGCCACTCACGCTGCTGGGGGCTGAGCACCGCCGACGGCACCACGGACGCAGGCGCGGCACTTGCCATCAAGGGAAAGCACAGAGCGCCGATAACCAGCAGACAGCGAAAAATCATCATTCACATCTCACATCCAACCCATTAGGCTGCCGGAATCACTTCTGGCCGGAATTGCACTATGCCCCTGCTTCACCGTTCGACACTGCCAGCATTGTGCCTGTCGCTGCTGTTTACCAGCACCTTTTGCGTGCAGGCGGCGGATACCGCGCCGGCTGCCGCCGAAAAACCACCCGAGCGCCAGCCTTTGCCCGAGCGCAGCCAGGAGGAAGCCAGCGCCCTGGAGCGACAACTGCCGCCCCAGGAACAGCAACAATTGCAGGCCGGCGACGAGTCGTTCCTGGCCCTGTGGAAACCGGCCAACAGCGCCGAGCCGCAAGGGGTGGTGATTCTCGTCCCCGGCGCCGGGGAAACCGCTGACTGGCCGCAAGCCATCGGGCCTTTGCGTCAGAAGTTGCCGGATGCACAGTGGGCCAGCCTGAGCCTGTCACTGCCCGACCAGAGCCTGGACACCCTGCCACCCCGGGTCATCCAGGCCCCCGAGGCGGCCATCGACACCAGCAGCAAGGATGCCAGCACTGCCGCGCCCAAGCCGATCGAACAGGCAGCCAGCGCCGAAGCCGAAGGTACCGACCCGGCCGTGGTCCCCGGCGTGGATGAACAGGACAAGACCGACGCAACACGGATCTTCGCCCGTATCGATGCCGCCGTCGCCTATGCCCAGACCCAGAACGCCCGCACAGTCGTGTTGCTCGGGCACGGGACCGGGGCCTGGTGGGCAGCGCGCTACCTGAGCGAAAAACAACCAGCCCAGGTGCAGAAATTCATCATGGTCGCGGCGCAAACACCGGTGGGCCGTCAGCCAGACCTGCAACAGTTGGCGCCGACCTTGAAGCTGGCAACCGCCGATATCTTCTACCAGGACAACGCCCTGGCCGGCAAAATGGCGCTGGAGCGCAGCCAGGCGAGCAAGCGCCTGAAGAATGACCACTACAGGCAGGTGTCCTTAAAGACGCTCCCCGGCAATAGTCCGGCAGCCCAGGAGCAGTTGTACCGGCGCATTCGCGGCTGGTTGAGCCCGCAAGGCAGCGGTAGCTGATACCCAGCCGCCCCGTCGGTGGTTGTGGCGAGTCAGCGGAAATCCCGCTGCTCGCGAATGATCGTGTAAGCGCTATGCAGCTCCCGCGTGCGCTCCGTAGCCTCGCGCACTTGCGCCGGGCTGGCACCGTTGCCGGCGATCTTGTCCGGGTGATGACGGCTGAGCAGCCGTCGGTATGCACGCTTGATGACCGCAGGCTCTGTCGTGGCGCTCACCCCGAGAATCCGCAAGGCTTCCTGGTAAGTGCTACCGCGAGTGGCCAGGGGCCTGCGTTCCGGTTCGTAGTCGTGGGCCAGGGCCTGGAGCTGTTGCGGCGTCCATCCCAGCCATTTGCCCCAGAGCTCAATCAGGTCGCGTTCTGCAAGACTGGCCTTGCCGTCGGCCCAGACCATGCGCCAACAGGCGCGCAGCACACCTTCCGCCGCATGGGGCTGGGCCTTGAGCACACGCAGGTAACTGCGCACGCGATCCGTCCCCGATTTGCCCCGGTTGAACGCAGCAATCGCCCGGCGCTGGGCCGGCTCGGTCATGTCCAGCGCGCGCATTTCCACCCGCGCCTGCTGGATATGCCCGTCCACCACCCGCCCATTGCTTTTGGCCAGGCGGCCCAGCAACACAAACAGCAGTTCGTCATTACGCAGCGCCGGACGGCCGCCCAGGCGCTCGCGCAGTTGCGCCCAACTGTGCAATTGCAGGCGCCGATCCAGCGCCTGGCCCAATAGCCCGCCCAACATGGCCCCCGGAATACTGGCGATGGCAAACCCCGCCCCGGCGCCGATCAGAGTCCCTGGCCACAGCATCTTACTGGCCCACGGTCAGCAGCGTTTCAACCTGCGCCAGGCGCTCCAGCGTACCGACGTCAATCCAGCGTCCATCCATGTGCTCCCCCGAGACCAAGCCTTGAGCCATCGCTGTGCGCAACAAGGGCGCCAGCTTGAAGGCACCGGCGCTGCAACCCGCGAACAGCTTGGGGTGCAGCACCGAAATGCCACTGAAGGTCAGGTTATCGGCACCGGGCGCTGCATCATGAAGCAAACCGTCCTTGATATAGAAATCGCCACCACTGGGGTGATGGGGCGGGTTGTCGACCATCACCAGGTGCGCCAGGCCAGCGGGCGGCTGCTTGAGGCGGGAGAAATCGTAGTCGGTCCAGATATCGCCATTGACCACCAGGAACGGCTCGTCTCCCAGCAGGGGCAAAGCCTGGAAAATCCCGCCACCGGTTTCCAGCGGTTCTCCTTCAGGCGAATACTGGATGCGCAGGCCGAACTGCGCGCCATCCCCCAGGTAACCCTCGATTTGCTGGCCGAGCCAGGCATGGTTGATGACGATCTCGGTGAACCCGGCTTTGGCCAGTGCCTCCAGGTGGTACTCGATCAGGCGCTTGCCACCGGCCTGGACCAGTGGCTTGGGGGTATGCAGGGTCAGCGGGCGCATGCGCTCGCCCTTGCCGGCCGCCAGGATCATGGCCTTCATACAACAACCTCGGCCGGTTGGCGCAGGCTGGCCAGCAACTCGCCCAGGTCGGCCAGTTCCTCACGCTCGGCCAGCACCGCTTCTATATAGGCAAAGAAGCGCGGCACGTCCGCCAGGTAGCGCGGCTTGCCATCACGGTGACAGATACGCGCAAAGATACCGATGACCTTGAGGTGACGCTGCACCCCCATCAAGTCGCTGGCCCGCAGGAAATCTTCAAAATCCGCCTGCACCGGGATGCCCAATTGGCCAGCACGCTCCCAGTAACTGCGCTGCCATTCACGCACCCGCGCCTGGGGCCAACTGAGGAAGGCGTCCTTGAACAGGCAGGTAATGTCGTAGGTCACGGGGCCGTAGACCGCATCCTGGAAATCCAGCACGCCTGGGTTCGGCACGCTGATCATCAGGTTGCGCGGCATATAGTCGCGATGCACCAGGACCTTGGGCTGGGCCAGGGCGCTGTCGATCAACACCTGGCTGACCCGCTGCCACAGGGCCGACTGCTGGTCGTCGAACTCGATGCCCAGGTGCCGGCGCACGTACCACTCAGGGAACAATTCCAGTTCCCGGCGCAATAACGGCACGTCGTAGCTGGGCAAGCCGGCATCCATCGGCAATTGCTGGAAAGCCAACAGCGCGTCGATGGCAGGGGCAAACAATTGATCGGCATTTTCGCCGTCAATCACATCCAGGTAGGTGTTTTTGCCCAGGTCATTGAGCAAAAGAAAGCCCTGGGACAGATCTTCGGCATATATTTGCGGAACATTTATGCCAGATTTTGCCAGCATTCGAGCGATATCGACGAAAGGTTTGCAGTTTTCCTGGGGGGGCGGGGCATCCATCACGATCAATGTGCGACCTTCGCCCTGCCAACGGAAGTACCGTCTGAAACTCGCGTCGCTGCTGGCCGCAGTCAATGTAGCCGGGGGTACGGCGCCCCATCCCTGGGTATGAAAAAGCTCGGGCAACTGCTGATCAAGCCAGACTTTCAGGTGTTGCAAACGTAGATCTTGGTCGGGCATTACAAGGGTCTCCGACGGCGCTAGCCGTCAAGCGGGTCATGCTTTATTATCACGCATCTTTTTCAGACCATCGAGAGGCGTGCGGCCCACACCGCGGGCAGATGGCACGCAGGAAGCCCGGACTAATAAGATGGCATTGAAATCCCCCGCGTTTCGTAGAAAATTTCCGTTGCTGGTAACCGGCAGTCTGCTGGCCATGCAACCTTTCGCCACCTCACTCGTGGTCGCCGCCGAACAGTATGACTGCTCAGTCTCTGCTTCGGGTGCCTGGGATTGCGCGCCAAAGGCCAGCGCAGCCCCTTTGCCACCGCGTCCGGTGCATGACGGCAGTGCCGTCAGCTCGGCCAACAGCACGCCGCAAGGCGAAGCTGCGGGTGCCGAAGCCGTGCCGCAGACCAAGCTGGTCACCGAATCCAAGGGCCGTGGCCTGCGTTCGCGCAGTGCCGACTACAGCCACCTGGACTGGGTCCCCCGCGAGAAACTCACCGCTGCGCAACTGGCCGAAACCGGTCCTTATTGCGCCGGTGCGTACATCGAGCCGATCCGTCCCGGCATGAACGACAAGACGGACAAGAGCGACGCACCGACCTTCATCGGTGCCAAGGCCTCTCGTTACGAGCAGGAAACCCAGGTCGCAACCCTGGCCGGTGACGTGGTCATGCGTCAGGGCAGCATGCAGGTCGAGGCCCAAGAGGCCAGCCTGTACCAGGCCGAAAACCGTGGCGAGCTCAACGGCAACGTGCGACTGCGCGACAATGGCGCGCTGATCGTCGGCGACCATGCCCAGGTCCAGCTGGATACCGGCGCCGCGCAGATCGACAACGCCGAATACGTGATGCACAAATCGCGCATCCGCGGTAACGCGCTGTACGCCAAGCGCGCCGAAAACGCGATCATCCGTCTCAAGGACGGTACGTACACCACCTGCGAGCCAGACAGCAATGCCTGGCAACTGCGCGGCAACAACATCACGTTGAACCCGGCCACCGGTTTCGGTACGGCGACCAACGCGACGTTGCGGGTCAAGAACATCCCGATCCTGTACACCCCGTACATCTACTTCCCGATTGACGATCGCCGTCAGTCCGGTTTCCTGCCGCCGAGCTACAGCTCTAACGGGGAAAGTGGCTTTACCCTGGTAACGCCTTACTACTTCAACCTGGCACCGAACTACGATGCCACGTTGTACCCGCGTTATATGACCAAGCGCGGCATGCTGTTGGAAGGCGAGTTCCGCTACCTCACCAAGTCCAGCGAAGGCCAGGTCGGCGGCGCGTATCTGAACGATGACAGCGACGAGCGGAAGAAACAGAGCGATTACAACAAAACCCGCTATATGCTTAATTGGCAGCATAAGGGCGGGCTGGATTCGCGCTTATTGACGCAGATCGACTACACCAAGATCAGCGATCCATTCTACTTCCAGGATTTGAAGTCCAATCAGATTGGCGTTGAGACTCGTGAGTTCGTCAACCAGCAAGGCGCTGCCAGCTATCGCGGTGATACCTATACCGCCCAGTTGAATTTGCAAGCCTACGAGTTGGCGACGATCTCCCAGATCACCCCATACAACCGGTTGCCGCAGCTAACCATCAATGGCGCACTGCCTTACCGTCCTGGCGGGCTGTACTTTGCTTATGACGCCGAGGCTGTGCGGTTTGATCGGGATCTGAGGACTGGCAATATCTTCAATAAAGATGGCGGCCCGCTCCCCAACGGCGAACCCCGTCTGGACACCTACGTGAGAGGGCTAACCCGTGCAAACGGTACGCGCTTGAACGCGGCTCCAAGCGTATCGTTGCCGATGACCTCAAGTTACGGTTTCATCACGCCGAAGCTCAAGTACGCCTACACCAAGTACGATCTTGATCTCGACGGCGCCGGCAAACAGCAAATGATTGACGCGGGCCAGAAATTCAAGAGCTCGCAAGATCGCTCCATTCCAATCGCCAGTGTCGATAGCGGGCTGTTTTTCGACCGCAGCACCCAATGGTTTGGCAAAGACTACACCCAGACCCTGGAGCCGCGCCTGTTCTATCTCTATGTTCCAGAGAAAGACCAGTCCGATATCCCGGTGTTCGATAGCAGCGAAACCACGTTCAACTACAACTCGCTGTTCCGTGACAACCGCTTCTCGGGCACTGACCGGATCGGTGACGAAAACAAACTGTCGATGGGCCTGACCAGTCGCTGGATCGAAGAAAACGGCTTTGAGCGTCAGCGTGTCGCCATCGGCCAAGCGCTGTACTTCAAGGACCGCGAAGTTCAACTGCCTGGCATCGTGGCCGCCGATCGCGCCGACTCGCAGTCGGACGTCTCGCCAATTGCCCTGGACTACGAGTTCCGCTTCAACCGCGACTGGCGCGCGACCGCCGACTACAACTGGGACACCGAGGAGCACGCGGCCCGCTCCGGCAGCGCAATGTTCCACTACCAACCAGAAGACAACCCTAACAAGGTTATCAACGTTGGTTATCGCTATCGCAACGACCAGGTCGTCTACAACCAACTGACCGGCAAATGGCAGTTTGGTGGCGATTACGGCACCGAAGGGCAACCAGGCTTCGAGAAGGATTACTACAAAATCCAGCAACACGATTTCTCGATGATGTGGCCGATCGTTCCACAGTGGAACCTGATCACCCGCTGGCAGTATGACTATGCACGCAACCGTACCCTGGAAGCCTTCGGTGGTTTCGAGTACGACAACTGCTGCTGGAAACTGCGCGTGATCAACCGTTATTGGGTTTCCAACGACGAATACACCCAGATCGCCCCGCAGAACGAAAAAGGCGACCACGGGCTCTTCCTCCAAATCGTCCTCAAGGGACTCGGCGGCCTGACTGGCGCCAAGGTAGAGAGCTTCCTCGACAAAGGCATCCAAGGTTATCGTGAACGTGAAGATCAAGCTTTCTGATTGTCTGCGCCCGCTGATGCTGGGCGCGCTGTTCCTGGGCACTGCAGCGGCACACGCTGGCGTGCAACCGTTGGACAAGGTGGTGGCCATCGTCGATAACGACGTGATCATGCAGAGCCAACTCGACCAACGGGTCAAGGAAGTTCAGCAAACCATCGCCAAGCGTGGCGGTGGCGTGCCACCGACCAGCGTCCTGGACCAGCAGGTGCTAGAGCGCCTGATCGTCGAAAACCTGCAATTGCAGATTGGCGACCGCTCGGGCATCCGTATCACCGACGAAGAACTGAACCAGGCTGTCGGCACCATCGCTCAACGCAACAACATGAGCATTGATCAGTTCCGCGCCGCCCTGGCCCGCGACGGTTTGTCCTATGAGGACGCCCGCGACCAGATCCGCCGCGAAATGATCATCAGCCGTGTGCGGCAGCGCCGTGTGGCCGAGCGCGTGCAGGTATCGGAGCAGGAAGTGAAGAACTTCCTGGCCTCGGACCTGGGCAAGATGCAACTCTCCGAAGAGCTGCGCCTGGCCAATATCCTGATCCCGACGCCAGACAGCGCCAACGCCGAGCAACTCAATGCCGCGGCCGCGAAGACCCAGGCGATCTATGACCGTCTCAAGGCCGGTGCCGACTTTGCCCAAATGGCCATTGCCCAGTCCGGCAGCGACAACGCCCTCGAAGGCGGTGATATGGGCTGGCGTAAAGCTGCTCAATTGCCACCACCGTTTGACCGTGAGCTGAGCGCCATGGAAGTGGGTGGTATCACCCAACCTGCACGCACGCCTGGCGGCTTCATCATTCTCAAGTTGCTGGAGCGTCGCGGCGGTGAGACTTCGCTGAAAGACGAAGTGCATGTCCGTCACATCCTGGTCAAGCCAAGCGAAATCCGCACCGAGGCACAAACCAAGGAGCTGGCGCAAAAGATCTATGAGCGCATCGAAGGCGGCGAAGACTTCGCCACCCTGGCCAAAAGCTTCTCGGAAGATCCGGGTTCGGCCCTTAATGGCGGCGACCTCAGCTGGATCGATCCACGGGCCCTGGTGCCCGAGTTCCAGCAAGTCATGAACGAGACGCCGCAAGGTGTGCTGTCCAAGCCGTTCAAGACCCAATATGGCTGGCACGTCCTGGAAGTCCTTGGCCGCCGCGCCACCGACAACACCAGCCAGGCCCGTGAGCAACAAGCGCTGACCGTACTGCGTAACCGCAAATACGACGAAGAGCTGCAAACCTGGTTGCGTCAGATCCGTGACGAAGCCTACGTGGAAAACAAGCTGCCTGGCGCCGAACCGACAGGCACCGACCAGGCAGCCCAGTGAACCCCCAGCGTTTCGCGTTGACACCCGGCGAGCCGGCCGGCATAGGTCCAGACCTGTGCCTGCTGCTCGCCTCGCAAGCCCAGCCTCACCCCCTGATTGCCATTACCAGCCGCGACCTGCTCCTTGAGCGGGCCGCGCAACTGGGCGTGGCTGTCGACTTGCTGCCCGTCTCACCGGGCAACTGGCCCGACCACCCGGCCCCCGCGGGCAGCCTGTACGTGTGGGACACCCCGCTGCAGGCCAAGGTGGTCGCCGGGCAACTGGACAAGGCCAACGCCGCCTTCGTCCTGCACACCCTGACCCGCGCCGGGCAAGGCTGCCTCGACGGCGACTTCGCCGGGATGATCACCGCGCCGGTGCACAAAGGCGTGATCAACGAAGCCGGTATCGCCTTCTCCGGCCATACCGAGTTCCTGGCCGAGCTGACGCACACCGAACAAGTGGTGATGATGCTGGCAACCCGCGGCCTGCGCGTGGCACTGGTGACCACTCACCTGCCCTTGCGCCAGATTGCCGATGCCATCACCCCGGAGCGCCTGGAGCGCGTAACGCGCATCCTGCACGCCGACCTGCAACACAAATTCGGCATCGCCCAGCCGCGAATCCTGGTGTGTGGCCTCAACCCCCACGCGGGTGAAGGCGGCCACCTGGGCCATGAAGAAATCGACATTATCGAACCCACACTAGAGCGCCTGCGCCAAGACGGCATGGACCTGCGTGGCCCATTGCCTGCGGACACTCTGTTTACCCCCAAATATCTGGAGCACTGCGATGCAGTGCTGGCGATGTACCATGACCAGGGGCTGCCCGTGCTGAAATACAAAGGCTTCGGCGCCGCAGTCAACGTGACCCTGGGCCTGCCGATCATCCGCACCTCCGTCGACCATGGCACCGCCCTGGACCTGGCGGGCAGCGGCAAGATCGATACCGGCAGCCTGCACGTGGCCCTGGAAACCGCCTATCAGATGGCCGAGACCCGTATATGACCGAGCATTACCAACACCGGGCGCGCAAGCGCTTCGGGCAAAACTTCCTGCACGATGCCGGCGTTATCGACCGCATCCTGCGCTCCATCCATGCCAAGCCTGAAGACCGCCTGCTGGAAATCGGCCCGGGCCAGGGCGCCCTCACCCAGGGCCTGCTCAACAGTGGTGGGCAACTGGATGTGATTGAGCTGGACAAGGACCTGGTCCCGATCCTCAACCAGCAATTTGCCGGCAAGTCCAACTTCAACCTGCACCAGGGCGATGCATTGAAGTTCGACTTCAACAGCCTCAATGCGGCCCCCCACAGCCTGCGGGTGGTCGGCAACCTGCCATACAACATCTCTACACCGCTGATCTTTCACCTGCTGAAAAACGCCGGGATCATCCGCGACATGCATTTCATGTTGCAGAAGGAAGTGGTCGAGCGCCTGGCGGCCGGCCCTGGCGGTGGTGATTGGGGTCGCCTGTCGATCATGGTCCAGTACCACTGCCGGGTCGAGCACCTGTTCAATGTCGGTCCGGGTGCGTTCAACCCGCCGCCAAAAGTGGACTCGGCGATTGTGCGCCTGGTGCCCCACGCGGTCCTTCCGCATCCGGCCAAGGATCATCGCCTGCTGGAACGGGTGGTGCGCGAAGCGTTCAACCAACGCCGCAAGACCCTGCGCAATACACTCAAGGCCCTGCTGAGCAACGCCGAAATCGAAGCAGCCGGTGTCGACGGCAGCCTGCGCCCGGAGCAGTTGGACCTGGCGGCGTTCGTGCGCCTGGCGGACCAACTGGCGATTCAGCCTGCACCCATCGCCGACTGAGCCATCGTCAGCCAGCCCCTACAAGGGAGCGCACCAGGTCAGACACATATCTGGCCTAGTGCCCACCTCATGGCCTAGACTGAGCCGCATCTGCTGTCCTCCGCTTTTGCTCTTAAGGCCTCTTGCATGTCCGATCCTCGCTATCAGATCGACGTCAGCGTCGTCACCCGCTTCCTGGCGGAACAATCGCAACCCGAACAGAATCGCTTTGCCTTTGCCTACACCGTCACGGTGAAGAACAATGGCCAGGTGCCCGCCAAGCTCCTGTCGCGGCACTGGGTCATCACCGACGGCGACGGCCATGTCGAGGAAGTGCGCGGAGCCGGTGTCATCGGCCAACAGCCTCTGATCGACAGCGGCGCCAGCCACACCTACAGCAGCGGCACCGTGATGACCTCCAAGGTCGGCACGATGCAAGGCAGCTACCAGATGCTGGCCGAAGACGGCAAGCACTTCGACGCCATCATTGCCCCCTTCCGCCTGGCGGTGCCCGGAGCCCTGCACTGATGGCAACCTATGCTGTCGGCGACCTGCAAGGCTGCCTGGAGCCGCTCAAACGCCTGCTTGACCGGGTAGCTTTCGACCCGGCCAGAGATCGCCTGTGGCTGGTGGGCGACCTGGTCAACCGCGGCCCGCAATCCCTGGAAACCCTGCGCTACCTGTATCGCCTGCGCGATTCCCTGGTCTGCGTGCTGGGCAACCACGACCTGCACCTGTTGGCGGCAGGCAATAATATCGAGCGCCTGAAAAAGGGCGACACCCTGCGGGAAGTCCTCGAGGCCCCGGATCGCGCCGAGTTGCTCGACTGGCTGCGCCGGCAAAAGCTCGTGCATTACGATGAGAGCCGTAATACCGCCCTGGTGCATGCCGGCATCCCACCGCAATGGACCCTGAAAAAAGCCCTTAAATGTGCCGCCGAGGTCGAAGCCGCCCTGGCCGATGACACCCTGTTCGCCACCTATCTGGACGGCATGTACGGCAATGAACCGCTGAAGTGGGATAACGACCTGACAGGCGCCGCCCGCCTGCGGGTCATCACCAACTACTTCACGCGCATGCGTTTCTGTACCGCCGAAGGCAAACTCGACCTCAAGAGCAAGGAAGGCGCCGAAACCGCCCTGCCCGGCTACAAACCCTGGTTCGCCCACCCAGAACGCAAGACCCGCGACACGAAGATCATCTTCGGTCACTGGGCCGCCCTGGAAGGGCACTGCGACGAACCCGGCGTATTTGCCCTCGACACCGGTTGCGTGTGGGGCGGGGCCATGACCCTGATGAACATCGACACCGGCGAGCGCCTGAGCTGCCAGTGCCAATCCCCCCTTCCCGTTACACTACCAGCTGCCGCCAAGCGCTAGACGCCGCTTGCCGCCCGCCCAAGGAGCCCGCCATGAGCGAATTCAAACGTATCCCTCCCGAACAAGCCCAGGCCCTGCGTGAGCAAGGCGCCGTGGTGGTGGATATCCGTGATCCCCAGGCCTACGCGCTGAACCACATCACCGGCGCACGGCACCTGGACAACCACAACATTGCCGATTTCATCCGCGCCGCCGACCTCGACGCTCCCGTGATCGTGGCCTGCTATCACGGTAACTCCAGCCAGAGTGCGGCGGCTTATCTGGTCAGCCAGGGCTTCTCCGATGTCTACAGCCTGGACGGCGGCTTTGAGCTGTGGCGTACGACGTATCCTGCGGAAATGGTTAGCGGCGATTCGCAATAATTTTTTTCAAACCCCGCTACCCCGCGTGACGCTTGGGCTCGCGCCGTTTCTGACGAACGGCGCGCCCAAACTAATTGGGCATCTCGCCTTGACCTCCCGGATTCCCAACTATCATTAAGCGCAGGCCATCCAAAACAGGGGAGAGCCGGTACACCGGCGTGCGGGTCATCGGTAGCGTTTCAGGGTGTTCTGGGGGGAAATGGCCACGGCAAACGCCAATGGCTGCCAGCATCGACTGATTGATCCAGCGTCGGCTCCAGGTATCGAGCGAGGTGACGACGTCATGAGTATTTTTAGCCACTTCCAACAACGCTTCGAGTCCACACAGCAAGAAGAGCTCACGCTGCAAGAGTATCTTGAGCTGTGCAAAAAGGACCGCAGCACCTACGCATCTGCCGCCGAGCGCCTGCTACTGGCGATTGGCGAGCCGGAACTGGTAGACACCGCCAACAACTCGCGGTTGTCGCGAATCTTCTCCAACAAGGTGATCCGCCGCTACCCGGCCTTTGAAGACTTCCATGGCATGGAAGAATGCATCGACCAGATCGTCTCCTACTTCCGCCATGCCGCCCAGGGCCTGGAAGAGAAGAAACAGATCCTCTACCTGCTCGGCCCCGTGGGCGGCGGTAAATCTTCCCTGGCCGAAAAACTCAAGCAACTGATTGAAAAGGTGCCGTTCTACGCGATCAAGGGCTCTCCGGTGTTCGAGTCGCCCCTTGGCCTGTTCAACGCCACCGAAGACGGCGCGATCCTCGAAGAGGACTTCGGCATCCCACGGCGCTATCTCAACACCATCATGTCGCCCTGGGCCACCAAACGCCTGGCCGAATTCGGCGGCGATATCAGCCAGTTCCGGGTGGTGAAACTCTATCCGTCGATCCTCAACCAGATCGGCGTGGCCAAGACCGAACCGGGGGATGAGAACAACCAGGATATTTCGGCGCTGGTGGGCAAGGTCGATATCCGCAAACTGGAGGAGTTCCCGCAGAACGACGCTGACGCCTACAGCTACTCGGGCGCACTGTGCCGGGCCAACCAGGGCCTGATGGAGTTCGTGGAGATGTTCAAGGCGCCGATCAAGGTGCTGCACCCACTGCTCACCGCGACCCAGGAAGGCAACTACAACAGCACCGAAGGCCTGGGGGCGATTCCGTTCACCGGCATCTTGCTGGCCCACTCCAACGAATCGGAGTGGCACACCTTCCGCAACAACAAGAACAACGAAGCCTTTATCGACCGGATCTACATCGTCAAGGTGCCGTACTGCCTGCGGGTCAGCGATGAAATCAAGATTTACGACAAGCTGCTGTTCAACAGTTCCCTGGCCAAGGCCCATTGCGCACCAGACACCCTGAAGATGCTCGCCCAGTTCACCGTGCTGTCGCGCCTCAAGGAACCGGAAAACTCGAATATCTACTCGAAAATGCGCGTTTATGACGGGGAGAACCTCAAGGACACCGATCCCAAGGCCAAGTCGATCCAGGAATACCGCGACACGGCGGGGGTCGATGAGGGTATGAACGGCCTGTCGACCCGCTTCGCCTTCAAAATCCTGTCCAAGGTCTTTAACTTCGACCCCCATGAGATCGCCGCCAACCCGGTGCACCTGCTCTATGTGCTAGAGCAGCAGATCGAACAGGAACAATTCCAGGCTGAAACCCGCGAGCGCTACCTGCGCTTCCTCAAGGAGTACCTGGCGCCACGCTATATCGAGTTCATCGGCAAGGAAATCCAGACCGCCTACCTGGAGTCCTACAGCGAATACGGCCAGAACATCTTCGACCGCTACGTGCTGTACGCCGACTTCTGGATCCAGGACCAGGAATACCGCGACCCGGAGACCGGCGAGATCCTCAACCGCGTAGCCCTCAACGAAGAGCTGGAAAAGATCGAAAAACCGGCCGGCATCAGCAATCCGAAGGATTTCCGCAACGAAATCGTCAACTTCGTACTGCGCGCCCGGGCCAACAACAACGGCAAGAACCCTACCTGGCTCAGCTACGAGAAGCTGCGGGTGGTCATCGAGAAGAAAATGTTCTCCAACACCGAGGATCTGCTGCCGGTCATCAGCTTCAACGCCAAGGCCAGCAAGGAGGACCAGCAAAAACACAACGACTTCGTGACACGAATGGTCGAGCGCGGCTACACCGACAAACAGGTGCGCCTGCTCTCCGAGTGGTACCTGCGGGTTCGCAAATCGCAGTAAGGCAGCGACAAGCGCATGCTGCCGGGCCCCTGGCCTGGCAGCTGACCGCTTGTCTCTAAGCTTCCAGCTCGCGGCTTGAAGCTTGTAACGTGAAGCTGCCCGGAGGGCTCCCTATGAGCTATGTGATCGACCGACGCCTCAATGGCAAGAACAAGAGCACGGTAAACCGCCAGCGTTTCCTGCGGCGTTACCGCGACCACATCAAAAAGGCCGTCGAAGAGGCGGTAAGTCGCCGCTCCATTACCGATATGGAGCACGGCGAGCAGATCAGCATTCCCGGCCGGGATATCGACGAACCGGTACTGCATCACGGCCGTGGCGGCAAACAGACCGTGGTTCATCCGGGAAACAAGGAATTCACCAGCGGCGAGCATATCCAGCGCCCTCAGGGTGGCGGCGGTGGCAAAGGCCCGGGCAAGGCCGGTAACTCCGGCGAAGGCATGGACGAGTTCGTATTCCAGATCACCCAGGAGGAGTTTCTCGAATTCATGTTCGAGGACCTGGAACTGCCCAACCTGGTCAAACGCAACCTGACCGGCACCGACACCTTCAAGACCGTCCGCGCCGGTATCAGCAACGAGGGCAACCCCTCGCGGATCAATATCATCCGCACCCTGCGCTCGGCCCACGCGCGACGGATTGCCCTCTCAGGCAGCAGCCGCGCCAAACTCAGGGAGGCCAAGGAAGAACTGGCGCGCTTGAAGCGCGAAGAGCCAGACAACTTCGGCGATATCCAGGAAATCGAAACGGAAATCGAGAAACTCAGCGCACGTATTCACCGCGTGCCGTTCCTCGACACCTTCGACTTGAAATACAACCTGCTGGTCAAGCAACCCAATCCCAGCTCCAAGGCGGTGATGTTCTGCCTGATGGACGTTTCCGGCTCCATGACCCAGGCGACCAAGGACATCGCCAAGCGCTTCTTTATCCTGCTGTACCTGTTTCTCAAGCGTAACTACGACAAGATCGACGTCGTCTTCATTCGCCATCACACCAGTGCCCGCGAGGTCGACGAAGAAGAGTTTTTCTATTCGCGGGAGACTGGCGGCACCATCGTGTCCAGCGCGCTGAAGCTGATGCAGGAAATCATGGCTGAACGCTACCCAGCCAACGAATGGAACATCTACGCCGCCCAGGCCTCCGACGGCGACAACTGGAACGACGACTCGCCCGTCTGCCGCGACATCCTGATCAACCAGATCATGCCGTTCGTGCAGTACTACACTTACGTGGAGATTACCCCCCGCGAGCACCAGGCCCTGTGGTTTGAATACGAGCGCATCGGTGAAGCCTTTGCCGACACCTTCGCCCAGCAACAACTGGTCTCGGCCGGCGATATCTATCCGGTCTTCCGTGAACTCTTCCAGCGCAGGTTAGTGACATGACCGCCAAAGAGCATAAGCGCCAACCCATTTCCACAGGGTCCGAATGGACTTTTGAACTGATCCAGGCCTATGACCGGGAAATCAGCCGCATTGCAGCCGGTTATGCCCTGGATACCTACCCCAACCAGATCGAAGTGATCACCGCCGAGCAAATGATGGACGCGTACGCCTCGGTGGGCATGCCCCTGGGCTATCACCATTGGTCCTATGGCAAGCACTTCCTCAGCACCGAGAAGTCCTACACCCGCGGCCAGATGGGGCTGGCCTATGAAATCGTGATCAACTCCGACCCATGCATTGCCTACCTGATGGAAGAAAACACCATCTGCATGCAGGCACTGGTGGTGGCCCATGCGTGCTATGGCCACAACAGCTTTTTCAAGGGCAACTACCTGTTCCGCACCTGGACCGACGCCAGTTCGATCATCGATTACCTGGTATTCGCCAAGCAGTACATCATGCAATGCGAAGAGCGCCACGGGATCGACGCCGTGGAAGACCTGCTGGATTCCTGCCATGCCTTGATGAACTACGGCGTGGACCGCTACAAACGCCCCTACCCCATTTCTGCCGAGGAAGAACGGCTACGGCAGAAGGACCGTGAAGAGCATTTGCAAAAGCAGATCAACGACCTGTGGCGCACCATCCCCAAACGCGCCGACAAGAACAGCGACAAGGACAATGCGCGCTTCCCCGTCGAACCCCAGGAAAACATCCTGTATTTCCTGGAAAAACACGCGCCGCTGCTGGAGCCCTGGCAGCGGGAAATCGTGCGGATCGTGCGCAAGATCGCCCAGTACTTCTACCCGCAACGCCAGACCCAGGTGATGAACGAGGGCTGGGCCACGTTCTGGCACTACACCCTGATGAACGACCTCTACGATGAAGGCCTGGTGACCGACGGCTTCATGATGGAGTTCCTCACCTCCCATACCAGCGTGGTCTTCCAGCCAGGCTTCGACAGCCCCTACTACAGCGGCATCAACCCCTATGCCCTGGGCTTTGCCATGTATCGGGATATCCGGCGCATGTGCGAACACCCCACCGAAGAGGATCGCCGCTGGTTCCCGGAGATCGCCGGCAGCGACTGGCTATCGACCATCAAGTTCGCCATGAGCAGCTTCAAGGACGAGAGCTTTATCCTGCAGTACCTGTCGCCCCAGGTGATTCGCGATCTCAAGCTGTTCAGCATTATGGACGACGACCTCAAGGACGACCTGCTGGTGCCCGCGATCCACGACGAAGCCGGTTACCGCACCATCCGCGAAACCCTGGCGGCCCAATACAACCTGGGCAATCGCGAGCCCAACGTGCAGATCTACAGCATCGATATGCGCGGGGATCGCTCCCTGACCCTGCGCCACCAGCAACATGACCGCAAACCCCTGGGAGAGTCCACGGACGAAGTGCTCAAGCACCTGCACCGGCTATGGGGCTTCGATATCCACCTGGAGACCCTGCAAGGCGACCAAGTGATGAAGACCCACCATGTTCCGCCGCGCAACGAACACAACGACAACGATTACGGCCGCCTGGACCTGGCCGTGGTTCACCTTTGACGCAGCAATGCCTCCATTGGCCTGGCGCAGGCGTTATCCTGTAAGGCTAATGGAGGCTTTTTCATGCAAATCTACACAGTCGGTGGAGCGGTACGTGATCGCTTGCTGGGCATTCCCGTGACCGATATCGACCGGGTCGTCGTCGGGGCCACCACCGAAGAAATGCTCGCCAGGGGCTATCGGCCCGTGGGTTCTGACTTTCCGGTGTTCCTGGACCCAGACAATAACGAGGAGTACGCCCTCGCCCGTACCGAACGCAAAAGCGGCCGGGGCTATGGCGGCTTTGTGTTTCATGCCAGCCCTGAAGTCACCCTTGAACAAGACCTGATCCGTCGCGACCTGACCATCAACGCCATGGCCGAAGACAGCGACGGCAACCTGACCGATCCGTACAACGGCCAACGCGACCTGCAAGCCCGGGTATTGCGCCACGTTTCCCCGGCGTTCGCCGAAGATCCCCTGCGTGTACTGCGGGTTGCACGGTTTGCCGCACGTTATGCCAGCCTCGGTTTTACTATCGCCCCCGAAACCCTGGAGTTGATGCGCCAGCTCAGTGACTCCGGCGAACTGGAAGCCCTGACGCCGGAACGCAGCTGGAAGGAAATTTCCCGGGCCCTGATGGAAGATCAGCCACAGGTATTTATCCAGGTACTGCGCGACTGCCATGCCCTGAAAACCCTGCTGCCGGAAGTGGATGCACTGTTCGGTGTGCCCCAACCCGAAGCCCACCATCCCGAGATCGATACCGGCATCCACACCCTGAGCGTGCTGGAGCAGGCCGCCCTGCACGCCCAACCCTTGACCGTGCGCTGGGCCTGCCTGCTGCATGACCTGGGTAAGGGTCTGACCCCTGTGGATAAGTTACCCAGGCATATCGCTCACGAACAGCGGGGCCTGAAGCTGATCAGGGCGGTCAATGAACGCTTCAAAGTGCCAAAAGACTGCCAGGAACTGGCGCTACTGGTCGGCGAGTATCACACCCATGGCCATCGGGCACTGGAGCTGAAAGCCTCGACCCTGCTGGAGTTGCTGCAGAGTTTTGACGTCTTCCGCCGGCCACAGCGCTTTGAAGAGTTTGTCGTCGCCTGCGAAATGGACGCGCGAGGCCGCAAGGGCCTTGAGCAGCGAAGTTATCCACAGGCGGATTATTTACGGGGTGCCGCACAGGTGGCACGAGGCGTTGCAGTGGCGCCACTGCTGGAGAAAGGCTTCAAGGGCCCGCAACTGGGCGAAGCCCTCAAGCGTGAGCGGCTCAACGCCCTGAAAGCCTACAAAGAACAGCATTCAGTGTAGGAACGGGCTTGCCCGCGATGGCGTCAGTAATATCACCGCAAGCCAGAGCGGCAAGCCGACGCCTACAGGTCCGGGGTGAGCTGCTGGTCGCGCCATTTGAAGGCAACCGGGGCCAGCACCTGATCGATCTGCGCGTCGCGCCACAACGCGGCAAACGTCTTGCCCACTTCAGGATGCACGCGCTCGGGCGCCATCAACGACAGCGGCCACAGCACAAAGGCGTTCTTCAGGATTTCTGCGCGTGGCAACACCAGCCCGTCGAAATTACCCGTCAGGTCGCCATACAGCAACACATCGATATCCAGGGGCAGGCCCTTGCGATCTGGCGCATAACGGCCATTGTCGGCCTCGATGGATTTCAAGCGGCGATCCAGCTCCATCAACGGCAAATCGGTGTACGCCGAGACCACCAGGTTGAAGAACGGCCCGCTCTTGATCCCCACCGGCTGACTTTCAAATACGGCGGAACAGCGCATATCGGTCAAAAAACCATCCAACGCCTCAAGACCCGCATGCAAATGGGGCTCGCGCTCGATATTGCTGCCAAGGCCAAGGTAAACCTGAGTTAGCGACATCCGCGCTCGATCTCCACGCCCACGCCCTTGGCAGCCGGGACGGCACCGGGCTTGGTCAACTTGAGGCGCAGCCAGGGGATCTGGAATTCTTCCATCAAGACCTGCGCCAGGCGTTCGGCGAACGTTTCCACCAGTTGGAACTGCGCCTGCGCAGCAAAGGCCTGGATGCGCGTGGAAACACTGGCGTAATCGAGGGCCAGGGTCAGGTCATCACCGGCTGCAGCCGGGCGATTATCCCAGGCGAAACTCAGGTCCAGGCGCAGGCATTGACGGATACCTCGCTCCCAGTCGTAGGCCCCGATCACGGTGTCAACTTCCAGGCCTTCGATAAACACTCTGTCCAAGCACTCTTCTCCACAGCACGACAAGGGCGCAATGCCCCGTTAGAATCAAGGCGTCCTCGCCCGGAATAGTTAGCATGTCTTGGTTACTGGCGACCCTCGCCTACCTGCTCGGCTCGCTGTCCTTTGCCATCTTGCTCAGCCGCCTGACGGGAAGTCCCGACCCGCGTATGGGTGGCTCAGGCAATGCCGGCGCCACCAATATGTTGCGCCTGGCCGGCAAGAAACTCGCCGTACTCACGCTGCTTGGCGACGTCTGCAAAGGCCTTTTACCCGTACTGATCGCCGACCTCGCCGGCCTTTCCCTGCAACAACAGGCCTGGATCGGCGTGTGTGCTGTGCTCGGCCATCTGTTCCCGCTGTACTTTCGCTTTCGCGGTGGCAAGGGCGTCGCGACGGCGGCCGGCATGCTGCTGGGGATCTATCCACCGGCGGCGCTGCTGGCGGTGCTCGCCTGGCTGCTGACGTTCTACCTGACCCGCACCAGCTCCCTCGCGGCTTTGATCGCCACCCCCCTGACCCTGCCATTGCTGGCCTGGCAAGAGCCGGCGGCCCTGCTGCCGATGAGCGTACTCACCCTGCTGATTGTATGGCGCCATCGCGGCAATTTACGCGACCTGTTTGCCGGGCGCGAACGGCATTTTTAAATACGCCCGCTGAACCCGGCTCATGTTCGTCGCTCACAACGGCGGCAACTGCTCCATCGGCCAGCGCGCCTGCACGCTGATGGCCAGGCTCTCATGCTGGCCAGCCTGCAAGCGCTGGCAGCCGGCGAAGGCAATCATCGCGCCGTTATCGGTGCAAAACTCGGGGCGCGCGTAGAACACCTCGCCCTTGAGGTCGCCGAGCATCTTTTCCAGTGACAGGCGCAACGCCTTGTTCGCGCTGACGCCTCCAGCGATGACCAGGCGCTTCATACCGGCCTGCTTCAAGGCGCGCTTGCACTTGATGGTCAAAGTCTCCACCACCGCCTGCTGGAACGCCAGAGAGATGTCGCAACGGGCTTGCTCGCCGTCGTCCCCGGCGCTGACGCTTTGCTGCCAGGTGTTCAAGGCAAAGGTTTTCAGGCCGCTGAAGCTGAACATCAGGCCAGGGCGATCGCACATCGGACGCGGGAAGGTATAGCGCCCGGGCACGCCTTTTTCGGCAAGGCGCGCGATTTCCGGGCCGCCGGGATAATTGAGGTCCATCATCTTGGCGGTCTTGTCGAACGCTTCACCAGCAGCATCGTCCAGGGTTTCGCCCAAAAGCGTGTACTGACCGATTCCGTCGACCTGAACCAGCTGCGTATGGCCTCCCGAAACCAACAAAGCGACGAACGGGAACCCGGGCGGGTTTTCTTCCAGCATCGGTGCCAGTAAATGGCCTTCCATATGGTGCACGCCAAGGGCTGGAATGCCCCAGGCAAACGCCAGCGCCTGGGCACAGGAAGCCCCAACCAGCAGGGCCCCGACCAATCCTGGGCCGGCGGTGTAGGCGATGGCATCGATCTCGGTGGCAACGCAATCGGCCTCGTCCAGCACCTGGCGAATCAATGGCAACATGCGTTTGACGTGATCACGGCTGGCGAGCTCCGGCACCACGCCGCCATAGGCCCGATGCAAGTCGATCTGACTAAACAGTGCATCGGCCAAAAGCCCGCGTTCACTGTCGTAAAGCGCGACGCCGGTCTCGTCGCAGGAGGTTTCTAAGCCCAGTACTAACATGGGTTTGCGCCTTGTAGAGGCTGAATTTGAAGGCGCGCATAATAGTCGCCACTTCCCTTCCCGACTAGCGGTTTTCGATCAGAGGCTTTGCATTCCGGGCAATGAGGGGTTAACATCCGCAACCCTTAAAAACCGACGACCTCAGCCGCGAATTTTTTGCGACGAGAACGTTGATTCCCGGTAATGAAAGAAGGTAGCTCTGGATGCCAGCCGTCAAAGTAAAAGAGAACGAACCCTTCGACGTAGCTCTGCGTCGTTTCAAGCGCTCCTGCGAAAAAGCCGGTGTTCTGGCTGAAGTTCGTAGCCGCGAATTTTATGAGAAGCCAACTTCTGAGCGTAAGCGTAAAGCAGCAGCCGCTGTTAAGCGTCACGCCAAGAAAGTTCAGCGCGAACAGCGCCGCGCCGTTCGTCTGTACTAATACACAGACGTTCGTAGCAAGCTTCTGCCAAGCCCGGCCCTCAGCCGGGCTGTTGGCATTTGCGGATATCGCTTGATGCTTCACCGTCGACGCCGCCCATGCGACCGAGACAAAGCTTCACACGTCAGGACTGGCTCTTTTGCCAGCGGTGCACGTCTCTTCTGACGAGCCTATCAAGGCTACTGACGAGCACACTTATTTTCCAGGCAGGCGATCAATAGGTCGACTGTGCCCCATGATGAGCTTCCGAGGCCGCCATTGGCCGTGACCGGACTCCAGGGCAACACTTTCAAACACGTCGAAGACTGATTGGAACTAACGTCAGTGAATGCTCGACAGATACACTTCCTGACAGCCCAAACAGACAATCGATGATCAAGCCGCCGCTATCGGGCGCCTTGAGTGCGTCACGGGCCCTCATTTACACGCAGTGATGACGAGAACGCCATGGCCGGGCTAATTCCCCAGAGCTTTATTGACGACCTTCTGAACCGCACCGACATCGTCGATGTTGTCAGCTCGCGCGTGCAAATGAAAAAGGCCGGCAAGAACTACACCGCCTGCTGCCCGTTCCACAAAGAAAAGACCCCATCGTTCAGCGTCAGCCCCGACAAGCAGTTCTACTACTGCTTCGGCTGCGGCGCGGGCGGCAATGCCCTGGGCTTTATCATGGACCACGACAACCTGGACTTCCCCCAGGCCGTCGAGGAACTGGCCAAAGCCGCCGGCATGGAAATCCCCCGCGAAGAAAGTGGTCGGCCGCACAAACCGCGCCAACCCACCGACTCGCCGCTATACCCGCTGCTCACCGCCGCCGCCGAGTTCTATCGCCAGGCCCTGAAAAGCCATCCGCAACGCAAGGCCGCCGTGGACTACCTCAAGGGCCGTGGCCTGACCGGGGAAATCGCCCGCGACTTCGGCCTGGGCTTTGCCCCGCCAGGCTGGGACAACCTGTACAAACACCTGAGCAGCGACACCCTGCAGCAAAAAGCCATGATCGACGCTGGCCTGCTGGTGGAAAACGCCGAGACCGGCAAGCGCTATGACCGCTTCCGCGACCGGGTGATGTTCCCGATCCGCGACAGCCGTGGCCGCATCATCGCCTTTGGCGGCCGGGTACTGGGTGACGACAAACCCAAATACCTGAACTCCCCGGAAACCCCGGTGTTTCACAAGGGCCAGGAACTCTACGGCCTGTTTGAAGCGCGCAAGAATAACCGCAACCTCGATGAAATCATCGTGGTCGAAGGCTATATGGACGTCATCGCCCTGGCCCAGCAAGGCCTGCGCAATGCCGTGGCGACCCTCGGCACCGCTACCAGCGAAGAACACATGAAGCGCCTGTTTCGCGTCGTGCCCAGCGTGCTGTTCTGCTTCGACGGCGACCAGGCCGGCCGCAATGCCGCCTGGCGTGCCCTCGAAGCCACCCTGTCGAGCCTGCAGGATGGGCGCCGCGCGCGCTTCCTGTTCCTGCCCGAAGGCGAAGACCCGGACACCCTGGTGCGCTCCGAAGGCACCGATGCGTTTCGCGCACGCATCCACCAGCACGCACAACCGCTGGCCGATTACTTTTTCCAGCAACTGACCGAAGAGGCCGACCCGCGCTCCCTCGAAGGCAAGGCCCACATGGCCACCCTCGCAGCACCGCTGATCGACAAGGTGCCCGGCGCCAACCTCAAGGCCCTGATGCGCCAGCGCCTGCTGGAAATCACCGGCCTGAGCGGCGAGGCGGTCAGCCAGCTGGTGCATAGCGCGCCCCAGGAGGCACCACCGGCCTACGACCCGGGCTTTGACTACGACGCCATGCCGGACTACGCCGACTTTCACCAGCCTCAAGAAGCCTTTGCGCCTCAACAGGACTGGACACCGAAGAAACCCGGTGCCGGCGGCAAGAAATGGGACAAAAAGCCCTGGAGCAAAAACGGCAAGCGCGGCGACCGCGACGAGGCCTACGCCCCGCGCACGCCGGTGGCCGTAGAGGCCCCGACGCTGATTGCCCTGCGCACCCTGATCCACCACCCGCAATTGGCGGGCCGGGTGGAAAGCGCCGAACATTTTGCCAATGAGAGCAATACCTATGCCCAGGTGCTGATTGCCCTGATCGAGGCCGTGCAGAAAAATCCTAAGCTAAACTCAATCCAGTTGATGGCCCGCTGGCATGGCACCGAGCAAGGGCGTCTTTTGAAAGCACTCGCAGAAAAGGAGTGGTTAATTGACGGCGACAACCTTGAACAACAGTTTTTAGACACCATTACAAGGTTATCTGCGGGTCAACATACGCAGACCCTCGATGAGCTCATCAAGAGAGCAAGGCAGCCGGGATTGTCGGCTGAAGAGCAAATTCAGATAGCAAAACAGATGCGCGACCTCTTAAAACAGAATGTTTCCGCATCAAACCCGACCTCAGCTGGCGTGTGAGGTCATAGCTCGGGTATAATCCTCGGCTTGTTTTTTGCCCGCCAAGACCTTCAGTGGATAGGGTGTTATGTCCGGAAAAGCGCAACAGCAGTCTCGTATCAAAGATTTGATCCTCCTTGGTCGTGAGCAGAAGTATCTGACTTACGCAGAGGTCAATGACCACCTGCCTGAAGATATTTCAGATCCAGAGCAGGTGGAAGACATCATCCGCATGATCAATGACATGGGGATCCCCGTACACGAGAGTGCTCCGGATGCGGACGCCCTTATGTTGGCCGACTCCGATACCGATGAGGCAGCCGCTGAAGAAGCAGCTGCCGCGCTGGCAGCGGTGGAGACCGACATCGGTCGCACGACTGACCCTGTGCGCATGTATATGCGCGAAATGGGTACGGTAGAGCTACTGACACGGGAAGGCGAAATCGAAATCGCCAAACGTATCGAAGAGGGCATCCGTGAAGTGATGGGCGCGATCGCGCACTTCCCAGGCACGGTTGACCACATTCTCTCCGAGTACACCCGCGTGACCACCGAAGGTGGCCGCCTGTCCGACGTCCTGAGCGGTTATATCGACCCGGACGACGGCATTACGCCGCCGGCTGCCGAAATACCGCCGCCTGTCGACCCGAAAGCCGTGAAAGCGGACGACGAAGCCGACGACGACGAGGCTGAAGCCAGCACCGACGACGAAGAAGAAGTCGAAAGCGGCCCGGATCCGATCATCGCAGCCCAGCGCTTTGGCGCGGTCTCCGATCAGATGGAACTGGCGCGCAAGGCCCTGAAGAAGCACGGTCGTGGTAGCAAGCAGGCAACCGCCGAACTGCTGGCCCTGGCCGAGCTGTTCATGCCGATCAAACTGGTACCGAAGCAATTCGAGGGCCTGGTTGAGCGGGTTCGTAGCGCCCTTGAGCGTCTGCGTGCACAAGAGCGGGCGATCATGCAGCTCTGTGTCCGTGATGCGCGCATGCCGCGTGCCGACTTCCTGCGCCAGTTCCCGGGCAATGAAGTCGACGAAAGCTGGACCGACGCACTGGCCAAGGGCAAAAGCAAATACGCTGAAGCCATTGGTCGCTTCCAGGCCGACATCGTTCGTTGCCAGCAGAAGCTGACTGCATTGCAGACCGAAACCGGTCTGACGATTGCCGAGATCAAGGACATCAACCGTCGCATGTCGATCGGCGAGGCCAAGGCCCGCCGCGCGAAGAAAGAGATGGTTGAAGCGAACTTGCGTCTGGTGATCTCCATCGCCAAGAAGTACACCAACCGTGGCCTGCAATTCCTCGACCTGATCCAGGAAGGCAACATCGGCTTGATGAAGGCTGTGGACAAGTTTGAATACCGTCGCGGCTACAAGTTCTCGACCTATGCCACCTGGTGGATCCGTCAGGCGATCACTCGCTCGATCGCCGACCAGGCCCGCACCATCCGTATTCCGGTGCACATGATCGAGACCATCAACAAGCTCAACCGTATTTCCCGGCAGATGTTGCAGGAAATGGGTCGTGAACCGACCCCGGAAGAGCTGGGCGAACGCATGGAAATGCCTGAGGATAAAATCCGCAAGGTATTGAAGATCGCTAAAGAGCCGATCTCCATGGAAACCCCGATCGGTGATGACGAAGACTCCCACCTGGGTGACTTCATCGAAGACTCGACCATGCAGTCGCCAATCGATGTCGCCACCGTTGAGAGCCTCAAGGAAGCGACGCGCGACGTACTGTCCGGCCTCACTGCCCGTGAAGCCAAGGTACTGCGCATGCGCTTCGGCATCGATATGAATACCGACCACACCCTTGAGGAAGTCGGTAAGCAGTTTGACGTGACCCGCGAGCGGATCCGCCAGATCGAAGCCAAGGCGCTGCGCAAGTTGCGCCACCCGACGCGAAGCGAGCATCTGCGCTCCTTCCTCGACGAGTGATACCAGAACCCCCGGCCCAGGCCGGGGGTTTTGCTTTCTACAGATAAAATCCCAAGCCACACCCCTCCCCCGTAATGCCCGTCTACACTCGAAACATTCCCCGTGCCATAACGAGACCGTTATGCCCAGACTGCCGGCCGTGCTACTGCTGTCGCTGCTGACCTGGACCGCAACGGCTGGCGCGTTGACTCTCACAGATGAAGAGCATGGCTGGTTGGCGGCCCACCCTGAGTTGCGCCTTGGCGTTGATGCGTCATGGCCGCCGTTTGAGTATCGTGATGAAGAAGGCCGCTACCAGGGCCTGGCCGCTGACTATGTACGACTGATCCAGGAACGCCTGGGCATCAAGATCAAGTTGATCGAGCCCGCCAACTGGAGTGCGCTCCTGGGGCAGGCCAAGAACAACCAGCTCGACCTGTTGCCGGGCATCATGTCCACCCCGGAGCGCCAGGGTTTCCTGGCATTTTCCCGGCCTTACCTCGACTTTCCCATCGTCATTCTCGCCCACGAAGGCGGTGCCCAGCCCCGCGTCCTCAAGGACTTGTATGGGCTGAAGATCGCCGTGGTGGAGAACTACGCGCCCCACGAGCTGCTGCGCACCCACCATCCCGACCTGAACCTGGTAGCACTGCCCAACGTCAGCTCGACCTTGCAGGCCCTGGCCACCGATGAGGTGGACGCCGTTGTCGGGGACCTGGCCTCCAGTGTCTGGAGCCTGCGCCAACTCAAGCTCGACGGTTTATATGTCAGTGGCCAAACGCCTTATCGCTACCAACTGGCAATGGCCGCGCCCCAAGAAAACAAAATACTGATTGGCATCCTGGATAAAGTCCTCGCCGACCTCAGCCCCAGCGAAGTTGACGAGATCCAGGAGCGCTGGGTCGGCAATGTCATCGATCACCGGGCCTTCTGGAGCGACTTGCTGCTCTACGGCCTGCCTGCCGTACTGCTGCTGAGTACCGTGCTGGCCATCGTCATTCGGATCAACCGCCGGCTCAGTTCGGAAATTTCCCGCCGGGTGGCCCTCGAACAAGAACTGCGCAGCAGCGAATACCACTACCGGGGGCTGGTGGAAAGCCTGTCCGCCATCGCCTGGGAAGCGGACATCAGCGACTTCACCTACAGCTATGTGTCACCCCATGCCGAGGAACTCCTGGGCTACCCCCGTGCTCATTGGCTGGTCCCCGGTTTCTGGCGCAACATCATCCACCCCGCCGACCTGACCCGCGCCGATACCTTCTGCCAGCGGGAAACCCACGCCCACCGTGATCACAGCATCGATTACCGGGTGATCACTGCCGACGGCCGTTGCCTGTGGGTCAGGGACATTGTCAGCCTGATCAAACATGGGCATGAGCCCGTCATGCGCGGCCTGATGATCGATATCAGCGAAGCCAAGCGCACCGAGGAAGCGCTGCAGCTCTCGCAAGAGAAGTTTGCCTCGGTGTTCCAGCAATGCCCGGACATATTGGTGATCGCCCGCCTGGCCGATGGCTGCCTGCTGGAGGTCAACAAAGCCTTCGAGGACCAGATTGGCCTGAGCGCCGCAAACGTCATCGGCAAGACCGCCACCGAGCTGAATATCTGGGGCATCCCGGGAGTGGGCCCCAACCTGCTCAAGCGCGTGCAGAGCAACAGCATCCGCAACCTGGAGATGCCGTTCCTGCGCAGTAACGGCCAGGCGTTTATCGGGCTGATTTCTGCCGAACCCTTCCAGCTCGATACCATCGAAGCGCTAGTGGTCGTGGTACGGGATATCACCCAGCTCAAAGAAACCCAGCAACGGCTGCAAACCTCCGAAGAGAAATTCGCCAAAGCCTTCCACGCCTCGCCCGACGGCTTATTGCTGACTCGCCAGCACGATGGCCTGCTGCTGGAGGTCAACGAAGGCTTTAGCCGCATCACCGGTTTCAACAGTGCGATGTCCCTGGACCAATCGACCCTGGACCTGGGGATCTGGGTGGACTTGAATGAACGCAAGCACATGCTCGACCTGCTGCAGCGCGACGGCCTGGTGCGTGATTTCGTCTGCCATATCCGCCGCAGTGACGGGCAGATCCGCCTGTGTGAAGTGTCCAGTCGCCCACTGCCCATCGGGGATGACGACTGCATGCTGACCATCGCTCGCGACATTACCGAGCGCCAGCTGATGCAGGAAAAACTGCAACAGGCCGCGACGGTTTTCGAGAGCACCGCCGAAGGCGTCTTGATCACCGATACCCGGCAGAACATCAGCGCGGTCAACCGCGCCTTCAGCGAAATCACCGGCTACAGCGAAGCCGAAGCCCTGGGCCATACCCCGCGCCTGCTGGCTTCCGGCATGCACGACAGCGCATTCTACGCAGCCATGTGGCACCAACTGACTGCCAACGGCCACTGGCAAGGCGAGATCTCCAACCGGCGCAAGAACGGCGAGCTGTATCCCAGCTGGTTGACCATCAGCGCCGTGCGCAACCACGAGCAGTCCATCACCCACTTCGTGGCGGTATTTGCCGACATCTCCAGCCTCAAACACGCCCAGGCGCGGCTCGACTACCAGGCGCATCACGACCCGCTCACCGGCCTGCCCAACCGCACCCTGTTTGAAAACCGCCTGCAGACCGCCCTCAACACCCAACAGGAAACCGGCAGCCAGGGCGCAGTGCTGTTTCTCGACCTCGACCGCTTCAAACACATCAACGACAGCCTCGGCCACCCGATTGGCGACCTGCTGCTCAAAGACATCGCCTTGCGCCTCAAGGAACAACTGCGCGATATCGACACCGTGGCGCGCCTGGGCGGTGACGAATTCATCATCCTGCTGCCCGGCCTGCAACAAGCCAGCGACGCCCAGCACCTGGCCAATAAACTGCTGGCCTGCTTCACCCTGCCCTTCCAGGCGGGCGAACACGAGTTCTTTATCAGCGCCAGCATCGGCACCAGCTTTTACCCACAGGATGGCATCGACGTCGCCACCCTGGTCAAAAACGCCGATGCCGCCATGTACCGCTCCAAGGCCAAGGGCCGCAACCGGGTCGAGCGCTACACCCAGGACCTGACCGCCCAGGCCAACGAGCGCGTCGCCCTCGAACACGAACTGCGCCGGGCCATGGAACGCGAAGAATTGTTTCTGTATTACCAGCCGAAGTGGAGCCTGGAGACCCAACAGCTGATCGGTGCCGAAGCCCTTCTGCGCTGGCGCCATCCCACCTTTGGCGACGTGCCACCCGAACACTTCATCGCCCTGGCCGAAGAGAACGGCATGATCCTGCAAATCGGCGACTGGGTCCTGGAACAGGCTTGTCGGCAACTGCATCAGTGGCGCAAGACCTATGACGACTTTGGCCCGCTCTCCGTCAACCTCGCCGGCGCCCAACTGCGCCACCCCAACCTGCTGGGGCGCATCGAGCAACTGTTGCGCGACAACCGCCTGCAACCCAATTGCCTGCAACTGGAGATCACCGAGAACTTCATCATGAGCCAGGCCGAAGAAGCCCTGGAAGTGCTGCATAAACTCAAGCGCCTGGGCGTACAACTGGCCATCGACGACTTCGGCACCGGCTACTCATCCTTGAGCTACCTCAAGCGCCTGCCCCTGGACTTCCTGAAAATCGACCAGTCCTTCGTCCGCGGCCTGCCAGACGACCCCCACGACGCCGCCATCGTGCGCGCCATCATTGCCCTGGGCCACAGCATGCAATTCACCATCATCGCCGAAGGCGTGGAAACCCCCGCCCAGCAAGCCTTCCTCGCCGACGAAGGCTGCGAACAGATGCAAGGCTACATCGTCAGCCTGCCCCTGCCTCCCGACATATTCGCCGCGACCTTCCTTCACATGACCCATTCGGATTTTTCGGATAGCACAGTGGAGAAACCATCGTTATAATCCGCGACCTACTGAGGGCCTATAGCTCAGTTGGTTAGAGCAGGGGACTCATAATCCCTTGGTCGTAGGTTCGAGTCCTACTGGGCCCACCATCTCTGAAAGCCGCGCACTGCGCGGCTTTTGCGTTTCTGCCAGTCCCCCCAGGCACCACTGGCCATGAGCCTGTAACATGCTCCCCCACTGCCATCCGCGCCGGAGCCCAACTTGTCCGCTACCCGCCCTCCCGTCCTTGATGAAATCGACCGCCAGTTGATCGCCGCCTTGCAGCTCAACGCCCGCGAAAGCGTGGCCATGCTCGCTCGCCAACTGGGGATTGCCCGTACCACCGTGACCTCGCGCCTGGCGCGCCTGGAAAAGACCCAGGTGATCACCGGCTATGGCGTGCGTCTTGGCCAACGCGTGGTGGATGGCGGGTTGCAGGCGTATGTGGGGATCACGGTGCAACCGCGCTCCGGCAAGGAAGTGCTGCGTCGCCTCAGCGCCATGGCCCAGGTCCAGCAGTTGTGTGCAGTCAGTGGTGAGTTTGACTATGTAGCCTGGCTGCGCACCGATTCGCCGGAGCAACTGGATCAACTGTTGGACCAGATCGGCAGTGTCGATGGGGTAGAAAAGACCACCACCTCGATCATCCTCAGTAACAAATTGGATCGCGGCCAGCCAATCTGACCGCTCACTTCGTCATTTCGACTAAAAACAATTCAATCCGACGACACATTGCGTCTTATTAACGAACGCTACGCTCCCTAGAATGGCTGCCATCTTTTCCTATACTTCACGGGTCGTGCCCCGTGCAGTTGCCAGCAAGGTCAGCCATGAACGCCACCCACAAGAACAATCGCCACCCTGCAGACGGTAAAAAACCCATCACCATCTTTGGCCCGGATTTTCCGTTCGCCTTTGATGACTGGATCGAACACCCCGCCGGGCTGGGCAGTATTCCTGCCGCCAGCCATGGCGCCGAAGTGGCGATTGTCGGCGCGGGTATTGCCGGGCTGGTGGCCGCCTACGAGCTGATGAAGCTGGGCCTCAAGCCAGTGGTGTACGAGGCCTCGAAAATGGGCGGGCGCCTGCGCTCCCAGGCTTTTGAAGGGGCCGAAGGCATCATCGCCGAACTGGGCGGTATGCGCTTCCCGGTGTCGTCGACGGCGTTCTACCACTATGTGGACAAGCTGGGCCTGGAGACCAAGCCCTTCCCCAACCCGTTGACGCCGGCCTCCGGCAGTACCGTGATCGACCTGGAAGGCCAGACCCATTACGCACAGAAACTCGCCGACCTTCCTGCACTGTTCCAGGAAGTGGCTGACGCCTGGGCCGATGCCCTGGAAGCCGGCTCGCAGTTCAGCGATATCCAGCAAGCCATCCGCGACCGCGATGTGCCACGCCTCAAGGCGCTGTGGAACACCCTGGTGCCGCTGTGGGACGACCGCACGTTCTACGACTTCGTCGCCACGTCCAAGGCGTTCGCCAAGCTGTCGTTCCATCACCGCGAAGTGTTCGGCCAGGTGGGCTTCGGCACCGGTGGCTGGGACTCGGACTTCCCCAACTCGATGCTGGAAATCTTCCGCGTGGTGATGACCAACTGCGACGACCACCAGCACCTGGTAGTCGGTGGCGTGGCCCAGGTGCCCATGGGTATCTGGCGCCATGTGCCAGAGCGTTGCGCCCATTGGCCAGCCGGCACCAGCCTCAGCTCCCTGCACCATGGCGCGCCACGGGCCGGGGTCAAGCGTATAGCCCATGCCGCCGACGGGCGTTTTGCGGTCACCGACAACTACGGCGACACCCGGGAATACGCCGCCGTGCTGACCACCTGCCAGAGCTGGCTGCTGACTACCCAGATCGAATGCGACGAAAGCCTGTTCTCGCAAAAAATGTGGATGGCCCTGGACCGCACGCGCTATATGCAGTCGTCGAAAACCTTTGTCATGGTCGACCGGCCTTTCTGGAAGGACAAAGACCCGGAAACCGGCCGCGACCTGATGAGCATGACCCTCACCGACCGCCTGACCCGCGGCACCTACCTGTTCGACAACGGCGACGACAAGCCGGGGGTCATTTGCCTGTCTTACTCGTGGATGAGCGACGCCCTGAAAATGCTGCCGCAGCCCATCGATAAACGGGTGAAGCTGGCCCTTGATGCGCTGAAAAAAATCTACCCGAAAGTCGATATCAAGGCGCGCATCATTGGCGACCCGATCACGGTTTCCTGGGAGGCCGACCCGCACTTCCTCGGCGCGTTCAAGGGCGCGTTGCCGGGCCACTACCGCTATAACCAGCGCATGTACGCGCACTTTATGCAAAAGGATATGCCGGCCGAGCAGCGCGGGATTTTCATCGCCGGCGACGACGTATCCTGGACCCCAGCCTGGGTCGAAGGCGCAGTGCAGACCTCGCTGAACGCAGTTTGGGGCATCATGACCCACTTCGGTGGTAGCACCCACCCGCAAAACCCAGGGCCGGGGGATGTGTTCGATGAGATCGGCCCTATCGCCCTGGCCGAATAAGGAGCCAAGCCATGCGTGTCGCCCTGTACCAATGCCCGCCATTGCCGCTGGATGTGGCCGGCAATCTCAAGCGCCTGCATACCGTCGCCCATGAGGCGTCCGACGCAGATGTGCTGGTGCTGCCGGAGATGTTCCTCACCGGCTACAACATCGGTGTTGAAGCCGTGGGCGCGCTGGCCGAAGCGCAGGATGGGCAATCGGCACAAACCATTGCCGAACTGGCTCAGAACGCGGGCCTGGCAATTCTGTACGGCTACCCGGAGCGGGCCGAAGATGGGCAGATCTACAATGCCGTGCAACTGATCGACGCCAGGGGCCAGCGCCTGTGCAACTACCGCAAGACGCACCTGTTCGGCGACCTTGATCACTCGATGTTCAGCGCTGGCGGCGATGAATTCCCCATCGTCGAGTTGAACGGCTGGAAGCTGGGGTTCCTTATCTGCTACGACCTGGAGTTCCCGGAAAACACCCGGCGCCTGGCCCTGGCCGGTGCCGAGCTGATCCTGGTGCCGACGGCCAACATGGTGCCCTTCGACTTCGTCGCCGATGTCACCGTGCGGGCACGGGCCTTTGAAAACCAGTGTTATGTGGCCTACGCCAACTATTGCGGGCATGAAGACCAGATCCAGTATTGCGGGCAAAGCAGCATCGCCGCGCCGAATGGCCAACGCGTTGCCCAGGCGGGGCTGGATGAGGCGCTGATCGTCGCCACCCTCGACCGCCAGGTGATACACAACGCGCAAGCGGCCAATCACTACCTGGCAGACCGGCGCCCCGAGCTTTACGCAGCGCTGCATAAGCACTGATCAGCGCGCTTTGCGCTAGCATAGGCACTTCCTACGTTCTGGAAGTGCTCATGCCTGTGCCGGCCCACCCTCATCATTTGCAACTGACCCTGGCCAATGGCCTGCGGGTTTCCCTGCGTCATGCCCCACGTCTCAAGCGCTGTGCAGCGGCCTTGCGGGTAGCGGCCGGCAGCCATGACGCGCCGTTGGCCTGGCCGGGGCTGGCACATTTTCTTGAGCACCTGCTGTTTCTCGGCACCGAGGCTTTTCCTGCAACTGAGGGTTTGATGGCCTACGTGCAGCGCCACGGTGGGCAGGTCAACGCCAGCACGCGCGAACGCACCACCGACTTCTTCTTTGAAGTGCCCACCCCGGTGTTTGGCGACGCGCTGCAGCGCCTGGGCGATATGCTTGCTCATCCGCGCCTGGCCATGGACGAGCAACTGCGCGAGCGTGAGGTGTTACAAGCAGAGTTTATCGCCTGGTCCCAGGATGCCGAGGCACAGCATCAGGTGGCGATCCTCCAAGGCCTCGCTGCCGGGCATCCGTTGCGGGGGTTTCATGCGGGCAATCGTGACAGCCTGCCGGTGCCACGGGAGGACTTCCAACAAGGGCTGCGAGGGTTCTATCAGGACTTCTATCAAAGCGGGCAAATGACCTTGAGCCTTGCCGGCCCCCAGTCGCTGCAAGAGCTGCAAGCCTTGGCCCAGCACTTTGCCGATAGCCTGCGGGCAGGCCCGCGACGCCTGCAGCAGGCACCGCCGGCATTGATGGGCGACGATAACCATCGCTATCAATACCTCCATAAGCAGCAACTGCATCACCTCATTGCCTGCAACGCGCCCCGCGAAGCCCTGGAGTTCCTCTGCACCTGGCTGAATGCCACGGCCCCCGGTGGTTTGCTCGCCGAGTTGCAAGCACGGGGCTGGGCAAGCGCGCTGCACGCCAGGGTGCTGTACCTGTTCGCCGGGCAGGCGCTGCTGGATATCGGATTCACCCTGCAACCCCAGGGTTCGCAGCAGCCCCAAGCAATCGAAGGGCTCTTAAATGACTGGTTGCGCTTTTTCGCCGACAGCGACTGGACTGGGCTGCGCGAAGAGTATGCCCTGCTGATCGACCGCCAGCGGCAAATCAGTGGCGCCTTGGCCCTGGCTCGCCAGGACAGTGAAAACCTCGCAACGCAGGTGTCCGAGCCGCATTGCCAAGCCCTCAAGAGCCTGCTGAACACGCTGCAATCGGCGCCCGCACAACAGGCCTGGCAACTGCCGCCGGGTAATCCATTCCTGCAACGGGCACCCCTGGAGCAACGCCCCGGACTGATTCGCGGCCAGACCAGCGCCCATCGCGGCTTGCGGACCTTTGCCCAGGATCGCTCCCGTGGCCGGCGCGAACTGCCAGGCCTGTCGTTCAGCCAAGCGTTACCCGCCGATAGCGACGAAGGCGCCCTTTACCTACGCTGGCAACTGAACTCGCCCGCGCCTTGCCTGGGCAACACCCTGCAAGCGCTGCGGACCAACGCCCGTCAGGCCGGCGTGGAATTATCCTTTGAAGCCGCAGGCAATGACTGGCTGCTGAAAATGAGCGGGCTGCATGAACCGATGCCCGCCATCGTCGAGCAACTGGCACGCGACCTGGCCCAACCCGACCTTTGGCAACAGGCGCCCAGCAGTCCGCCGCCACAGATGGCCATTCGCGAGTTGCTCAAGGCATTGCCAACCTGCATGGCCGACACCGGGCGCAGCGCGGATGTCAACGCGTCACCCGATCTCTGGGCCAGCGCCCGCTGGCAAGGCCTGGGCATGGGCCTGCCGGCGGCGTGCGAAATGGCGATCAACAATGCGGCGGCACGTCTGCCCGGACAATGTGCCGAGAGTGGACATAAAACCCAGCCCATCAACGGCCAATATCGCTGGCAAACCGTAGCAACCGACGGCAACGAAGCCGCCTTGCTGCTGTTTTGCCCGGCACCGAGCCAATCCCTCGCCGACGAGGCCGACTGGCGATTGCTCGCACACCTGGCCCAGACTCCGTTTTACCAGCGCCTACGCGTCGAGTTGCAACTGGGCTACGCCGTATTCAGCGGTATCCGACAACTCAATGGGCAAACCGGCCTGCTGTTTGGCGTGCAGTCGCCCAATGTGGCGCTTGCGGGGCTGCTCGACCCTATCCAGGCCTTTCTCAAGCAACTGCCCGCCTTGATCAAGGGCAGCGAAGACCTGGGCAATACGACCCTGGCCCAGCAGTTTTCGCCACAGACACTGCCCACCACCCAAGCTGCCGAACTGCTCTGGCAGGCGCACTTGGCCGGGCATGGCGCGGACTATCTTGAGCCACTGCAACAGTTGATCCAGACCCGCACACGCCAGCACCTGATCGATGCGGCGCAGCGCCTCAACCAGGCCGCTGGCGGCTGGCAATGCCTGGCCAATGGCGCAGCAGTGGGCGCTTTCCAGTAAGACAGCGTTGATCGTTGCCGATGTTGCAACAGGCTTTTTCCACCAAGACAGCGCTAGCTTGAGGAGAAATGCGTAATATTGCACCACACATCTGAACATCTCCGCCTGGAGGTGGACTATATGTATTACTTGGTAGTAAACGTCCCATCCCTTCGTAGGAGTTTGAATATGACCTGGTCCAAACCTGCTTACACTGATCTGCGTATCGGTTTTGAAGTCACCATGTACTTCGCCAGCCGCTGATTGCTTTTGTATTGCAATGCAACGCCTCGGCTCGCCGGGGCGTTTTTATTTTGAGTCTTGTGTGAAGGAGCGGCGATGTTTGTCCAGATTCTAGGTTCTGCCGCCGGTGGTGGTTTCCCGCAGTGGAACTGCAACTGCGTGAACTGCGCCGGTTTTCGCGATGGCAGCCTGCGGGCCCAGGCCCGCACCCAATCGTCCATCGCCCTGTCCGACGATGGCGTGAACTGGGTGCTGTGCAACGCCTCGCCGGATATCCGCGCGCAACTGCAAGGTTTTGCACCGATGCAACCCGGCCGCGCACTGCGCGATAGCGGGATCAATGCAATCATCTTGATGGACAGCCAGATCGACCACACCACCGGCCTGCTCAGCTTGCGCGAAGGCTGCCCGCACCAGGTGTGGTGCACCGATATGGTCCATGAAGACCTGAGCACCGGTTTCCCGTTGTTTAGCATGTTGGCCCACTGGAATGGCGGCCTGGATTGGCAGCGCATCGAGCTGGATACCAGCTTCACCATTCCCGCCTGCCCCAACCTGCGCTTCACCCCGCTGCCGCTGCGCAGTGCCGCGCCGCCCTACTCGCCCCACCGGTTCGACCCGCACCCCGGTGACAATATCGGCCTGATCGTCGAAGACCTGCGCACCGGCGGCAAACTGTTCTACGCCCCTGGCCTGGGCAAGGTGGACGCGCCGCTGTTGGAAATCATGGCCGACAGCGACTGCCTGCTGGTGGACGGTACGATGTGGGATGACGATGAAATGCAGCGCCGTGGCGTCGGCACCCGCACCGGCCGCGAAATGGGCCACCTGGCACAGAACGGCCCCGGCGGCATGCTGGAAGTGCTGGAGCAACTGCCCCGGCAGCGCAAAGTGCTTATCCACATCAACAACACCAACCCGATCCTCGACGAAGACTCCGCCGAGCGCGCCGAGTTGGCGCGGCGCAATGTAGAAGTAGCCTACGACGGCATGAGCATTGAACTGTAGGAGAGCCCCAATGACCGATACACCGCTGAGCCCCGCCGACTTTGAACAGGCCTTGCGGGCCAAGGGCGCCTTCTACCATATCCATCACCCCTACCACGTGGCGATGTATGACGGCCGGGCCACCCGCGAGCAGATCCAGGGCTGGGTCGCCAACCGCTTCTACTACCAGGTGAACATTCCGCTGAAGGACGCCGCGATCCTGGCCAACTGCCCGGACCGGGAAATCCGCCGCGAGTGGATCCAGCGCCTGCTCGACCATGACGGCGCCCCCGGCGAAGACGGTGGCATCGAAGCCTGGCTGCGCCTGGGCCAGGCCGTGGGCCTGGACCCGGATCAACTGCGCTCTCAGGAGCTGGTGCTGCCCGGCGTGCGGTTTGCCGTCGATGCCTACGTCAATTTCGCCCGCCGGGCCAGTTGGCAGGAAGCCGCCAGCAGCTCACTGACTGAGCTGTTCGCCCCGCAGATCCACCAATCGCGCCTCGACAGCTGGCCCCAGCATTACCCGTGGATCGACCCCGCCGGCTACGAGTATTTCCGCACCCGCCTGGGCCAGGCCCGGCGTGATGTCGAGCACGGGCTGGCGATCACCTTGGCGCACTACACCACCCGCGCCGGCCAGGAGCGGATGCTGGAGATTCTCCAGTTCAAACTGGACATCCTGTGGAGCATGCTCGATGCCATGAGCATGGCCTACGAACTGAACCGCCCGCCTTATCACAGCGTGACCGCGCAGCGGGTCTGGCATAAAGGGATCACCCTATGAATTTCGATCGCAGCAAAAAACCGACGTGGCGCCAGGGCTATCGCTACCAGTACGAGCCGGCGCAAAAGGGCCACGTGCTGCTGTACCCCGAAGGCATGATCAAGCTCAACGACAGTGCCGCATTGATTGGTGGCTTGATCGACGGTGAGCGCAGTGTGGCGGCGATCATTGGCGAGCTGGAGCGGCAATTCCCCGGCGTGCCCGAACTCGGGGAAGACATCGAGCAATTCATGGAGGTCGCACGTGCACAGCACTGGATCGAACTTGCCTGACAAGCCCGAGATTGGCCTGCCGCTATGGTTGCTCGCCGAGCTGACCTACCGCTGCCCGCTGCAGTGCCCGTACTGCTCCAACCCGCTGGACTTCGCCGAACAAGGCAAGGAGTTGAGCACCGAACAGTGGATCAAGGTGTTTCGCGAGGCCCGGGAGATGGGTGCGGCACAACTGGGGTTTTCCGGCGGTGAGCCGCTGGTGCGCCAGGACCTTGCCGAGCTGATCAGTGAAGCCCGCAAGCTGGGGTTCTATACCAACCTGATCACCTCCGGCATCGGCCTGACCGAGCAAAAGATCAGCGATTTCAAGAAAGCCGGCCTGGACCATATCCAGATCAGCTTCCAGGCCAGCGACGAACAGGTGAACAACCTGCTGGCCGGCTCCAAAAAAGCCTTCGCGCAGAAGCTGGAAATGGCCCGGGCGGTCAAAGCCCATGGCTATCCGATGGTGCTGAACTTCGTCACTCATCGACACAATATCGACAAGATCGATCGCATCATCGAGCTGTGTATCGCCCTGGAAGCAGACTTTGTCGAGCTCGCCACCTGCCAGTTCTATGGCTGGGCCCAGCTCAACCGCGTCGGCCTGCTGCCAACCCAGGCACAACTGACCCGCGCCGAGCGCATCACCAACGAATACCGCGCCAAGCTGCAAGCCGAAGGCCACCCCTGCAAGCTGATCTTTGTCACACCAGACTACTACGAGGAACGCCCGAAGGCCTGTATGAATGGCTGGGGCAGTATCTTTCTGACAGTCACTCCAGACGGCACCGCCCTACCTTGTCACGGTGCCCGACAGATGCCGGTGCAGTTTCCCAATGTGCGCGACCACAGCATGCAGCACATCTGGTACGACTCGTTTGGCTTCAACCGCTTTCGCGGCTACGACTGGATGCCCGAGCCGTGCCGCTCGTGCGACGAGAAAGAAAAGGACTTCGGCGGCTGCCGCTGCCAGGCGTTTATGCTGACCGGTGACGCCAGCAACGCCGACCCGGTGTGCAGCAAATCCGCCGATCACGGCATCATCCTCAATGCCCGGCTCGAAGCCGAGCACGCCACGCAGACCATCGAGCAACTGGCCTTTCGCAATGAGCGCAACTCGCGGCTGATCGCCAAAGGCTGACGGCTCAGCGCTTGGCGATGATGTACACCGCATGCACGATGCCCGGGATGTAGCCACACAGGGTCAACAGGAGATTCAGCCAGAACGCGCCGGCGAAGCCCACTTGCAGGAACACACCCAATGGCGGGACCAGGATGGCGATGATGATACGAATGAAGTCCATGGGTCAGCTCCAAAAAATCGGCTCGTGTGAGCCGTACAGCTAATCGACCCTGGCCGCGCGTGAGGGTTCAGTGGAATCTGGCACCGGGCCATCCTCCTCAGGCGAGGATCTCCAACCCGTGCTTTTGCACGATGCTCAGCAACTTGAGCGCCATGCCGCTGGGTTGCTTCTCGCCGGATTCCCATTGTTTGACTGTCGAGGCGCTGGTGTTCAGGTAGCGGGCGAACACCGGCTGGCTGACATGGCTACGTTCGCGCAGCTGCTTGATCTGGGCGGCAGGTATCTGCGCCGGCACAGGCGCAATGCACAGCTCATCGAACTCCCGAAGGGTGGTCTTGCTGATGGCACCGATCGAATGCAGCGCGCTGGCCGATTGGTGAATGGACTCCAGCGCTTCACTTTCATATTTTTTGCTCATGATGTATCTCCACAAACTCCCTGAGATCCAGTAATTGCTGGATCTGTATTTCGTTCAAGCCTTCATAGGCCTTTGCCAATGCCCTAAACCCAGCCAATTCCTTGTGGCTGATATTGCTTTGATCTTGCTTGGCGAACAGAAACTGATAAACCCAGTAATGCCTGCCCTTTGCCAAAACGATGGAACGATGCCGGTTGTGATTGAGGCGTTTCTTCCAGACGCCACCGCCCAAGTTATCCGCCTGGCCCCTGAGCATTTCGCCAAATGCCTCTCCCAATTCCGAATCGCAGATCCAGGCTTTGCTGGCAGCATCAGCAAAATGCCGGCTTTTGAACAGTCTGAGCTTCATAGGCATCCCTTCCCCATAAACATACCACTCAGTGGTAGACATTAGAAATAGGGCACACACAAAAATCTCTGCACCCTACCGGCACTCCCTGCCGGCGCCCGCTAAAAAGCCATTTTTTTCGACGGATCTCAAGCCTCCTTTTCAATCCAAAAATGACACACAAAAAAACGCCCCCAGCCAAAAGAATCAGGCTGGAGGCGCCGCGTATACCGCGAGACGGTTCAGGAATAAGGATTAAACAGCGATGCCCTTGCGGCATTGCAATTGGGCGGTGCGCACGCGGGAAAACGCACGGGCCAGACGCAGTAGCATTTCGTCAATATTGCTCTTGCTTAACGTCAGCGCCGGGGTAAAGCGCAGGCAGTCGGGTTGAGGGGCATTAAGGATCAGGCCTTCATACAGTGCCGCCTTTACCACGGCATCTGCCGAATCATCCGATAAGGTCAGGCCCCACAACAGGCCCTGGCCTCGCAGTTCGCCCTGTCCATAGCGGTGAGCAACACGGGCCAGGCCTTCGCCCAGGTACTGCGCGGTATCACGTACGTGTTCGAGGAAGCCGTGCCCCAACACGCTATCGAGCACGGCGACGCCGGCCGCAGCCATCAGCGCATTGCCGTGGTGGGTGCCTTCGAGCTCACCCAGTTCAAAACAACAGGCTTTGCCACGGGCCAGCAACGCCGCCAATGGCACTCCGCCCCCAAGACCTTTACCCAGGGCGACGATATCGGCGCGCACACCGTAGCGCTGTTCCGCCAGCAAGGTGCCGCAACGCCCAATCCCGGTCTGCACTTCGTCAAGGATCAGCAGGATGCCCAGCTCTCGGCACAGCCGCTCCACCCCCTTGAGGTAATGCTCGGTGGCCGGAATGACGCCGGCGTCGCCCTGGATCGGCTCCAGCATAATCGCCACGGTTTGCGCGTCGACGGCGGCATGCAAGGCCGGCAGATCGTTGAACGGTACGTGGCAGAAGCCCGGCAGTGGCGGCTCGAAACAATTGTCACCAGAAGCCGCCCGTGTCGCCAGGCTGCGGCCGTGGCAAGCGTGGCTGGCGGTGATGATGCGATAGGCGCCGCCACGATGCCGTTGGCCCCACTTGCGCGCCAGCTTGATGGCCGCCTCGCAGGCTTCTGCCCCGCTGTTGAGCAGGTAGGCCTGGTCGCTGCCGGTGCTGTGGCACAGGCGGTCTACCAGGTTCAGTTGGCTGCGGTTGTGCAGCCCTATGCCAGGGTTGATCAGCGCCTGCGCCTGGTCGGCCAGCGCGCGCACCAGCACCGAAGGGCTGTGGCCAAGGCTGTTGGCAGCGCCGCCCTGGGTAAAGTCCAGGTAGGCACGGCCTTCGCTGTCCCACAACCAGGAACCCTGGCCACGAACGAAGACCTGAGGTGGCCGGGCCACGGTGGGCATCAGGGATTGGCTGGAAAACTCATCGCACAGCATCGGGGTTTTCGCGTCCAGGAGCAGATCATCCAGGCTCGGTGCCGGGCGGCGCAGGTTGAACAGGTTCATGCCTGCACACCCCGCAGGGTGTTGGCAACTCCGGGTTGCCGGGAGTCCGGCCTGTCGTTTTTTGCCTTGCCTATGTAAACACCATCGCTGTAAACGGTATTCATCGCGCTTTCTGGCCCTGTAAGCCTTGTGAATAGGCGCTAGACTAGGCGCCTTGGGGGCGTTCAGCCATTTCGATTTTGCAGCTTTTTCGATAAGCGTTACTTATGGATTTTAAGCAACTGCGTTATTTCGTCGCGGTGTACGAGGAAGGTCATGTCGGCCGGGCCGCTGAACGTCTGTCGATCTCCCAGCCGGCGCTGTCGCAGCAGATCCGCCAGTTGGAGCAGCACCTGGACGTAAGCCTGTTCGAGCGCAGCAGCAAGCGCCTGCTGCCAACCCTGGCCGCACACACCTTGTACAACCACGCCCTGCCATTGCTCGATGGCATGCAGCAAGCCATCGAGGCCCTGCGCCACTTCAAGGGCCAGGCCCTGCGTACCCTGGCCATCGGCGTGCTGCAAACCGTGCATACCAGCCTGGTGCCGCAGATGCTGGAGCGGGTACGCAAGGCCCAGCCGCACCTGGTGGTGCAGATCTACGAGTTGACGGGCCTGGAGATCGAACGCCGTCTGCTCAATGGCTCGCTGGACATTGGCATCAGTTACTTGCCGGCACGCCAACCCGGGTTGCACGGTGTGTTGCTGTATGAAGATGAACTGAAAGTAGTCATCCCGGCTGACCATCCCTTGCGTGAATTCAAGAAGGTCTCCCTCAAGCAAGCAGCGGAGCTGCCCATGCTGCTGTTGGGGGAAGAGTTCCAGGTCCGGCAGATCTGGCAGGCGCAGCTGGCAAACCTGGGACGCCGGCCACAGGTCCAGGCGGAGCTCAATACCATGGTGGGGATTCTCGATAGCCTGCCCCATACCCGCCTGGCGACAGTTCTTCCCGGCCGCTCGCAGGACGAACACAGCAGCCAGGCGCTGCTATGGAAGCCCTTGAGTGAGCCACGGGTGCCGCTGAAAGTGGGGTTGGTGTGCCGCGATGTACAACGCCAACAAGCGACGCTGGCGTTGCTGCGCACCTTGCTCGAAGACGTGATGAATGGTCCACATGGGCCGGCCGCCACGGTAGACGGGCTGGCCTGAACTTTTTCGCGCCCAATAAGAAAACCCCGCCGAAGCGGGGCTTTGCAGACTGTTTCCCTGACATCCATTTCACTCCGCCATCCTGGCAGAATCCTACGTGTCCCTGTTGTTGCTTTGCGCTTCCTGCGCGACGTCCATGTGAAGTAGATTAGCTGTGGATCCAATCTGGCGATAGAGGACGATTAGCAGCACGTCATGTAAGAGAATGCTTACACGCCCTCCTTGGCTTAGAACTGCGCTTCATCCAGCAGGAACAGCGATTCACTACCGGCCTTCACCGAGGCGCTCAGGGAGTGGATGCGCGGCAACAGGCGGGCAAAGTAGAAGCGCGCCGTCCCCAGCTTGCTGGCGTAGAAGTCTTCCTCGGCCTCTTTGCCCAAGGCAGCCTTGGCCATCAGCGCCCACATATAGGCATAGGCCATATAGCCAAAGGCATGCAGATATTCCACCGAGGCCGCGCCGATTTCATTCGGGTTGGTCTTGGCGCGGTCCAGGACCCAGGCAGTCAAGGTGTCGAGCTCGTCCACCGCCGCACTCAGCGGCTGGGTGAACTCGGCCAGGTCACTGCTGGCAGTGGCGATGAAATGGCGGATCTCATCGGCGAACAGGGTGTAGAACGCCCCGCCGCTGCCAACGATCTTGCGCCCCATCAAGTCCAGCGCCTGGATACCGTTGGTGCCTTCGTAGATCTGGGTGATGCGCACATCCCGCACCAACTGCTCCTGGCCCCACTCACGGATATAGCCATGGCCGCCGAAAATCTGCTGGCCGTGCACGGTGGTTTCCAGGCCCAGGTCGGTGAGGAACGCCTTGGAGACCGGGGTCAGCAGCGCCACCAGGTCATCCGCGCGCTTGCGGGTCGCGGCGTCTTCGCTGAACTTGGCGGTGTCCAGTTGCATCGCCACATAAGTGGAAAACGCCCGGCCGCCTTCGTTTGCCGCCTTCATGGTCAGCAACATGCGACGTACGTCGGGGTGGTTGATGATCGGGTCGGCGATCTTGTCCTTGGCCTTGGGGCCGGTCGGCGAACGGCTTTGCAGACGGTCACGGGCATACTCAACAGCGTTCTGATAAGAGCGCTCGCCGGTCGCCAGGCCCTGGATACCGACACCCAGGCGCTCATAGTTCATCATGGTGAACATCGCCGCCAGGCCACGGTTCGGCTCGCCGACCAGGTAGCCAACGGCTTCGTCGAAGTTCATTACACAGGTCGCAGAGGCCTGGATCCCCATCTTGTGTTCGATCGAGCCACAGCTCACTGGGTTGCGCGCGCCCAGGCTGCCATCGGCATTGACCATGAACTTGGGCACCAGGAACAACGAGATGCCCTTGGGACCGGCCGGGGCGTCAGGCAACTTGGCCAGCACCAGGTGGATGATGTTCTCGGTGAGGTCGTGTTCGCCACCGGTGATAAAAATCTTTGTGCCGCTGACCTTGTAGGAACCGTCCGCCTGCGGCTCGGCCTTGGTGCGGATAATCCCCAGGTCGGTGCCGGCATGGGGCTCGGTCAGGCACATGGAACCGGCCCACACGCCCGCGTACATATTCGGCAGGTAGGTGGCTTTAAGTTCGTCGCTGGCGTGGGTGTTGATCGACACGCAGGCGCCGGACGTCAGCATTGGGTACAAGCCAAACGCCAGGCCCGAGGAGTTGATCATTTCTTCGACCTGGGCCGAGACAGCCTTGGGCATGCCCATGCCGCCGTAGGCCGGGTCGCCACCCACGCCCACCCAGCCGCCTTCGGCATAGGTCTTGTAGGCTTCGGGGAACCCGGCCGGGGTGGTGACCACGCCATTGTCCCAGCGGCAACCTTCCTCGTCGCCGCTGCGGCTCAACGGGGCGATGGTCTTGGCGGTGACTTTGCCGGCTTCCTCAAGGATCGCCTCGACCGTTTGCGCATCCACGGTCTCGGCCAGGGCCGGCAGTTGCGCCCACAGCTTGGCAACCTCGAATACTTCGTTGAGGACGAAGCGCATATCGCGCAGCGGCGCTTTGTAGTCAGCCATGGCAAACCTCGTAGGAACGTTAAAAGTGATTCGGTAGGATCGGTTTCACAGACCCTGAGTGTAACCGAACAACTTTTGTGACACATAGGGTCTGCTTGTGACCAATTGGTATTTCATAGTCACGCCAACAGCTACAAGGCGAACAGCTCGGCGGGCAAACTCATCAGGCAATCACTGCCCGCCTCCACCGCCGCACGATGGGCACTGGTGCGCGGTGAAGTACGTCAGGGCGCGGTTGCCTTCGTTGAAGACTTTCATGGTCAGCAACATGCGCCGTACATCAGGATGCACGATGATCAGGTCTGCCGGTTTGTCCGGGACCTTGGCGCCGCTCAGGGAGCGCATTTGCAGGCGCTCGTTGGCATATTTGATCGCACCCTGGAAGCTCGCCTCCCCCAGGCATGGGGAGGTCTCCGGCAGCAGATGGCTTAAACCTACTGGCGCCGGTGGCCCCGGACAATCACTGTACAGGCGCTGAATACACCGCCATCACTCAACCGGCAGCGCCCTGCATGCGCACCGCGCCACGGCGGTTCTGCCCGGCGGCAACCACGCAGTTACGCCCGGCGCCCTTGGCGTTGTACAGCGCCTGGTCAGCGGACTTGAGCACCTCTTCCGGGGTGCGCTGCTCGGCCTGGCGCTCGGCGACGCCGATGCTCACCGTCACCGACACACTGGACGCCCCCGTGCCCGAACGGCGCTGGCGCCCCTGCTGATCGTCCTGAGGGCGGCTGTCCGGGTTGCGCAACTTGATGTGGTAGTTGGCAATGATCTCGCGGATTGCTTCCAGGTGCGGCAGGCATTCGTCCAGGGTCTTGCCGGCAAACACCACGGCAAACTCTTCACCACCATACCGATAGGCCCGGCCGCCGCCGCCGACTTTCGACAGTTTGCTGGCCACCAACCGCAGCACCTGGTCGCCGACGTCATGGCCGTGGGTGTCATTGAACCGCTTGAAGTGGTCGACGTCGCTCATCGCCAGCACATAGTTGCGGCCCAGGCGCTGCATGCGCTCATTGAGGGCGCGGCGTCCCGGCAGGCCGGTGAGTTCATCGCGAAAGGCCATCTGATAGGCCTCATGGGACACCCCCGCGGCAATCATCAACATCACCTGGCTGCACATGATGTTCAGGGTGAACGGCAGGATAAAGGTCTGCGGCAACATCCAGAATATCCCCAGCAACCCCACCAGTTGCGCGGCATGCAACGGCCGAGGCTCGCGCCAGTACTGCGCCGCCAGTGCAACAAAGCCCAGCAGGAACACCGGGTATGACAGCTGGATCAAGCTCATCCACGCCCCATGCAGCGCAGGCCAGCGAATTTCCGCCAGCCAGTTGAGCAACGGCTCCGGGTAACTCTGCTCCAGGCCCAGGGCCACGCTGCCTACGGCGAGCAGCACCGCACAGCGTGCGATAAAGTCGCGGAACAGGTGGGTTTTTTCCTGCCATAGGGCATAGATGCTGAACAACATTGGCAACAGCAGGCACACCAGATGGAACACCACGGCGGCGTCTTCGCGCACGCGGCCATGGTCACGATAGAAATCGGTCTGGGTGTCCAGCAGGAAGTAGGCAACGTACACCGTCACCATCAGGAACAGCTCACGCTGGCGGCGGTACACCGCGCAATAGGCACCGCCCAGCAACAGCACCAGGGTCGGCAGGACATTGAACAGCGAGGTGAAGAAGACGCTGAGGTCCTTGACGTAAGCAGCCGACAACCCCGCCAGCAATAACAGCAACGATGGTAGGAAATGACTGAAACGTACAGCAGACGCGCGCGACAAGGGTAAAGCTCCGACCCACAAAAAAAAGATGGCACAGTGCCTTCGCTGCTCACAGTTAAGCACACTCAATGTGAGCTACGTCACATTGCCATCACTGTAACGGCAGCAAGGCGCAATCCCTGAGCGCGCCACTCAGGTTTTTTCACCCTCCCACAAAAAAGCCGCCGCTCCCGAAAGAGCGGCGGCTTGGCAGGGAACCCGCCGAGGCTTAGTAGCCCAGGTCGAAGTTCTCTTCTTTCATGTCCATCAGGTTGTTGGCGCCCGACAGCATGGTAGCGACGTGGGTGCGGGTACGCGGCAGGATGCGCTGGAAGTAGAAGCGCGCGGTCTGCAGCTTGGCGGTGTAGAAGCCTTCTTCGCTGGTGCCGGCAGCCAGTTTTTCGGCAGCCAGGCGCGCCATGTCGGCCCAGAAGTACGCCAGGCAGGCATAACCGGAGTACATCAGGTAGTCCACCGACGCGGCACCGACTTCTTCACGGTCCTTCATGGCGGCCATGCCGACCTTCATGGTCAACTCGCCCCATTCCTTGTTCAGTGCCGCCAGCGGTGCGACGAACTCGCTGACCGCTGCGTTGCCTTCGTTGGCCTGGCAGAACTTGTGCACGATCTTGGTGAAACCCTTGAGCGCTTCGCCCTGGGTCATCAGCACTTTACGACCGAGCAGGTCCAGGGCCTGGATACCGGTGGTGCCTTCGTACAGCATCGAGATGCGGCTGTCGCGAACGTTCTGCTCCATGCCCCACTCGGCGATAAAACCGTGGCCGCCGTAGATCTGTACGCCGTGGTTGGCGGATTCAAAACCGACTTCGGTCATGAACGCCTTGGCGATTGGGGTCATGAAGGCCAGCAGGCCATCCGCCTGTTTCTTGGCTTCGTCGTCGGTGCCGTACTTGACGATGTCCACTTGCTTGGCGGTGAAGTACACCATCGCACGGTTGCCTTCGGCGAAGGCTTTCATGGTCAACAGCATGCGGCGTACATCAGGGTGCACGATGATCGGGTCGGCGGCCTTGTCCGGCGCTTTCGGGCCCGTCAGGGAACGCATTTGCAGGCGATCACGCGCATATTTCAAGCCACCCTGGAAACCGATCTCGGCGTGGGACAGGCCTTGCAGCGCGGTCCCCAGGCGAGCGGTGTTCATAAAGGTGAACATGCAGTTCAGGCCTTTGTTCGCCGGGCCGATCAGGTAACCGGTGGCCGCGTCGAAGTTCATCACGCAAGTGGCGTTGCCGTGGATGCCCATCTTGTGCTCCAGGGAGCCACAGGACACCGCGTTGCGCTCACCCACCGAACCATCGGCGTTGGGTAGGAACTTAGGCACGATAAACAGCGAAATGCCTTTGGTGCCAGCCGGAGCATCCGGCAGGCGGGCCAGTACGATGTGGACGATGTTGTCGGCCATGTCGTGCTCACCGGCCGAGATGAAGATCTTGGTCCCGGAGACTTTGTAGGAACCGTCGGCCTGAGGCTCGGCCTTGGTGCGCAGCATGCCCAGGTCGGTGCCGCAGTGCGGTTCGGTCAGGCACATGGTACCGGTCCACTCGCCCGAGACCAGTTTGGTCAGGTAGGCATCCTGCTGCTCGGGGGTGCCGTGCTCGGAAATGGTGTTCATCGCGCCATGGGACAGGCCTGGGTACATGCCCCACGACCAGTTGGCTTCACCGACCATCTCGCTGACGGCCAGGCCCAGGGATTCCGGCAGGCCTTGGCCACCGTGCGCGACGTCGTGGGCCAGGCTCGGCCAGCCGCCTTCGACGAATTGCTTGTAGGCTTCTTTGAAACCAGTAGGGGTTTTAACGCCTGACTCGCTCCAGGTGCACCCTTCGATGTCACCGACGCGGTTCAACGGGGCCAGCACTTGCTCACAAAACTTGGCGCCTTCTTCAAGAATGGCGTCAACCATGTCTGGGGTAGCGTCCTGGCAAGCCGGCAGACTCTGATAGTGCGCTTCGTAGCCGAGCAGTTCGTCACGAACGAAGCGAATATCACGCAAGGGGGCCTTGTAGTCAGGCATAGCGATAAACCTCTGCTGATGAATCCTGGAATGAACAACCGCGTGGATTTGTTGTAGCGGTCAAACAGTTGTTTGAAACATACGTTTACGCCCAATCCTTGTCAAGCGCCCAGCGGCTGCCGTTTGTCATGACGCAGGTCAACGCCAGGCGCGACGAGGCCTGCAGCGTGATGCCGCACAATTCCAAGGGGGGATAAAGGTAGGCGCCGGCTGGCGCCTACAGGAGAGTCGGGGGGAGGATCAGGCGTAGGTGTCGATCAGCGTGCCGAGCATTTCGTCGGAAGCCTTGGCAACTTTCGCCCCCAGCTCCACCTGAAACTTGCCCTCGGCCAGTTCCACCATATTGCTCGCCGAGTCGGTCGGCTGCCCGCGATTGACCGCCTGCAAGCGATCGTTCTGGGCATCCGAAGGCTGGCCGGTGACAGCACTGGCAATGTTGCCGGCGGCCTGGTCGACGCGGTTCTGCCCGGCCTGGATAGTGCTCAGGCCTGAATAAAACGCACTGCTTCCAGAGATGTCCATGGCGTGCACCTGCCTTGTAATCAATCGTGAACTCTTATTGAAGCAGACAATCTTGCAAAAGGCCCGTCAATAACACTAATGGCATAATGCCTTAACGGTAGCCAAAACTAATCAAGCAAGTCCAGCTGCAGGTACTCGGCCACCGCTTCGGCCGTGGCCTGCTTGAGCCTTGGCACTCGGCCCAGGCACGGCGCCGGCAGGCGTTCGGCCAAGGTGGCGAGGTTCTCTTCCAGACGGGAGGTCTTCGGGTCGATGATATTGGCCACCCACCCGGCCAGCGGCAACCCGTCCCGGGCGATGGCTTCGGCGCTCAACAACGCATGATTGATGCAGCCCAGGCGCACGCCCACCACCAGAATCACCGGCAATTGCAAGGCCTTGGCCAAGTCCGACAGGTTGTCCTGGCCGGCCAGTGGCACGCGCCAGCCGCCTGCACCTTCGATCAACGTGAAGTCCGCGTGTTGCCCAAGGATGTGCTGCATCGGCTTGAGCAGGGCCTGCACGGTCAACGCCACACCGGCTTCACGGGCAGCCAGGTGCGGCGCGATGGCAGGCTCGAAGGCCAGTGGATTGACTTCGGCATAGGCCAGCGGCAACGAGCACTCGGCCAGCAAGGCCAGGGCATCGGCGTTACGCAAGCCACGAGGGGTCACTTCACAGCCCGACGCCACAGGCTTGCCGGCGGCGGTGCTCTTGCCCGCTTGCCGCGCGGCGTGCAGCAGGCCGGCCGCAACAGTGGTCTTGCCGACATCGGTGTCGGTGCCGGTGATGAAATAGGCAGCGCTCATAATGGTTTCTCCAATACGGCGTACACGACTTGATAAGTGGCCGGCAGCCCCCGGGCCTGACGGAACTGCTCGTAGGCCTGCACCAGTGCAACAATCCGTGCCCGGCCCGTCAAGCCTCCAGGGCGCCCCGGGTTCAGATTGTGCGCCCCCAAGGCTTTCAATTCGTGGGTCAGGCTGCGTACATCCGGGTAATGCAACACATGGGGGCGCTGCTCCAGGCTCACCACGCGCAAACCACTGGCCGCGCACAGCTGTTGATACGTGCTGAACAGGCGAAAGCGATTGACGTGCACCATCCCGTCCGCCGCCCGCCAGCTTTCGCGCAGCTCATCCAGCGTGCCGACGCACAGGCTGGCAAACGCCAGCACCCCGCCAGGCTGCAGCACGCGCCGGGCTTCACTGAGCACTGCGGCAAAATCGGCACACCACTGCACCGCCAGGCTGGAGAAGATCAACCCGCAGCTTGCATCGCGTAGCGGCAAGCGCTCGGCATCCCCGGCGATAAAGTGCTCGGCACCGCCCAGGGGCCGTGCGTGGTTGAGCATGCCTTCGGCGATATCCAGCGCCAGGCCTTGGCCCTGGGGAAACACGGTGTTCAATGCGCGGCTGAAAAACCCGGTGCCGCAACCCAGGTCGAGCCAGCGCCCGGGTATCAGCGCCGGCGGCAGGCGCTGGATCAGCGCGCTGCCCACGTCACGCTGCAACGCGGCCACACTGTCATAACTGGCCGCCGCCCTGGAAAACGACGCCGCGACCTGGCGCTTGTCGGGCAAGGCGCCCGGCAGGGGAGGATGGGACAAATCAGTCATCACCGCACTCATGCAAAAAAGCCTGGATCGCCCCCGCCACTCCGTGGGGGTTGTCCAGTAGGAAAGCGTGGCCGGCCTGTTCAATCAGACCGACTTCGACATCTGGCAGCAACTTCAACAACTCAATAGCCGCCTCACAGGGCACCAACTCATCCAGGCCGGCAAACAGATGCAACTGCGGGCCACGAAAGGCCTGCAAGGCCTCGCGAGTATCCAGTTGCGCGAGCAGCTCAAGGCCGCTCATCAGCACCCTGGAAGGGGCCGCCGGCGCGCTGCTGACCAGCAGCCGCGCAATGCCCCGTGGGTCGTGCGTACCCTTGGCGCACAGCAGGCCGAAGCGTTTGAGGGTGACTTGCGAGTCGGCATGGCAGCCGGCCAGGAACCCATCGAACGCCTGCGCTGGCATCGCGCTGGGCCAGCCCTCATGCGCTACAAAACAGGGGTTGCTGGCCAAGGTCAGCAGGCCGCAGCAGCGCTCGCCGCGCCGTGCCGCCAACTCGGACGCAAGCATCCCGCCCAACGACCAGCCGCCCAGCCAGGCGTTATCGGGCAAGGTGGCGTCGAGTTCGTCGAGCCATTCGTCGAGGTCGCTGCCCACCAGCGCCGGCAACGGCTCGATATCCACCCGCAGGCGCTCGTCCAGGCCGCGCAAGGCGGCGGCCAAGGGTTCCAGCGGTGAAACACCCAGGCCCCAGCCGGGAAGCAATATCAGTCGATCACGCATGGTCGGACTCCCGGCCTGACAAGCGCAAACACTCGTCCAATGCCTCTAACAATAGCCGTACCTGCGCCTCGCTGTGGGCGGCGGTCAAGGTCACGCGCAAGCGCGCGCTGCCAGCCGGCACCGTGGGCGGGCGGATGGCCGTGACCATGATCCCGCGCTCGCGCAGCATCTGGGACAGGCGCATCGCCCGGCCACTGTCGCCAATCATGATCGGCTGGATCGGCGTGAGGCTGTCCATCAGCGCCAGGCCGATCTGCTCCGCGCCCTGGCGGAACTGGCGGATCAGCGCGTGCAGATGCTCGCGCCGCCAGTGCTCGCTGCGCAGCAGCTCCAGGCTTTTCAGGGTGGCGCAGGCCTGCGCCGGCGGTTGGCTGGTGGTGTAAATGTATGGGCGGGCGAACTGGATCAGGCTTTCGACCAGTTCCTCGCTGCCAGCCACAAACGCCCCGGCGGTGCCAAAGGCCTTGCCCAGGGTGCCGACCAATACCGGCACATCCTCCTGGCTCAGGCCGAAATGCTCGACAATCCCGCCGCCCGTGGCGCCCAGCGGCCCGAAGCCATGGGCGTCATCCACCATCAGCCAGGCGCCCTTGGCCCGGGTCTCGCGGGCCAGCGCCGGCAGGTCCGCCAGGTTGCCGTCCATGCTGAACACGCCGTCGGTGACCACCAGGGTATTGCCGCAGGCTTTTTCCAGGCGCTTGGCCAGGCTGACCGCATCATTGTGCAGATAGCGATTGAAGCGTGCGCCAGAGAGTAAACCCGCATCCAGCAGGGACGCGTGGTTGAGCCGGTCTTCGAGCACCGTATCGCCCTGCCCCACCAAGGCGGTGACGGCTCCAAGGTTGGCCATATAGCCGGTGGTGAACAGCAAGGCACGCGGGCGGCCGGTGAATTCGGCCAGGGCCTCCTCCAACGCATGGTGTGGCGTGCTGTGGCCGACCACCAAGTGTGAGGCGCCACCGCCCACGCCCCAGCGGGCCGCCCCGGCCTGCCAGGCTTCGATCACTTGTGGGTGATTGGCCAGGCCCAGGTAGTCGTTATTGCAAAAGGCCAATAGCGGCTGGCCGTCCACCACCACTTGCGGGCCCTGGGGGCTTTGCAGCAGTGGGCGCTGGCGATAGAGATGCTCTGTACGGCGGGCAGCGAGGCGCGCGGCGAGATCGAAAGACATGCTGGCCTCATATTCAAGGGATTGAACTCGATCAAAAATGTGGGAGCGGGCTTGCTCGCGATTGCGGCGTGTCAGTCAATAAATCTATCTACTGACACTCCGCAATCGCGAGCAAGCCCGCTCCCACATTTGGATGGCATTTCAATCAGACGGCCGCGTTGTAGAACTGCTCGCTGCTTTTCTGCTCGACCAACGCCTGCTCAATCGCCGCCTGGTGTACTTCATCGGCATGTTCTTCGCGGGCTTCGGGCAGGATGCCCAGGCGCGAGAACAGTTGCATGTCCTTGTCCGCCTGCGGGTTGGCGGTGGTCAGCAATTTTTCGCCGTAGAAGATCGAGTTGGCACCGGCAAAGAACGCCAGGGCCTGCATCTGCTCGTTCATCGCCTCGCGGCCGGCAGACAGGCGCACATGGGATTGCGGCATCAGGATACGGGCCACGGCGAGCATGCGGATAAAGTCGAACGGGTCGATATCCTCGGCATTCTCAAGCGGCGTACCGGCCACCTTGACCAGCATGTTGATCGGCACCGATTCGGGATGCTCCGGCAGGTTGGCCAGTTGGATCAGCAGGTTGGCGCGGTCGTCCAGGGACTCGCCCATGCCGAGGATGCCGCCCGAGCAGATCTTCATCCCTGAGTCACGCACATACGCCAGGGTCTGCAGGCGTTCGCTGTAGGTGCGGGTGGTGATGATCGAGCCGTAGAACTCCGGCGAGGTATCCAGGTTGTGGTTGTAGTAGTCCAGGCCGGCCTGGGCCAGGGCCGCGGTCTGGTCCTGGTCGAGACGGCCGAGGGTCATGCAGGTTTCCAGGCCCATGGCCTTCACGCCTTTGACCATCTGCAACACATAGGGCATGTCTTTGGCCGACGGGTGCTTCCAGGCGGCGCCCATGCAGAAGCGGGTCGAGCCGATGGCCTTGGCGCGCGCCGCCTCTTCGAGGACTTTCTGCACCTCCATCAGCTTTTCTTTTTCCAGGCCGGTGTTGTAGTGACCCGACTGCGGACAATATTTGCAATCTTCCGGGCAGGCGCCGGTCTTGATCGACAACAAGGTGGACACCTGCACGCGGTTGGCATCGAAATGCGCACGGTGCACGGTCTGCGCCTGGAACAGCAGGTCATTGAACGGCTGGACGAACAGGGCTTTGACTTCGGCCAAAGACCAGTCATGACGCAAGGTGGCAGTGAGGCTGGCGCTCATGGGCGATTCCTTGTTTATGCTTGGGCAAGCGCTGTGGGGAGGGTAATACCCACAGGCACGACACGGATGCTCGGCATATTTAAGGAAGATTCATGCACTGTCAACCTGACTACAAACACGAAGTTTACATCTGGTTAAAAAGCAATCAGACCTGCCTGATCTGCGATGAAGCCACAGATTCATCTTCTACCGTGTGTAACGCCTGCGAAATCGACCTGCCGTGGCTGACGCACGGCTGCCAGGTGTGTGCCCTGCCCTTGCCGGCGAGCGGCCTGATCTGCGGTCAATGCGTGCGGTCGCCACCCGCGTTCAAACAGGTGGTTGCGCCCTGGCGCTACAGTTTTCCGCTGGACAGCCTGATCAGCCGCTTCAAGCACCAGGGCAAATGGCCCCTGGGCCACCTGCTGGCGAGCCTGTTGGGGCAATGCCTGCAAGACCGCTTCGACAACGCCGAACTGACGCGGCCCGACCGCTTGCTTGCGGTGCCGATGGCCGCCAAACGCCTGCGCCAACGCGGCTATAACCAGGCTGCCATGCTCGCCCGCTGGCTGAGCCGGGACCTCGACCTGCCCCTGGATGAACACCTGCTGTTGCGCCCCCATGCCACCATCGCCCAGCAACAACTGGACGCCAAACAACGCCAGCGCAACCTGCTCAAGGCCTTTGCCCTGGCCCCTGGCGCGCAGGTGCAGGGCCAGCACCTGGCGCTGGTGGACGATGTGCTGACCACCGGCGCCACCGCCCACAGCCTGGCCCGCTTACTGCTGCATGCCGGTGCGCGTCAGGTCGACGTGTATTGCCTGGCGCGCACGCCCAAACCTGGCACATGACTTGACTCTGGCGCCGCCTGCCCGCAACGTCCTGTGCACCCCAGCCAGTGTGCAGCCGTTCGCCATGCCGTTACCGTCCCTGTTGAGCCAACATATCGTCCGTCGCCCGCAGCGCATCGCCTTGCTGCAACATATCGCCGAGCAGGGCTCCATCACCCGTGCCGCGAAAAGCGCCGGCTTGAGTTACAAGGCGGCCTGGGATGCCATCGATGAATTGAACAACCTGGCGCAAAAGCCCCTGGTCGAACGCAGTGTGGGCGGCAAGGGCGGCGGCGGTGCGCGGTTATCGGCAGAGGGCGAACGGGTGCTGCGCCTGTATCAACGCCTGCAAACCCTGCAAGCCCAGGTGCTGGCGGCAGCCGAAGACGCCAGCGACTTCAACCTGCTGGGCCGCCTGATGCTGCGCACCAGCGCGCGCAACCAATTGCATGGCCAGGTGATCGCCATCGACCACCATGGCCGCAATGATCGGGTGCGCCTGGAACTGGCCGGCGGCTTGACCCTCGATGCGCAGATCACCCATGACAGCACCCTGCGCCTGGAGCTGGAAATCGGCACGCAGGTGGTGGCATTGATCAAGGCCGGGTGGCTGGAGCTGATTGCTGCCGACCAGGCGCCGACGCCTGGGTTCAACTGCATGGACGGCCAGGTCGAGGCGGTTCTTGAGGCCGATGATGGCCCCAGCGAGGTGCGCATCGCCTTGCCCAGTGGCCTGGTGCTGTGCGCGCTGGTGGCGCCCGAGCAACTCAAGGCGCAGGGGGCCGGTGAGGGGAAGCAGGTCCAGGTGCAGTTTGCGCCGAGCAATGTGCTGTTGGGCACGCCGGTGTAGGTGATCTTTAGGCTCATCGCGGGCAAGCCCCACAGGCGATGGCACACACACCACCTATCCAGGGCCCGGTGCGCTACCATACCCGGCCGGACGCGGCGACCTGCTGCGCGCAGGAGTTCGCATGGCCCACCCGTTTGAAACATTGACCCCCGACCTGGTTCTCGACGCAGTCGAAAGCATCGGTTTCCTCAGCGATGCTCGCGTATTGGCGCTCAATAGCTACGAAAACCGTGTCTATCAAGTCGGCATCGAAGACAGCGAGCCGCTGATCGCCAAGTTCTACCGGCCCCAGCGCTGGACCAACGAGGCGATCCTCGAAGAACACCGCTTCACCTTTGAACTGGCCGAGTGCGACGTGCCGGTCGTGGCCCCGATGATCCATAACGGCGCAAGCCTGTTCGAGCACGCGGGCTTTCGTTTTACCCTGTTCCCCCGCCGTGGTGGCCGGGCGCCGGAGCCGGGCAACCTCGATCAGTTGTACCGCCTTGGGCAATTGCTCGGGCGCTTGCATGCGGTGGGCGCCACCCGCCCTTTCGAGCACCGCGAAGCCCTGGGCGTGAAGAACTTCGGCCATGACTCCCTGAACACCCTGCTCGACGGCAATTTCATCCCCAAGAGCCTGTTGCCCGCCTACGAATCCGTGGCCCGCGACCTGCTCAAGCGCGTGGAGGATGTGTACAGCGCCACGCCGCACAAGAACATCCGCATGCATGGCGACTGCCACCCCGGCAACATGATGTGCCGCGACGAGATGTTCCATATCGTCGACCTCGACGACTGCCGCATGGGCCCGGCGGTGCAGGATTTGTGGATGATGCTCGCCGGCGATCGCCAGGAGTGCCTGGGGCAGCTGTCAGAGTTGATGGACGGCTACCAGGAGTTCCACGACTTCGACCCCCGCGAACTGGCCCTGATCGAACCCCTGCGCGCCCTGCGCCTGATGCACTACAGCGCGTGGCTGGCGCGGCGCTGGGATGACCCGGCGTTCCCCCACAGCTTCCCGTGGTTTGGCAGCGAGCGGTATTGGGGCGATCAGGTTCTGGCCCTGCGCGAGCAATTGTCGGCGCTTAACGAAGAGCCCCTGAAACTCTTCTGACCCTTGCAGGAGCCGGCAAGCCGGCTCATACACGTTTTGCGGTGATTACGTTTTCAGCACACATTTGCTGATAAACATCCTTACAATCGCAGCATTGTTAGCTGCCTAAGCAAGGATTCTGCATGCAAGCCGCCAACCCGCGTCGCGGGTATATCCTGGGCCTCAGTGCCTACATCATCTGGGGCCTGTTCCCCCTCTACTTCAAAGCCATCGCCAGCGTGCCGGCCGCCGAAATCATCGTCCACCGCGTGTTGTGGTCGGCGCTGTTCGGCGGTTTGCTGCTGCTGGTGTGGAAACATCCCGGCTGGTGGCGCGAACTGCGGGACAACCCCAAGCGCCTGGCGATCCTGGCGTTGAGCGGCTCGCTGATCGCCGGCAACTGGCTGACCTATGTGTGGTCGGTCAACAGTGGGCGCATGCTCGAAGCCAGCCTGGGTTACTACATCAACCCGCTGGTCAACGTGCTGCTGGGCATGCTGATCCTCGGCGAACGCCTGCGGCGCCTGCAATGGGTGGCCGTCGGGCTGGCCGCCGTGGGGGTGATGCAACAGGTGTGGCAGGTCGGCAGTTTGCCGTGGGTGTCGCTGGTGCTGGCGCTGACCTTTGGCTTCTATGGCTTGATCCGCAAGCAGGCGCCGGTCAAGGCGCTGCCCGGGCTGGTGGTGGAAACCTGGATGCTGGTGCCGACTGCCCTGGCATGGCTGCTGCTCAACCCCACCGCCCATAGCGCCAATATGGCGTTCTGGAGCACGTCCGAGGCCTGGTGGCTGGTGGCCGCAGGCCCGGTGACATTGATTCCGCTGGTGTGTTTCAACGCTGCAGCGCGGCATTTGCCCTACACCACCCTCGGCTTCCTACAGTACTTGGCGCCGACCCTGGTGCTGCTGCAGGCGGTGCTGCTGTTCGATGAGCACATGAGCCCCGCCAGCCTGGTGGCCTTTGTGTTTATCTGGGCAGGGCTGGCGGTGTACAGCATCGATGCGTGGCTCAGCCTGCGCAAACGCTGATCAAATAATGTACAAAGCTTTGCAGGCCACGGCTGCCGTGGCCTGGCGCCGGCTCTCTACAGTTTATCCACAGGCCCATGCAAGATTTCCATGAACAACCCTGTGGAGGGTTATTCCTCGCTGCGCAGTTGCAGTTCCACCATCAAATCGTCGGCCAGGGTTTCCAGGGCCGCCTGCAACTCATCCAATGCCAGGCTGGAAGGCACCGCCAGCGCGGCTTCGGCGTGAAACAACGGGTCACTGCTCATGGGCGCCGGACGCACGTCGGTGCTCAGGCGCTCCAGGTTGACCCCTTGCTTGCTCAATAGCGCGGTGATCTCACGCACGATGCCGGGTCGGTCATTGCCCACCAGGGTCATCAGGATCGGCTTGCTGGCCGACGCCTGCGCGCCGCTGCTCTCGCCCACCAGCACCCGGATGCCATGGGTGGACAGGTCCTCCAGGGCGCTGACCAGCTCACTGCGGTTCTCCATCGGCACACTGACCCGCAGGATCCCGGCAAATTGCCCGGCCATATGGGCCATGCGGCTTTCCAGCCAGTTGCCACCGCGCTCGGCAATGCAGTGGGCGACACGTTCAACCACGCCGGGTTTGTCGGCGGCGATAACAGTGAGTACGAGATGCTCCATGGCGACAGCCCTCTTGTTGTGGACTAGCCAGTATAGGCAGATACGCCGGCTCCCACCTTGACCGCAGGCCGGTGAAGAAAAACAAATCGTGTACCATTTTTATATTTATCTGGAACAATCCATTGGTTTTTTGAGAACATCCTGTACCCCGCTGTGACCGTACAGCCAAAGTGGGTCGCTAAACGACGTATTTAGTCTAATTTTCACAACCGCAACTCATCATGTAGTATGCCTCGGCGCGCACTACATAACGTTAGGTCGATGTCTGCCCAGGCGCCGTCGCAACCCCGAACACCCCGTCAGCCAGCCTTGCGCCGTTGATTGGAACCACCCAGCCGCCGTGATGGCATGTACTGGTGCCGGGTTTGTGGTTTAAATGGCCAGAGGCTTCATTGGTAAATTGAAAAGCTGAAAAGCGAATTAGCTCCGCAGAGTGAGGCAAGCAATGACTGAACACGTTCAAGTCGGTGGCCTGCAGGTCGCCAAAGTCCTGTTCGACTTCGTGAACAACGAAGCCATTCCCGGTACCGGCCTGACCGCCGACCAGTTCTGGGCCGGTGCCGACAAGGTCATCCACGACCTGGCACCGAAGAACAAAGCCCTACTCGCCAAACGCGACGATTTCCAAGCGCGAATCGATACCTGGCACCAGACCCACGCCGGCCAGGCCCACGACGCGGTGGCCTACAAAGCCTTCCTGCAAGATATTGGCTATCTGCTGCCAGAAGCGGCGGATTTCCAGGCGACCACCCAAAACGTCGATGACGAAATCGCCCGCATGGCCGGCCCGCAGCTGGTGGTGCCGGTGATGAATGCGCGGTTCGCCCTCAACGCCTCCAACGCGCGCTGGGGCTCGCTGTACGACGCGCTATATGGCACCGACGCCATCAGCGAAGCCAACGGCGCCGAGAAAGGCCAGGGCTACAACAAGGTGCGTGGCGACAAAGTCATCGCCTTCGCCCGTGCCTTCCTCGACGAAGCCGCCCCGCTCGCCGCCGGCAGCCATGCCGATTCCACCGCCTACAAGATCGTCGAAGGCAAGCTGGTGGTCAGCCTCAAGGGCGGCAGCAACAGCGGCCTGCGCAGCGACGCCCAGTTGATCGGCTACCAGGGCGATGCCGCCCAGCCCATCGCCATCTTGTTGAAGCACAACGGCCTGCATTTTGAAATCCAGGTCGATGCCAGCACCCCGGTCGGCCAGACCGACGCCGCCGGCGTCAAAGACATCCTGATGGAAGCCGCGCTGACCACCATCATGGACTGCGAAGACTCGGTGGCCGCCGTCGATGCCGATGACAAAGTGGTGATCTACCGCAACTGGCTCGGCCTGATGAAGGGCGACCTGGCCGAAGAAGTGGCCAAGGGCGGCAAGACGTTCACCCGTACCATGAACGCCGACCGCACCTACACCGGTGTCGATGGCAATGCCGTGACCTTGCACGGTCGCTCGCTGTTGTTCGTGCGCAACGTTGGCCACCTGATGACCATCGACGCGATCCTCGACGCCCAGGGCAATGAAGTGCCCGAAGGCATCCTCGATGGCCTGATCACCAGCCTGGCCGCGGTCCACAGCCTTAATGGCAACAACAGCCGCAAGAACAGCCGCACCGGCTCGGTGTATATCGTCAAGCCGAAAATGCACGGCCCGGAAGAAGCGGCGTTCACCAACGAGCTGTTCGGCCGCATCGAACACGTGCTGAACCTGCCGCACAACACCCTCAAGGTCGGGATCATGGACGAGGAGCGCCGCACCACGGTCAACCTCAAGGCCTGCATCAAGGCGGCCAGCGAGCGCGTGGTGTTTATCAACACCGGCTTCCTCGACCGTACCGGCGACGAGATCCACACCTCCATGGAAGCCGGCGCGATGGTGCGCAAAGCCGCGATGAAAGCCGAAAAATGGATTGGCGCCTACGAGAACTGGAACGTCGATATCGGCCTGAGCACCGGCCTGCAAGGCCGCGCGCAGATCGGTAAAGGCATGTGGGCCATGCCTGACCTGATGGCGGCCATGCTCGAACAGAAAATCGCGCACCCGCTGGCCGGCGCCAACACCGCGTGGGTGCCGTCGCCGACCGCCGCGGCCTTGCACGCGTTGCATTACCACAAGGTCGACGTGTTTGCCCGCCAGGCCGAACTGGCCACGCGCGCACGGGCTTCGGTGGACGATATCCTGACCATCCCCCTGGCGCAGAATACCGACTGGTCCGAGGAAGACATCCGCAACGAACTGGACAACAACGCCCAGGGCATCCTCGGTTACGTGGTGCGCTGGATCGACCAGGGCGTGGGTTGCTCGAAAGTGCCGGACATCCACGATGTGGGCCTGATGGAAGACCGCGCCACCCTGCGTATCTCCAGCCAGCACATTGCCAACTGGCTGCGCCATGGCGTAGTCAACGAAGCCCAGGTCATGGAAAGCCTCAAGCGCATGGCGCCGGTGGTGGATCGGCAGAATGCCGGTGATGCGCTGTACCGCCCGCTGGCTCCGGATTTCGACAGCAATATCGCGTTCCAGGCCGCGGTGGAGTTGGTGATTGAAGGGACCAAACAGCCCAATGGTTATACCGAGCCGGTGTTGCATCGGCGGCGTCGGGAGTTCAAGGCCAGGAATGGTTTGTAACTGGTCATTGAAATGAAAAAGCCCTGGTCATATGGCCGGGGCTTTTTATATGGCGGGTGTAACGGTCTAGTCGACCACAATTTCGTAATCACCCGAAATGTTGGCTGTCTCAGGCGTCCCGGGGCCCGATGTGGTAACAACGACGCCGATCAATTTGCCCTTATGCGTATTACCGACGACTGTCACTTCTATTTCGCCTGCAATTACATGATTAAAGAGGGGTGGTCCAGCGGGATCCTGGAGCTCGATTCTAAATTGCGTATGGTTCAACCGGTGCTTCCCTGGTGTTACTAATGCTGGAACATACTTAATCACCAGATACACCGCTTGAGGCTCATCATCAATTCTGACTTGAGATGAGCTTCCAGAAAATTTAGTTGGATTAAGTGCAACTGAAACACCACGGGCAAAAATAGTGAGGGTGGCGCTCTCTGACTTGTTATCTTTTCCAGTGCTCATGTTGACCTCCTGCTAGGTTCATTTAGAGGTGCTGATCCCAAACCAGCACCCTCCCAACGATTAAACAGGCCACCCCAAAACCACCGATACTGTGAAATCTGACAGTGCCGACCAACGGTCAACCCCCGCCTACTGCGCCATCCCCAACTCACGCTTGACCATCTTCGCCAACTTCCCGCTATCAATCGGCTTGAGCAGAAAGTCCACCACGCTCAAATGCATGGCGTCGATCACATCCGGCGCGTCGGCGTCCCCCGACATGATGATGATCGGCAATGCCGCCCGGGGAGAGTTGCGCACCTGGCGGATCAATTCCAGGCCATTGCTGGGTGCCATGCGCAGATCAGTGATCAATAAACCAATGGACGTGTTGGCGCTCAACAAATCCCACGCGGCCTGGCCACTGGCCGCCGTCATGCAATGAATGCCATCCATCCCGAGAATTTGCGCCAGCAGTGCACAGGAGTCTTTATCGTCGTCCACGATCAATACCCGTTGCGGCGGCAAATCAGGCTCCAGCATCACGGCGCTCAGCGCCTCGCGCTCGGCCTCACTCAAAATATCGTCGTCGGACATACGTTTCTCAGGTCATTTTTATCACTCTCCCGGCACAGAAGTCAGACATCGCCGGAAGGGCGAACAATGTGCACTTCGTCGGAAAGTTTTCCTAGTGGGCGTTCTACGGGTTAAGGACGATTTTCATGTAAGGTTTTTCCCTAGCTTTTGAAGGCCGGATAGCTACCTAGACTTACGTCCAATGGGCACCCGCTGCGTGGGGGCCGACCATGAGGGACGATAACGACAAAAAAACTGCGGTCATGGTTATGAGTAAAGCTGATGCCTTCACCCAGGCAGGGAAAACTGCGGTGTTGCAGAACATCCACGGCACCCTGCAGTTCCTGCAACGCTTCCCGCCGTTCAACCAGATGGAAAACGCCCACCTGGCGTTTCTGGTGGAACAGTGCCAATTGCGCTTCTACGGCCCCGGCGAGAGCATTCTCAAGCCGTCGGCAGGCCCGGTGGAGCACTTCTATATCGTCAAGCAGGGGCGCGTGATCGGTGAACGGCCGGACTCGGCGCAAACCACCTTCGAGATCACCACCGGCGAATGCTTCCCCCTGGCCGCGCTGCTGGGGGAGCGGGCGACCCGCACCGAACACAAGGCCGCCGAAGACACCTTCTGCCTGCAATTGAACAAGCCGGCGTTTATCAAGCTGTTTGCCCTGTCCGGCCCGTTCCGTGACTTTGCCTTGCGCGGGGTCAGCAGCCTGCTGGACCAGGTTAACCAGCAAGTCCAGCAGAAAGCCGTGGAAAATCTCGGCACCCAGTATTCGCTGAACACCCGCCTCGGCGAATTGGCCATGCGCCATCCGGTGACATGCGGCCCGCTGACGCCGCTGCGTGAGGCGGTCACGCAGATGCATGAACAGCAGGTCGGCAGCATTGTGGTGGTCGATGAGCACAAGGCGCCCCTGGGGATTTTCACCCTGCGTGACCTGCGCCATGTAGTGGCCGACGGCACCAGTGACTTCACCCAGGCCATCGCACAGCATATGACCCAGGCACCGTTCTTCCTCAGCCCGGATCACAGTGCCTTCGACGCGGCGATTGCCATGACCGAACGGCATATCGCCCATGTGTGCCTGGTCAAGGATCGGCGCCTGTGTGGCGTGGTGTCCGAGCGCGATCTGTTTTCCCTGCAACGGGTCGACCTGGTGCACCTGGCGCGCACCATCCGCAATGCGCCCCGGGTGGACAACCTGGTGGCGATCCGGGGTGAGATCGGCCAGTTGGTCGAACGCATGCTGGCCCATGGCGCGTCCTCGACCCAGATCACCCATATCATCACGTTGCTCAACGATCACACGGTGTGCCGGGTCATCGAACTGAGCATCGCCGACAAAGGCGACCCCGGCGTGCCCTTCAGCTGGCTGTGTTTCGGCAGCGAAGGCCGCCGCGAGCAAACCCTGCATACCGACCAGGACAACGGCATCCTGTTCGAGGCCCGCGACGCCGCCCATGCCGCCGAGATTCGCGGCCTGCTGCTGCCCCTGGCGCAGCAGATCAACCAGAGCCTGGCGCTGTGCGGCTTTACCCTGTGCAAGGGCAATATCATGGCCGGCAACCCCGAGCTGTGCCTGTCCCGTGCCGAATGGGCCCGGCGCTTTGCCGCGATGATCCGCGAGGCGACGCCAGAGAACCTGCTCAAATCCAGCATCTACTTCGACCTGCGGGTGGTGTGGGGCGATGAACAAGGCTGCGAGCAACTGCGCCAGGGCATTCTTGAGCAGGTAGCAGACAACCGCTTGTTCCAGCGCCTGCTGGCCGAGAACGCCTTGCGCCAGCGCCCGCCGGTGGGGCGTTTCCGCGATTTTGTGCTGACGCGCAAGGGCTCGGACAAGGCCACCCTGGACCTTAAAGTGCAAGGCCTGACGCCCTTCGTCGATGGCGCCCGCCTGCTGGCCCTGGCCAATGGCATCGCCGCCAACAACACCCTGGAGCGCTTGCGCCAACTGGTGGATAAGGCCGTGATCGAACGCCTGGACGGCGCGGCCTATGAAGAGGCCTACCACTTTATCCAGCAAACCCGCATGCAACAGCACCAGTTGCAGACCCGCGAGAACCTGCCGTACTCCAATCGGGTCGATCCCGACAGCCTCAACCATCTGGACCGGCGCATCCTGCGCGAATCCCTGCGCCAGGCCCAACGCCTGCAAAGCAGCCTGGCCCTGAGGTATCAGCTGTGAGCCTGTTCAATTGGCTGCGCCCTGCCCGGCCAGGCCTGGCCGCCCAGCAACAGGCGCGCCTGCAACAACTGGCCGCCCCCAGGGCGCTCGGCGAGCACAGTCTGCGCGAGCAGCGCTGGGTGGTGCTGGACCTGGAAACCAGCGGCCTGAACCTGAATCGCGACCAGGTGCTGTCGATTGGCGCGGTGGTGATCGAAGACGGCGCCATCGACTTTTCCCAGCAATTTGAACGGACCCTGCAGCGGGCGGAAACCAAACTCAGCCCCAGCGTACTGATCCACGGCCTCGGCCCCAGTGCGATCGCCGCCGGGTGCGATCCGGTCGAGGCGTTGCTGGACTTCATGGCCTTTGTCGGCGACAGCCCGCTGCTGGCGTTCCATGCGCCGTTCGACCAACACATGCTTGGGCGCGCGCTCAAGGACAGCCTGGGGTACCGCCTGGCTCATCCATTCCTCGACGTGGCGGACCTGGCGCCGCTGCTGTGCCCGCAAGCGCATATCCGCGAAGCGGGCCTGGATGACTGGCTCGCCCATTTCAACCTGCAGGTGGGTGAGCGCCATCATGCCAGCGCCGATGCCCTGGCCACTGCCGAGCTGATGTTGATTCTATTCAGCCGCGCCCGCCAGCAAGGGCTGGACAGCCCAGGCGCGTTGCAGCAGCGCCTGGGCCAGTGGAAACGTCGCAAGCAGGCCCCCTCCCTATAGGCAGTATCAGCCGACCAACGCCAATTGCACCTATGCGCTGCCTCTGCCACAATCGCGAATAATTCTCGTTAGTTTAAACATCTCGATTGGTGATGCCTTGTCGTCAGCCCAAAGTCCCCACCGTGAGCTCGTTGGCGCGTTGTACCGTGACCATCGCGGCTGGCTGCTGGCGTGGCTGCGGCGCAACGTGGCCTGCCCCAGCCGGGCCGAGGACCTGAGCCAGGACACCTTCATGCGCCTGCTGGGCCGTGCAGAACTGCGCGAACCCCGCGAACCCCGGGCATTCTTGGTGGCCATCGCCAAGGGCCTGTTGTTTGACTATTTCCGCCGCGCCGCGCTGGAACAGGCGTACCTCAGCGAACTGATGCTGCTCCCGGAAAGCGAACACCCGTCCCCAGAAGCGCAGCACCTGATCCTCGAAGACCTCAAGGCCATCGACCGCCTGCTCGGCAAACTCTCCAGCAAGGCCCGCGCCGCCTTCCTCTATAACCGCCTCGACGGCCTGGGCCATGCCGAAATCGCCCAGCGCCTGGGGGTTTCCGTGCCCCGTGTGCGGCAGTACCTGGCCCAGGGCATTCGCCAGTGCTATATCGCCCTGTATGGCCAGCCGCTGTGAGCCAGGTCAGTTCCAGACCGGTCAGCGCGCGGGTGCTGGATGCGGCGATTGCCTGGCAACTGTCCCTGGACTCCGGGGACGGCGGCGCCGTCGAGCATGAAGCCTTCAATCAATGGCTGGCCAGCAGCGAAGAACACGCCCGCGCCTGGCGCCAGCTGGGCATGCTCGACCAGCGCTTCAGCGTGGCCAACGGCCCGGCACGGGCGGCGTTGCTGCAATCGCGCGAAGGCATTCGGCGCCGGGTGCGCAAGCTCGGCAGCGGCCTGGCCAGTGTGGTGCTGGTCTGCGGCCTGGCGCTGTTCGCCGGCCAGCGCTACGTGCCGATCCCCTATTGGCTGGCCGACCAACGCACCGCCACCGGTGAACAGCGCACGCTGAAACTGGCCGATGGCACCCTGGTCAACCTCAACACCCACAGCGCCATTGATGTGCGCTTCGATGAAAAGCGCCGGGTGATCGTGTTGCAGGAAGGCGAGATTCTCGTCGAAACCGGCCACAACGATGCCCGCCCCTTTGTCGTCGAGACCCGCGAAGGCAGCCTGCGCGCCCTGGGTACGCGCTTTATCGTCAAGCGCGAGGCAGACGGCACGCGGCTCAGCGTGTTGCAGTCGGCCGTGGCGGCGCAGCCCGGGGCCTTGCAGCAGGAGCAGGTGTTCAAGGAAGGCCAGCAGGTACTGATGCGCCGTGACGGCCTTGGCCCGCTGCTGACCGTTACCCCCGGCACCGACGCCTGGACCCGGGGCATGTTGGTGGTCGATAACGCGCGCCTGGGGGATGTGATCGGGGAACTCGGGCGCTACCGCACCGGCTACCTGGGCGTGGACCCGCAAGTGGCCGACCTGCGCATCACCGGCAGTTTTCCGCTGCAGGACACCAACCTGGCCTTGAATGCGCTGCTGCCAACCTTGCCAGTACAGATCCGCCAGCGTACGCCGTGGTGGGTGACGGTCAAGGCCAAGCCTTAGGTTCTGAGGTGCCTGGGCCTAAGTCATCGCGAGCAAGCCCGCTCCCACATTTTGATTTGTGAACACCCTCAAAATGTGTGCGGGCTTGCTCGCGATGAGGCCCGAAAAGACACCCCATTCTCCCCAGACAAAAATATTTCCCCCCAGCCCTATCACTTTTTGATTCTCGTTCGGCACACAGGCAATTGAGAAATATTTCCATTCAGGAGCCACCCTATGTCCCGCACGCTAGACACCTTGTTGCGCCCCAGCCTGTTAGCCGTGGCCATTGCCCTCAGCGCCCCGCTGGCCAGCACCTCGTTGTTCGCCGCCGAACAGGCATCTAGCGTACGCGCCTACAACCTGCCGGCCGCACCGTTGGCCAGCACCCTGAACCAGATCGCCAGCCAGGCCGGCCTCGCACTGACCCTCAGCCCAGCGCTGGCAGCCGGCAAGACCTCGGCCCCGGTCCAGGGCCAGTTCGATGCCCCGAGCGCATTGCGCGAGGCCTTGCGCGGCACGGGTTTGCAGTTGGAACAGAGCAGCGCCGGCACCTACAGCCTGGTGGCACTCCCAGAGGGCGTGCTAGCGCTGCCAGAGACCAACATCACCGGGCAGGGCAATTATGAAAGTGCGTGGGGGCCGGTGGAGGGTTATGTGGCTACGCGTACGGCGGCGGGGAGCAAGACTGATACGGCTCTGGTAGAAGCACCCCGCTCGATTTCCGTCGCCACCCGCCAGCAGATGCAGGACCGCAACGTGCAGAACCTGGATGATGCGGTCAAGTACATGCCCGGCATCGTCTCCGCCAGCTACGGCAGTGACACCCGCTACGACTGGATGCGTGTGCGTGGCTTTGAACCCACCCATTTCCTCGATGGCCTGCCATTGCCGCGTGGCGTGTATGCCAACCCGAAAGCGGAAACCTGGAACCTTGATCGTCTTGCCCTGCTGCGCGGCCCGGCCTCCTCGGTCTACGGCCAGACCCCACCGGGCGGCCTGCTGGATATGGTCAGCCGCCGCCCCAGCGCTGAATCGAGCCATGCCATCCAGGTGCAGTACGGCAGCGACAACTACCGCCAGATAAACTTCGCCAGCACCGGCAAGATCGATGATGAAGGGCAATTTCTCTATGGGCTCAGTGGCGTGGTGCGCGATGCAGGCACCCAGGTCGATCACATCGACAACAAGCGCTACAACATTGCGCCGAGCCTGACCTGGAATATCGATACCGATACCAAGCTGACCCTGCTCTCGCAGTTCACGCGCGACGATACCGGGGCAACCAGCCAGTTCCTGCCGATCGTGGGCACCAAGATCAAATCGCCGCTGGGCAAGGTGTCCCATCACAAGAACCTGGGAGACCCGGACTACGAGTTCTATGACCGCACCTACTACGCGTTGGGCTACGCCTTTGAACATCGTTTCAACGATACCTGGCAGTTCAAGCAGAACTTGCGTTATACCAAGTCGGAGCTGTCTTTCCAGCAACTGACCGTGGGTGCTTACTTCTACTCCCCGGTGGACGCCGAGGGCAATATCAGCCGCTCCTCGACCAATGTGGATGAGGATATCGGGCAGTTTGCGGTGGACAACAACTTCCAGGCCGACTTCGCCACCGGTGATATCAGTCATACCGTGCTGATAGGCCTGGATCATCAGCGCACTGACTCTTCCTATCTGTCGATTTTCGGCAAAGCCGGGACTGTTAACATCTACAATCCGGTTTATGGGCAGCCAATTGAGCGCCCGGCGCGCAAGGATGCGTACTACGACTACGACCAGAAAACCGTCCAGACCGGCCTCTACGTGCAAGATCAAATGGCCCTGGACAAATGGCGCCTGACCCTGGGCGGCCGTGAAGACTGGGTGCATCAAGGCACCACGTACCTCAACAAAAGCGACGCAACCAACACTGACCGCAGCAAGAACTTCAGTGGCAATGCGGCGCTGAGCTATGTCTTCGACTCGGGCTTTGTGCCGTACCTGTCCTACGCCGAATCGTTCCAACCCGCGAGCAACGCCAGCGTCGACCCGCTCAAATCGTACAAGCCCACCGAAGGCAAGCAATGGGAGCTCGGGATCAAGTACCAGCCACCCGGCTCCAATACCCTGCTGAGTGCGGCGGTCTACGATCTAACCCAGAAAAACGTGCTGGTGACCAGAACCGGCTCGAGCGGCCAGTCGATCACCGACCAGACCGGCGAAGTGAAGGTCAAGGGCCTGGAGCTGGAAGCCGTGTCTGACGTGACCGAGAACCTCAAGGTCATCGCCGCCTACACCCTGGCCAAGTCCGAGGTGCAAACAGGCATCTACAAAGGCAACCGCCTGCAACTGATGCCCAACCAGCAGGCCTCCTTGTGGACCGACTACACCTGGCACGATGGCGTGCTCGACGGGTTCGGCATCGGCTTTGGTGCCCGCTACACCGGCAACACCTATGGCGACCAGGGCAACACTTGGCTGGGCAAGGCCGATGCCTACACGGTGTTCGACGGCGCGCTGCATTACGACCTCGGCCGCCTGGACAACAGCCTCAAAGGTGCTTCGGTAAAACTGAACGCGACCAACCTGTTCGACAAGCAGTACATCTCCACCTGTGATGCGTCCTACTGTTACTACGGTGATCAGCGCAGCGTCGTCGCCAGTGCCACCTACCAGTGGTAATCGGCTGAGTTAACAACCAGGCCGTCCCCAGAGGGCGGCTTTGGCTTGTCTGAAGGCTAGAAAATGAAAAGCACAACCATCCGCCGCTGGTCCTTCATCCACACCTGGACCAGCCTGATCTGCACCGTGTTCCTGCTGATGCTGGCGCTGACCGGCCTGCCGTTGATCTTTCACCATGAGATCGATCACCTGCTGGGCAACGAACCCGAGCTCAAGCAGATGCCAGCCGATACCCCGCAGCTCAACCTTGAGCAACTGGTGGCCAAGGCCCAGGCCCATCGCCCTGGCGAAGCCATGCAATACCTGGCCTGGGACGAAGACGACCCGAACGGCGTGATTGCGATCATGGCGGCCACCGCCGGCACCGAGCCCAATTCGTCCCACACCTTCATGCTTGATGCGCGCACCGGCGAAAGCGTGGAGATGCCGTCGGCCAATGGCGGCTTGACGATGTTCCTGCTGCGCCTGCATGTGGATATGTTCGCCGGGCTGCCGGGCAAGTTGCTGCTGGCCTTGATGGGCGTGCTGTTTGTGCTGGCGATTGTTTCCGGCACGGTGTTGTACCTGCCGTTTATGCGGCGCCTGAAGTTCGCCACGGTGCGCCAGGACAAGTCCACGCGCCTGCGCTGGCTGGACCTGCATAACCTGATCGGCGTCGTCACCCTGACCTGGGCCCTGGTGGTGGGCGTTACCGGGGTAATCAGCGCCTGTGCCGACCTGATCATCGCTGCGTGGCGCAATGACAGCCTCACCGCCATGATCGAGCCGTACAAGAACGCCGCGCCGCTGACCCTGCGCGCGCCGGCCACCGACCTGCTGAAAATCGCCGAGCAGGCCGCGCCGGGCATGACCCCGGACTTTATTGCCTTCCCGGGTACGCGCTTTTCCAGCGAACACCACTACGCGGTGTTTATGAAAGGCAGCACACACCTGACCTCGCACCTGCTGACCCCGGTGCTGATCGATGCCAGCGACCTGCGCGTCACCGCCGTCGCCGAGCGGCCGTGGTACATGGACGCCATGGGCATGTCCCAGCCCCTGCACTTTGGCGACTACGGCGGCATGCCGATGAAGATCCTCTGGGCGGTGCTGGATGTGCTGACCATCATTGTGCTGGGCAGCGGTGTGTACCTGTGGCTGGTGCGGCGCAAGGCGGCCAGGCCATGAGGCCGCGGCAGTCGAATTTCTGGAAGGTGTTCGGGGTGCCGCTGGGGATCGGGCTGCTTAGCGCCGCCGGGTTGTTTGCGGCGTTGTTGGGAGATGGGGGTTGGGATTCCCTCAGTTGGCTTGGTTTGGGAATACCCGCTGTAATCGGCGCTTGGGGGTTGGTCAAGCGGCGTGACTGAGGCCGCTATCGCGAGCAAGCCCGCTCCCACATTTGATCGCATTTCAAAGGTAGAACACGGTCGAATGTGGGAGCGGGCTTGCTCGCGATGAGGCCCTGAAAAACACCGCTGAACCCTCGCCAGCCCACCAACAACTGTCTAGTCTATGGCCGACCCTTCCCGAGGATTGCCCATGTTCGCGCCCAGCATGACCTTGTTCCACAACCCCGCTTCGCCGTTTGTCCGCAAAGTCCTGGTGCTGCTCCACGAAACCGGCCAACAGGGCCGGGTCGTCCTGGAGACGGTGCTGGTCACGCCGGTCAGCCCGGTCACCGCGTTGAATGAGGGCAACCCCCTGGGCAAGATCCCGGCCCTGCGCCTGGCCGATGGCAATCTGTTGCACGACAGCCGGGTGATCCTCGATTACTTCGACCACCAGCATGTCGGCACCCCGCTGATCCCCCGTGACGGCTCGGCCCGCTGGCGGCGCCTGACCCTGGCCTCGATGGCCGACGGGATCATGGACGCCGCCGTATTGGTGCGCTACGAAACCGCCCTGCGCCCGGCGGATAAACACTGGGACAGCTGGCTGCAAGAGCAACGCAACAAGATCCGCCGCACCCTGGCCGAGCTGGAGCAGGACGCCATCGCCGAGTTGGCCAGCCATTTCGACATCGCCGCGATCAGCGTCGCCTGTGCCTTGGGTTACCTGGACTTGCGCCACCCAGACCTGCGGTGGCGTTCAAGCAACCCCAAGCTGGCCGCCTGGTACGCCGAGGTCAGCCAGCGGCCTTCGATGCTGGCGACTCAGCCACCGGCCTGACCGTCGCCCGCCCTGGAGCGAGCGGGCTCACGAAGGTCTTCCCTTTTTCACGAGCCAACTCGCGCCAACCAGGGAGGGGGAGCAATGCCCTGATCATTGCCAGCAACTCTCCCCTCTCCCGCTGATCCTCCCGCAGCCCGATCATTGCATCACCTCCAGCCCGTCAGCCTTGCGTTTGCCCACGCCATACCAGTCCAGTTTGCGCGTCAGCACCATCACCGTGCCCAACAGCCCGAACAGCAACAGCGAGCCCATCAACAGCGCGTAGTCCTCGGCACTCAACAGCCCGTACAGCAAGCCGTACAACGCCGCCAACCCCGCCGAAAACCCCAGGCCGTGGGCCACGCTGCGCAGCACATGGCACACATAAAAACCGATCAACAACACACAGGCACTGGCCGAGACCAGGTACGCCAGGGCAAAGCCGATATGCTCGGACAACGACAACAGCAGCAGGTAGAAAAACGCCAGGGCCACCCCCACCAATGCGTACTGGATCGGGTGCACCGCCAGGCTCTTGAGCACTTCAAACAGGAAGAAACCGGCAAATGTCAGGGCAATGAACAACAGCGCATATTTGATCGCGCGGTCGCTCTTGAGGTACTGGTCCACCGGGTCGATGAAGTTCACGCCAAAGCTGCGCTCGTTGAAGTCCTCGCAGCGACTGCCGACCACACAGCCGGACAACGACTCCTCAAGGTTGGTGGAGAAGAACGAGGTCTGCCAGTTGGCGCTAAAGCCCTGGTCGTTGATCTCGCGCTGCGCCGGCAGGAAGTTGCCGACAAAGCTGGGATGGGGCCAGTTGGAGGCCAGCTTGACCTTGGTGGTCTTGCCCACCGGCAGTACTTGCAGTTGTTCGGTGCCTTGCAGGCGCAGGTCGAAGGCAAAATCCAGCGGTGTGGGGTTCTTGCTGTCCTGGGCCGGCAACATCACGTGCACGCCGGCGCCGAGAAAACTCACCTGGGTGCCCGGGGCAAACTCCAGGCGTTGGCTGCCCAACTCCAGTTTCAGGGCGTTTTCAATCCCGCGGATGTCGCTGATCCCCACCGCCAGGAACGCCTGCTCAAACGTGTAATCGGCAAAATCTTCCTTGATGCCCATCTGCGCCGGTAGCACAAAGCGGCCGCTGATGCGGTTGTCGGCATGGAACAGCCGTGCCTGGTAGATCCCCCGGGCCCGCAGTTCGGTTTGCACCTGGCCGTCGAGCTCGAACTGCTCCGGCAGGAAGTACAGGCGGCCCTGTTCTTCACTGAGCACTTCATAGCGCTTGTTGAGTTTTTCGTTGAGCTTCCACTCACGCACGGTCTTGCGATACGGCACCACCATCAACGGTCCGCTGACCTGCTGGCTGTAGCTGGAGCTGCGGGCAATGTCCATCAACACGCCGTCGCGCAGTTGCTGGCGGTCGGTGATGATGCCGTTGATCATCAGCAACGGAATCAGCAATAGCAGGATCAGCAGCGCGATGGCGCCCAGTTTGAATAGCAGACTGCGGTTCATGGGTCTCTCCCTGTTTTGATGGGGAGAGTCTGGCCGGGCCCTGTGGGGGATTTATGAGGGCAATGTGGAGACTGTGTGGAGATGCAGCACCGCCTCCACGCCCCCCGGCACGTTGCCGATCTGCAATGAGCCGCCGTGCAGCTTCATCACTTCCTCGACAAAATTCAGGCCCAGGCCGGTGCTCTTGCGCCCGCTGGCCGGGCGCGGCAGGGAGTAGAAGCGCTCGCTCAGGCGTGGCAGGGCGTATTCGGGGATCGGCTCGGCCTGGTTGAACAGGCGCACATCCACAGCGTGATGCCGCACCTGGGCGCTAAAGCGCAGCGTGCCGCCGGGTGGGGTGAAGTCCAGGGCGTTCTCCAGCAGATTGCCCAAGGCCTGGCGCAGCAGAAACGGCTCGCCATACAGCTTGACGTCGGCCTCGATCAGGCGCTCGACCTGCAACCCGGCCTGCTCGATCCGCGCGCATTGCGCCTTGAGCACCTCATCGACCAAGGCGGCCAAAGGCACCGGAATTTGCTGCTCCAGCCCCTGGCGCTGCTCGACCTGGGCCAGGTTCAGCAGGCGCTCGATCAACTGCTGCAAACGCGCGCTTTCGCTGGCGATATTGCCGACAAACCGCTGCTGCTGGGCCGGGGTCATTTCCCCCTGCAACAACTCCGCCGCGCCGCGAATCGCCGCCAACGGGCTTTTCAACTCATGAGTCAGGGTGTGTACATAACGCTCGACGTAGGCCTTGCCTTCCAGTTGTGTGCGCATGTGCTCCACCGCGGTGGACAACTGCGCCAGTTCACCGCCGCGATAGTGCGGCAACTCGGCGCGGCGCCCTTCGCTGACCGCCTGGGCATAGGTGGTCAGGCGTCGTAGCGCGGCGCTCAACCACCAGGACAACAGTGCCCCCAGCAACAGGCCCAGCGCCACCAGACCGGCGCCATACCACAACAGGCGGCGCTCGGTACGGTCGACATAGGGCTGCAGCGAGCTGTTGGGCTTGGCCACGGTGACCACACCAATGATCTGCCCGTTATCGCGGATCGGCGCGCCCACGTGCATCACCGACGACGCCGGGTCATCGGCCTCGCTGCGGGTCGAACGGGCGCCGTACTCGCCGCGCAGGGTCAGGTACACATCGTTCCATTTCGAGTAGTCCTGGCCCACTGCCGTACCGCTGGAGTCCAGCAATACAACGCCCTTGGCGTCCGTTACATAGATGCGGTGGTTGACCTGATTCTTCGCCAGGCCCCAGATGGTTGCGCCCGGCTGGCGCTCGCCGTAGGCCTTAAGCACGGTGGGCCAGTGGCTTTGGCCGAGGGTGCCGTTCTTCACGTCATCGCGCAGGATTTCCGCCAGCAGGTTGGCGGTGTCCACCAGGGTTTCCTCGGTGGACTGACGCACGCCGGGGCGGATTTCCTTCATCACCGTGTTGAGCACAAAGTAGCCGGTGAGGCCGATAAACAGCGCATACACCAGGAAAATCCGCAGCCCCAGGCGCATCAGGCGTGGCTCGGGCTGTAGCTGTAGCCCAGGCCGCGATGGGTCTGGATCGGCTCGGCCTCGGCGGCCACGCCCCGCAACTTGCTGCGCAGGCTTTTGATATGGCTATCGATATTGCGCTCGTAGCCGGCATCGGCGGCCACGCCAACGGCATCCAGCAGTTGCTCGCGGCTGAACACCCGTTCGGGCTGCTCCAGCAGGCAGTTGAGCAGGCGGAATTCATGGCGGGTCAGGCCCAGTGGCTGGCCACGATACTGGATCTGCACCCGCTCGTGATCCACCTGGAACAGCCCGCCGCTGGCCGGCACTGCCACCGGTGCCACGCGCTTGAGGATCGCCTTGACCCGCGCCGCCACTTCCCGTGGGCTGAAGGGCTTGACCACATAGTCGTCGGCGCCGATTTCCAGGCCCACCACCCGGTCGATCTCGCCGTCGCGGGCACTGAGGAACATCACCGGTACTTCGCTGAAGCGGCGCAGTTGCTTACAGGTTTCAAAGCCGCTGATGTCCGGCAGGCCGATATCCAGGATCAGCAAGTCCGCCGGGGTTTGCCGTTGATGCTCCAGGGCAGACTGGCCGAGGGTCAGCCAGGTGGTGGTAAAACCCTCGCCCTGCAGGGCAAAAATCAGGGTATCGGCTATGGCCGCTTCGTCTTCGACAATCAGGATATGGGGCATGGCGTCCGAGCACAGGGAGCTAAAGGTGAACGGTGCCCCATGCCTGGTTCGGCGTCAATCAGCAGCCAGGCTTGTCGGCGGTATAGCGGCGAGCCGGGTTCACTGCGGCGCCGAACTCGCGCAGGGCCTTGGCGCCGATCAGCAGCGGGTAGTTGAAGCTGCTGCGGTCGGTCAGGTTGACCTCCACCGTGCGCTTGACCTTGCCCAGGCACATTTCCAGCTCTACCACCGGGCGCTTGGCCACGCTGGTGTCTTCCTTGTCTTCGTCTTCGTCGGCGCGGTTCTTGATCTTGCTGATGCGCGCCACTTTGTGTTCGTAGACCTTGTTACTCATATCCTTGCCGCTGAGGCGAAAGCGCACCCAGTCCTCGCCATCACGGGTAAAGGTTTCGATATCACGGGCCGACAGCGAAGCGGTCAGCGCGCCGGTGTCCATCTTGGCCTTGAAGGTCTCGCCGATTTCCGGCAACTGGATATATTCGTAGCGCCCGTACAGGGTCGGCTCGGCGGCCATCACCGGCAGGGCAATAAGGGCTGACAGGGCAAGGAGATATTTCACTTAGGGGGATTCCTTGAAGTAAGTAGGCCAATACTAGACTGCAAATACAGCCCGAAGTTGGATCATGCCCCAGCCTACGCAACACAACGTGAAACATTCGTCAGGTGAATTGCGATTTGGCCTCTAGACTCAAGCTGCTTATCATGGCCCGTCCACCCGCTTGCAAGAGTTCCTTATGCGCCGCCTGCTCACCGGCTGTTTTGTCACACTGCTGCTGTTACTCAACACGCTGATCCTGATCGGCCCCCTGATGGTCTTCGCCCTGCTCAAGCTGGTGGCGCCCGGACGCTCACGCGACTATGCCTCCTGGGCCGTGATGTGGATTGCCGAGACCTGGGCCGAGCTCGACAAGCTGATCTTTGCCCTGTGCATCCCCACCCAATGGGATATTCGCGGCGACACCGGGTTGCGGGTCGATACCTCGTACCTGGTGATCAGCAACCATCAATCCTGGGTGGATATCCCGGCGCTGATCCAGACCCTCAACCGGCGCACGCCATTCTTCAAGTTCTTCCTGAAAAAGGAACTGATCTGGGTGCCGTTCCTGGGCCTGGCCTGGTGGGCCCTGGATTACCCATTCATGAAGCGCTACAGCAAGGCATTCCTGGCCAGGCACCCGGAACTGGCGGGCCAGGACCTGAAGATCACCAAACAGGCCTGCGAGTTGTTCAAGCGCCAGCCGGTGACGGTGGTCAACTACCTGGAAGGCACACGCTTTACCGAGGCCAAGCGGGCCCAGCAGCAATCACCCTTCACCCACCTGCTCAAGCCCAAGGCCGGTGGCGTGGCGTTTGTACTGGCAGCGATGGGCGAACAACTGGACGCGATCCTCGACGTGACCGTGGTGTATCCACAGGAGAAGATTCCAGGGTTCTGGGATTTGATCAGTGGCGCGGTGCCCCGGGTGATTGTCGATATCCGCACCCGCGAGCTGGATCCCGCATTGTGGCAGGGGGATTACGAGAAGGACCCGGCGTTTCGCCAGAGCGTCCAGAGCTGGGTCAACCAGCTCTGGATGGAGAAGGATGCGCGCATTGATGAGCTTATCAGGTAACTCGCGCTCACCAAGGCCCTCACCTGGCAGCCTGGCTTATGCACTTAAAACGGGATCGAACCTCTCTTGCTCGCGCTGAAACTGATATTGCCGACACTTGCGGAGGCGGAAACACTACCCCCCGCATCGGCCTCAGGACTTTTGCCATCACGCGCAGAGTGAGGTTTAAACCAATCTCTGGGTATCTGCCTACCGTTCTTGAGAACAACCCATTCATCGGATTTCTGCGGCGGCTCTTTAGTCGATTTTTCGTCACTCTCTGGCTGCCCGGCCGCCGAAAATGGTAAATATGAATTGCCCATCGTTACTGGTGTGCTCATTGGAGTGGCTTCCATAAAGTTGAATAGATCCCCGTCGGATGGACCTCACCATCTGAGTAAATCAGCAAAGACTCGGTCCTAGACAGATACTGAATTAGTGGTTCAGGCCAACCGATCAGTTCCCGTCAGCACAGCCAACGACTGCCACAACAAAACGCGAGTAACGTAGGGCAACATCACGCTGAGACGGTTTTCAGCTCCCTGCCCCCCAGATGCTGCCTAGTTTGCCAAGCAGAGAACTGTTGGCCCCCTGCCCGCCCAAGTACTGCAGGATCACCGGGGCAAACTGGCCGATCATGCCGCTGTCCATGCCCAGGGCGCTGAAGGCGGTGTTCAGGTCGTTGGTGTCCTTGACGTTACCCAGCACGCTGTCCAGGCCGCTGGTCTTGCTGCCGCCGTTCTGGCCAAGCAGGCCGCTCAGGGCACCGAGGCTGCCCAATGCGTTGTTGCCCGACAGCTTGTCCAGGCCCGGTACGCTTTTGCCCAACTGCGAATAATCAGTGCTGCTGAGTTGGTTCTTGGCCAGGCCCAGCATCGCACCGGTACCGCCGATGGCCTGCTCGGGAGTGACATTCAACTGCTTGGTCAGTGCCCCCAGCAAGCCGGCGGTTTGTGAGCTCGGCGCCGCGGCGGCGGCCTTGTTGGTGCCCTGGGCGCCGGAAACGGCGTTGGCCACATCGCCCAGGCTGAAACCTGCTGCAAATACCGGGCTGGCCGCCACGCTCAGGAGGCAGGACAGGGCAAAACCGCGTGAAATCTTCATCGAGACAACCTCGTAGGTATAGGAGCTAAAGCAGCCGTTTGACTGAGCATCCAGCCGCTTGTTCCACGTCACAGATTTGTTCAGGAAAGCCCCGGGAGCCCACACCATCAAACTGCCACTAGGAACCCATCGCCCGCCACAGGGTCAATCAACACACTACAAAACTTGTCAGGAAGAGCCTTATGACTGCGTCCCAACCCCCAGTGATCGAGCACAAGCCCTCATTCTGGACCCGCCCGCGCCTGTTCATCGGCGCCTGCGTGGTGGTGGTTGCCGGTATCGGCGGCGCGCTCTACACCCAGGACAGCGTCAAGTCCGCCGCGACCCTGGTCAGCACCACCCAACAACCGGCTGCGCAGATCATGGCGCACAAGGATTACCTGGAGGTCCAACCGATCGCCACCACCGCCCCGCAACCGGACCGCAGCCTCGAACTGTGGGCCCTGCCGGCCGGCGGCACACCGGTGTCTTTGGGCCTGTTGCCGGAAGACGGCAAAGGCATCATCGGCCTCAACCCACGCCAGCAGGAAACCATCAGCCAGCCGGTGGAATTGATGGTGAGTTCGGAAACCAAAGGTGGCTCGGTGAGCAAGCAGCCTACCGGCCCGACGGTGTATCAGGGCGCGCTGGCGATCCGCTAAACCTCAACACCCTAAAACCAATGTGGAAGCGGGCTTGTGTGGGAGCTGGCTTGCCTGCGATAGCATCACCCCGGTCGAACTGAATAACCGAGGTGCCTGCATCGCGGGCAAGCCCGGCTCCCACACAAGCCCGCTCCCACATTAGGTAGGTGTTGCCTGGATTACGCCGCGCTGAACAGCTTGTGCGGGTCAATCACAAACTTCTTCGGCACACCGGCATCGAACTCGCCGTACCCACGCGGTGCATCATCCAGGCTGATCACCTGCACCCCCACGATCTCGGCGATATTGATGCGGTCCCACATGATCGCCTGCATCAACTGGCGGTTGTACTTCATCACCGGGGTCTGGCCGGTGTGGAAGCTGTGGGATTTGGCCCAACCCAGGCCAAAACGGATGCTCAGGCTGCCCATTTTCGCCGCCGCGTCCACCGCCCCTGGATCTTCGGTGACATACAGGCCGGGGATACCGATCTTGCCCGCCACGCGCACCACGCCCATCAATGAGTTGAGCACCGTGGCCGGGGCTTCGGCCTTGGCCCCTTCATGCCCATGCCCACGGGCTTCAAAGCCCACGGCATCGACGGCGCAGTCCACTTCCGGCTCGCCCAGCAGCGCGGCGATCTGCTCGTGCAGCGGCGTGTCCTGGGACAGGTCGGCGATTTCAAAGCCCTGGGCCTTGGCGTGGGCCAGGCGGATCGGGTTGACGTCGCCGATGATCACCACCGCCGCGCCCAGCAAACGCGCCGAAGCGGCCGCCGCCAGGCCCACGGGACCGGCGCCGGCGATGTACACGGTGCTGCCGGGGCCAACGCCGGCGGTAACGGCACCGTGATAACCGGTGGGCAGGATGTCGGAAAGGCAGGTCAGGTCGCGGATTTTCTCCATGGCCTTGTCGCGATCCGGCAGTTTGAGCAGGTTGAAGTCGGCATACGGCACCAGCACATACTCGGCCTGGCCGCCGGTCCAGTCGCCCATGTCCACGTAGCCGTAGGCGCCACCGGCACGGGCCGGGTTGACGGTCAGGCACACGCCGGTGTGTTGCTCCTTGCACGAGCGGCAGCGGCCACAGGCAACGTTGAAGGGCACCGACACCAGGTCGCCGAGCTTGAGGTTCTCGACGTCGCTGCCCTTCTCGATCACCTCGCCGGTGATTTCGTGACCGAGCACCAGGCCGGTCTGGGCAGTGGTGCGGCCGCGCACCATATGCTGGTCGGAGCCGCAGATATTGGTGGAGACCACGCGCAGGATGACGCCGTGCTCAATCTTCCTGCCACGGGGGTCCTGCATTTTGGGATAGTCGATTTTCTGTACTTCGACCTGACCGTTGCCGAGATACACGACACCACGATTACCAGACATGCTTTCACCTCGCTGTTGTTTTTATGGAACTGCGGTGCCCTTGGGGTGGGCAGCGCGTTTAAGTGCTCGGGTTGCAGATGCTGTTTTTGCGTTGTTTGTGAGGGCCTCATCGCGGGCAAGTCGAGTCGTCGCACCGCCGCTCCCACATTTGATTGGGTTCACATATCACCCTGTGGGAGCTGGCTTGCCTGCGATGGCGTCAGTCAGAGCACCACCGTTCTATTGGCGTTCAAAAACACCCGCCGCTCAATGTGATACCCCACCGCCCGCGCCAAGGTCAGGCCTTCGATATCCCGCCCCTTGGCAATCAAATCCTCTGGGTAATGACTGTGGTCCACCACCTCCACGCCCTGGGCGATGATCGGGCCTTCATCCAGGTCGTTGTTGATGTAGTGCGCGGTGGCGCCGACCAGCTTCACGCCCTTGTTGTACGCCTGGTGATACGGCTTGGCGCCCTTGAACCCCGGCAGCAACGAGTGATGGATATTGATCGCCTTGCCGTCGAGCTTGCGGCACAGCTCCGGCGACAGCACTTGCATATAGCGCGCAAGGATCACCAGCTCGGCACCCGCCTCTTCAATCACTTGCCACACCTGGCGCTCCTGGGACGGTTTGTCGTTGGGGTCGAGGGGGAAATGGTAGTAGGGAATCTGGTGCCAGTCGGCCAATGGCTTGAGATCGGGGTGGTTGGACACCACTGCGACCACGTCCATCGACAGTTGGCCAATGCGCTGGCGGTACAGCAGGTCGTTGAGGCAGTGATCGGCCTTGGACACCATGATCACCACTTTTGGCCGGTAGTTCGGCGCCGTCAGCTCGAAGATCATGCCAAAGGCTTCACCACGGGTGGCCAGGCCATCGCGAAAGCCTTGCTCGTCGAAGCCGTCGGGTTGGCGGAATTCCACGCGGATAAAAAAACGCCCCGAGAGGCGGTCATCGAACGAATGGTGCTCGGTGACGTAGCAGCCCTGCTCGAACAGATAGCGGGTGACCGCGTCCACCGTACCGAGCACGCTGGGGCAGTCGGCGGTCAAAATCCATGTATCGGGTGCGCGGCTCATTGTGTGTGTCTCCTGGATCGTTCCCACACTCTGCGTGGGCATGCCGCCATGGACGCTCTGCGTCCGTTATTGGGACGCGGAGCGTCCCGGGATGCGTTCCCACGCAGAGCGTGGGAACGATCATCAGGCTTGGACATTCAGGCCATACTCGGCCGAGGCATCCTGCAACCACAACCACCAGTAGTCCGAGAAACTGCGGCGAATCACCAGTTCCCAGGTGTCTTGCGCGGTATGGCGGATCACCAGCTGCGACTTGGCGAACACCGTGCCCACCGCCTTACCCACCGGGAAGTTGTCGGGGTGCACGTCGTAGCTGGTGGACTTCATCAGCACGTCACGCACGTTCGGGCCGCTGAGTTCAAGGATCTGCTGGCCGCCACTGACGTTGACGACCTGGATGTGCAGATCGTCCAGGGCTGCACGCAGGTTTTGCTCGGCGGCAAATTCTTCACCGCTGGGCACCACCAGCAGCCACTCATCCGGGCCCAGCCATTGCAGGCTGGTTTCACCCTTGACGATGACTTGCAACGCGCCGGGCAATTCGATACCCAGGGCCTTGTGCACGCCGGCGGCGAAAGCTGCGTCATGGCCATCGCCACGAATGGTCAGGTGGCCCAGCAGTTTCTTTTCACGCACGGTCACACCGGCGTTCTTGCGGCCCTTGCCAACCAGGCTGGCGAGGTCGGCATGGTGCAGCGACGACTCGGCCTTGGCGCCAGTGGTGGGGCGTTGTTGGTACACATTGGCTGCGGTCATAAAACACCTGTGTTGAATTTGATCGTTCCCACGCTCTGCGTGGGAATGCCGCCATGGACGCTCTGCGTCCGCTCTTGGGGCGCAGAGCGCCCCGGGATGCATTCCCACGCGGAGCGTGGGAATGATCAGGTGTCAGATGTTCTGCCGTTCGCCTTTCGGGTCAAAGAACACCGAAGACACAATCTCGGCCTCGATCACGCTGCCATCGGCCTGGGGCGAGAACACCCGCTCGCCCATACGCTTCAAGCCGCCCTTGACCACCGCCATCGCAAACGAATAGCCGAGGGAGTTGTGGGCATAGCTGGAAGTGACATGACCGACCATCTTCATCGGAATGCTCTGCTTCGGATCAAGCACCAGTTGCGCGCCCTCTGGCAGCCACACCTTCGGATCAATCGGCTTCAAGCCCACCAATTGCTTGCGCTCTTCACGCACGCAATCCTCACGGTTCATCCCGCGCCAGCCGATCCACGAAAACGGTTTGGTACGGCCTACACACCAGCCCATGTTCAGGTCATCCGGGGTCATCGAACCATCGGTGTCTTGCCCGACGATGATGAACCCCTTCTCGGCCCGCAGCACGTGCATGGTCTCGGTGCCATACGGGGTCAGGTTGTACTGTTTGCCGGCCTCGACGATCTGCTCCAGCACGCCCATGGCGTAGTCGGCCTGCACGTTGACTTCATACGACAGCTCACCGGTAAACGAGATGCGGAACACCCGCGCCGGCACACCGCCCACCAAGCCTTCTTTCCAGGTCATGAACGGGAAGCCGTCCTTGTCCAGGTCGATGTCGGTGACTTCGCTCAACAGTTTGCGGCTGTTGGGCCCGGACAGGGTCATGGTCGCCCAGTGGTCGGTGACCGAGGTGAAGTACACCTTGAGGTCCGGCCATTCGGTCTGCTGGTAGATTTCCAGCCACTGCAACACCCGCGCCGCGCCGCCAGTGGTGGTGGTCATCAGGAAGTGGTTGTCGGCCAGGCAGGCGGTCACGCCGTCGTCGAAGACCATGCCGTCTTCCTTGCACATCAGGCCGTAGCGCGCCTTGCCCACGTCGAGCTTGGTCCAGGCGTTGCTGTAGATGCGGTTGAGGAACTCACGGGCATCCGGGCCCTGGATATCGATTTTGCCCAGGGTCGAGGCATCCAGCAGGCCGACGCTGTCGCGCACGGCCAGGCATTCGCGCTTGACTGCGGCATGCAGGTCTTCACCGTTGCGCGGGAAGTACCACGGGCGTTTCCACTGGCCGACATCTTCAAACTCGGCGCCGTTTTTCACGTGCCAGGCGTGCAGCGCGGTGTAGCGCACCGGCTCGAAGATATGCCCACAGTGCCGGCCTGCCACGGCGCCAAAAGTCACTGGTGTGTAGTTGGGGCGGAACATGGTGGTGCCCATCTGCGGGATGCTCACGTTCAGCGAGCGCGCGGCAATCGCCAGGCCGTTGACGTTACCCAGCTTGCCCTGGTCGGTGCCGAAGCCCAGCGCGGTGTAGCGCTTGACGTGTTCCACCGACTCGAAGCCCTCGCGGGTCGCCAGTTCGATGGCGGCGGCGGTGACGTCGTTCTGCAGGTCGACAAATTGCTTGGGCGCCCGGGCAGTGGCTTTCTCGTGGGGCACCTGGAACAGCGCCAGGGTCGGCTCTTCCAGGCGCGTCAGGGCTTTGGGCAGCGTACCTTCCACCGGGGCAAACCCGGCTTCGCTGGCGGCGCGCACGCCACCTTCAAAACCATCGGCCAGGGAATCACCCAGACCATAGACACCGTTGATACCGCCCACACACACGCGTTTCTGCGGTGCCTCGCCCGGTACAAACCCGAGGATATCTTCACGCCAGATCGGCTTGCCGCCCAGGTGCGAAGCCAAGTGCACCACCGGGCTGTAGCCACCGGAGCTGGCCACCAGGTCGCAGTCCAGCCACTCGCCGGGGCTGGTGACCTTATGTGCTTTGACGTCGATGGCTGCCACACGGGCGCCAGTGACGTGCTTGCTGCCACGGGCTTCAATCACGGCGCTGCCGGTGAGGATGCGAATGCCTTTGGCGCGCGCTTCTTCCACCAGCGCGCCGCGTGGGTTGTGGCGTGCATCGGCCACTGCGACCACGCTGAGGCCAGCGTCGAACCAATCCAGCGCCACACGGTAGGCGTGATCATTGTTGGTCGACAGCAGCAGCTTTTTACCCGGCGCCACGCCATAACGGCGCACGTAGGTCGAAACCGCACCCGCCAGCATATTGCCCGGCACATCGTTATTGCCGTACACCAGCGGACGCTCGCAGGCGCCGGTCGCCAGCACCACACGCTTGGCACGCACCCGGTGGATACGCTGGCGCACCACGCCAATCGGCGCACGGTCGCCGAGGTGGTCGGTGAGGCGCTCGTGGAGGGTCAGGAAGTTATGGTCGTGATAGCCATTGACAGTGGCGCGAGGCAGCAACACCACGTCCGGCAGGGCCTTGAGCTCAGCGACCACGCTGGCGACCCACTCGGCCGCCGGCTTGCCGTCGAGGCTTTCGCGCGAGTCGAGCAGCGACCCGCCGAATTCTTCCTGCTCATCGGCGATGATCACCCGCGCCCCAGTGCGCGCAGCGGCCAGCGCCGCCGCCAGGCCCGCAGGCCCGGCGCCGACGATCAGCACATCGCAATGGCGGTTCATGTAGTCATAGGTGTCCGGGTCGTTCTCGGTCGGCGAGCGGCCCAGCCCGGCGGCCTTGCGGATGTACTTTTCGTAGGTCATCCAGAACGATTGCGGGTACATGAAGGTTTTGTAGTAGAAACCCGGCGGCATCAGCTTGCCGCCGACCTTGCCGAGGATGCCCATCATGTCGTTGTTCACGCTCGGCCAGCCGTTGGTGCTGGTGGCGACCAGGCCCTGGTACAGCGCCTGTTGCGTGGCGCGCACGTTGGGGATCTGCGTGGCTTCGGTGGCACCGATCTGCAGCACCGCGTTCGGTTCTTCGGCGCCGGCGGCGAAGATGCCGCGCGGGCGCGAATACTTGAAGCTGCGGCCGATGATATCCACGCCATTGGCCAGCAGGGCAGCGGCCAGGGTGTCGCCTTCAAAGCCTTTGTAGCTCTGGCCGTTGAAGGTAAACGTCAGGGCTTTATTACGGTCGATGCGGCCACCGTTGGACAGGCGATTGATCTGGCTCATACCTTCTCTCCAGAGGCCTTGGCGGTGAATTGCGGCTTCTCGCCGATCTTGTAGGTTTCAAGAATTTCGTAGCTCAGGGTGTCGCGGGTGGCGTTGAAGTACTGGCGGCAACCGGCGGCATGGATCCACAGTTCGTGGTGCAGGCCACGGGGGTTATCGCGGAAAAACATATAGTCGCCCCACTCCTCGTCGGTGCAGGCATTGGGGTCCAGCGGGCGCGGGATGTGCGCTTGGCCGGAAGCGTGGAATTCCTCTTCGGAGCGCAGTTCGCCACAGTGAGGACAGAAGATATGCAACATAGGGAATTTCTCCTGTTAGTGGGCGACGGCCGCAGCGCCGTGTTCGTCGATCAACGCACCGTTGTGGAAACGGTCGATGGAGAAAGGCGCCGCCAGCGGGTGCATCTCACCCTTGGCCAGGCTCGCGGCAAATACGTTGCCGGAACCGGGGGTGGCCTTGAAGCCACCGGTGCCCCAGCCGCAGTTGAAGAACATGTTCGGGACCGGGGTCTTGGAGATGATCGGGCACGCGTCCGGCGTGGTGTCGACGATGCCGCCCCACTGGCGGTTCATGCGCACCCGTGAGAGCACCGGGAACATCTCGACGATGGCCTGGATGGTGTGTTCGATCACCGGGTACGAACCACGCTGGCCGTAGCCGTTGTAGCCGTCGATACCGGCACCGATCACCAGGTCGCCCTTGTCGGACTGGCTGATATAACCGTGCACGGCGTTGGACATGATCACGCTGTCGATAATCGGCTTGATCGGCTCCGACACCAACGCTTGCAGCGGGTGGGACTCGATCGGCAGGCGGAAACCGGCCAGCGAGGCCATGTGCCCGGAGTTACCGGCGGTGACCACCCCGACGCGCTTGGCACCGATAAAGCCCTTGTTGGTTTCCACGCCGATGCACACGCCGTTTTCCTTGCGAAAGCCGATGACTTCGGTCTGCTGGATCAGGTCCACGCCCAAGGCATCGGCAGCACGGGCAAAGCCCCAGGCCACGGCATCATGACGGGCCACGCCGCCGCGCCGTTGCACGGTGGCACCCAGTACCGGGTAGCGGGTGTTTTTCGAGCAGTCGAGGTACGGGATCTCGTCCGCGACCTGCTTGGCATTGAGCAGCTCGCCGTCCACGCCGTTGAGGCGGTTGGCGCTGACACGGCGCTCGGAATCGCGGATGTCCTGCAAGGTGTGGCACAGGTTGTACACGCCCCGTTGGGAGAACATCACGTTGTAGTTCAGGTCCTGGGACAACCCTTCCCAGAGTTTCATCGCATGCTCATAGAGGTGCGCCGACTCATCCCACAGGTAGTTGGAACGCACGATGGTGGTGTTGCGCGCGGTGTTACCGCCGCCCAGCCAGCCTTTCTCGACCACCGCCACGTTGGTGATGCCGTGTTCCTTGGCCAGGTAGTAAGCAGTGGCCAGACCATGCCCGCCACCGCCGACGATAACCACGTCGTAGACCTTTTTCGGGGTCGGCGTGCGCCACATCTTCTGCCAGTTTTCGTGGTGGCTGAGGGAGTGTTTGAAGAGGCCGAAGCCCGAGTAGCGTTGCATAGGCATTACTCCAAAACCGCGCTCAGCGATAAACCGGGAAATCCGCGCACAGGGCAGACACGTGCTTGGCCACGTTGGCCTCGACATCGGCGTCGCCGAGGTTGTCGAGGATGTCGCAGATCCAGCCAGCCAACTCCACGCATTGCGCCACCTTGAAACCACGGGTGGTCACCGCCGGGGTGCCGATACGCAGGCCCGAGGTCACGAACGGCGACTGCGGGTCATTGGGCACGGCGTTCTTGTTGACGGTGATATGGGCGCGGCCGAGGGCGGCGTCCGCGTCCTTGCCGGTCAGGCCCTGGCGGATCAGGCTGACCAGGAACAGGTGGTTATCGGTGCCGCCGGACACCACATCGTAGCCGCGCTTGATAAACACCTCGGCCATGGCCTGGGCGTTGTCGATCACCTGTTGCTGGTAAGCCTTGAAGCCAGGCTCCTGGGCTTCCTTGAAGCACACCGCCTTGCCGGCGATCACATGCATCAGCGGGCCGCCCTGGGCGCCGGGGAATACGGCGGCGTTGAGTTTCTTTTCAATCGCTTCGTTGGCCTTGGCCAAAATCAGCCCGCCACGGGGGCCGCGCAGGGTCTTGTGGGTGGTGGTGGTGACCACATCGGCGTAGGGCAGCGGGTTCGGATACAGGCCCGCCGCCACCAGGCCGGCGACGTGGGCCATATCGACGAACAGCAGCGCGCCGACCTTGTCGGCGATCTGGCGAAAGCGTGGGAAATCCAGGGTCTTGGAGTAGGCGGAGAAGCCGGCAACGACCATCTTCGGCTGATGCTCCACGGCCAGGCGCTCGACTTCATCGTAGTCAATCAGCCCGGTGTCGGTGTTGATGCCGTACTGCACTGCGTTGTACAGCTTGCCCGAGGACGACACCTTGGCGCCGTGGGTCAGGTGGCCGCCGTGGGCCAGGCTCATGCCGAGGATGGTGTCACCGGCGTTCAGCAGCGCCAGGTACACCGCACTGTTGGCGGACGAGCCGGAGTGCGGCTGCACGTTGGCGTAATCGGCACCAAACAGCTGCTTGGCGCGCTCGATGGCCAGGGCCTCGACTTTATCCACATGCTCGCAGCCACCGTAGTAGCGCTTGCCCGGGTAGCCTTCGGCGTATTTGTTGGTCAGGCCGCTGCCCTGGGCCTGCATCACGCGCTTGCTGGTGTAGTTCTCCGACGCGATCAGCTCGATATGATCTTCCTGGCGCTGCTCCTCGGCATTCATGGCCGCCAGCAGTGCATCGTCATATCCCTGGATCTGGTCTTGTTTGCTGAACATCGCGTCTCTCCCAGCCTTTCGTATTGTTGAGGCCCGTGCAGGGCCCTTTGATGCGATGGTAGGGCTGGCGCAAATCGACCAAATGCCTGCGCACGCCACGCAAAGGTGCGTTTACGACATTGCAGCAACAACACAGAACAAATGTGGGAGCGGGCTTGCTCGCGAATGCGGTGGGTCAGCCAATACCTGTACTGACTGGCACACCGTATTCGCGAGCAAGCCCGCTCCCACAGGGGGTTAGGCGATGATCTGACGGACGAGTAATAGCAGGAGAAAATGCAAGGGATAGAGGATATAGGCCCAGCGGCGCATGGCCGCAGGCGAGGCATTTTTGGCATGTCGCAATAAGACCCGCCCAGCCAATGGCGCAATCAGGCATGTAGCCAACCCGAGCAGCGCCACGAGGTTGCCGCTATCGAGCAATACCTGCCATTGATTGGCCGCCACACACACCAAACCCGGCAACACGCTGAAATACCAGGGGCGACTGAACACCAACAGCATCGCCAACGGCAGCAATACACCAAAAAAACCGAACATCAGATTCGACGAAAATAGCGCCGCCAATAACAAGGCAAGCAGCGCCAATCCACGATCAAACAGCGTCTTCTGCTGCCATCCCCGGGCAACCAGTAAACCCAACGCCAGGGTCGGCAGCACATTCAATGTATCGGCATCCTCGATAAACAGCCGATACGGCACCTCGCTGATCACGCTAAACAGCAACAACCAGCCCAGGTAACGCCACTGCCCGGTGACAGGCGCATCCCGGACCCGCTGCAAATTGGCCGCAATCGCCAGGCAAAACCACGGGAACGCCAGGCGCCCCGGCACGTACAGGCCATCGAGGCTCAAACCGACATAGCGCAGGTGGTCCAGCACCATGCTCAAGAGCGCCAGCCATTTGAGCAGGTCGAGGGCGCCGTCGCGCACGCGCCTTACAGGAATCGTTTCAGTACCGTGCATAATTCCCCAGTGACTTTGCATTAACAGTGCGTGCGCCCGCCGGATATTCTTGGTTACAGTGCGCACCAACATCGACCACAGGAACGGGCCATGACCGACAAGAGCCAACAATTTGCCAGTGACAACTATTCCGGTATCTGCCCGGAAGCCTGGGCCGCCATGGAACTCGCCAACCAGGGCCATCAGCGCGCCTATGGCGACGATGAATGGACCCACCGCGCCGCCGACGGTTTCCGCAAACTGTTTGAAACCGACTGTGAAGTGTTCTTCGCCTTCAACGGCACAGCGGCCAACTCCCTGGCCCTGTCCTCCCTGTGCCAGAGCTACCATAGCGTGATTTGCTCGGAAACCGCCCACGTCGAGACCGACGAATGCGGCGCGCCGGAGTTTTTCTCCAACGGCTCCAAGCTGCTCACCGCCCGCACCGAAAACGGCAAGCTGACCCCCGAGTCGATCCGCGAGATCGCCCTCAAGCGCCAGGATATTCACTACCCCAAGCCGCGCGTCGTGACCCTGACCCAGGCCACCGAAGTGGGCAGCGTGTACACCCCGGCTGAAATCCGCGCCATCAGCGCCACCTGCAAGGAACTGGGGCTGAACCTGCATATGGACGGCGCACGCTTCTCCAATGCCTGCGCCTTCCTCGGCTGCTCGCCTGCGGACCTGACCTGGAAAGCCGGCGTGGACGTGCTGTGTTTTGGCGGCACCAAGAACGGCATGGCGGTGGGTGAAGCGATCCTGTTCTTCAACCACAAGCTGGCGGAAGACTTCGACTACCGCTGCAAACAGGCCGGCCAGTTGGCGTCAAAAATGCGCTTTTTGTCAGCTCCGTGGGTGGGCCTGCTGGAACACGACGCCTGGCTCAAACATGCGCGCCACGCCAACCACTGCGCCCAGTTGCTCAGCAGCCTGGTGGCGGATATTCCCGGTGTGGAATTGATGTTCCCGGTGCAGGCTAACGGCGTGTTCCTGCAACTCTCGGAACCGGCCATCGCGACGCTGACGGCCAAGGGCTGGCGCTTCTACACCTTCATCGGCAAAGGCGGTGCGCGCTTCATGTGTGCGTGGGACACCGAGGAAGAGCGGGTGCGTGAACTGGCGGCGGATATTCGTGAGGTGATGGGCGCCTGATCTCATCCAGGTGGCCGACCTGCCCCTGATTCGGCCACGGATACTGGCGGATTGCCGAGACTGTTTTTTGATATTTCTGACAGCCTCAAACCCGGATTTCATGGTCTAGCCTCTTGGAACCCGGAAGGAAATGGCCGCTGCAGAGGCCACCTTCCGGGCCATACTGCCTGCCGAATAATCGGCCGGAAACGGAAATCCAGCAGAGGGCTACACCATGGAAAATCAATCCTTCGGCACCATCCTGCAAAGTGACACCCCACTCTCGACCACCCTCGTCGGCTGGGATGAGTTCAGGAAACTGGCAAAAGTCGGTGACATCATCCAGGAACCTGGCAGGGCTTTGAGAATCACCGAAAAAGTCTTTGAACCGACAGCTTCAGGCGAACAGTTCGCAATTCATATCTACGCTCGCTAACCCCTGATGATCGTTCCCACGCTCCGCGTGGGAATGCCTCTCAGGACGCTCAGCGTCCCTCAAGGATGAGCCTATGGGTAGAAGCCGCTACGTCATCACCGAACCCGAAAAACCACACTTCCTGACGTGTACCGTCATGGAATGGCTACCACTGTTCACCCGTGACTACCTCGTCAGCCATCTCCTGGATTGTTGGCGATATCAACAAAACCACCATGCCCTTAGCCTGTATGGCTACGTCGTCCTGGAAAACCACCTGCACTTCATCGCTCAGGCGCCTGACCTGAACAAATGCGTCAGCCAATTCAAATCCTTCACCGCTCGAACTATCATCGATGACCTGCACCGCAAAGGCGCTGAACGGGTATTACACCGCCTGCGCTTTTGCAAACGTGCACACAAGGTAGATCGGGTTTATCAACTCTGGCAGGAAGGCTCACATGCCGAGTTGGTGTACAGCGAGGCGGTGATGCGCCAGAAGCTTGATTACATCCACCACAACCCGGTGAAACGGGGTTATGTGGACCTTGCTGAACACTGGAGGTACTCCAGTGCTCGTAACTATGTGGGCATGGAGGGGTTGATCGATATCCAGCGCTGGTCCTGAAGATCGTGAAGATCGTGAAGATCGTTCCCACGCTCCGCGTGGGAATGCCTCCAGGGACGCTCCGCGTCCCTTAGTGAGCGATGTGACGCGGAGCGTCACGGGCTGCGTTCCCACGCGGAGCGTGGGAACGATCATCAGGGGGGTTAGAACTCGATCCGCACATCACCCTTCGGCACACTGCAGCACGACAGGATGTAGCCTTCGGCTTCGTCTTCCTCGGTAATCCCGCCGTTGTGCTCCATCTCCACTTCCCCACCCAGCTTCATCACTTTGCATGTGCCGCAAATGCCCATCCCGCAGGCCTTGGGAATCAGCAGGCCGAGTTTGGCCGCCGCCGCATGCACGGTTTCCCCGGGCGCCACACGAATGCTTTTGCCCGACGAGATAAATTCCACCTGGTGCAAATCCGCCAGGTCGATTTCCGGCGCATCCGCAGCTTGCTCAGCCTGTTCTACCGCATCGGCCCGAGCTTCCGGTGGCGTGGCGCCGAAGGACTCCTCGTGGTAACGGCTCATGTCGAAGCCATTGGCTTCCAGCAGGCGCTTGACCGCATTCATGTACGGCGTGGGGCCGCAACAGAACACTTCACGCTCAAGGAAGTCCGGCACCATCAATTCCAGCATCTTGTGGTTCAGGTACCCGCGATAACCGGCCCAGGGTTCGCCCAGGCCGTGCTTCTCGCAGATCAGATGCAAGCTGAAGTTATCGATCCGCGACGCCATATGCTCCAGCTCGCGGTGGTAGATGATGTCTTTGGGCGAACGGGCGCTGTGGATAAACGTCATGTCAACGTTGGCGTTGGTGTCGTAGAACCAGCGCGCCATGGACATCACCGGGGTGATGCCGACACCGCCGCTGAGGTACAGCACCTTGGGGCTTGGGAAGTCGATGGCATTGAACAGCCCGACCGGCCCGTGCACCGCCAGCTCCTGGCCTTCATGCAGGGTGTCGTGCAGCCAGTTGGAAACCTTACCGCCCGGCACGCGCTTGATGGTCACCGAAAAGCTGTAGGGCACCGACGGTGAACTGGAAATAGTGTATGAACGCATGATCGGCTGGCCGTCGATCTCCAGCTCCAGAGTGACGAACTGCCCCGGCTTGAAAAAGAACAGGATCGGCTGGTCGGCCATAAAGCAGAAGGTGCGCACATCCCAGGTTTCCTGGATGACTTTGACGCAACGGACAATGTGCCGACCATTGGCCCAGGTCTGGGTGGTGACAGGATTCAGGAAGCTGTTGGACATGCTGTTCTCCACGGCCGTAGTTCGGCTTGATGCTGGCGATTCTGCGTAAGGCCGCCACCTGCCATTTACCTATCTGCGACATTCGCATACTTATCGCGACCAGCCCCCATGCCACTGGGGTTGCGCGTCGGGAACAGAGTGGGCCATGTCGTTAATGGATAAGGTTGCGGGCATCGCCGGGCCCACACTCGCAGCCAACAACGACGCTTTCTTTACGCCTTGCTGCAAACCTGATCAGCCACTTATCGCGGCCACACAGAATGGCCTTGAGGACACACACGATGGACGTCACCGCAACCTTGAGCTTGGGCGATCCGCTGGAACCCGCACGCAAGGCCACCGCGCAAATGCTGCAAGAGCGTGAGCGCACTTTTTCGCTGCCCCAGCCGTTTTACTCGGACCAGCGGCTGTTCGATATCGATATGCAGGAGATCTTCCAGAAGGAATGGTTGATCGCCGGCATGACCTGCGAAATCCCCAGCAAGGGCAACTACCTGACCCTGCAGATCGGCAAGAACCCGATCATCGTGATCCGTGGCGCCGAAGGCGTAGTGCATGCCTTCCACAACGTCTGCCGCCACCGCGGCTCGCGCTTGTGCACCAGTGACAAGGGCAAGGTCGCCAAGCTGGTGTGCCATTACCACCAGTGGACCTACGAACTGGACGGGCGCCTGTTGTTCGCCGGCACCGAGATGGGCGCCGACTTCGACATGAAGCAGTACGGCCTAAAACCGGTGAACGTAAAGACCGCCGGCGGCTACATCTTCATCAGCCTGGCCGAGAACCCGCCGGCCATTGATGACTTTTTGTCGACGCTCAACCACTACATGGAACCCTATGACATGGAAAACACCAAGGTGGCGATCCAGACCACCTTGTTTGAAAAAGCCAACTGGAAACTGGTGCTGGAAAACAACCGCGAGTGCTACCACTGCAACGCCTCGCACCCCGAATTGCTGAAAACCCTGCTGGAATGGGACGACGTCACCGACCCCCGGGCCGACCAGGCCTTCAAGGACCATGTGGCCGCGTCCGCCGCCGCCTGGGACGCCGAGAAGATCCCCTACGCCCACGCCAGCTTCGGCCTGCGCAACCGCATCGTGCGCATGCCGTTGCTCAAAGGCACCGTGTCCATGACCCTGGACGGCAAGCAGGGCTGCAAGAAACTGATGGGCCGCATCCAGAACCCCGACCTGGGTTCGATGCGCATCCTGCACCTGCCGCACTCGTGGAACCACTGCATGGGCGATCACATCATCGTCTTCACCGTGTGGCCGATCAGCGCCCAGGAAACCATGGTCACCACCAAGTGGCTGGTGCACAAGGACGCCGTGGAAGGCGTGGACTACGACGTCGAGCGCATGCGCCAGGTGTGGGACGCCACCAACGACCAGGACCGGCGCCTGGCCGAAGAGAACCAGCGCGGGATCAACTCCACCGCTTACCAGCCCGGGCCCTACTCCAAGACCTATGAATTTGGCGTGGTGAATTTTGTGGACTGGTACAGCGAGCGCATGCTCAACAACCTGGGAGCGGCGCCAGCGCCGTACCTTAAAGGTGTCGCCGCTCACGAATAACGGACACAACAGAGATCAAACTGTGGGGCTTGTGTGGGAGTGGGCTTGCCCGCGATTGCGGTGTATCAGTCACAGATTTGTTGGCTGACCCACCGTAATCGCGAGCAAGCCCGCTCCCACATTTGGTTACTCATCTGGTCAGAAATTGATCATCGCGCCTCCAGCCCGCTATTACCCTGCCCTGCAGCCATCCCCCAACAACTTATCCACAAAGCCACCCACAGTAATTGTGCGCAACTCCCCTTTGCCCTCGAAATAAAACCAAGAAAATCCGTGACTTATTCAAAGCACCGGTTTTTATCCAACATTGATCAATTTTTAATCATTAGCTTGAAAACCACGTTCTATATGGCCTCCAGAGGATCGCAAACACCTTATCCACAGAAGCGCCAACAGACTTTGGGGGCAACTTTGGCCGTTCTGTGGAAAACCGTCTGCAACCGAGCAAAATCGAGGCTTTACGCGCGTAAAGCGATTGAAATGGCGACATTGATCATATTTCAACCAACTCACTACAAGCCTCTATCCACATGGCCTGTAGCGGATAGCGAACATCTTATCCACAGAAGCACCAACAGACTTTGGGGGCAACTCTGGCCCGGGCTTTTTCCTTATCCACAGAAAAAGCCCAGTAAAAACCGTCGCTTAGGTTGGTTGTTTTTCGTACAGAGGGCTACAGGGCTTGATTTACATGGGGTGTGGACAGCCGCGAACAGGTTATCCACAGGTGGGTTAACAGGGATTGTGGGTAACACCGTAAACCCTGTGGGAGCTGGCTTGCCTGCGATGGCATCACCTGGGTGTAACTGAAAAACCGCGGTGCCTGCATCGCAGGCAAGCCAGCTCCCACAGGGTCAGCGCACCACGCCCTCTTCAACCAACAGCTTGAGAATCGCCTCGGCCCCCGCCTCAGGGCTCACCCCCTTGAGCACCTGCCCCCCGCCACCACTGGCCTTGGCCGTGGCAGCCTTCATGCGGTCGGCGCCGCTCTTGGCCTTGATCACCTTGAGTCGCTTGGGCCGAGGCTTGGCCGGTTGCAGCACGGCGCCTGTGAATAACTCATCGTCCACCACCTGCACCTCGTGCTCCTGCAACACGCCACGCTGGGCCGGGCCGTAGGCGCTTTGCCGTGGCTTGGGCCCGGCGTTATCCACCGTGGCCAGAAACGGCAGGCGTACCTTCAGGCGCCGCCGCTGACCGCGCGGCAGGGCTTGCAGTACCTGGGCTACGCCGCTGTCGATGGACTCCACCTGGGCCAGGCCGACAATCAGCGGCCAGCCCAACTGCTCGGCCAGCAGGAACGGCAACATGCCCGAGCCCTCGCCGGTTTCGGCCTGGCTGCCGGTGAGCACCACCTGCGCACCAGCGTCCCGCAGGTAGTCGCCGAGTACCGGCAAGGCATCGGCGCCGGCCGGTTGTTCCAACACGTGTAACTGCGCCAGCCCCATGCCCAGGTAGGCGCGCAGGGTCGGCTCGGCGATATCGCCGGCATGCAGCACTTGCAGGTTATCCCCAGCCAGTTGCAACCCCAGCTCGACGGCGCGCGCATCCTGTTCGGCGCGGCGCGGCCGGCCGGAGGTCGGGTGGGCGCCTATGGAGACCAGGCTGATTACATGGGTGGTCATGGCCATATCCTTTGTTTAAGCCGCATCGCGCTTGGCGCCATTGCGGTGGGCCTGGACCGCCGCGATCAAGGCCCGGAGAATGTCACCGCTGTCGCCGATCACCGACAAGTCAGCGCGCTTGATCATGTCGCAACCCGGATCGAGGTTGATCGCCACCACCTTGTCGCAGGCGCCGATGCCTTGCAGGTGCTGGATCGCCCCGGAAATCCCCACTGCCACGTACACCCGCGCGGTGACCCAGATACCACTGGCGCCGACCTGGCGATCACGGGCCATAAAGCCATCATCCACCGCCACCCGCGACGCACCTTCGGTAGCACCCAGGGCGGCGGCGGTCTGGTGGAACAGGTCCCAATCCTTGACCCCATTGCCGCCGGAGAAAATAAACTCGGCCTCGGCCATGGGGATCGCACCGGGATCCACCGCCACCGCGCCCAAATCCTCGATACGCGGCAAGCTGCGCGCCAGGGCTGTGGATAACTCCACGGGCAACACTTCGTGACGCGTATCGCTGACCGGATCGGCGCATTCCACAGCAGCCAGGATCAGCCGTGGCAGCGCGCGCGCCAGGTCTTCCCGGCCTGCGCCGGCACGGCCGATGCACTCAGAGCCCTTGATCTGCCACACCCGGGTCGCCGGGCGTTCCTTGAGGCTGGCGGCAAAACGTCGCCCCAGTTCGCCACCGCCGCTGCGGCTGTCGGGCAGCAGCCAATGACGCGGGCGGAACTGGTTATCCACAGCCCGCAGGCCTTGCACCCGCTGCTCCGGTGAATAACCGTCGAATTCGTTGCCCTCCAGCACCAGCAGGCGGTCCACGCCGGCCGTGTCGAAGGCACTTTCCTTATGCTCGCCAAATACCACCGCCAGCACCGCGCCGTCGCTGCCGGCCAGTTGCCGGGCCAGGCCCAGCAAGTCGCGGTCGTGGCTGCTCAGGCGGCCGCCGACCATGTCCGGCACCACGTTGATGTAGAACGCCGGGGCGGGCACCTGGTGCAGCGGCAACTGCACTTGCACCGCTGCTGTACGTTTGCTCGCGCCGCCCTGCTGGGCGCCGCTGCGGTCGATACGCTTGATGCCGTTAGGGCCGATAAAACCGATGCCATGCACATTTTTACGCAGGATGCCGTTAGGCCCCATCCAGCTGTGCTGCTCCGGTTGCATCGCCGCATGCAGCGGGTGCAAGCGGTTGCGGGCGATCCATTCGGCCCGTGGGTCGCGGCGGATAATGTCGCTCATCAGTGAACCTCCGCGGGTACGCGTGTGTTCTTGGCCGGTGCCGCCTCTTCGAGCAAGGCATCCGCCACCAGCTCGGCAATGTCCTTGATCAGTGGGCGGGGCTCGACCACCCCTTCGAGCATCGCCGTGCACTGTGGACAACCTACGGCCACCAGTTCGGCGCCGGTCTCGCGGATGTCGTCCATGCGCATATCGGGGATGCGCTGCTTGCCGGGAATATCGGTGATCGGCGCGCCCCCCCCGCCACCGCAGCAACGGGAACGGAAACCCGAACGCTGCATCTCCTTGACCTCGATCCCCAGCGCCCGCAGCACTTGGCGCGGTGCCTCATACTCGCCGTTATAGCGGCCCAGGTAGCACGGGTCGTGATAGGTCACGCTGTTGCCTTTGTGTTGGCCCAGGTTCAGCAGGCCTGCGTCGATCAGTTCGGCCATGTAGGTGCTGTGGTGCTGCACATGGTAGTGGCCGTCGAAGGCGCCGTATTCGTTTTTCAGCACATGGAAACTGTGGGGGTCGCAGGTGACGATGCTCTGGAAGCGGTACTTGGCCAGGGTCTGGATATTGCGCGCAGCCAGCAGCTGGAACGTCGCCTCATCGCCCAGGCGCCGGGCCACGTCGCCGCTGTCACGCTCCTCCAGGCCCAGTACGGCGAAGTCGACCTTGGCTGCCTTCAGCACTTTGACGAAGGCGCGCAGGGTGCGCTGGTTACGCATGTCGAAGGCACCGTCGCCGACCCAGAACAGCACGTCAGTTGTCTTCTTGTCGCCGAGCAACGGCAGGTTCAAATCCGCCGCCCAGTTCATCCGCCCACCCGGGGCAAACCCGCCGGGGTTGTCGGTGGCGATCAGGTTCTCCAGGACTTCGGCGCCCTTGTTCGGGGTCGCGCCTTTTTCCAGGGTCAGGTGGCGGCGCATATCGACGATGGCGTCTACGTGCTCGATCATCATCGGGCATTCTTCGACACAGGCGCGGCAGGTGGTGCACGACCACAAGGTCTCGGCGTCCACCAGGCCATTGACGATCGGTTGGTGCGGGTTGCCGCGGTGTTCGCCGATGGCCTTGCCCGGGTAAGGGCTGCCGGCGAACTTGGCATCGGTGCCACCGGCCAGGCCGACCACCATGTCCTGGATCAGCTTTTTCGGGTTCAGTGGCTGGCCGGCAGCGAACGCCGGGCACGCGGCTTCGCACTTGCCGCACTGCACGCAGGCGTCGAAGCCCAGCAGTTGGTTCCAGGTGAAATCCTTAGGTTTTTCCACGCCCAGGGGCGCGCTTTTGTCGCTCAGGTCCAGCGGCTTCAAGCCGGTGGAACGGCCCCCGCCAAAGCGTTCGGCGCGGCGGTGCCAGGCCAGGTGCAGGGCACCGGCAAACGCATGTTTCATTGGCCCGCCCCAGGTCATGCCGAAGAACATCTCCGACACGCCCCACAGCACACCCACACCCAGCAGCGCGGCCAGCAGCCAGCCACCGAAGTCGGCGGGCAGGATCCCGGCCACCGGCAACGTCAGCACAAAGAAGCTTACCGAGAACGCCATCAGGCTTTTCGGCAGGCGCATCCAGGGGCCTTTGGACAGCCGCGACGGCGGGTTGCGCCGGCGCAGATAGACGAAGATGGCGCCGACAAACATCAGCACCGAGGCCAGCAGCAAGGCGTAGCCGAGGAGACGGTTATGCAGACCAAAGCCGTGGACCAGGATCGCCAGCAACGCCGACAACACAAAGCCCAGGGCCGTGGCGACGTGGGTGTTGGCGATGTATTTGTCGCGGGCGACCACATGGTGCAGGTCGACCATGTAGCGCTTGGGCATGGCCAGCAGGCCACCCAGCAGATCGACCTTGGCAGCACGGCCACGGCGCCACATGTTCATCCGGCGCACAGCGCCGAGGACGGCCAGGCCCAGGGCGGCGAACAGCAGGATGGGAAGCACGGTGTTCAACATGGTAAAGCTCCCAAAGACCACGCAGGTCTACTGTGAAACCGGCCCTAAATGTGGGAGCGGGCTTGCTCGCGATGGCGGTGTGTCAGTAAACACATCCGGTGACTGACACACCGCCATCGCGAGCAAGCCCGCTCCCACATTTTTGACCGAGTACACACATTGGTTCAGTGGCGACTCAGAAATCCTTGCACAAGCGCAGGGCGTCATAGATCGCAGCATGGGTATTGCGCTGGGCCACACAGTCACCGATGCGGAACAGCAAGTAGCCCTCCCCCGGCTCGCTCAGGCACGGCTGCGGCTTGATCGCAAACAGCGCCTCGACGTCCATCTGCCCCTTGTTGCGCGCCCCTTGCTTGAGGGCGTAGTAGATTTCTTCATCCGGGCGCACGCCGTTTTCCACCACCACCTGGTCCACCACCCGCTCTTCCTTGGCGCCGGTGTATTCGTTCTCCAGCACCGCGATCAGCTTGTCGCCCTCGCGGTAGACCTTCTCCAGCATCATGTCGCCGGTCATGATCACTTCCTTGGGGTACATGCTGCGGTAATAGGTCGGGAATGACGTCCCGCCGATGGCCACGCCCGGCTTGATGTCGTCGGTGACGATCTCGACCTGGCAGCCCTTGTCGGCCAAAAAGTCCGCCACCGACATGCCGGTGAATTCACAGATGGTGTCGTACACCAACACGTTCTTGCCCGGTGCCACTTTGCCGTCGAGCACGTCCCAGCTGCTGACCACCAGGCCTTCGGCCGCGCCCCAGTGTTCGTTCTGCTCGATAAACGGATGCCCGCCCACCGCCAGCACCACCACATCGGGGCGCAAATCGAGGATGGTCGCGGCATCCGCCGCCACGCCCAGGCGCAGGTCGACGTTGAGCCGCGCCAGTTCCAGCTGGAACCAACGGGTGATACCGGCGATCTGGTCGCGCTGCGGTGCCTTGGAGGCGGTGGTGATCTGCCCGCCGATAAAGTCTTTTTTCTCCAACAAGGTCACGTCGTGGCCGCGCTCGGCGGCCACCCGCGCCGCTTCCATCCCGGCCGGGCCGGCACCGACCACCACCACTTTGCGCTTGGGCCCGGTGGATTTTTCGATGATGTGCGGCACGCCCATGTATTCACGGGAGGTTGCCGCGTTCTGGATACACAGCACGTCCAGGCCCTGGTACTGGCGGTCGATGCAATAGTTGGCGCCGACGCACTGCTTGATCTGGTCGATCTGGCCCATCTTGATCTTGGCGATCAGGTGCGGGTCGGCCATGTGCGCGCGGGTCATGCCGACCATGTCCACGTAGCCGCCTTCGAGGATGCGTGTGGCCTGGTTCGGGTCCTTGATGTTCTGCGCGTGCAGCACCGGGACCTTGACCACTTCCTTGATCCCGGCGGCCAGGTGCAGGAACGGCTCCGGTGGGAAACTCATGTTGGGGATCACGTTGGCCAGGGTATTGTGGGTGTCGCACCCCGAGCCGACCACGCCGATAAAGTCGAGCATGCCGGTGTCGTCGTAGTATTTGGCGATCTGCTTCATGTCCTCGTGGGACAGGCCATCGGGGTGGAACTCGTCGCCGCACAGGCGGATGCCCACGCAAAAATCCGGGCCGACTTCGGCGCGTACGGCCTTGAGTACTTCCAGGCCGAATTTCATCCGCCCCTCGAAGCTGCCGCCCCATTCGTCGGTACGCTTGTTGACCCGTGGGCTCCAGAACTGGTCGATCATGTGCTGGTGCACCGCCGACAGTTCCACGCCATCCAGGCCACCGGCCTTGGCCCGGGCGGCGGCGCTGGCGTAGTTGCCGATCACCCGCCAGATTTCTTCCGGCTCGATGGTCTTGCAGGTGGCACGGTGCACCGGCTCACGCACGCCGGAGGGCGACATCAACGTCGGCCAGTTGAAGCCGTCCCAGCGGGAGCGGCGGCCCATATGGGTAATCTGGATCATGATCTTGGCGCCATGCTTGTGCATGGCATCGGCCAGGTTCTGGAAGTGCGGGATGATGCGGTCGGTGGACAGGTTCACCGAACTCCACCACTCCTGCGGGCTGTCGATCGCCACCACCGAGGAGCCGCCACAGATCGCCAGGCCAATGCCGCCCTTGGCTTTCTCTTCGTAATACCTGATGTAGCGCTCGGTGGTCATCCCGCCGTCGGTGGCATACACCTCGGCGTGGGCAGTACTGAGCACGCGGTTACGGATGGTCAGTTTGCCGATCTGGATCGGCGCAAACATTGCTTCAAAAGCCATGGCACGGTCCTCGGCTTACAACGGCTTGACGATGAACAGACCGTCGTCGTGGCCCTCTTCGGAGCCTCCGTAGACTTGTTCGGCGACGGTGCGGATGTTGCTGCCGCGCGCTTGCAGAATCTGGTCCATGGCGCCGGCAAACCAGCCGGTGAACATGTAGTCCACTTTGCGCCCGACCTTGCCGTACACATAGACAAAGGCCGAGTGTTCGAGCTTGACGCTGGCGGTGCCTTGGTCGAGGTCGATATCCTGGATCTTGAACAGGCCCCAGCCGCGTTGCGACAGGCGTTTCATGTAGTGCTCGAACACCGCGACGCCTTCCAGGCCGTGGCATTCGGCTTCTTTTTCACACCAGTGCCAGGCGGATTTGTAGCCGGCCTTGTAGAGGATTTCGGCGTAGGCATCAGCGCCCAGCACCTCTTCGATGCCCATGTGGTTGTTGACGAAGAAATGACGCGGCACGTACAGCATCGGCAGGGCGTCGGAAGTCCAGACACCGGTTTCGCTGTCGACTTCGATAGGCAATTGCGGGGCGATCTTGGCCATGGAAACTCAACTCCAGAAAATTCGGTTTAGTGCCCGCCGCACGAATGGCAGCGGGAAAGAAAGCAGGGCTTATTCGCCCCAGACGTCCTTGAGGACGTTGACCCAGTTCTCGCCCATGATCTTGCGCACCACGCGCTCGCTGTGGCCGCGCTTGAGCAGGGTCTCGGTCAGGTTGGGGAACTCGCCCACGGTGCGGATGCCCAGCGGGTTGATGATCTTGCCGAAGCTGGTCAGGCGGCGGGCATAGCCCTTGTCATGGGTCAGCATTTCAAAGAAATCCTGGCCATGGCCCTGGGTGAAGTCGGTGCCGATGCCAATGGCGTCTTCGCCAACGATGTTCATGGTGTATTCGATGGCTTCGGCGTAGTCGTCGATGGTCGAGTCGATGCCCTTGGCCAGGAACGGCGCAAACATAGTCACGCCGACAAAACCGCCGTGGTCGGCAATGAACTTGAGTTCGGCATCGGATTTGTTGCGCGGGTGTTCTTTCAGGCCCGACGGCAGGCAGTGGGAGTAGCACACCGGCTTCTTCGATTCGAGGATAACTTCTTCGCTGGTCTTGGAGCCGACGTGGGACAGGTCGCACATAATGCCGACACGGTTCATCTCACCGACGATCTCGCGCCCGAAGCCCGACAGGCCGCCATCGCGCTCGTAGCAGCCAGTGCCCACCAGGTTCTGGGTGTTGTAGCACATCTGTACCACACCGACGCCGAGCTGCTTGAAGATCTCCACATAGCCAAGCTGGTCTTCAAAGGCATGGGCATTCTGGAAGCCGAAGATGATGCCGGTCTTGCCTTGCTCCTTGGCGCGGCGGATATCGGCGGTGGTCTTCACCGGGATCACCAGGTCGCTGTTCTCGCGGATCAGGGTCTGGCTGGCCACGATGTTATTGATGGTGGCCTGGAAGCCTTCCCACACCGACACCGTGCAGTTGGCGGCGGTCAGGCCACCCTTGCGCATGTCCTCGAACAGGTCGCGGTTCCACTTGGCAATGATCAGCCCGTCGATAACGATGCTGTCGGCGTGCAGTTCGGCTGGGCTCATCAGGCGTCCCCTTATTGGCGATTCATGCGCCGAATCGTCTGCCGGCGCTTTGGGGCCAGCATATGCCCAGGGGCTGACGGAGCCGGGTGCAAAAACGACAGGGGAATTGCCGAAAGCGTCAATCCACGACAAAGGGTGCACGGACGTGTCTGTTCTGCATCTGTTCTTTGGCCTACGCTTGAGCCAGAATTCGACCCATCCACTGATATGAGAAGGCGCAATGAAACCGATTTTCCTGGCTTTGGCACTCCTCGCCACCGGCGTCCATGCGGCCGAAGACACCGACAGCACCCCGTGTGATGGCATCGAAAACGACAAACAGACCATCGAATGCGCCGCCTACAACAAAACCACCGCCGAACAGCTGCTCAAGGATAACTACCAGGGCCTGCTGGAACGCATGGGTTCTACCTACGCCAGCAACAAGGCGCAGCTGGCGGACATCACCGCTCGTCTGAAGGATGCCCAGCAGAAGTGGGAAAAACTGCGGGATGCCGATTGTGCGGTGGACACCTTCCCGGCAGTCACCGGCACCAAGGCCTACGCCATTGCGCAGAATGACTGCCTGGCGCGGATGAGTGATGAGCGGTCGGAGTTTTTGGAGTCGATTGGCCAGGAATAAGCGACAATCGCGCCCTTCTTTCCTCTGAACCAAGGCCACCCCATGACGCTCTGCGGCATCGAAATCAAAGGCAGCGAAGCCATCATCGCCGTTGCCGCCCCGGACCTGACCCACATCGCCCTGGCCACCAAGAAAATCGCCCTCGAGGACGATGACGAGGCGGCCAACGTCAAAGCCTTCGCCAGCCAGGTGGCCGCATTTGTGCGTGAAAACGGCATCACCCGCATTGCAATCAAAAAACGCAGCAAAAAAGGCGAATTCGCCGGTGGCCCGACCACGTTCAAGATTGAAGGGGTGCTGCAGTTGCTCGATGGTGTTGAAGTGACGCTGCTGTCGCCGCAGACCATCAATGCGCAGAACAAGAAGCATGACTTTGCGTTGCCGGCGACGCTGAACAAGTATCAGCATGAAGCCTTCAAGGCGGCATGTTCGGCCTTGGTAAAAAAGTAAGCCCCACCACAAATCCAATGTGAGAGTTGGCTTGTGTGGGAGCTGGCTTGCCTGCGATAGCATCACTGCGGTGTGACTGACACACCTCGGTGCTTGCATCGCAGGCAAGCCAGCTCCCACACAAGCCAGCTCCCACATGGGGTCGGCGTATGCCCAATAGACTTACACCACCTCCCGCCGCCGATCCTCCCGTGGGCACTTGGCAAATCGCGCCCGGTAGCTGCGGGTAAAGTACGACGGCGACTCAAACCCACACGCGATACTCACTTCCAGCACGCTCATGCCGCTCTGGCGCAATAGCTGCCGGGCTTTTTCCAGGCGCAGGCCGAGGTAGAAGTTGCTTGGGGTGTCATTCAGATGCAGGCGGAACAGGCGCTCCAACTGGCGCCGTGTGACCTTGATCATCTGCGCCAGCGCCAGGGTGCTCAGGGGCGGCTCGGTGTGTTGCTCCATCTCGCCAATCACCTGCACCAGCTTCTGGTTGTTGATGCCGTAGCGCGTGGCAATCTGCATGCGCTGGTGATCCTTGCGCGGGCGGATGCGGCCCAGTACGAACTGTTCGGACACCTGGATCGCCAGTTCCGGGCCGTGGGCCTGGCTGATCAGGTCGAGCATCAGGTCGATGGAGGCGGTGCCACCGGCGCAGGTGATGCGCCGGCGGTCGATCTCGAACAGTTCCTGGGTCACCGTCAGGGCGGGATAGGACTCCTTGAAGGCATCGATGGCTTCCCAGTGCAGGGTCAGGCGGTAGCCGTCGAGCAGGCCGGCCTGGGCCAGGACGAAGCTGCCCGTGTCGATGCCGCCAAGGGTCACACCGTCATGGTCGAGGCGGCACAGCCAGTGCTCCAGGGCCGGCGTCGCACACTCCAGCGGCTCAAAACCGGCCACTACCAACAAGGTCGCGCCTTTTTTCAGGGGCTCCAGCCCGGCGTCGGCATTGACCGACATGCCATTGCTCGCCAGCACCGCGCCGCCATCGGCGCTCAGCACGTGCCAGCGATACAGCTCGCCGCGAAAACGGTTGGCCACGCGCAACGGTTCGATGGCCGAGATAAAGCCGATGGCCGAGAACCCCGGCATCAACAGAAAGTAGAAATCCTGAGACATGGTGCGCACTCGCGGGACGGGCAGCGTGGCCCCTGTGATACGCCAGTTCCAGCGCCCATTCAAGGGCGCAGGTCGCACCAGTGCAAAAGTGGGTCGCCGCCGTGCGTTTTGCCGGGCAGCAAGCTGGGTAACTTGGCGGCACGGCGCACAAAGACGCCGGAACCCACAATAACGACCTGCCGAGGATCCATCATGAACCGACTGATCAGCCGCTGCGTGCTCGCACTCAGCGCCGTGTTGAGCACCAGCGCCTGGGCCGCCGATGCCGCCTCCTGCAAGAACGTGCGCATGGGCGTGGTGAACTGGACCGACGTGATCGCCACCAGCGCCATGACCCAGGTGCTGCTCGACGGCCTCGGCTACAGCACCAAGCAAACCAGCGCATCCCAGCAAATCATCTTTTCCGGCATTCGCGACCAGCGCCTGGACCTGTTCCTTGGCTACTGGAACCCGTTGATGACCCAGACCATCACCCCGTTCATCGACGCCGGGCAAGTAAAAGTCCTCGACTCACCCAGCCTCAAGGATGCCCGCGCCACGCTCGCGGTGCCGACCTACCTCGCCGACAAGGGCCTGAAAACCTTCGCCGACATCGCCAGGTTCCAGAAAGAGCTGGGCGGCAAGATCTACGGGATCGAGCCCGGTTCAGGGGCCAATATCCAGATCAAGGCGATGATCGTCAAGAACCAGTTCGGCCTGGGCAAATTCCAACTGGTGGAGTCCAGCGAGGCCGGCATGCTCGCCGCCGTGGACCGCGCCGTGCGCCGCAAGGAGGCCGTGGTGTTCTTCGGCTGGGCGCCGCACCCGATGAACGTCAATGTGCAGATGACTTACCTGTCCGGCAGCGAGGACGCCCTGGGCCCCAACGAAGGCATGGCCACGGTCTGGACCGTCACCACGCCGACCTACGCCGAGCAATGCCCGAATGTGCACAGGTTGCTGACCAACCTGACCTTCACCGCCGCCGACGAGAGCCGGATGATGCAACCGCTGCTCGAGCACAAGGACGCGCTCGAATCCGCCCGGCAATGGCTCAAGGATCACCCCCAGGATCAGCAGCGCTGGCTGGAAGGTGTGACCACCTTCGATGGCAAGCCGGCGGCGGAAAACCTGCAACTGAGCAGCAAATAACCTCTTTCAAAGCACCGCTTCGCAGCTGATACCGGCTGCGAACGGCATCACTACGCCTGCCTGTAAGGAACCCGTCCCATGAACCACGACGTCATCATCACCTGCGCACTCACCGGTGCTGGCGACACGACCGCCAGAAGCCCGCACGTGCCGGTCACCCCCAAGCAAATCGCCGCGGCAGCAGTAGAAGCGGCCAAAGCCGGTGCCACTGTGGTGCATTGCCATGTGCGTGACCCGCACACCGGCAAGTTCAGCCGCGATGTGGCGCTGTACCGCGAAGTGATGGAGCGCATCCGCGAGGCGGATATCGACATCATCGTCAACCTCACCGCCGGCATGGGCGGCGACCTGGAAATCGGCGGCGGCGAGAATCCCATGGCGTTCGGCCCCAACACCGACCTGGTCGGCCCGTTGACCCGCCTGGCCCACGTCGAGGCACTGCTGCCGGAAATCTGCACCCTGGACTGCGGCACCCTGAACTTCGGCGATGGCGACACCATTTATGTGTCCACCCCGGCCCAGTTGCGGGCGGGTGCCAAGCGCATCCAAGAGTTGGGGGTGAAGGCCGAGCTGGAGATTTTCGATACCGGCCACCTGTGGTTCGCCAAGCAGATGATCAAGGAAGGCCTGCTCGACAACCCGTTGTTCCAGCTGTGCCTGGGCATCCCCTGGGGCGCGCCGGCCGACACCACCACCATGAAAGCCATGGTCGATAACCTGCCCGCCGACGCGGTGTGGGCCGGCTTTGGCATCGGCCGCATGCAGATGCCGATGGCGGCGCAGGCAGTGCTGCTGGGCGGCAACGTGCGGGTTGGGTTGGAAGACAACTTGTGGTTGGACAAGGGCGTGCTGGCGACCAATGGGCAACTGGTGGAGCGCGCCGGGGAAATCCTCAGCCGCCTGGGGGCGCGGGTTCTGAGCCCGGCTGAAGGCCGAGTAAAAATGGGCCTGACCAAGCGCGGTTAACCACCTGCCGCAACCGGTTCAAAAATGTGGGAGCGGGCTTGCTCGCGATAGCGGTGGGTCAGCCAACAAATCTGGTACTGATACACCGCCATCGCGAGCAAGCCCGCTCCCACACAAGCCCGCTCCCACATTTAAATCGGTGCTCACACAACGTCTACGAATTTTCAAGGAACATCACCATGAGCTTTATCACCGAAATCAAAACCTTCGCCGCCCTGGGCAGCGGTGTTATCGGCAGCGGCTGGGTATCCCGCGCCCTCGCCCACGGCCTGGATGTGGTGGCCTGGGACCCGGCGCCCGGCGCCGAAGCGGCCCTGCGCAAGCGTGTCGCCAATGCCTGGGCCGCCCTGGAAAAGCAGGGCCTGGCACCGGGCGCCTCCCAGGACCGTCTGCGGTTTGTCGCGACCATCGAAGAATGCGTGCAAGACGCCGATTTCATCCAGGAAAGCGCCCCCGAACGCCTGGAGCTGAAGCTGGAACTGCACAGCAAGATCAGCGCGGCGGCCAAGCCCGATGCCTTGATCGGCTCCAGCACGTCGGGGCTATTGCCCAGTGAGTTTTATGAAGGCTCCACGCACCCGCAGCGCTGCGTGGTCGGCCACCCGTTCAACCCGGTGTACCTGCTGCCGCTGGTGGAAGTGGTCGGCGGTAAACACACCGCGCCCGAAGCGATCCAGGCGGCGATCAAGGTGTATCAAGCCCTGGGCATGCGCCCGCTGCATGTGCGCAAGGAAGTCCCCGGCTTTATCGCCGACCGTTTGCTGGAAGCGCTGTGGCGCGAGGCACTGCACCTGGTCAACGACGGTGTGGCCACCACCGGCGAGATCGACGATGCGATCCGCTTTGGCGCCGGGTTGCGCTGGTCGTTCATGGGCACCTTCCTCACTTATACCCTGGCCGGCGGCGACGCCGGGATGCGGCATTTCATGGCGCAGTTCGGCCCGGCACTGCAACTGCCGTGGACGTACCTGCCGGCACCGGAACTGACGGACAAGCTGATTGATGATGTGGTCGATGGCACCCGTGAGCAGTTGGGCAGCCATAGCATTGCGGCGCTGGAGCGCTATCGTGATGATTGCCTGCTGGCGGTGCTGGAAGCGGTGAAGACCACCAAGGAAAAACACGGCATGAGCTTCGCCGAATAACGGCTGTTGATTTCTGTGGGAGCTGGCTTGCCAGCTCCCACAGTTGACCGAGTACAGATCTGGAGTTTATGAAGTGCCGACGCTGACCACCTACACCACCCACATCCTCCCCGACTGGGTCGATTACAACGGCCACCTGCGCGATGCGTTCTACCTGCTGATCTTCAGCTACGCCACCGATGCGCTGATGGACACCCTGGGCCTGGACAGCGATAACCGCGAGGCCAGCGGCCATTCGCTGTTCACCCTGGAACTGCACCTCAATTACCTGCACGAAGTGAAGCTGGGCGCCGAGGTCGAGGTGCACACCCAGTTGATCGCCCATGACAGCAAACGCCTGCATCTGTATCACAGCCTGCACCTGGTGGGCGAAGAGCGGGAGCTGGCGGGCAATGAGCAGATGCTGCTGCATGTCGATCTCGCCGGGCCACGCTCGACACCGTTCAGCGAAGGGGTTGCCCAGCGTTTGGCGGCAATCAGTGCCGGGCAGTCCGACTTGCCCAGGCCCGCGTTGCTCGGTCGTGTCATCGGCCTGCCCGCCCAATAAAAAAAGCCCCGATCAAGCCGTGACAGGATCGGGGCAGAGTGCTTTGTGCGAGCGTGCGGGCCGAGGGTGACCAAACCTTCAATCTGCCTGCTTGAACCTAAGTGTGCCCGCAACCACCTTCGGCAACTGACCCGAAAACGACCTGTTCATAGTCGTTCCAGCCATTGTGCCACTCAGGCCTTGCCGACCCGCTGACGGCCCACCAGAATCGAGGTTGATCGAAGTCTCCCCTAACCAGGATGAACATCATGATGCACGCGGATTTGATTGATCAGGATGACCTGCTGAGCCAGCTGCGCTCCCTGGGTTTTGAAGTAGCCAGCGGCGCCACCGCCGAACAGGCCTGTGAATGCGCGGTGCGCGGTTTGAGTGAAGCGCGGGCCAAGGCGCTCAAGGGCATGGTTGAGCAGATGTACACCAGCAGCGCGACGATTCTGCCGGCGGTGCGCCAGGCGATTGATAAGCAGTTGTTGCCGGCCCTGATGCAGTTCAAACAGAATTCCGGGGCCTGATACACCGCATTCGCGAGCAAGCCCGCTCCCACATTTGACCGAGTTCCACCTTTGAAATGCAGTCGAATGTGGGAGCGGGCTTGCTCGCGATACAGGCGACTCGGTTTAGAGCCTTACGCTGGCAAACGTCGACTCATTACGCGCCTGGCTCAACGCCGACAGCGGCCCCGCCAACGGTGACAACACCAGCGCCTGCGGAATCGGCAGCATCGCCACTTGCTGGGTGGTGTTGGAGCCTACGCGCTCATCCCGTGGCGGGATGCCGAAGTATTCGCGGTAGCACTTGGAGAAGTGTGGCGTGGACACAAACCCGCACACCGAGGCCACTTCGATGATCGACATCGGCGTCTGCTTGAGCAACTGCCGGGCGCGAATCAGGCGCAGCTTGAGGTAATAGCGCGACGGCGAACAGTGCAGGTATTTCTGGAACAGCCGCTCCAGCTGGCGCCGCGAGACGGCGACGTAGACCGCCAGTTCGTCGAGGTCGATCGGCTCCTCCAGGTTGGCCTCCATCAACGCGACGATTTCCTGCAGCTTCGGCTGGTTGGTGCCGAGCATATGCTTGAGTGGCACGCGCTGGTGGTCCTGCTCGTTGCGGATACGTTCGTACACGAACATCTCGGAAATCGCCGCCGACAATTCACGGCCGTGGTCGCGGCTGATCAGGTGCAGCATCATGTCCAGCGGCGCGGTGCCACCGGAACTGGTGAAGCGGTTGCGGTCGAGGGTGAACAGGCGCGTGCTCATCGACACCCGTGGGAAGGCTTCCTGCATCGACGCCAGGCATTCCCAGTGCACGCTGCAATCAAAGCCATCGAGCAGGCCGGCGCAGGCCAGGGCCCAACTGCCGGTGCACACCGCGCCAAGGCGGCGGGACTGGCGCGCCTGGCTTTGCAGCCACGACACATGTTCGCGGGTCACGGTGCGCTGGATACCCACGCCACCACAGACAATCACGGTGTCCAGGGCCGGGGCTTTGTGCATGGAGCAATCGGGAGTGATTTGCAGGCCATCGCTGGCCCAGACCTGGTTGCCGTCAACGCTCAAGGTGCTCCAGCGATACAGCTCGCGGCCGGACAACTGGTTGGCCATGCGCAGGGGTTCGACTGCGGACGCCAGGGAAATCAGCGTGAAATTGTCCAGCAGCAAAAAGCCGATGGATTGAGGCGCACGGTTCTGGGGCTGGGCCCCGGAGTTGAACGACGTCATCGCGGTATCTCCTCACACAAAGCAGTGGATGGCCTCAGGCGAGGCTCTTGTTATTGCACTCTTCATCCATCAGGAGAGAGGCTTTGAATTGACAGAGCAAATGCCATGCCTAAAGTTGAATAGGTATTCAATAACTCCTGAAAACGACCTGTTGAGGTGTCTATATAAGCCCGCGCCCGGCGTGAGGATATGCCTCGGAAAAAGCCTACGCTCAAGGTCCGTGAGCAGATCGGTAGCACTTGTGGGAAGGCGCTTTCAGGGCGTAGGAAACGGGTGTCACCGCACGCACGGGCGACGGGGGGTCGGGAGGGAGATCGTTTGGGGGCTACTTATCTGTTTGCGACGCGCTAAAAGGTGGCGATTTTGGTTGGGGTGTTCACTTTATGCGCAGTGGTGTTTGCCCCATAGCTATCGCAGACAAGCCAGCCCCACATTTTGAGCTGCGAATACCTTCAAATGTGGGAGCTTGCCTGCGATGCGGTCTCAGCACTCGACAGCACTCACCGCCAACCCACCCCGCGAGGTCTCCTTGTACTTGTCATGCATGTCCGCCCCGGTATCGCGCATGGTGCGGATCACCCGGTCCAGGGAGATAAAGTGTTGGCCGTCGCCACGCAACGCCATCTGCGCCGCATTGATCGCCTTGACCGCCGCAATCGCATTACGCTCGATGCACGGCACTTGCACCAGGCCGCCCACCGGGTCGCAGGTCAGGCCCAGGTTGTGTTCCAGGCCGATTTCGGCGGCGTTGCACACTTGCTCCGGGGTCGCGCCAAGAATCTCTGCCAGCCCCGCCGCCGCCATGGCGCAGGCCGAGCCGACTTCGCCCTGGCAACCGACTTCGGCACCGGAGATCGAAGCATTCTTCTTGCACAAGATGCCGATGGCCGCCGCGCCCAGGAAGTAGTCCACCACATTGGCCTCGGTGACCACCTCACTGAACTTCATAAAGTAATGCAGCACCGCCGGGATGATCCCCGCCGCGCCATTGGTCGGGGCGGTGACCATGCGCCCGCCGGCGGCGTTTTCTTCGTTGACGGCCAGGGCGAACAGGTTGACCCACTCCATGGCGCTCAAGGTCGAGCCGATCACATTGGGCTTGCCCAACTCCTGCAGGCTGCGGTGCAACTTGGCGGCGCGGCGCCGCACATTCAGGCCGCCGGGCAGGATGCCTTCGTGCTTGAGGCCCTGCTCGACACAGTCCTGCATGGCGCGCCAGAGTGTCATCAGGCCGCTGCGGATTTCTTCCTCGGTGCGCCACACCTTTTCATTGGCCAGCATCAGTTCGGCGACGCGCAGGTTGTGGCGCTTGCACAACTGCAACAACTCCACCGCGCTGGAAAAATCATAAGGCAGCTCGGTGCGATCCAGATCGGCCACGCCGCTGCGCGCCTGGGCTTCATCCACCACAAAACCGCCGCCCACCGAATAGTAGGTATCGCGGTGCAACTCGGCCTGGGCGCCATACACCACCAGGGTCATGGCATTGGGATGGAACGCCAGGTTTTCGTCGATCAGGCGCATGTCCCGCGACCACACAAAGGGCACCGGCACACGGTTGTCCAGCAGCAGTGTCTGCGTCTGGCGCAGGGTCTCGATACGCCGGCCGATCTGCGACGGATCAATCGCGTCCGGCCACTCGCCCATCAGCCCCATGATCACCGCGTTGTCGCTGCCATGGCCGATGCCAGTGGCCGATAACGAGCCATACAGCTGAACTTCGACGCGCCGCACCTGTTCCAAAAGAGCACGTTCACGCAAGACCTGGACGAACAACGCCGCGGCGCGCATGGGCCCGACGGTGTGGGAACTGGACGGCCCGATGCCAATCTTGAACAGGTCGAAAACGCTGATAGCCATTGTGCGAAACTCCTCGATAGCACAGGCCAGGCGCAATAACGCCTGGTGGCGGAGCTGCTACGCTCAAGTCGCCCAGATGGCGGCATCATCAAGCTTTCGTTGCGCCGTCCGGCGTCTGACACCGACATACCCATGCTCACCAGCGTCGTCCCCGTGCAATGGGGCGTAATCGCCGTTTTTTGCGGTGCAGATCGAGAAAAAGTGCAGTTTTGCCTGTGGAAAAACCTGTATGCGACGTCACCGACACTGGATACGACCATCCCTGTACTGGATACGACCCACCCTGTAGGCGTCAGATTTTCACTGGTACATGATCAGTCTCGACTCGTTTGCAAGGCACCGAGGTTGCGCGTCACTCGCACGCCCCAACTGCAACACTTATAAGCGCGGTCAAGCACCGCCGGAAAAACACCAGGAGTCCAAACCCATGAAAGGTTCCCCCCCGTTGTTGTTGGCAGCCATGCTGAGTCTTCCCCTTGCGGCCCACGCTGCAGAGCCTGAGCAATGCAGCACCGTCAACTTCTCCGATGTCGGCTGGACCGATATCACCGTCACCACCGCCGCCACCAGCGAAGTCCTCAAGGGCCTGGGCTACAAGCCCCGCACCACGATGATTTCCGTACCCGTGACCTACAAGTCCCTGGCCGATGGCAAGAACATGGATATCTTCCTCGGCAACTGGATGCCGACCATGGAAAACGACATCAAGCAGTACCGTGATGCCGGCACCGTGGAAACCGTGCGCGCCAACCTGGAAAACGCCAAGTACACCCTGGCAGTGCCACAAGCGCTGTACGACAAGGGTTTGAAAGACTTCGCCGATATCGCCAAGTTCAAGAAGGAGCTGGGCGGCAAGATCTATGGCATCGAGCCGGGCAACGACGGCAACCGTACGATCCAGAGCGTGATCGACAAGAATCAGTTCGGCTTGAAGGACGCCGGTTTCAAGGTGGTCGAGTCCAGCGAAGCCGGGATGCTCTCGCAAGTGGAACGTGCCACCAAACGGGACCAGGCCATTGTGTTCCTCGGCTGGGAACCGCACCCGATGAACACCCGTTTCAAACTCAAGTACCTGACCGGCGGGGACACTTCATTCGGCCCCAACTACGGCCAGGCCACCATCTACACCAACACCCGCAAGGGCTACGTGCAGGAATGCAGCAACGTCGGCCAACTGCTGAAAAACCTATCGTTCACCCTGGACATGGAAAGCACCCTGATGGGCAACGTCCTCGACGACAAGATGAAGCCCGACGCCGCCGCCAAGGCCTGGCTGAAGAAGAACCCGCAAGTGCTCGACACCTGGCTCGCCGGGGTCACCACCGTTGATGGCCAACCAGGACTTGCCGCCGTGAAAGCCTACCTCGACAAGTAACCGCTGACCCTGGGCCGGCGTGCCGGCCCGGGATGTTTTCCCTCTTCGCATGTGGACATTCACTACCATGCTGACTGAACAGAAAATCCCCCTAGGCCAGTACATCGCTGCCTTCGTCGAATGGTTGACGCAGAACGGCGCCGATTATTTCGACGCGATCGCATCGACACTGGAAACGATGATCCATGGCGTGACGTTTGCGCTGACCTGGTTCAATCCGCTGGCATTGATCGGTCTGATTGCGCTGCTTGCTCACTTCATTCAACGTAAATGGGGGCTGACTGTTTTTGTGATTGCCTCCTTCCTGCTGATCCTCAACCTGGGGTACTGGCAAGAAACCATGGAGACCCTGGCGCAGGTGCTGTTCGCCACCCTGGTCTGCGTGGTGATCGGTGTGCCGCTGGGCATTGTTGCCGCGCACAAACCGATGTTCTACACCATGATGCGGCCGGTGCTCGATCTGATGCAGACCGTGCCGACCTTCGTCTACCTGATCCCGACCCTGACCCTCTTCGGGCTGGGTGTGGTGCCCGGCCTGATCTCCACGGTGGTGTTCGCGATTGCCGCGCCGATCCGCCTGACCTACCTGGGCATCCGCGATGTACCGCAAGAGTTGATGGATGCCGGCAAGGCCTTTGGCTGCTCGCGCCGCCAACTGCTCTCGCGCATCGAACTGCCCCACGCCATGCCGAGCATCGCTGCCGGCATTACCCAATGCATCATGCTGTCGTTGTCGATGGTGGTGATCGCGGCCCTGGTGGGCGCCGATGGCCTGGGCAAACCCGTGGTCAACGCGCTGAACACCGCTGACATCGCCCTGGGCTTTGAAGCCGGCCTGGCGATTGTGCTGCTGGCCATCATGCTCGACCGCATTTGCAAACAACCCGACGCCAAAGTAGGGGGTGATGCATGAGCATTATCCGATTCGACAATGTCGATGTGATCTTCTCCAAAGACCCACGCGAAGCCCTCAAGCTGCTGGACGAGGGCATGCACCGCAACGAAATCCTGAAAAAGACCGGGCAGATCGTCGGTGTGGAAAAGGCCAGCCTGGATATCGAGAAAGGCGAGATCTGCGTGTTGATGGGCCTGTCCGGCTCCGGCAAGTCGAGCCTGTTGCGCTGTATCAACGGGCTTAACACCGTGAGCCGTGGCCAGTTGTTTGTCGAGCATGAAGGTCGGCAAATCGACATTGCTTCGTGCACCCCGGCAGAGTTGAAAATGATGCGCACCCAGCGCATCGCCATGGTGTTCCAGAAGTTCGCCCTGATGCCCTGGCTGACGGTGCGGGAAAACATCAGCTTTGGCCTGGAGATGCAGGGCCGCCCCGAAAAGGAACGGCGCAAGCTGGTAGACGAGAAGCTGGAGCTGGTGGGCCTGACCCAATGGCGCAACAAGAAGCCCGACGAGCTCTCGGGCGGCATGCAACAGCGTGTCGGCCTGGCCCGCGCCCTGGCGATGGACGCCGATATCCTGCTGATGGATGAACCCTTCTCCGCCCTCGACCCCCTGATCCGCCAAGGCCTGCAGGATGAGTTGCTGGAGCTGCAACGCAAGCTGAGCAAGACCATTGTGTTCGTCAGCCACGACCTGGATGAAGCGCTCAAGCTCGGTAGCCGTATCGCGATCATGAAGGACGGCAAGATCATCCAGTACAGCGTGCCGGAAGAAATTGTGCTGAACCCGGCGGACGACTATGTGCGCACCTTCGTCGCCCATACCAACCCGCTGAACGTGTTGTGCGGCCGCAGCCTGATGCGCACCCTGGACAACTGCAAGCGGGTCAACGGCTCGGTATGCCTGGATCCGGGCGGCGATTCGTGGCTGGACCTGGCCGAAGGCAACACCATCCAGGGCGCGCGGCAAAATGGCGTGGCGATGAACCTGCAGAACTGGGCACCGGGGCAAGCCGTGGAAGGCCTGGGGCGGCTGCCGACCTTGGTGGACTCCAATATCGGCATGCGCGATGCATTGCAGATTCGCTACCAGACCGGCAACAAGCTGGTGCTGCACGACAACAACAAGGTGGTGGGGATTCTGGGGGATAGCGAGCTGTACCACGCCCTGCTGGGCAAGAACCTGGGCTAAGACTGATCGTTCCCACGCTCTGCGTGGGAATGCAGCCCTGGACGCTCTGCGTCCCAAAGCGTGACGCGGAGCGTCACAGGAGGCGTTCCCACGCGGAGCGTGGGAACGATCATTCACTGTCAAGCCGTGGAAGGCCTGGGGCGGCTTCCGACCTTGGTGGACTCCAATATCGGCATGCGCGATGCATTGCAGATTCGCTACCAGACCGGCAACAAGCTGGGCTAAGGCTGATCGTTCCCACGCTCTGCGTGGGAATGCAGCCCTGGACGCTCTGCGTCCCAAAGCGTGACGCGGAGCGTCACAGGAGGTGTTCCCACGCGGAGCGTGGGAACGATCATTCACTGTCAGCTATAGACACGGCCAAGGAGCTGCCGATGGCTTTCAAACTGATCGAGCACATCCCGGGTGATCTGCTCCTGGGTGAAGCCCATCAGGTCATATTCCTGACCGCCGTTGTGCAGGTAGACCTCGGCACGGTAGTAGCGCGCACGCTCCTCCTCGGCCTCGATCGACTCGCTCGGCGCCGCCAGGTAGCCATCCAGGCTTACCTCGTAGACAAACGGGTTGCCTTCCATCTCGATCCGCACGCCAATGCAGCGCTTGGATTTACCCAGCAGCGTCTGCACATCCAGCCCTTGGGCGCGCAATGCCACGGCCGCTTCTTCCAGCGCCGGGGTGACTTTCTTGTCCATAAAGCGCTGTACCACGGCCTGGCTCGGTTGCAGGTCCTGAGCGCTCAGGCGCTCGCTGAAACCGCGACGGCCACGTTCGGCCAATTGCGCCTGCTCCTGTTCGATGGCCACATCCTGGCGCATGGCCTTGTGCAAACCGAACATAAAGAAGATCAGCACCACCGAGAACGGCAGGCCCGCCAGTACCACCATGGTCTGCATCGCCTCAAAGTTGCCGGCAAACAGCAAGCCGATGGTCACCAGGGTGATCACCGCCGACCAGAAGATCCGCAGCCAGTGCGGCGCATCTTCATCCACATTGCCACCTTTGCACGACAGGTTGGCCATCATCACCGCGCCGGAATCCGCCGGCGTCAAAAACAGCACAAAGCCGACAAAGATCGACACGCCGATCACCACTTTCGACGCCGGGTAGTACTCCAGCAACTGGTAGATCGCCATGGAGGGCTGCTCCAGCGCGGTCTTGCCCAACTCCACGGCGCCATGGTTGAGCACCAGGTCCAGGGCCGAGTTACCGAAGATCGACAGCCACGCCAGGGTAAAGCCCAACGGGATCAGCAGCACGCCCGCTACCAGTTCACGCACGGTACGGCCCCGGGAAATACGCGCGATAAACATGCCCACAAATGGCGCCCAGGAAATCCACCAGGCCCAGTAGAACAGGGTCCACAGGCCCATCCAGCGCTCGGACTTCTCGCCATCGCCTTCGTACACGTACAGGTCGAAGGTCTTGAGCACCAGGCCGTTCATGTAGTCGCCGATGTTCTGCACAAAGCCGTTAAGCAGGTGCAAGGTCGGGCCAAACAGCAGCACGAAAATCAGCAGGCCGCTGAACAGCACGATGTTGAGGTTGGACAGGCGGCGAATGCCGTTCTCCACGCCCGACACAGCGGCGATGGTCGCCACGGTGCTCATCACGATGATCACAATCAGCAGGTTGGTGTTGCTGTGCTCCATGCCGAACAGGTTTTCCAGCCCGGACGACACTTGCATCGAACCAATCCCCAGGTTCGTCACCAGGCCCAGCAGAGTCACGAACATGCCGAAGCCGTCCACCGCGTGACCGGCCGCGCCTTTGACCCAACGCTCGCCCATCAGCGGGTACAGGGCCGAGCGCAGGGCCAGCGGCTGGTTATGCCGGTAGGCGAAGTACGCCACGGCCAGGCCGACCAGCGCATAGATCGCCCAGCCATGCAGGCCCCAGTGCAGGAAGGTCAGCTGCAACGCCTGGCGCGCGGCCATCTGGGTGGCGGCGGCGCCTTCAGGCGGGTTGAAGTAGTGGTCCAGCGGTTCGGACGCGCCGAAGTACAGCAACGAGATACCGATGCCCGAGGAAAACAACATGCCGGCCCAGGCGCCGTAGCTGAAGTCCGGGGTATCGGCCTTGCTGCCCAGCTTCAATTTGCCGTAGGACGAAAACGCCAGCCCCACCACGAATACCAGGTAGGCGGCGATGACCACCATGTAGTACCAGCCAAAGCTTTTCGAGAGCCAGGTCTGGGCGACTCCCAGCATTCTGCCGGCCTCTTGCGGGGCGATGATCAGAATGGCGGTCAACAGCAGGATCAGCGCGGTGGAGGTGTAGAACACCCAACCGTTGACCCGCACCTTTTCCGGTGGGGTCTTTATAAGAGAGGCAGAACTCATGGCACAGAGGCTCCGGGCAGTGCGAGAGGGGACACAAGGCAGCGCTTGACCCGCGCCATCGATTTTTCGGCAGTCGACGGACGGGTGTTATAAAGACATCCCGAAAATCCCCGCACCCCAGCGACGCGCTGTCATGGGCTGTTTCAAGGGTTTTTATGGATGTCAGATGTGCCTGCCGCCATGTAGGAAATACCTGTAGGCAGCGACCATTTGCCGCAGATCTTATTCTTTGTTGATTGAACGTTCAATCAAAACAAAATAGACTGGCCCTCAAGCCGACGAGCGTTTACGCCCGTCGGCAGGCCTAAGGAGAGGTGCTACATGCCCAAGGTCGGTATGCAACCCATACGCCGCCAGCAGTTGATCGAAGCCACATTGACGGCCATCGATCAGGTTGGGATGGGGGATGCCAGCATTGCGCTGATCGCCCGTCTGGCCGGTGTCTCGAACGGCATCATCAGTCACTACTTTCAGGACAAGAATGGCCTGATCGCCGCCACGATGCGGTACCTGATGAATGTGCTGATCGAGAACGTCCACGAACGCCGGCAGGCCTTGAAGGAAGACAGCCCCCGGGCCCACCTTCAAGTGATTATCGGCGGCAACTTCGACGCCAGCCAGGTCAATGGCCCGGCAATGAAAACCTGGCTGGCCTTCTGGGCCACCAGCATGCACCACCCGTCTTTGCACAGGTTGCAGCGGATCAACGATCACCGCCTGTATTCCAACCTGTGCTGCCAGTTCCGCCGTGTGCTGCCGCTGGAAGATGCACGCAGCGCAGCCCGAGGCCTGGCGGCCCTGATCGACGGCTTGTGGTTGCGCGGCGCCCTGTCGGGAGACGCTTTCGACACGGAGCAGGCGCAACGGATCGCTTACGAATACATGGATTTCCAATTGGCCAAGCAGGTGAGTTAGAGCACACATAAACGCTCAACCCCTGAACGGCTACTGAGCGGGCTACGCCCCTTCAGTGGTTAACGCCAACCACTTATGCACTTGCGAGGACTTTATGGCCCGTTTCGACCTGCAAAAACTCTACATTGACGGCCGCTACAGCGACGCTGGCAGCGATGCCACCTTCGAGGCCATCAACCCGGCTAACGGTGAAGTTCTCGCCAATGTGCAACGCGCTACTTTTGAAGACGTTGAGCGTGCCGTGGTCAGCGCCGAAAAGGGCCAGAAAATCTGGGCCGCGATGACCGCCATGGAGCGTTCGCGCATCCTGCGTCGCGCCGTGGAAATCCTGCGCGAGCGCAACGATGAACTGGCCGCCCTGGAAACCCTGGACACCGGTAAATCCTTCTCCGAAACCAAGTACGTCGACATCGTCACCGGTGCCGACGTGCTGGAATACTACGCCGGCCTGGTGCCCGCCATCGAAGGCGAGCAGATTCCGCTGCGCACCACCTCGTTCGTCTACACCCGCCGCGAGCCGCTGGGCGTGGTCGCCGGTATCGGCGCGTGGAACTACCCGATCCAGATCGCCCTGTGGAAGTCCGCCCCAGCCCTGGCTGCCGGCAACGCCATGATCTTCAAGCCAAGTGAAGTGACCTCGCTGACCACCCTGAAGCTGGCCGAGATCTACACCGAAGCCGGCGTACCGGATGGTGTGTTCAACGTCCTGACCGGCAGCGGCCGTGAAGTCGGCACCTGGCTGACCGAGCACCCACGCATCGAGAAAATCTCCTTCACCGGCGGCACCGACACCGGCAAGAAGGTCATGGCCAGCGCTTCGAGCTCCTCGCTCAAGGACGTCACCATGGAACTGGGCGGCAAGTCCCCGCTGATCATCTTCGACGACGCCGACCTGGATCGCGCCGCCGACACTGCGATGATGGCCAACTTCTACAGCTCCGGCCAGGTCTGCACCAACGGCACCCGTGTGTTTATTCCAAAGCACCTGCAGGCCGCCTTTGAAGCCAAGATCGTCGAGCGTGTTGCGCGCATCCGCGTCGGCAACCCAGAAGACGAAAACACCAACTTCGGCCCACTGGTCAGCTTCGCCCACATGGAAAGCGTGCTCGGCTACATCGCCAAGGGCAAGGAAGAAGGCGCACGCCTGCTGTGTGGCGGCGACCGCCTGACCACTGGCGACTTCGCCAAGGGCGCGTTCGTGGCACCGACGGTGTTCACTGACTGCACCGACGAAATGACCATCGTGCGTGAAGAAATCTTTGGCCCGGTGATGAGCATCCTCACCTACGAGACTGAAGAAGAAGTGATCCGTCGCGCCAACGACACCGACTTCGGCCTGGCCGCGGGCCTGGTCACCAAGGATCTGAACCGCGCCCACCGCGTGATTCACCAGCTCGAAGCGGGTATCTGCTGGATCAACGCCTGGGGCGAGTCCGACGCCAAGATGCCAGTGGGCGGCTACAAGCAGTCGGGTGTGGGCCGTGAAAACGGCATCAGTTCGCTGAACAACTTCACCCGCATCAAATCGGTACAGGTTGAGCTGGGCGACTACGCCTCGGTGTTCTAAACCCGGGTTCTGTATTGCCTGCCGGGCCGCCATCGCAGGCAAGCCAGCTCCCACATTGGAATGCGTTCCCCTGTGGGAGCGGGCTTGCCCGTAATGGGCCCCAACCTGACCAACTCCAAAGAGGGTGCATTTATGTCCCAAGAATACGACTACATCATTGTGGGTGCCGGCTCCGCCGGTAACACCCTGGCGACCCGTCTGACCGAAGACGAAGGCGTCACCGTTTTGCTGCTGGAAGCCGGCGGCCCGGACTACCGTTTCGATTTCCGTACCCAGATGCCGGCCGCCCTGGCGTTCCCGCTGCAAGGCCGCCGCTACAACTGGGCCTACGAAACCGATCCAGAGCCACATATGGACGGCCGCCGCATGGAATGTGGGCGCGGCAAGGGCCTGGGCGGCTCGTCGCTGATCAACGGCATGTGCTACATCCGTGGCAACGCCATGGACTATGACAACTGGTCGAAACTGCCAGGCCTGGAAAACTGGAGCTACCTCGACTGCCTGCCGTATTTCCGCAAGGCCGAGACCCGCGACATCGGCCCCAACGACTACCACGGTGGCGACGGCCCGGTCAGTGTGACCACGCCTAAAGCCGGGAATAACCCGCTGTTCCACGCCATGGTTGAAGCCGGCGTGCAGGCCGGTTACCCACGCACCGAAGACTTGAACGGCTACCAGCAGGAAGGCTTCGGCCCGATGGACCGTACCGTGACGCCCAAAGGCCGTCGCGCCAGTACCGCCCGTGGCTACCTGGACACCGCCAAACAGCGCTCCACGCTGACCATCGTCACCCATGCCCTCAGCGACAAAGTGCTGTTTGAAGGCAAGCGCGCAGTCGGCGTGCGTTACCTGATCGGCGCTGCCGAAGAGCGCGTTGAAGCCCGTGCTCGCAAGGAAGTCATCGTCTGCAGCGGCGCCATTGGTTCGCCGCAACTGCTGCAACGTTCCGGTGTGGGCCCGGCCAAACTCCTGGAAAGCCTCGACATCCCGGTGGTCCACGACCTGCCGGGCGTCGGTGAAAACCTGCAGGACCACCTGGAGCTGTACCTGCAATACGCCTGCACCCAGCCGGTCTCGCTGTACCCGTCGCTGCTCTGGTACAACCAGCCGGCCATTGGTGCCGAATGGCTGTTCAACGGCACCGGCATCGGCGCCAGCAACCAGTTCGAGGCGGGCGGTTTTATCCGTACCCGTGAAGAATTCGAGTGGCCGAACATCCAGTACCACTTCCTGCCGGTAGCGATTAACTACAACGGCAGCAACGGTGTGAAAGAGCACGGTTTCCAGGCGCACATGGGCTCCATGCGCTCGCCGAGCCGTGGCCGCATCCAGCTGAAGTCGAAGAACCCACGGGACTACCCGAGCATCCTCTTCAACTACATGGCCACCGAGCAGGACTGGCAGGAATTTCGCGATGGCATCCGCCTGACCCGTGAAATCATGCAGCAGCCGGCACTGGACCCCTACCGTGGCCGCGAGATCAGCCCGGGCATCGAGGTGCAAACCGACGAGCAACTGGACAAGTTCATCCGCGAACACGCCGAAACCGCGTTCCACCCGTCCTGCTCGTGCAAGATGGGCACCGACGAGATGGCCGTGGTCGATGGCGAAGGCCGCGTGCATGGCATGCAGGGCCTGCGGGTGGTCGATGCGTCGATCATGCCGATCATCACCACCGGCAACCTGAACGCGCCCACCATCATGATCGCCGAGAAAATCGCCGATAAGATGCGTGGCCGCCAGTTGCCGCGCAGCACCGCGGACTACTACGTGGCTGGTGATGCGCCGGTGCGTGGCAAGCCGTTGCGTGAAGTGGGTCCTACCGCGCAGTAACCGTTACACCGCGGCGCTCCTATCGCAGGCAAGCCAGCTCCCACATTTGAATGTATTCACACAGCAAAATGTGGGAGGGGGCTTGCTCCCGATGAGGCCCGACCAGCCAACACACATCTTCCCAGACTCTTCCTACACCGCCCCGCCCTTGATCCCACCCCCCGCGCCGGCCTAATCTAGCCCCTCGCGCAAACGTTTCACCTTCCTACCGACACGCCGGCTTCTGCCTGGCCACGAGGCTTTCTCATGTTTGATGTCGTTTCTTCGAGCAAATGGCCTACCGGCTTCCTGATCAATCCAAACGTTGAACCGCTGGATCCGAAATGGCTGAAGGAATTCAGCAAGATCCCGGCCGCGGCCGTCAGCGATTGCCTGGGCCGTAACGTCGGTGGCCTGGGCCTGAAGGCCTTCCACGGCAATGCACCGATGCTCGGCAGCGCCCTGACCGTGCGGGTGCGCCCCGGTGACAACCTGATGATTCTCAAAGCCATGCAGATGGCCCGCCCGGGCGATGTGCTGGTGATCGACGGCAGCGCCGACCTGACCCGCGCCGTGTTCGGCGGCATCATGCGTGCCATGGCCCTGAAGGCCGGCATTGTGGGCGTGGTGATTAACGGCGCCCTGCGCGACCTCGACGAATGGCAGACCGGCGAACTGCCGGCCTACGCCATCGGCGGCGTACACCGTGGCCCGAGCACGGACGGCGGTGGCGAGATCAACGTGCCGATCTCCTGCGCCGGCATGCTGGTAGCGCCTGGCGACCTGATGATCGGCGATGGCGACGGCGTGGTCGCCGCTTCGCGCAGCGAACTGCCGGAATTGCTGGTGCGCTGCCATGACCTGCTGGCCCGCGAGAAAGCCACACTGGCCGCCATCGAAGCCGGCACCCTGGACCCTGATCGCTTTGACGCCATCCTGCGCGCCAAGGGTTGCCCGGTCTAAAGCCAAAAGCATCGCGAGCAAGCCCGCTCCCACATTTGGAATGCGTTCCCCCTGTGGGAGCGGGCTTGCTCGCGATGGGGCCCTCAAGGCCAACAAGGAGGTCCCCATGTTCGACAAACACCCGCAACTCAAACAACATTTCGCCGCCCTGCGCACCCGCGCCGAATTCTTCTCCCTGCGCTACGTGCGCGAGTCCGGCCAGTACCTGTCGGTGCGCAAGAACGTCGCCGAACCGCCGCACCTGAGCCGTGACGAAGGCACCATGCTCACCGTGCGCCTCAACGGTGTCGAAGCCTACGCGGCCACTCACGATATTTCCCTGGCCGGCCTGCAAGCCGCCCTGGAGCGCGCCGAACAGCAAGCCCGGCGGATCAGGCCCCATGCCCTGCTCGACCTGCGCGACCAGCCGGTGTCCAGTGACATTGCCGACTACCTGTCGCCAGAGCTCGACCAACCCTTCCCGTCCCTGAGCGACTGCTACCAACTGCTCGGCGCCGAATCGGCCGCCGTGCCCAAGGACGAGCGCCTGGTGAGCTGGGAAGTCAGCCTGGGCACCACCCATGTTGAACAGATCTACCTCAACAGTGCCGGCGCCGAGTTGCGCCAGGCCCAACGCTTTATGTTCCCCGGCGTCAACGTGACCGCCTACGACGGCACCGACAGCCAGACCCGCACCCTGGGCGGCAGCAACTTTGGCCAGCAAGGCGGCTTTGATGTGATCAGCCGCTTCGGCCTGGTCGGCGCCGCGCCACGGGTGGCCGACGAGGCCCTGCAACTGCTGCTGGCCCCCAACACACCCCAGGGCCCGCGCGACCTGCTGCTGATGCCCGACCAGATGATCCTGCAGATCCACGAATCCATCGGCCACCCGCTGGAGCTGGACCGCATCCTCGGGGACGAGCGCAATTACGCCGGCACCAGCTTCGTCAAGGCCAGCGACTTCGGCCATCTGCAATACGGCTCCAATCTGCTGAACGTGACCTTCGACCCGGATATCCCCGAGCAACTGGCCAGTTACGCCCACGACGATGACGGCACCCCCGCCAGCAAGCAGTTCCTGATCCGTAACGGCCTGCTGCTCAGGCCCCTGGGCGGGGCGCTGTCGCAATACCGCTCAGGCCTGGGCGGCGTGGCCAACAGCCGTGCCAGCAGTTGGAACCGCGCCCCCATCGACCGCATGGCCAACCTCAATATCGAGGCTGGCGACCAGAGCCTGGGGCAACTGATCGGCGGCATCGAACACGGCATCCTGATGTCGACCAACCGTTCCTGGTCCATCGACGACGCCCGCAACAAGTTCCAGTTCGGCTGCGAATGGGGCCGGTTGATCGAGAACGGCGAGCTCAAGGGCGTGGTGAAGAACCCCAACTACCGGGCGATATCCGCGCAGTTCTGGCGCAAGCTCAGTGCCGTGGGCGATACCAGTACCTTCAAGGTGCTGGGCACACCCAACTGTGGCAAGGGCGAGCCGAACCAGGTGATCCGCGTCGGCCATGCATCGCCGGCGTGTGTCTTCAGCAATGTGGATGTGTTTGGAGGAGACGCTTGATGAAGGCTTTCAAGGACCTGGTGCAGTGGCTCCAGCAGGCCATCACCGACGAAGAACAGTTTCACCTGGGCTACGCGGCGGAGTCGTCCGAATTCGTGCGTTTCAACCACGCCAAAGTACGCCAGGCCGGCCAGGTGCAGCAGGCCAGCCTCAACCTCAAGCTGATCAACGATGGCCGGCACGCCGACCTCGCTATCACCCTGGCTGGCCCCCCCGAGGTGGACCGCCAGCGCCTGGCCGAGGGCCTGCAACAACTGCGCGACACCTTGCCGTTGCTGCCCAGGGATCCTTACCTGCTGCTCAACCGCACGGCCTGGCAAACCACCAGCGAGCAGGCCCAGGCACTGCCGGCCCTCGATCAGGTGCTGGCCGACATCAGCCAGGGCGCCCAAGGGCTCGATCTGGTCGGCATTTATGCCGCCGGGCCGATCAGCCGTGGGTTCGCCAGCTCAGCGGGGGCTTTTGGCTGGCACCAGGCCAATAGCTTCAACTTTGACTTCAGCCTGTTCCATGCCAATGGCGAGGCGGTCAAGGCCAGCTACGCCGGCGCTGCCTGGGACAGCGCGGCCTTTGCCCAGCGCTTGCAGCAAGCCCGCGAACAACTGGCGTTCCTTGGCCGGCCGTTACACCCCCTGGCGCCTGGCCAATACCGCGCCTACCTGGCACCGGCGGCCATGGAAGAAATCATCGGCCTGCTGGCCTGGGGTGGTTTTTCTGCACAGGCCATCGCCAGCAAGGGCAGCCCGTTGCAGCGCCTGTATGCCGGCGACCAGGCCCTGAGCCCGCTGGTGGGCCTGGGCGAACAGATCACGGCCTCCCTGAGCCCGGCGTTTTCCCGGGACGGTTACCCGCGCAGCGACGTGACCTTGATCGCCAAGGGCCAGGCGCAAGGGCAACTGGTCAACTCGCGCAGCGCCGCCGAATACGGCTTGAGCACCAACGGCGCCAGCGGCGATGAGTCGCCCAGCGCCTTGCAGATGGCGGCCGGCAACCTGGCCCAGGCCGATATCCTCAAGCAACTGGGCACCGGCCTGTATATCAGCAACCTGTGGTACCTGAACTACTCCGACCAACCGGCGGCGCGCCTGACGGGCATGACCCGTTTCGCCACCTTCTGGGTGGAAGACGGCGAGATCAAGGCGCCGGTCAGCACCATGCGTTTTGATGACAGCGTGTATCACCTGTTGGGTTCGCAATTGGAAGCGCTGACGGCCGAGCGCGAGTTGCTGCTGTCGGCCAGCACCTATGGCGAGCGCAACACCTCGTCCAACTTGCTGCCCGGCGCGTTGGTAAAACGCCTCACACTAACGTTGTAGGAGTAAGCGCCCTGCATCTTGATGAAAAATCCCATTGTCTGGCGGGCTGTTGTCGACACTCCAAAACCTCGTTATAAAGGTTAGTGGCATCCCGCCACTCTCAACCCATTTGTTCGCAAATAATGCATGACCTCGCCCGGGATAGGGCGAGCCGGAGCGTTGACATGTACCAAGGAAGTTTTGTCATTGATAAGTTGTTCAAGCACTACAACGTTCACGTAGAGCAACTGGGCAACGATCCGCAACGCAAGACCGTGCTGCTGGTCAACGGCGCGCTGTCCACCACCCGCTCATTCGCCCGCACCAGCAAGTGCCTGGCCGAGCACTTCAATGTGTTGATGTTCGACCTGCCGTTTTCCGGCTATTCGCGCCCCTACAACACCGACCTGGACCTGGTGACCAAGGACGACGAAGTCGAGATCCTGCGGGCGCTGGTGGAGCGCTTCCAGGTCAACCACCTGGTGTCGGCCTCCTGGGGCGGCATCTCGACCCTGCTGACCCTGGCGCGCAACCCGCCGTCCATCGAAAGCTCGGTGGTCATGGCCCTGGCGCCCAACCTCAACCCGGCGATGCTCGAATACGTGGAGCGCGTGCGGGTGCTGATCGAGGCCGATGACAAGTCCGCCGTCGGCCACTTGCTCAATGAGACGGTCGGCAAATTCCTCTCCAGCCGGCTCAAGCGCAATAACCATCGGCACTTGTCGACCATGGCCACCACCGAATACCGCCAGGCGCGCTTTCATATTCACCAGGTACTGGCCCTGGGTGATGGTAACTACCTGCCGCAATTGCGCCAGATCGAAACCCCGGTGCACTTTCTCAACGGCACCCTGGACGAATACACCCCGGCCAATGAAGCCCAACTGTTCAAACAGTACGTGGGTCGCAGCAGCTTCGCCAGCGCCGAGCACACCGGCCATTTGCTCGACCTGGAGTCGCGGGAGGCGGCGCTGGCGGTGCATCGGGCGCTGATCGACTTCCTGGTGGGCCAGGACGTGGCCATCGCCGATATAGACGAACCGCCAGTGGGAAACCCGGCAGAGGTTGGCGCATAATCGGCAACACATAGCCTGCTAACAAAAGGGATCCCATGCCCAATCGTGTCGTGCTCGATGCCAAGACCGCCCGCTGGTTACCCTGGGTGGTCGCGATTGCCTTCTTCATGCAGTCGCTCGACGGCACGATTCTCAACACGGCACTGCCCGCCATGGCCGAAGACCTGGCAGAAAACCCGCTGCGCATGCAGGGCGTGATCATCGCCTACATGCTCACCGTGGCTTTGCTGATCCCGGCCTCGGGCTGGATCGCCGACCGTTTCGGCACCAAGAAGATTTTCTTCGGCGCGATCATGTTGTTCAGCATTGGCTCGCTGCTGTGCGCCCTGTCCAGCAGCCTGAGCATGCTGCTGGGCGCACGGGTGATCCAGGGCCTGGGCGGGGCGCTGATGCTGCCGGTGGGCCGGCTGGTGGTGCTGCGCGCCTACCCGCGCTCGGAGTTGGTGCGGATCATGGGCTTTATCACCATTCCCGGCCTGCTCGGCCCCCTGCTCGGCCCGACCATGGGCGGCTGGATGGTGCAGTACCTGACCTGGCACTGGATCTTCCTGATCAACCTGCCGGTGGGCATGATCGGCTGCTACGCCGTGTGGAAATTCATCCCCGACCTGCGCGGCAGCGAGCGTACACGCTTCGACAGCCTGGGCTTTTTGCTGTTTGGCGCAGCGATGGTACTGATCACCATTGCCATGGAAGGCCTGGGCGAGCTGCACCTGCCGCACTTGCGCGTGATGTTGCTGCTGTTCGGCGGCATGGCGTGCCTGGCGGCCTACTGGCTGCGCGCCGGGCATGTCGACAACCCCTTGTTCTCGCCGGTGCTGTTCAAGACCCGCACCTTTGCCGTGGGCATTCTCGGCAACCTGTTCGCGCGCCTGGGCAGCGGCGCCCTGCCGTTCCTCGTGCCCTTGCTGCTGCAGATCGCCCTAGGCTACTCGCCATCCCAGGCTGGGATGAGCATGCTGCCCCTGGCGGCGGCGGCGATGGTTGCCAAGTCCATCGCCCGGCCGCTGATCGAACGCCTGGGCTATCGCCTCGTGCTCACCGGCAACACCCTGGCGCTGGGCATCATGCTGGCGAGCATGGGCCTGGTCAGCGAACAGACGCCGTACCCGCTGCTGCTGGCGATGCTCGCCGTGCTGGGGGCGATCAACTCCCTGCAATTTACCGCGATGAACACCGTGACCCTGATCGACCTCGACGACGCCCAGGCCAGCAGCGGCAACAGCTTGCTGTCGGTGGTGGCACAACTGGCCCTGAGCCTGGGGGTGGCCTGTGCCGGCGCCCTGCTTGGCGGATTTACTGCCCAAGCCGGTAACGATGGAGTCAATACGGTGCTTGAGGCGTTCCAGTTGACGTTCCTGACCGTGGGCATCATGGCGATGCTGGCGGCGGCGATCTTCCTGCAATTGTCGCCAAAAGACGGCAAACGGGTGGTCAGCCGCGAGCACGACATTGAGCCTTAAGCAGCGACTCGTCTAGAACTTGCAGGGAAATTCCCACGGGACTGGTACACTGCGCGACATTTTGTTTTGCAGAGCCAGTCCCGTGACCACCATCGCCACCGCTTTTAATACTTTGCCGCTCTCCGCCGCCATGCTGGCTAACCTCGACTCGCTGGGTTATACCGAGATGACGCAGATCCAGGCGCAAAGCTTGCCGGTGATCCTCAAGGGGCTGGACCTGATCGCCCAGGCCAAGACCGGCAGCGGCAAGACCGCCGCCTTCGGTATCGGCCTGCTGAACCCGATCAACCCGCGCTACTTCGGTTGCCAGGCCCTGGTGATGTGCCCGACCCGCGAGCTGGCTGACCAGGTGGCCAAGGAAATCCGCCGCCTGGCCCGCGCCGAAGACAACATCAAGGTGCTGACCCTGTGCGGCGGCGTGTCCCTGGGCCCGCAGATCGCCTCCCTGGAGCATGGCGCCCACGTTATCGTCGGCACCCCGGGCCGCATCCAGCAACACCTGCGCAAGGGTTCGCTGGTGCTGGACGGCTTGAACACGCTGATCCTCGATGAAGCCGACCGCATGCTCGACATGGGTTTCTACGACGCCATCGAAGACATCATCAGCAAGACCCCGGCCCGTCGCCAGACCCTGCTGTTCTCGGCCACCTACCCGGTGAGCATCAAGCAACTGGCCTCCAAATTCATGCGCGCGCCACAGCAGGTCAAGGCCGAAGCGTTCCACTCCGATGAGCAGATCGAGCAGCGTTTCTACGAAATCTCCCCGGATGAACGCATGGACGCGGTGACCAAGGTGCTGTCGCACTTCCGTCCCGCCTCTTGCGTGGCCTTCTGCTTTACCAAGCAGCAAGTGCAGGAAACCGTGGATCACCTGACCGCCAAGGGCATTTCTGCGGTCGGCCTGCATGGCGACCTGGAACAGCGCGACCGTGACCAGGTGCTGGCGATGTTTGCCAACCGCAGTACTTCGGTACTGGTGGCCACCGACGTGGCGGCCCGTGGCCTGGACATCGACTCGCTGGACATGGTGATCAACGTCGAACTGGCCCGCGACTCGGAAATCCACATCCACCGCGTGGGCCGTACCGGTCGTGCCGGTGAGACCGGGATCGCCATCAGCCTGGTGGCGCCGTCCGAGGCACACCGTGCCCAGGCCATCGAACTGCTGCAAAAGGCCCCGCTGAACTGGGACCAACTGAGCAACCTCAAATCCCAGGGCGGCGCGCCGCTGCTGCCGGTGATGAGCACGCTGTGCATTGCTGCCGGTCGTAAAGACAAGGTTCGCCCAGGCGACATCCTTGGCGCGCTGACCGGTGAAGCCGGGATTCCGGGCGCCCAGGTCGGCAAGATCGCGATCTTTGACTTCCAGGCCTACGTGGCGGTGGAGCGCAGCGTCGCCAAGCAGGCGTTGCAGCGCTTGAACGACGGCAAGATCAAGGGCCGTTCGTTGCGCGTGCGGATCCTGTAAGCACACCACTCCCGATCGCTCCCACGCTCTGCGTGGGAGCGCATCCCGTGACGCTCTGCGTCATCAAGCGGACGCAGAGCGTCCATGAGGCGTTCCCACGCAGAGCGTGGGAACGATCATCAGGTTTTTGTGAGGACATTGCTGTGCGCTCGACCGAAGTTGTGATCATTGGCGCTGGCGCCGCAGGCTTGATGTGCGCGCTGACCGCCGCCGGGCGTGGGCGCAAGGTGATGTTGATCGACCACGCGAACAAGGCCGGCAAGAAGATCCTGATGTCCGGCGGTGGCCGCTGTAACTTCACCAATATGTACACCGAGCCGGCCAACTTTCTCTCGCACAATGCGCACTTTTGCAAATCCGCCCTGGCCCGCTACACCCAGTGGGATTTCATCGGCCTGGTGGCCAAGCATGGCGTGCCGTACCACGAGAAAAAACTCGGCCAGCTGTTTTGCGATAACAAATCCAGCGACATCCTCGGCATGCTGCTCGACGAGTGCATCCAGACCGGCGTGAGCCTGCACCTGGACACCTCGATCCAGGCGATCAGCAAACTCGACAGCGGCTATCAGTTGCAGACCACCCTCGGCGAATTGCGCTGCGAGTCCCTGGTGATCGCCACCGGCGGCCTGTCGATTCCCACCCTGGGCGCCACCGGCTTTGGCTACCAGGTGGCCAAGCAGTTCGGCCATGAGCTGCTACCGACCCGCGCCGGGCTGGTGCCGTTTACCATCACCGATCAGCTCAAGGCGCTGTGTGGCGAGCTGTCCGGCACCTCGGTCGATTGCCTGGTCAGCTGTAATGGGCAGAGCTTTCGCGAGAACATTCTGTTTACCCATCGCGGCCTGAGCGGGCCGGCGATTTTGCAGATTTCCTCGTACTGGGAGCCCGGCGACACGGTAGAGATCAACCTGCTGCCCGACCACGACGCCCACGCCTGGCTGCAACAGCAACAGGCCGAGCGCCCCAACAGCGAGCTCAAGACCCTGCTGGGCGAGATCTTCACCAAGAAGATGGCCAACCTGCTGGCCGAGACGTGGTTTGTGTCCAAGCCGATGAAGCAGTACACCCACGCCGAACTGGCAGACATCGCCACCCAGCTGGGCAACTGGCAACTGGTCCCGGCCGGCACCGAAGGCTACCGCACCGCCGAAGTCACCCTGGGCGGGGTGGATACGCGGGAAGTGTCGTCCAAGACCATGGAGTCGCTGAAAAGCCCCGGCCTGTATTTTATCGGCGAAGTGCTGGACGTGACCGGGCACCTGGGCGGGTTCAACTTCCAGTGGGCGTGGGCTTCAGGGTATGCGGCGGCGCAGTACGCCTGAACGGTAATGTGATCAACTGTGGGAGCGGGCTTGCTCGCGAATACGGTGGGTCAGTCAGCTCATTCAGCGACTGACACTCCGCATTCGCGAGCAAGCCCGCTCCCACATTTTGATGGGGTGTGCCAAAACAATTTTTGCTTATGAATGTGATCGCCACGCTTGCCGTAGCGTCATTACTGGCTCAATTTAGCGGCATCGTCCCGGAAGACCCCAGCCTTCATGTCCTCGACCTCGTTCAAGCAGTCCATGCGGCGCCTTTGGGCACTGGATAAGTTCAGTTACAGCGTACGGGTGTTTATCGCCCTCACCGGCAGCATGGCGCTGTGCTGGTATCAGGATGAAATGTCGCTGCTGATCCCGCTGTTCCTGGGGATTATCGCCAGCGCCCTGGCCGAGACCGATGACAGCTGGCAAGGCCGCCTCAATGCGCTGGCGGTGACGCTGGTGTGTTTCAGCGTGGCGGCGCTGTCGGTGGAGTTGCTGTTTCCCTACCCGTGGATCTTTGCCATCGCCATCGCCCTGGCGAGTTTTTGCCTGACCATGCTCGGTGCCCTGGGCGAGCGCTATGGCGCGATTGCCTCGGCCACCTTGATCCTGTCGGTCTACACCATGATCGGCGTGGACCAGCGCGGTGGCGCCGTCACCGACTTCTGGCACGAGCCTTTGCTGCTGGTGGCCGGCGCCGCCTGGTATGGCGTGCTGTCGGTGCTGTGGCAGGCGCTGTTTTCCAACCAGCCGGTGCAACAGAGCCTGGCCCGGCTGTTTCGCGAACTGGGGCGTTACCTCAAGCTCAAGTCATCGCTGTTCGAGCCCATTCGCCAACTGGACGTCGAAGCCCGTCGCCTGGAACTGGCGCAACAAAATGGCCGGGTGGTGGCGGCGCTCAATGCGGCCAAGGAAATCATCCTGCACCGTGTCGGCAATGGCCGGCCGGGCTCCAAGGTCAGCCGCTACCTCAAGCTGTATTTCCTGGCCCAGGACATCCACGAACGCGCCAGTTCCTCCCACTACCCCTACAACGCCCTGGCCGAGGCGTTCTTCCACAGTGACGTGCTGTTCCGCTGCCAGCGCCTCTTGCGCCAGCAAGGCAAGGCCTGCCAGGCCCTCGCCGAGTCGATCCAGTTGCGCCAGCCGTTTGTCTATGACGCCAGCTTCGCCGAGGCCCTGGGCGACCTGAATGCCTCCCTCGAACACCTGCGCATCCAGAGCAACCCGGCCTGGCGCGGCCTGCTGCGTTCGTTGCGCGCGCTGGCGGCCAACCTGTCGACCCTCGACCGCCTGCTCAGTGACGCCAGCAACCCCGACAGCCTGGCCGATGCCAGCGACAGCAGCCTGCTGGACCGTTCGCCGCGCAACCTCAAGGAAATGTGGACGCGCCTGCGTACCCAACTGACCCCGACTTCGCTGCTGTTCCGTCACGCCCTGCGCCTGCCCCTGGCGCTGAGTGTCGGCTACGGCATGGTGCATTTGATCCACCCGTCCCAGGGCTACTGGATCATCCTCACCACTCTGTTTGTCTGCCAGCCCAACTACGGCGCCACGCGACGCAAGCTCGGCCAGCGGATCGTCGGTACGGCCATTGGCCTGACGGTGGCCTGGGCGCTGTTCGACCTGTTCCCCAGCCCCCTGGTGCAGTCGATGTTCGCCATCGCCGCCGGGCTGGTGTTCTTTATCAACCGCACCACCCGCTACACCCTGGCCACCGCCGCCATTACCCTGATGGTGCTGTTCTGCTTCAACCAGGTGGGCGATGGCTATGGGCTGTTCCTGCCGCGCCTGTTCGATACCTTGCTCGGCAGCCTGATCGCCGGGCTCGCGGTGTTCCTGTTCCTGCCAGACTGGCAAGGCCGGCGCCTGAACAAAGTGCTGGCCAACACCCTGACCTGCAACAGCATCTATTTGCGCCAGATCATGCAGCAATATGCCGCCGGCAAGAGCGACGACCTGGCCTATCGCCTGGCCCGGCGCAATGCGCACAACGCCGACGCCGCGCTGTCCACCACCCTGGCCAATATGCTGATGGAGCCTGGGCATTTCCGTAAGGAAGCCGACGTAGGCTTCCGCTTCCTGGTGCTGTCCCACACCTTGCTCAGTTACCTCTCGGGGCTTGGCGCGCACCGCGATACCCAACTGCCGCCAGACGTGCGCGAGCACCTGATCGAAGGCGCGGGCAAGACCCTCGCCACGAGCATCGACGAAATCGCCACGGGGCTGGCGAACAAGCAGCCGATCGCGGTGCAAAGCGATGCCGAGGAAGCGCTGGCGGTGGAGCTGGAGCAGATGCCGGATGAGATCGATGAGGCGCAAAGGCTGGTGCAGACGCAACTGGCGTTGATCTGTCGGCAGTTGGGGCCGCTGCGTACGCTGGCGGCGCATTTGATCAAAGAAACCAGTGCGGCCTAGGGCCCTATCGCGAGCAAGCCCGCTCCCACACTTGAAAGTATTCGCAGATCAAAATGTGGGAGCGGGCTTGCTCGCGATGGCGGCCTTAAGAACACTACATCCCATGTTGCTTAAGAAGACGCGCATAACTGCCATCCGCCTTCATCTTGCTGATCTCCCGATCAAACCCGGCAACAATCTGCTCATGTTTGGGGTTTTTCAGGCTGACCAGAATATGCAGGCTGTTCTCGCTCAAGGCCTTGGGCAAAAACTCCACCGCATTGCGTACCCTGGGTGACTCCCGTGCCAGGTAAAAACGCGCGACATACTCGTCCTCCACCGTCAGCCGCACCCGCTGGGCCGCCAGCATGCGCACGGCCATGGCGAAGTTATGCACCGGGACTTTGTGCAAATGGGGATCGGCATCAAAGCCGGCCGAATAGGCGTAGCCACGCACCACGGCAACAGGGTAGTCGTGCAGTTGCTGCAGGTTCTGGAATTCGATGGGGTCATTGCGGCGCTTGATAAAACGCACGCGGTTGAGCAGGTACTCGGCGGAAAACTGCCCCAAGTGCGTGCGCGCCTCGTCGTACCAGGCATTGATCAGCACGTCATAACGCCCGTCCCCCACCCCCATCAATGCCCGCGCCCACGGCACCTGCTCGAAATCACTGGCATAGCCGGCACGCGCCAGGGCGGTGCTGACAATATCAGTGGCCAGGCCACCATTGACCAGGCTCGCATCGGTAAACGGCGGCCACGCATCCGCCACCAGGCGCAAGCGTTCTGCGGCCACCGTCGGGACCAACAACAGCAATACGATCAAAGCAACGGCACGAGACAATCGCAGCATGCTTAATGTCCTTGCACAGCGGGCAGTTCCTTGCGGGCGATGGCGCCTGGCGGGAGGTCTTCCAGGTTCTGACTGTAGCTTATCGCTCGCGGTGTACCGCAGATTACACAAAGAACCCCACGGCGAAAGCACTCAATGATGGCAAATTGACGCCACTCACAAAAAACGCGGTTTTACCGGTGTTTGCACCGTCGCCCAAGACAGTCGCCGGCCAGGGCATTACTATCCGGGTCAGGTCTTTATGCGAGATGGAACAATGACTGTCGATTGGGTTTGCAAGCACCACAATGATCTGGGCAAGGAACAGCTCTACGCCATTTTGCGTCTGCGGGCAGCGGTGTTTGTGGTCGAGCAGAAATGCATCTACCAGGATATCGATGACCAGGACCTGGAAGGCGATACCCACCACCTGATGGCCTGGCAGGACAACCAACTGGTGGCCTACCTGCGCCTGCTGGACCCGGAGCTGCATGGCGGTGACGTGGTTATCGGCCGTGTGCTGGTGGCCGAGGTGGCCCGGGGCACCGGCCTGGGCCACCAGATGCTGGAGGAAACCCTCAAGCAGATCGACGATATCTGGCCGCAGACGCCGATCTTTCTCTCAGCCCAGGCGCATTTGCAGGGGTACTACGCCAGATATGGGTTCACGGTCGAGGGGGAGGTGTATCTGGAGGATGATATTCCGCATATTGGGATGCGGCGCGCCTGAGGACGCCATCGCGGGCAAGCCCTAATGCCGTTCAGTTAAGTGAACGCAATGCTCAAAGCAACGAAGATCAAATGTGGGAGCGGGCTTGCTCGCGATGACGGTGTGTCAGTCAGAGTTGCATTAACTGACCCGCCGCTATCGCGAACTCAGGGATAACCCAACACCTGCTTGACCTGCATCAGGTTGCGCTCAATCCAGCTGCGGTCAATCGCCCCCCAGTCGCGAATCCGATAGCGCCCGGCATGATTGCGGGCGCCATCTTCCTGCTCGAATTCACAGACGATATCCAGGTCCGCCAACGCGGCGATGGTGTCCTGGGCCGTGCGCCGGGGCATGCCGGTCGCTTCGGTCAATGCCGGGACGCTGCTGGCCAATTGGCTATCGATCAGATACGCCACATACAGGCGGCGGTAGAAACTGCTCTTGGTCTTGCTCACATCCATGCTCGCTTCCTCTTGGTTCAATCCCGCGCCGCACCCTGCACGTCGCGGTAGGTCAGGTACACCCGCAGGTCGAATTCCACCTGGTGGTAGCCGGGCAACATGTATTCGCAGAGTTTATAGAACGCTTTGTTGTGGTCCGATTCCTTGAAGTGCGCCAGTTCGTGGACGACGATCATCTTCAGGAACTGCGGCGCCGCGTCCTTGAACAAGGCCGCGATGCGGATCTCTTTCTTGGCCTTGAGATTGCCACCCTGTACCCGCGAGATCGTGGTGTGCAGGCCCAGGGCGCGGTGGGTCAGGTCCAGGCGGTTGTCGAACAGCACTTTGTCGATGGCCGGCGCATTGCGCAGGTGCTCCTGTTTCAGAGCCAGGGCGTAGCTGTACAACGCCTTGTCACTCTGCACCCCATGGCGCTCGGGGTAACGCTGGTGCAGGTAGTCGCCCAGTTGATCCTTGGCGATCAATTGGCGCACTTGCTCTTGCAGGGCGGCGGGATAGGCCTGGAGGTATTTCAGCGCAGTCATGGGTTCAAACGGCAGGGGCGTGAGGCCGCCAGTGTAGCGAATTCAGCAGGGGCCTGCGCGCAGGGCAAACGACTGTGGCCAGTGGGCAATGTCCTCGGCGGTCAGGGACAGGGCCACCAGCGGCCCCTGGATGAATTGGCAGCCATTGGCCTGCAGCCAGTGGCATTGCTCAAGGGTTTCTACCCCTTCGGCAATCACCAGCAAACCGAAGTGCCCGCACAGCTCGATAATGCTGCGGGCCAGCGCTGCCTCCCGGGGCGAGCCGAGCACGCGGGCGACCAGGCCCGGGTCGAGCTTGAGTGTGTCGAACTCCAGGTCACGCAGGTGCGCCAGGGAGCAGTGGCCCGAGCCAAAGTCATCCAGGGCAATCCGCACGCCCAGGCGCCGTAGCTGCTTGAGCTGCTTGGTGGACTCTTCAATATTGTGCATCAGGCTTTCTTCGCCGATTGCCACTTCCAGTTGCCGCCCCTGCAGCCCATGTCGCTCCAGTGCCTGCTGCAGTTGGGTCGCCAGGTTGGGCATATTGAACTGGCTGCTGCTCAGGCTCACGCTCAGCACCCAGTCGTCGTGCATGACCGGTGCCCAGGCCTGTCGCGCCAGTGCCACCTGGTGGTAGATCCAACTGCTGAGTTGGCTGATCAGGCGCGTCTCTTCCAGCAAGGGCAGGAACAACCCAGGCGGCACATCGCCAACACTCGGGTGCTGCCAGCGCAACAAGGCCTCGACCCCGCGCAGGTGCCCATCCACCAGGGACACCTGGGGCTGGTACACCAACGTCACCTGCTTGTTGTCGATGGCCTCGCGCACACTGCTTTCAAGCAGCAGGCGCGAGCGGGCGCGGCCGTTCATTTCCTGATCGTAATAGCGATATTGCTGACGCCCCGCCCGCTTGGCTTCGTACATGGCGATATCGGCGGCGCGCAGCAGGCCCGTGAGGTCGCGACCGCAATCGGGGAAGGTGGCAATGCCGATACTGACCCCCAGCATCACCTCCAGGCCATCCACTTGCTGGCAGATCGACACCCGCTCGATCAACTGCTCGGCGAGCTTGGCGGCCTGTTCCGGGTATTGCAGTTCCAGCAACGCGACGAACTCATCCCCCCCAAGGCGGCCAAGAATGTCACAACTGCGCAGGCACAGCTCCAATTGCTCCGAGACCCAGCGCAACACCCGGTCGCCGGCGTCGTGCCCCACGCAATCGTTGACCCGCTTGAAGCCGTCCAGGTCCATGTACAGCAGCACCGTGGCCTGCTCGCTGCGCTCGTGGCGCAACAGGCTCGTTTCTACGGCCTGGTAGAACCCCCGCCGGTTGAGCAGGCCGGTGAGCGGGTCGGTGACGGCCTGGGATTCGAGTTGTTGATGCAGGTGCCGCACTTGCGACATGTCCTGCACGGTCACCACCATGGCCTTCTGCTCCCGGGGCAGCGGCGCACAGGACATCGCCACCGGCAGCTGCTGGCCGGGCGCGGTGCGCAGGATCGCGTCATGCAGGCGCCAGGTTTCGCCGCGGCGGTAAACGGCGTACAGCTCGCAGCCGAACCAGTCAGGCATATGGGGCTTTTGCAGGAAGCCCAGGAGCGCCTGGCCTTGCAACTCGCCCACCGTGGCATTGAGCAAGCGCGAAATGGCCGGGTTGGCGTAGCTGATCACCCCGTCTTCGCCCACCACCAGGATGCCCTCGGCGGCGTTGTCGAGCACCGAGGCATTAAAGGCCCGGGCCAGTTCCAGGTCATGACTCAAACGCTGCAAGGCCCGCCGGTTGCGCTGATGCTCCAGCAAGGCCTGGACCTTGGGCTTGAGGATATGCGGATCGAAGGGCTTGAACAGGTAGTCGATGGCGCCGCTGGCATAGCCTTCCAGCACCGCAGCGGGCGATTGCTCATTGGCACTCAGGAAGATGATCGGGGTCATGCGGGTACGCTGGCTGCCGCGCATCAAGCGCGCCACTTCAAAGCCGTCCATGCCCGGCATTCGCACATCCAGCAGCACCAGGTCGACGTCACGTTCGAGCAACAGCCCCAGGGCTTCCTCGCCAGAGGCCGCCGTCACCACCTGCCAGTCGTCGCGCTGCAGGAGCGCACGCATGCTGATCAGGTTTTCCGGGTAGTCATCGACCACCAGGAGCACTGAACAGCCTTCGGCTGGGGTTGGAGCACCTTCCATGCGGACTCTCTTCCTTGAGGATTCATTCCGGTCATTTTTGTGACAAATCCGGACATTCTATGTGGAGTCACTCTAGCCCTGGATCCCATAAAGCAGAAGGCGCGACAGTGCCATCATTGCGCCAAAGACCACACAACCGACTAACGGTCAGCACCTACAGCCCACGGATTACGGGAAAGATGGCTTTTTGACAGACTATTGGCGCCAATAAATCGCCATAAAGTCATTAACAAACAGTGACCAGCCGCTTATAAAGAACGCGGCAACCCTTGGGCCAAAGCCTTTTGACCCCCCTCTTTACGTACAGCAAAGGCGCACTCAATGATTGATCTGTCCACCTGGAACCTGAGCATCCCTGTCGGCACCCCGCCCGCCACCATCGACACGCCCAAACTGCTCAGTGGTTTCAATGGCAAATACTTCCAGGCCGAAGGCAGCAGCGTGCAATTCTGGTCTCCCGTCACCGGCACCCGTACCGAAAACGCCATCTACCCGCGCAGCGAACTGCGGGAAACCTATGCTGACGGCCGACTGCGCAACTGGACCTACCCCGAAGCCGACAACTACCTGCGTGCCACCCTGGCCATCAACCAGGTGCCCTCCTCGGGCAAGATCGTGATCGGTCAGATTCACGCCTATGACAGCCAGAAACCGCTGCTCAAAGTCGAATACCAGTACAAGGAAAAAACCCGGACCGGCAACATCGTCGCCAAGGTGCGCATGCGCCCGGATGACAGCAAGGGGCGGGTGATTATCGTGGCCGAGAATGTGCCCCTGGAACGCAACTTCACCTACGTCATCCACCTGAACAAAGCCGGGCTGTTGAGCATCGAGGCCGCCAACGGGCAATGGAACGAACGCCTCGGCGCGGCCTGGGGCAAGAAGCCGTTGTACTTCAAGGCCGGTGTATATGTGCAAGACAACAGGGGCGATAGCCAGGAAGGCGGCAAGGTGACGTTTGCCAAGCTGGATATCGATCACCACTGAATTGGCAGGCCTGGATCAACGGGTTAGTGAGTGTTGATACAGGCCTTCGGACCACTATGGCTCAAAGCCACAGTCCTCCACCGAGGAAGCGCTGCACAGGTTTTCCTGCCAGTGAGTGCCCACTGCCTTGGGCAGTGCCGTAAAACGGCGCGACATACGCAAATAGTCGTTCATGTCTGTCCCTCCGTAATCGCAACTCACATAGTAGATAGTCTCCTTGGTTTCCGGGTCTTGTCCCGTTTTGATGGCTGCTCTCTCAAACTTCAACTTGCCTACCAGTGACGCCTCCGCTGTCGAGTTTTTACCTTCCCAATTACCACCCACCGCCATGGCGCTGTAGCTGGAACCGTCCCCGGGATTATTTTGGAGTTTTTCAACCGGGGGGCACGTCCATTGTGCAGCATAGCTATTGCTCATCAGGGCTAGCAGCCCGATTGCCATCAGCGAATAAAACTTCAACATGCTTGCGCCAGGAAAAGCCTTTGCTGTGTTGGCAGTGATCATTTTGCGTACTCCTTTACTGGGTTCGAGCCTTGATAGTGCAAGACTCAATCAAGTGGGAGCTACTGTGAGTTCTGACAGTTTTTTAGAAGGTTTCGGTATAGCTTCTATTCCATTGCACGACGCTTTAGGACAGAACCGCGACCCAGGGTCTCGACTTTCTTGTAGGACAATTCGAGTATGGTGCCGCGCACGCGCAATGCTTCCCTATAAGAAAGTCATGGAGACTCACAATGCCCTTCACTCGTACCCTACTCGCCCTGTCCATGGGCATGGTTCTGCTGCAAAACCCGGCCTTCGCTGCCCCGCCGCTGTCGATGACCGACGGGGTAGCCCAGGTCACTATCCAGGACAGCAACGCCTGGGTTGAGATCAGCAAAGCCGCGTTTGAACACAACATCCACACCCTGCAAACCAGCCTCGCCGACAAGTCGAAAATCTGCGCGGTGCTCAAGGCCGACGCCTACGGCCACGGCATTGGCCTGCTGATGCCCTCGGTGATCAAGCTCGGCGTGCCCTGCGTGGGCGTGGCCAGCAATGAAGAGGCCCGCGTGGTACGCGAAAGCGGCTTCAAGGGCCAACTGATCCGCGTACGCACCGCCGCCCTGAGCGAGCTGGAAGCCGCCCTGCCGTACAACATCGAAGAACTGGTGGGCAACCTCGATTTCGCCGTGCGCGCCAGCCTGATCGCCGAGCATCATGGCCGCCCGCTGGTGGTGCACCTGGGCCTGAACTCCAGCGGCATGAGCCGCAATGGCGTGGAAATGACCACCGCCCAGGGCCGCCGCGACGCCGTCGCCATTACCCAGGTGCCAAACCTGGAGGTGAAGGCGATCATGACCCACTTCGCCGTCGAAGACGCCGCCGACGTGCGCACCGGCCTCAAGGCCTTCAACGAACAGGCCAACTGGCTGATCAACGTCGCCCAACTGGACCGCAGCAAAATCACCCTGCACGCCGCCAACTCCTTCGCCACCCTGGAAGTGCCCGAGTCGCGCCTGGACATGGTGCGCCCCGGCGGCCTGCTGTTCGGCGACACCGTGCCGTCGTTTACCGAATACAAACGGGTGATGCAGTTCAAATCCCACGTGGCCTCGGTCAACAGCTACCCCAAGGGCAACACCGTCGGCTACGACCGCACCTACACCCTGGCGCGGGACTCGAAACTGGCCAACGTTACCGTGGGCTATTCCGACGGCTATCGCCGGGCGTTCACCAATAAAGGCATCGTGCTGATCAATGGGCATCGCGTGCCCGTGGTGGGCAAAGTGTCGATGAACACCCTGATGGTGGATGTGACCGACGTGCCGACCGTGAAGAGCGGGGATGAGGTGGTGTTGTTTGGCAAGCAGGGCAATGTGCAGACGACCCAGGCGGAGGTAGAGGATATTAATGGGGCGTTGTTGGCGGACCTTTACACCGTCTGGGGTAATTCCAACCCCAAGATATTGGTCGATAAGTAACCAGCCCTGACGCAGTTTCAATAACTGAAAAATATCCAAAGGTGGGAGCGGGCTTGCTCGCGATGACAGTGGGTCAGTCGATACATTCAGCGACTGATACACCGCTATCGCGAGCAAGCCCGCGAGCCCGTTCCCACATTGGTTTCTAGGTGACCTCAAATCCCAGCCACAAAAAACCCGCATCTCTGCGGGTTTTTTCAGTTAACGCTTCAGGCTTAGTTAACCTTGGCGTTCAACTCACCTTTCAAATACCGCTGATACATTGCTTCCAACGACACCGGCTTGATCTTCGACGCATTACCAGCAGTGCCGAACGCTTCGTAACGTGCAATACACACATCACGCATGGCCGTTACGGTGGCGCCGAAGAATTTACGCGGGTCGAACTCGCTCGGGTTGGTGGCCATCAGGCGACGCATTGCGCCGGTGGAGGCCAGGCGCAGGTCGGTGTCGATGTTGACCTTGCGCACGCCGTGCTTGATGCCTTCGACGATTTCTTCAACCGGAACGCCGTAGGTTTCTTTGATGTCGCCGCCGTACTGGTTGATGATCGCCAGCCACTCTTGCGGTACCGAGGAAGAACCGTGCATCACCAGGTGGGTGTTGGGGATGCGCTTGTGGATTTCCTTGATGCGGTCGATGGCCAGTACGTCGCCGGTAGGCGGCTTGGTGAACTTGTAGGCGCCGTGGCTGGTGCCGATGGCGATGGCCAGGGCATCGACCTGGGTGCGCTTGACGAAGTCAGCGGCTTCTTCAGGATCGGTCAGCATCTGGCTGTGATCCAGCACGCCTTCGGCGCCGATGCCGTCTTCTTCACCGGCCATGCCGGTTTCCAGGGAACCCAGGCAGCCCAACTCGCCTTCTACCGAAACACCGCAGGCGTGAGCCAGGGCGACGGTTTGTTGGGTAACACGCACGTTGTAGTCGTAGTCGGTCGGGGTCTTGCCGTCTTCGCCGAGGGAGCCGTCCATCATCACCGAGCTGAAGCCCAGCTGGATCGAGCGCTGGCACACGTCAGGGCTGGTGCCGTGGTCCTGGTGCATGCACACCGGGATGTGTGGGAATTCTTCGATCGCGGCGAGGATCAGGTGACGCAGGAACGGGGCGCCGGCGTATTTACGCGCACCGGCCGAAGCCTGGACGATCACTGGGGAGTCAGTCTTGTCAGCGGCTTCCATGATGGCGCGCATCTGCTCAAGGTTGTTGACGTTAAAGGCTGGGACGCCGTAGCCGAATTCGGCTGCGTGGTCCAGCATTTGACGCATGCTGATAAGTGCCATTGTGTTGTCTCTCCCGGTCGAGGGTCGTTAATCGTGCAAGCCTGCCGTAGCGGCGGCTGCTATTCAAGTTATTGCAGATCAAGGGGTTGAGCCTTGGCCTGCTGAATCGTTATTGCTACTGGGGCTGACCAAATTCCAATCTGGAACCGGATCATGTGGGAGTTGGCTTGCCTGCTCCCACATTTGGATATCATTTATGTTGAGACCGTATTCTTTCTATTGGGCCTTGCAACCCCGGCCGATCAAATCATCGGTGGCAACCCAGTAAACCAGGCCTTCCTCACCTTTTGTGTGAAACGCCAGCTGCTCATTGCTGTACAGCGCGCCGGAGGCCGCCACGTCTTGCTTGAGGCGATACACCTGGTCGGAGCCGCCAAGGCGCACATCCACCTGCTTGCGGTCGCTGCCGACAAACCGCCAGTTCACCTGGGCCTGGCTGTCACAGACCCAGGTGGTCCAGGTGCCTTGCTGCGGCTGTGCCTTGTTGAACATGTTCAGGTTGGCACAACCGGCCAATAGAGCCAGTGCTGCCAGGGCGATAACGCCTTTCATTGCCAATCCTCGAACGGCGGCCTGGGGCCGCCATTGCTGTCGGTTAGTGAGTCAGACCCATCAAGGGCAACCCTGTTCCTTACCTTTGGGCGGGGAGTCGTATTTCTCCAGCCTGTCAGGCCCTATGCGCTTGCTGATCACCGGCATGGTCTCAGCCTGCCAGTCGGCCTGGTAGCAGCCCGTGTGCGGCGCAGCCCCTGGTGCCTCTGGCGACGCCTTGGGCGCGCTGCCGCAGCCGGCCAACAGGCCCGCGGCAATCACCAGCGCGAATGGCTTGATCATGGGAACGCTCCTTTTCCAGACCGAGGAGCTCAGCCCTTGGCTCGACTTTCCAGCACTTCAACGGCTGGCAGCACCTTGCCTTCGACAAACTCAAGGAACGCGCCGCCACCGGTAGAAATGTAGGAGATCTGCTCAGCAACGCCATATTTATCGATGGCCGCCAGGGTGTCGCCACCACCGGCAATGGAGAATGCCGAGCTTTCGGCAATCGCCTTGGCCAGCACTTGGGTGCCGTTGCCGAACTGGTCGAACTCGAACACGCCGACCGGGCCGTTCCACAGGATAGTGCGGGAGGCTTTCAGCAGCTCAGCGAAGTTCGCTGCAGTTTGTGGGCCGATGTCCAGGATCATGTCGTCTGCCGCCACGTCGGCGATCAGCTTGACGGTGGCTTCGGCGCTTTCGGCGAATTCCTTGGCCACTACCACGTCCACCGGCAGTGGCACGCTGACCTTGGCCGCGATGGCCCGGGCGGTGTCCAGCAGGTCCGGCTCGTACAGGGACTTGCCTACCGGGTGGCCAGCAGCGGCCAGGAAGGTGTTGGCAATGCCGCCGCCAACGATCAGTTGGTTGCAGATCTGGCTCAGGCTGTTGAGCACGTCCAGCTTGGTCGACACCTTGGAGCCAGCCACAATGGCGGCCATTGGCTGGGCCGGTGCACCCAGGGCCTTGCCCAGTGCCTCCAGCTCGGCAGCCAGCAACGGGCCCGCAGCGGCCACCTTGGCGAACTTGGCCACGCCATGGGTCGAACCCTCGGCGCGGTGCGCGGTGCCGAAGGCATCCATCACGAACACGTCGCACAGCGCCGCATATTGCTGGGCCAGTTCGTCGCTGTTCTTTTTCTCGCCCTTGTTGAAGCGCACGTTTTCAAACAGCACGATGTCGCCGGCCTTGACGTCGACGCCGCCCAGGTAGTCAGCCACCAGCGGCACTTCGCGGCCCAGGGCCTTGCTTAGGTAATCGGCTACAGGCTTGAGGCTGTTTTCGGCGGAGAACTCACCTTCGGTCGGACGACCCAGGTGGGAGCAGACCATCACGGCCGCGCCTTTTTCCAGGGCCAGCTTGATGGTCGGCAGCGAGGCAAGGATTCGCGCATCGCTGGTGACTACACCGTCCTTGACTGGGACGTTGAGGTCTTCGCGGATCAGTACGCGCTTACCTTGCAGATCGAGGTCGGTCATCTTCAACACGGTCATGGGTCGCAGTTCCTGAATTACTGTTGAGGTTGTTTAGAGGCGATGTGCAGATAATGTTCCGCCACATCCAGCATGCGGTTGGCAAAGCCCCATTCGTTATCGAACCAGGCCAGGATATTCACCAGCCTTGGCCCGGAAACACGGGTCTGGCTGGCATCCACAATGGCCGAATGCGGGTCGTGGTTGAAATCACAACTGGCGTGCGGCAACTCGGTGTAGGCCAGCAAGCCCTTGAGCGGGCCGCTGGTGGCGGCGTCGCGCAGGATCCGGTTGACCTCGCCGGCGTCGGTGTCGCTGACGGTCTGCATGGTGATATCCAGGCACGACACGTTCACCGTCGGCACACGCACGGCTTTGGCCTGGATTCGCCCGGCAAGTTCCGGCAACAGGCGTTCGATACCACGGGCCAGGCCGGTGGACACCGGGATCACCGACTGGAACGCCGAGCGGGTGCGGCGCAGGTCTTCATGGTGGTAGGCGTCGATCACCGGCTGGTCGTTCATCGCCGAGTGAATGGTGGTGATCGACACATACTCCAGGCCAATCGCCTGGTCCAGCAGGCGCAACAACGGCACGCCGCAGTTGGTGGTGCAGGAGGCGTTGGACACCAGCAACTCGTCACCGGTCAGGCAGTCCTGGTTGACGCCATAGACGATGGTGGCATCCACATCCGCCTCGCTGGCCATCGGCTGGGAAAACAGCACGCGCGGCGCACCGGCGTCGAGGAAGCGCTGGCCATCGGCACGGTTGTGGTAGGCACCGGAGCATTCCAGCACCAGGTCGACGCCCAGCGCCGCCCAGTCGATGCCCTCGGGCGTGGCACTGCGCAAAACCTTCACGCAGTTGCCATTGATATGCAGACAATCGCCGTCGATCCGCACTTCGCCGGGGAACCGGCCGTGGGTGGAGTCGAAGCGTGTCAGGTATTCGATGCTGGCCATGTCGGCCAGATCGTTGATGGCGACGATTTCAAACCCGGCCGCCGCCCCTCGCTCGAACAGCGCACGCAAGACGCAACGACCAATACGGCCGTAGCCGTTGAGTGCAACTTTGTAGGGACGGGGTTGAGGCATGGGGTTCTCGATCAATGTTCGTTCAGTGTTGAATGTTCCATCGCCATCGCTTGCAAGCCCGCTCCCACATTAGACCGCGATCCAAATGTGGGAGCGGGCTTGCCCGCGGTGGCGCCAGTACAGACAACGCAGACTGACTTAGTCTTCCAGCAGCTCTTCAGCCTGACCCAGGATATTTTCCAGGGTGAAACCGAACTCTTCAAACAACGCTGGCGCTGGCGCCGACTCACCGTAGGTGGTCATGCCGATCACGCGGCCTTCCAGACCCACGTACTTGTACCAGTAGTCGGCGTGAGCCGCTTCGATGGCGATACGCGCGCTGACCTGCAACGGCAGGACCGATTGCTTGTAGTCCGCGTCCTGGGCTTCAAACACGCTGGTGCACGGCATGGACACAACGCGTACGTTGCGGCCCTGGGCGGTCAGCTTGTCGTAGGCCTGGACGGTCAGGCCCACTTCGGAACCGGTGGAGATCAGGATCAGCTCCGGCTCGCCGATGCAGTCCTTGAGCACGTAGCCACCACGGCTGATCGCGGCGATCTGCGCGTCGGTACGCACCTGGTGTTGCAGGTTCTGGCGGGAGAAGATCAGCGCCGATGGGCCGTCCTTGCGCTCGATCGCGTGCTTCCAGGCCACGGCCGATTCGACCGCGTCCGCTGGGCGCCAGCAATCCAGGTTCGGCGTGGTGCGCAGGCTGGTCAGTTGCTCGACCGGCTGGTGCGTCGGGCCGTCTTCGCCCAGGCCGATGGAGTCGTGGGTGTACACGTGGATCACGCGCTTCTTCATCAGCGCGGCCATGCGCACGGCATTGCGCGCGTATTCCATGAACATCAGGAAAGTTGCGCCGTAAGGCACCAGGCCGCCGTGCAGGGCAACGCCGTTCATGATGGCGCTCATGCCGAACTCGCGCACGCCGTAGTACATGTAGTTGCCGCTGGCGTCTTCAGCCGAGACACCTTTGCAACCTTTCCACAGGGTCAGGTTGGAACCGGCCAGGTCAGCCGAACCACCGAACAGCTCAGGCAGCAGTGGGCCGTAGGCATTCAGCGCATTCTGGCTGGCTTTGCGGCTGGCAATGGTTTCGCCTTTGGCGGCCACTTCGGCGATGTACTCGTCAGCCTTGGCCGAGAAGTCCAGCGGCAAGTCGCCATTGAGGCGGCTCATCAGCTCATTGGCCAATGCCGGGAATTGGGCGGCGTAGGCTTCAAAACGCTGGTCCCACTCGGCTTCAGCGGCGCGGCCGGCTTCCTTGGCGTCCCACTCGGCGTAGATATCCGCCGGGATTTCAAACGGGCCATGGTTCCACTTCAGCGCTTCGCGGGTCAGGGCGATTTCCGCGTCACCCAACGGGGCGCCGTGGCTGTCTTCCTTGCCTTGCTTGTTCGGCGAACCGAAGCCGATGGTGGTCTTGCAGCAGATCAGGGTCGGCTGCTCGCTTTTACGCGCCGTTTCAATAGCAGTCTTGATCTCTTCTGGATCGTGGCCGTCGACATTGCGGATCACCTGCCAGTTATAGGCCTCGAAACGCTTGGGCGTATCGTCGGTGAACCAGCCTTCGACTTCGCCGTCGATGGAGATGCCGTTGTCATCGTAGAAAGCAATCAGCTTGCCCAGGCCCAGGGTGCCGGCCAGGGAGCTGACTTCGTGGGAAATGCCTTCCATCATGCAGCCATCACCCAGGAACACGTAGGTGTGGTGATCGACAACGTTGTGGCCGGGACGGTTGAACTGCGCCGCCAGGACTTTTTCCGCCAGGGCAAAACCCACGGCATTGGCCAGGCCCTGGCCCAAGGGACCGGTGGTGGTCTCCACGCCTGGGGTGTAGCCGAATTCCGGGTGGCCCGGGGTGCGGCTGTGCAGTTGGCGGAACTGCTTGAGATCGTCGATGGACAGGTCGTAGCCGGTCAGGTGCAGCAACGAATAGATCAACATCGAGCCATGGCCGTTGGACAGCACGAAGCGGTCGCGGTCGGCGAACGAGGGGTTGCTCGGGTTGTGTTTCAGGTAGTCACGCCAAAGTACCTCGGCGATATCCGCCATGCCCATCGGGGCACCGGGATGGCCGCTGTTGGCTTTTTGCACGGCATCCATGCTGAGGGCACGAATGGCGTTGGCACGCTCACGACGGCTGGGCATCGCTGTTCTCCTGAGGGTTGAATAAAAGAAACGGAAAAAAGGACCGGCATTTTCCCTCAGCCAACGCCTTCGGGGCAATGACAGATACCGACTTATGTAGGTTTTTCCTGTGGTTTGGACTGCATTGGCGGCCAGAACACTTCCCGCCGTTCGTCTAAAGGTTATAGCGCCTGCTTATAACCACCGATTATCGACCAATATCAAAACTTTTTGATATTGGCCTTGCGAGGATTTGACCTCATCACTAGACTGCTGGCCTTATGAACTTACCTGCGCCTTCCATTCGCCCCGACGATTGCGATGAGCTGGCGGCCCTGTGCAAGGCCGGCGGCGATCCGCTGCGCCTGAATGTACTGCGCGCCCTGGCCAACGATTCGTTTGGCGTGCTGGAACTGGCGCGGATCTTTGCCATTGGCCAGTCCGGCATGAGCCACCACTTGAAAGTGCTGGCCCAGGCCGACCTGGTGGCCACCCGCCGTGAAGGCAATGCGATTTTTTACCGTCGCGCCCTGCCCCACACCGATTTGCTGGGTGGCAAGCTGCACGCAGCCTTGCTGGAAGAAGTAGACAACCTGGCCCTGCCGGCTGACGTGCAGTCGCGGATCGCTCAGGTCCACGGGCAACGCGCCGCAGCCAGCCAGGATTTTTTCTCACGGGTGGCGGACAAGTTCCGCGCCCAGCAGGACCTGATTGCCGGGCTGCCCCAATACCGCGAAAGCGTGCTGGCGCTGCTCGACAAACTGGGCTTCGACCAAGGCGCCACGGCGCTGGAAGTCGGCCCGGGCGACGGCGGGTTCCTACCGGACCTGGCACGCCGCTTCCACCAGGTGACGGCGCTGGACAACAGCCCGGCCATGCTGGAACTGGCGCGCCAGCTGTGCGAGCGCGAGCACTTGGGCAACGTCAGCCTGCGGCTGGCCGATGCCTTGGATGATGTAGGGCTACAAGCCGATTGCGTGGTGTTGAACATGGTCTTGCACCATTTCGCCGCTCCGGCCGACGCCCTCAAACAAATGGCCGGTTTGCTGCAACCGGGCGGCAGTCTTTTGGTAACCGATTTATGCAGCCACAACCAGAGTTGGGCCAGGGAGGCCTGCGGTGATCTCTGGTTGGGGTTTGAACAGGACGATCTGGCCCGTTGGGCCACTGCTGCGGGACTCGTTCCCGGGGAAAGCCTGTATGTAGGCTTACGTAATGGTTTCCAGATTCAGGTCCGCCACTTTCAGCGGCCAACTGGCGACACTCACCATCGGTAAATATCAGGAAAACATCGAGATGAGCGAATATTCCCTTTTCACCTCCGAGTCCGTGTCTGAAGGGCATCCGGACAAAATCGCCGACCAGATTTCTGATGCGGTGCTGGACGCCATCATTGCTGAAGACAAGTTCGCCCGCGTGGCGTGCGAGACGCTGGTGAAAACGGGCGTAGCGATCATCGCCGGTGAAGTCACCACGTCGGCCTGGGTCGACCTGGAGCAGATCGTCCGTGACGTGATCACCGACATCGGCTACACCAGCTCCGACGTCGGCTTCGACGGCGCGACCTGCGGCGTGATGAACATCATCGGCAAGCAGTCGCCCGACATCAACCAGGGGGTCGACCGCGCCAAGCCGGAAGACCAGGGCGCCGGCGACCAGGGCCTGATGTTCGGCTACGCCAGCAACGAAACCGACGTGCTGATGCCGGCGCCGATCACCTTCTCGCACCAGTTGGTCAAGCGCCAGGCCGAGGCCCGTAAATCCGGCCTGCTGCCTTGGCTGCGCCCGGATGCCAAGTCCCAGGTCACCTGCCGTTACGAAGGCGGCAAAGTGGTGGGGATCGACGCCGTGGTGCTGTCGACCCAGCACAACCCGGAAGTATCCTACAAAGACCTGCGCGAAGGCGTGATGGAGCTGATCGTCAAGCACGTGCTGCCTGCCGAGCTGCTGACCAAGGACACCCAGTTCCACATCAACCCGACCGGCCAGTTCATCATTGGTGGCCCGGTGGGCGACTGCGGCCTGACCGGGCGCAAGATCATCGTCGACAGCTACGGCGGCATGGCCCGTCACGGCGGTGGTGCGTTCTCCGGCAAGGATCCATCCAAGGTTGACCGTTCGGCCGCCTACGCCGGTCGCTATGTGGCCAAGAACATCGTCGCGGCCGGCCTGGCCGAGCGTTGCGAGATCCAGGTGTCCTACGCCATTGGTGTGGCCCAGCCTACATCGATCTCGCTGAACACCTTCGGTACCGGCAAGATCAGCGATGACAAGATCGTCAAGCTGGTGCGTGAGATCTTCGACCTGCGTCCGTACGCAATCACCACCATGCTCGACCTGCTGCACCCGATGTACCAGGAAACCGCGGCCTACGGCCACTTCGGTCGTACCCCTGAACAGAAGACCGTCGGCGACGACACCTTCACCACGTTCACCTGGGAAAAAACCGACCGCGCCGACGACCTGCGTACCGCCGCCGGCCTGTAATCGCTGTATGCAACACCCAAGGCCCTGCCGGGTTTTCCCGGCGGGGCTTTTTGTTGCACTTTTTTTGCCGGCCCGACTGGCTCGCGCTGGCGGGCCTGGCAAATAGTTCACATTTATTGGATCCAACCCTTGCAGGCCAAATGATGGCCCACTAAAATCCGCGCCCTCCCGAGCATTCACCCCACCTGGATATTGCATTGCGCCTGCTCGGGACAGCCAAGTGCGCAGGCAATCGAACATTGAGGTTTTTCATGCGTATTTCCACGCTCGCCCCTGCCGCCCTGCTGCTCAGCCTGTTCACCCTGTCCGCGCAAGCTGCTGACCTGAGCGGCCTGACTGGCGCCCTGACCTCCCAACTGGGCGGTGCTACCGGCAACTGCGAAAAACAGAGCCAGGAGCTGCAAGCCAAGGTCGATGCGGCCAAAGCCAATGGCGAAGACCTGAAAGTGAAAGCCATGCAGGCTGCACTGGACCAGGTAAACAAAGGTTGCAAAAAAGTCGGCGAGTCCCAGGGCAAGCTCGACGAAGCCTCGCAAAAGCAGCAAGCCAAGGCTGACAGCAATGACACCGTGAAAGCCCTGGGCGGTCTGTTCAAGTAAGCAGAAACACCCAGTAAAAAGCCTCGCGCCTGCGGGGCTTTTTTATGGGCGTTTGCTTGTTTTAGGCTGGGCGCCCCTTCAGAGCAAGGATGCTCATGATGACGCCACGCCTGCTGACCTACCTGCTGTTGATGCTCTTCCCTATCGTCGCTTGGGCGCAGGGCTGCCCGGACTGGCCAGCCGACAAGGCCCGGGACGAAATCACCGCCCTGCAACGGCAAATCAGCCTGTGGGACGACAGCTACCATCGCCTCGGCCAATCCCTGATCAGCGACGAACTCTACGACCAGGCCCGCTGGCGCCTGGAGCAATGGCGGGGCTGTTTTGCCCAGGCGCCGTCAGCGGCCGACAATCCCCTGTCCAGCGCGCGGGGCAGCGTCGCCCATCCAGTCCCGCACACGGGGCTTGAGAAGCGGGTCAATGACCGCGCCGTGGCAGACTGGATCCAGGCACGCAGCGACCTGTGGATACAACCCAAGGTCGATGGCGTGGCCGTGACCCTGATCTATCGCGCGGGGCGCCTGGCCCAGGTCATCAGCCGCGGCGATGGCCTGTTCGGCCAGGACTGGACCACCTCGGCCCGCAAGATCCCCGGCCTCGTGCAACAATTGCCCGAGGCCATCGACCTGCTCTTGCAGGGCGAGTTGTACTGGCGCCTGGAGGCCCACATCCAAGGGGAAACGGGCGGCCTGAATGCCCGCAGCAAAATCTCCGGGCTGATGAACCGCCAACACCTGAGTGATGCCGACGCCGCCGGTATCGGCCTGTTTGTCTGGGCCTGGCCACAAGGGCCGGCGGACATCAGGCAGCAATTGGACAGCCTCGCTCACTGGGGCTTTGTCGACAGCCAGCGCTACAGCCAGCCTATCGGCACCTTTGAACAGGCGCGTTACTGGCGCGCCTTCTGGCTTGAGCATCCATTGCCCTTCGCCACGGATGGCGTGGTGTTGCACCAAAGCCAACGTGCCCCGGCCAGTCGCTGGCAAGCCAGTGCGCCGTACTGGGCCATCGCCTGGAAATACCCGGTCATCAAAGCCCTGGCCCATGTTCGCCAGGTGCGGTTCAAGATCGGCCGCACCGGCCGTATCACACCGATCCTGGAACTGGACCCGGTGCTGCTCGACGATCGTCAGATCAAACGCGTCAGCATCGGCTCGCTGAAACGCTGGCAAGCCCTGGATATCCGCCCCGGCGACCAGGTGTCCATCAGCCTTGCCGGCCAGGTGATTCCACGGCTCGACCAGGTCATCCTGCGCAGTTATCCACGGGTCGATGTCGCGGTACCGCTAGCCAGCGATTTCCATCACCTGAGCTGCTGGCGGCTGGCCCCGGCCTGCGAGGAACAACTGCTGGCCCGGCTGACCTGGCTCAGTGGCAAGCAGGGCCTGGATCTGCCACACATTGGCCGCGAGACCTGGAGCAACTTGATCCAGGCCGGGCAAATCAACGGTTTGGTGGATTGGTTGAACCTTGATGAGACAGAGCTTGCTACCATTGACGGATTCGGCGACCGCAGCAGTGCACGCCTGCTTGCGAGCCTGCGCAGTGCGCGCCAGCGGCCGTTCGCCCAGTGGTTGACGGCGCTGGGCGTTCCACCCACTGCGCGCAACAACCTGGCCGGCGGCTGGCATGCCCTGGCCGCCCGAGACACGCAAGCATGGCAGGCCGAGGCGGGAATCGGCCCGGGGCGAGCGGCGCAGTTGAGCGCTTTTTTTCGCGACCCCCAGGTGGTGGCCATGAGCGAAACACTGCGGGCGGCCGGGATAGACGGCTTTTAGTCCCGCCCCGCGACATTAACCGGTGCCAGCAGAAATCACCCTGCCCACCTGACAACGATCTTGTTGATTTTGGAGTTTTTATGAAGTTTCTTGCACCGCTTGCCCTGCTGACCCTCACCAGCGTCCTGGCCACACCATTGCTGGCGGCCGAGACAGCCCCGCAACTGACCGGTTGCGCCGCCAAGCGCCAGGCCATCAGCCAGCAGATCGAACAAGCCAAGGCCCACGGCAACAGCGAGCAACAAGCCGGCCTGGAAAAAGCCTTGAGCGAAGTCACCGAGCACTGCACCGACGCCGCCCTGAAAAAGGAACGCGAGAACAAGGTGCTGGATGCCAAGCACGAAGTCAGCCGCCGTCAGGCCGACCTCGACAAGGCCATGAAAAAGGGCGACTCCGAGAAGATCAACAAGCGTAAGGACAAGCTCGCCGAATCGCGCAAAGAGCTGCAGCAAGCCCTCGACGATCTGGACAAGTAAGACGCATAAGACCGAACCTCAATGGTCGCGAAACTGCTTATGACAGGCGCTGCAGGCATCTTCGACTTTCTGCACGGCCGGCCCCAGGTTACTGGCCTTGTAAGGCTGCACCTGGCTGGCGATCACCAATTCACCGGTGGCCGCCTCAAGGTTGCGCGCCAGCTCCTGGAACTGGGCCTGTTTCTGCCATACGTCGTCCTTGGCGCTGGTGTGGTCTTCTTCGCGCACCGTTGGAAAGTGCTGCCACGGCTCGTGGGACAGGGCGTCAAGCTTGATCGCACCCTCGGCAAATTTCGCCCCGTCGAATGGGATGCGGCCACGCAGCATGCCACCCAGGTCTTCGCCGGTCTTGAGCATCTGCTTGAAAATGGCCTTGCGCTGGCCCAACGGCGAGTTCGGGTCCACGCCACCGCAGGCGGTCAGCGTCAGGCAGGCCAGCAATACAACAGTCAGTTTTTTAAAAGTCATGGTGGCTCAGGGTCACGGGAAACGGCGGCCAGTATCCTCGCCCCACCCGTAAAGGCCAATAGCCCTATTAATAATATGGATGCTTGCGCGGTAACTTGCGTGGGCAATTGCCTTGGGAATTACTTGCATGAATAACCTGTTTAACCCCTGGAGCCGCCGACTGGCCTGGGCTCTGCCGATGATCGCGTTGCTGGCCGGATGCGACGGCGGCAATGCTCCGGCCCCCAAGCCCGAGCCGGAAAAACCCCACGCCGTAGCGACCTATGTCAGCGCCACCTGGGAAACCCTGCCGACGGTCTCGGACAGCGACCTGCAAGCCGGCTTCGAGTCCTGGCGCAGTGCCTGCCAACGCCTGAAAAACGACCCGGTATGGGGCACCACCTGCGCTGCAGCCGCCAATGTGCCGGGCAACGCCAGCGATATCCGTGGCTTCCTCAAGCAACAGCTGGACGTGTATGGCTTGCGCTCGGCGGACAATACCCCCAATGGCCTGATCACCGGCTACTACGAACCGGTCTACCCGGGCAGCCTCACCGAGACCAAGACCGCCCATGTGCCCGTGTTTGGCGTGCCGGACGACCTGATCATCGTCAACCTGGAAAGCATCTACCCCGAACTCAAGGGCAAACGCCTGCGCGGGCGCCTGGAAGGCCGGGTGCTCAAGCCCTATGACGATGCGGGCACCATCAACCAGCAAGGCTCCAGTGCCAAGCCCATCGCCTGGCTGACCCAGCCGATGGACCTGCAATTCCTGCAGATCCAGGGTTCGGGCCGTATCCAACTGGCGAACGGGCGCCAACTGCGCGTGGGCTATGCCGACCAGAACGGCTTCCCTTATCGCCCTATCGGCCGCTGGCTGGTGGAGCAAGGCGAGTTGAAGAAAGACGAAGTGAGCATGGGCGCGATCAGTGCCTGGGCCAAGGCCCATCCTGAACGGATCCCGGAACTGTTGGCGAGCAACCCAAGCTACGTCTTCTTCAGCACCCGCCCCGACAGCAATGAAGGCCCGCGCGGCTCGCTGAACGTGCCGCTGACCGCCGGCTACAGCGTGGCCGTGGACCGCAAGGTCATCCCACTGGGCAGCCTGTTGTGGTTGTCGACGACCCGTCCCGATGGCGCGCCGATCGTACGACCGGTAGCGGCTCAGGATACAGGGGGGGCGATTGTCGGTGAGGTGCGTGCGGACTTGTTCTGGGGCACGGGTGATGCAGCGGGTGAGTTGGCCGGGAATATGAAGCAGCAAGGCCAGATCTGGATGCTGTGGCCCAAGGGCGCGGCACTGCCTAAAGTGCCGGACGCCCCGACAGGAAGCTGAGGAGCGAATGTGGGAGCGGGCCTGTGTGGGAGCGAGCTTGCCCGCGATTGCAGTGGGTCAGCCAACCAATCTGTCGCTGATACTCCGCTATCGCGAGCAAGCCCGCTCCCACACGGGATCTACGGTGGGCTTTACATCGAGACGAAGAAGAAGCTCGCAATCAACGCCATGCCCACGAACCACACCAGCGAACGCAAGATCGCCCAGTCCGCCAGGTAGCAGATGATGTACAGCAGGCGGCTGGTGATAAACAGCACCGCCAGTACGTTGATGGTCACCAGTTCCGCGTTGCCGGCCAGGTGGGCAATGATCACCGCAGCGGCAAACGCCGGGGTCACTTCAAAGCTGTTGAGCTGTGCACTATGGGCGCGCTTGGCGAAGCCTTCGAGGGTTTCGAGGAAGGCCCGGGGGTCATGGTTCTGCCGGGGGCCGAACTTGCCACCACTGAACTTGGCCACGCCGGTACACAGGTAAGGCAGAAAAATTGCGATCAACACACACCAGAAAGCGACAGTCATCACTCATTCCTTTTTTGGTTTTATCCGCTGGTTAGAGTTTCATCACGAACATGCCGATCAGCACCAACCCACAGGCTAAGAGCCGGGAGCGGCCGAAAGGTTCTTTCAGGTAACGCATACCGAACAACACCACCAGGATCACGCTGACTTCCCGCAGCGCGGCGGCCTCGGCAATCGAGCCCAACTGCATGGCCCAAAGTACCAGAGCGTAGCTCAACAACACGCACAATCCCACGCTCAACCCCAACCGCCACTGGGTGCGCCAAAACAGGCTGAACGCCGCGCGCTTGCGCACCATGGCCAGCAAGGGAAAGGGCCAGGCGCTAATCAGGGTCAGCCATACCAGGTAGTCCAACGGGTGCGACCAGCGCCGCAGCGCCTGCCCATCAAGGAAGGTATAGCAGCCAATGCACAGACCGATCAGCGCCACCACCGGCAACATCGACCAGGGCAACCGATCCCCGCCACCGCCTTGCCACAACAGGCACAACATGCCGAACGGGATCAGCAGGATGCCGACAATCTGCTGGGTACTGAGGACTTCCCCGGCAAACACCAGGGTCAACGCCAGCACCACCAGCGGCGACAAACCACGCATCAGTGGATACACCAAGCCCAGGTCGCCGACGCGGTAGGCCTGGATCAGCAGGTAACGGTAGAGCAACTCGAACAGGGCCGACGCGATGATCCACGGCCAGATTTCCAGGGGCGGCAGCGCCACAAACCCTACCGCCAATAGCACAAACAGCAGCGCAACGCTGTCCATGCAGGCGATCACCAACAGGCGTTCGCCGCTGAATTTGATCAAGGTGTTCCACGTCGCATGCAACAGTGCGGCTATCAGTACCAGGACTGTCGCAAGCAATGGAACCTCCTGTAAGTGATTCGTGATGTGTCAGCACATACATATACCAAATACCGCGCTGGCGCACCCTGGCCTCACTGATCCTTGTCGGTCCGCTGCGGATGCCTGGGGGCCGCCGCCTTTTTGCCCGGCAGGCTGCATTCGCTGCGAATCTGCGCATGGCTGATCAGCGCGAAGATAAAACTGCCGCCGATGATATTGCCGGCCAGGGTCGGCCCGGCAAACACCAGCCAGAAGTCCTTCCACGGCAGCTCGCCGGCAAATACCAGGTAGGACACCTCTGCCGAACCGACGACGATGTGGGTAAAGTCGCCCAGCGCCATCAGGTAGGTGATCAGGATAATGATCCACATCTTGGCGCTTTCCATGGACGGGATCATCCACACCATGGTGGCGATCATCCAGCCGGAAACGATGCCCTTGGCGAACATCTGGCCCGTGTCGTTTTCCATGATCTTGCGCCCGATTTCGAGGAAGGCCTGGTCGGTCCTGGTGTCGAAGATCGGCAGGTGCAACATCACATAGGCCACCAGCAACGTGCCGCACAGGTTGCCCACCAGCACCACCGTCCACAGCCGCACCAAGCGCCCGGCATTGCCCAGGGTCGGCTTGCTCATCACCGGCAGCACGGCGGTCAGGGTATTTTCGGTGAACAGTTGCTGGCGTGCGAGGATCACCGCGAGAAAGCCCGCGCAGTAGCCAAAGCTGGCGATCACCTTGAAGGCTTCGCCGTCGGGCAGACGGGAATTGAGCAACCCCATGGCCATCAATGACAGGCCCATGGTCAGGCCGGCGGCCAGCGCCGACCACCATAGCGCCGCGACGCTGCGCTCCAGCTCCTGGTCGCCCTGGGTGCGGATGATTTCATGCAACACCGCCGCCCGGGGTGGCTGGTTCTTGTCCACATCCTGCTGCTCTGCCTGCGACAGGTTGGGAGTCTTGCCGTCTTCTTGCGTGGCCATGGGCGTACCTGAACGTTGGGTGACGATATTCAGGTACGACCTACCAGCCATCACCAGCGTTCAATGGCCACTTACTGACAAGGAAGGTTACTCGCTGTCGTCCTTGAACTGGTCTTTGACGTACTTGATCTCGGTACGACCATGGGGGGCCGGCAGGCCGTCTTCGCCGAGGTTGACGAAGACCATTTTTTCCACAGTCAGGATGCTCTTGCGCGTGATCTTGTTGCGCACTTCACAGGTCAGGGTGATGGAGGTGCGGCCAAACTCGGTGGCGGTGATGCCCAGTTCGATGATGTCGCCCTGGCGCGAAGCGCTGACAAAGTTGATCTCGGAGATGTACTTGGTCACCACCCGCTGGTTGCCCAGTTGAACGATGGCGTAGATCGCGGCCTCTTCGTCGATCCAGCGCAGCAGGCTGCCACCGAACAGGGTGCCGTTGGGGTTGAGGTCTTCGGGTTTTACCCATTTGCGGGTGTGGAAGTTCATGTTCACTCCAAAGCGTCTTGCCGAATGATGGCCGACATCATGGCAGAGCGCCGGCCCAAGCTCTACGAGCCATTACCTATCAGCGCCATGAGCGATCTTCATGAGCCCGACAGAAAGGCTTGGGAAGTCAGGCGCAGGCAGCTATAATCGCCACCGCTTCAAACGGTCATCGGTGATCGATACCGTTCTCCCGCCACCTGTCCGAGGGGCGCTGCAGCAGGCCCTGGCCTGTCAGGCTCGGATGGGGCGTTGCCCAGCCGGGTTGTCCTGGCTGGATACTAAACGCACAACGGCGCCCATTCGCACACTACGAATGGAGGCTCTTCATGAGCGCTGTAATCACGCCTGCAGGTTTTACCGACTACAAAGTCGCCGATATGTCCCTCGCTGCCTGGGGCCGTCGCGAAACCTTTATCGCCGAATCCGAAATGCCTGCCCTGATGGGTCTGCGCCGCAAGTACGCCGCCGAGCAGCCGCTCAAGGGCGCGAAGATCCTCGGCTGCATCCACATGACCATCCAGACTGCCGTACTGATCGAGACCCTGGTTGCCCTGGGTGCCGAAGTGCGCTGGTCGTCCTGCAACATCTTCTCGACCCAGGACCAGGCCGCTGCCGCCATCGCCGCTGCCGGTATCCCGGTCTTTGCCTGGAAAGGCGAGACCGAAGAAGAGTACGAGTGGTGCCTGGAGCAAACCATCCTCAAGGATGGCGCGCCTTGGGATGCCAACATGATCCTCGACGACGGCGGCGACCTGACCGAGCTGCTGCACAAGAAGTACCCGGCCATCCTCGACCGTGTCCACGGCGTGACCGAAGAAACCACCACCGGCGTGCACCGCCTGCTGGACATGCTGGCCAAGGGCGAGCTGAAAATCCCGGCCATCAACGTCAACGACTCGGTGACCAAGAGCAAGAACGACAACAAGTACGGCTGCCGTCACAGCCTCAACGATGCGATCAAGCGCGGCACCGACCACCTGCTGTCGGGCAAGCAAGCCCTGGTGATCGGCTACGGTGACGTGGGCAAGGGGTCGTCCCAGTCCCTGCGCCAGGAAGGCATGATCGTCAAGGTTTCCGAAGTCGACCCGATCTGCGCCATGCAAGCGTGCATGGACGGTTTTGAAGTGGTCTCGCCGTTCATCGACGGCCAGAACGACGGCACCGAAGCCAGCATCGACAAGGCCCTGCTGGGCAAGATCGACCTGATCGTGACCACCACCGGTAACGTCAATGTCTGCGATGCCAACATGCTCAAGGCCCTGAAAAAACGCGCCGTGGTGTGCAACATCGGTCACTTCGACAACGAAATCGACACCGCTTTCATGCGCAAGCACTGGGCATGGGAAGAAGTCAAACCTCAGGTGCACAAGGTTCACCGTACCGGTGCTGGCAGCTTTGATCCGCAGAACGACGACTACCTGATCCTGCTGGCCGAAGGCCGCCTGGTTAACCTGGGCAACGCCACCGGCCACCCAAGCCGCATCATGGACGGCTCGTTCGCCAACCAGGTACTGGCGCAGATCTTCCTGTTCGGCCAGAAATACGCCGACCTGTCGCCTGCCCAGAAAGCCGAGCGCCTGACCGTGGAAGTACTGCCGAAGAAACTCGACGAAGAAGTGGCCCTGGAAATGGTCCGCGGCTTCGGCGGCGTGGTGACGCAACTGACCAAGACCCAGGCCGACTACATCGGCGTGACGGTTGAAGGCCCGTTCAAGCCGCACGCCTACCGCTACTAAGTAACCGGCTCTCTCCCTGCTGGAGCGGGCTTGTGTGGGAGCGGGCTTGCTCGCGAATGCGCAGTGTCAGTCGAAGCAGTAACGACTGGCACACCGCTTTCGCGAGCAAGCCCGCTCCCACATTGACGGTGTATGTCTTCCGGTTTTATGAGTTTCCAAGGGTATTACCATGTCCCAAGACCGTCGCTACAGCTTCGAGTTCTTCCCGACCAAGACCGATGCTGGGCATGAAAAACTAATGGCGACTGCCAAGCAGTTGGCCAGCTACAACCCCGATTTCTTCTCCTGCACCTACGGCGCAGGCGGCTCAACCCGTGATCGCACGATCAACACCGTGCTGCAGCTGGAAAGCGAAGCCAAGGTGCCCGCCGCGCCGCACCTGTCGTGCGTGGGCGACAGCAAGGCCGACCTGCGTGGCCTGCTAAGCCAATACAAGGCCGCCGGCATCAAGCGTATCGTTGCCCTGCGTGGCGACCTGCCGTCCGGCATGGGCATGGCCAGCGGCGAGTTGCGCTACGCCAATGACCTGGTGAACTTCATCCGTGAAGAAACCGGTGATCACTTCCATATCGAAGTGGCCGCCTACCCGGAAATGCACCCGCAGGCACGCAACTTTGAGGACGATCTCAACAACTTCGTGCGCAAGGCCAATGCCGGCGCCAACAGTGCGATCACCCAGTACTTCTTCAACGCCGACAGCTACTTCTACTTTGTCGAGCGCGTGCAGGCCATGGGTGTGAATATCCCGATCGTGCCGGGCATCATGCCGATCACTAACTACAGCAAGCTGGCGCGCTTCTCTGACGCCTGCGGTGCAGAAATCCCACGCTGGGTACGCAAGCAGCTGGAAGCCTATGGCGATGACGTCAAGAGCATCCAGGCCTTTGGCGAGCAGGTCATCAGTGACATGTGCGAGACCTTGCTGCAAGGTGGCGCACCGGGGCTGCACTTCTACACCCTGAACCAGGCCGACCCGAGCCTGGCGATCTGGAACAACCTCAAGCTGCCACGCTGAGGCTGCCCTCCCGTACCGCCGAGCCGGATTCCTTCCCGGCTCGGCGGCACAATAAAAGTTCAGGTTTGCGGCCTGAAGATCCCCGATCCAGAGCTTCTCTTTACCCTGAGACAGTCGTAACCTCAGGGTATGCCCGTCATTCTCCAGTTGTTGACCGCTGTCCTTTTCACTTGCCTGAGCCTGGCCGCCCACGGCGAGAAACTACGCATTGTCACCGAGCCCTGGGCACCTTACGTCTACGAAGAAAACGGCCAGATGCGCGGGCTCGACTACGAGACCACCGTCATCGTGTTCCAGCGCCTGGGGATCGAGGTGCAATGGCAGTTTCTGCCCTGGAAACGTTGCCTGGCCATGCTCGACCAGGGCCTGGCCGATGGCGCGCTGGATATTTTCCACAGCCACGAACGCGACGCTGCGCTGCTTTACCCCAGCGAACCGCTGTCCAAGGTTGAGTTTGTGATGTTCTACGCCAACGAACGCCCGCATCCGTTCCAGACCCTGGAGGACCTCAAGGGGCTGACCATCGGCACCTCCCCTGGCTACCTGTATAGCGCCGGGTTCAGCGAATCCACCCTGTTTACCCGGGAACCGGCGCCCAGCCATGAGGCCAACTTCGGCAAGCTGGCCCGTGGCCGGATTGACTTGGTGATCACCGACCGCCGGGTTGGCCAACATGTGCTCAAGGCGTTGGGCCTGGAACACCAGGTCACACAGGCGCCACCGGTGATCAGCAGCCAGAAGCAATTCCTCGCCGTGCGCCGTGGCGCGGGCATGGACCTGCTGGTGCAGCGCTTCGCTGCTGAACTCAAGCGCTTCAAGCAAGAGCCGGCCTACGCAGCCCTGAGTGCGAAATATGCCGGTATCCATGCGAAAATAGCGCCCTCGCCGCGGCTGGACGACACCGTTGAGCAGCAGGAAAGCAGCGCGCAGTGATTGCTCTGTTATACTCCGGCCTTTCCGCCAGGCTTACGCCCGGCCGCTGTGGTCGTATCACAGGCCTCCAACCCCGCTACTGCGCAGCTTTGCAGCCCGCGCGAGCCATTGGAGTGCCTGCCAGCCCCAGCAGGACCGGACGGGGTTGCGTTCCTCTAAACGCGACTCGCGCCCGGCAAGATTATCCCTTTGGGCCAAGCCCTAACTACAAACAGGATTACTCATGTCCTTTGCTTCCCTCGGTCTCTCCGAGGCTTTAGTCCGCGCCATCGAGGCAGCGGGCTATACCGAGCCTACTCCGGTGCAACAGCGGGCTATTCCCGCCGTGTTGCAAGGTCGCGACCTGATGGTCGCGGCTCAGACAGGTACTGGTAAAACCGGCGGCTTCGCCCTCCCGATTCTGGAGCGGTTGTTCCCCAATGGTCACCCGGACAAATCCCAGCGTCACGGCCCGCGCCAACCCCGCGTACTGGTCCTGACCCCTACCCGCGAACTCGCCGCACAAGTGCATGACAGCTTCAAGCTCTATGCCCGTGACCTGAAGTTCGTCAGCGCCTGCATCTTCGGCGGCGTCGGCATGAACCCTCAGGTTCAGGCCATGTCCCGCGGGGTTGACGTACTGGTCGCCTGCCCAGGTCGCTTGCTCGACCTGTGCGGCCAAGGCAGCGTCGATCTGTCCCACGTGGAAATCCTCGTGCTGGACGAAGCCGACCGCATGCTCGACATGGGCTTTGTGCATGACGTGAAGAAAGTCCTCGCGCGCCTGCCGGCCAAACGCCAGAACCTGCTGTTCTCGGCAACGTTCTCCAACGACATCACCGCCCTGGCCGGCAAGCTGCTGCACAACCCCGAGCGCATCGAAGTCACGCCGCCCAACACCACGGTCGAGCGTATCGAGCAGCGGGTGTTCCGCCTGCCTGCCAGCCACAAGCGCTCGCTGCTGGCCCACCTGATCACCGCCGGAGCCTGGGAACAGGTCCTGGTGTTCACCCGCACCAAGCACGGCGCCAACCGCCTGGCCGAGTACCTGGACAAGCACGGCCTGACCGCCGTCGCCATCCACGGCAACAAGAGCCAGAACGCGCGGACCAAGGCCCTGGCCGACTTCAAGGCCGGCTCCGTACGGATCCTGGTCGCCACCGATATCGCCGCCCGCGGCCTGGATATCGACCAACTGCCGCACGTGGTCAACTTCGAGCTGCCAAACGTCGATGAAGACTACGTGCACCGTATCGGCCGTACGGGCCGGGCCGGTCGTTCGGGCGAGGCCATTTCCCTGGTCGCCCCGGATGAAGAAAAACTGCTGAAAAGCATCGAGCGCATGACCAAGCAGAAAATCGCCGACGGCGACCTGATGGGCTTCGATGCCAGCACCGTAGAAGCCGAAAAACCGGAAGTGCGCGAGCGCCCGGACGTGCGTAACCCACGCAACCCACGTGGTCCCAAGGGCGATGGCCCGAACGGCGGCGGTGGTGGCGGTGGTCGTCGCGACAAAGGCAAGGACAAGGGCGGTAAGGACAAGACGCCCACCAACGGCCGTGGCGAACGCCCAGCCCGTGAGCAGAAGCCCCGCGAAGGCACCCCGGCCCGCGAACAGCGCCAGCCGAGCCAACCGCCACGCGCCGCAGCCGACCGCGCACCGGACGAATTCCTCGACGATGACGTGGATAACTTCGGTAACCGCGTAGACTACGTGCCCCAGGCCAAACCGGCCCAGGGTCGTGGTCGTCGCCCGGGTGCTCCGGCACCGGGTGCAGGTGCTCCGCGCACCGGCGGCCAGCCACAGGGTCGCCAGAACGCTCCGCGCAGCAGCAACGGCGCCACCACCGGCACCCCACCGGCCAAGCGCAATGGTCCGCGTAACGGCGCACCACGTGACGGCCAGGCCCGTCGCGAAGAGTCGCGTAACCGCCGCCCCGCCCGTGATGAGCAACCACGCTCCTCCGAGCCTGCGGTGCAGAACCCGCGCAGCGGCACCACGCCGAAGATCATCCACAAGGAGTCGAAAAGCGATCGCTTCCCGACACCTGAGCAGTTGGATCAACTGCCAGGCCGCCCTCGTGGTGAAAAACCAGCGTTGCTGACCCGCAACCGCTAAGTTGCTGGCATAAAAAACGCCCCGTATCTTGCGATACGGGGCGTTTTTTTATGCCTTCAAACTACTGTAGGAGCAAGCTTGCTCGCTCCTACAGACAAAGCATTACTTCGCTTTTACACCTTCAAAGGTGATGTACAGCTCAACCTTGTCGGACTGTGGACCTACATCCATACCATCCTTGTTGAACTCTTTGCGGCTGATGCTGGTGGTGCCTTCAAAGCCGGCACGGTAGCCACCCCATGGATCCTTGCCTTCACCCAGGAACGTAGCCTTGACCACGATTGGCTTGGTGACCCCGTGGAAAGTCAGGTCGCCAGTGACATCGGCAGTCAGCTTGCCATCGGCATTCTTGCCGGTTGGCTTGACGCTGGTGGAGACAAACTTGGCATCCGGGAATTTGCCCGACTCCAGGAAGTCCTTGCTGTTAACGTGCTTGTCGCGCTCGGCATGGTTGCTGAAGATACTGGCGGTGCGCACATTCACTTCGATCTTGGCATCTTCAGGCTTGGCAGCGTCAAAGCTGAACTTGCCGTCCAGGTCCTTGAAAGTACCGGTGATGAAGCTGTAGCCCAAGTGGCTGATCTTGAAATCGACGAAGGCGTGCTGGCCTTCTTTGTCGATCACGTAGTCAGCCGCCATCGCCGAACCAGCAGACAGCAGAGCAGAACCAATTGCCAGAGCGGCGAGAGTTTTTTTCAACATGCTTTCTATTCCTTGTGAGTCGAGGTTGAACATCAGGCTTTGCGCCCCAGCATACGGACCAGGGTTGCATCACGATCAATGAAGTGGTGTTTCAAGGCCGCCACGCCATGCAGGCCGGCAAAGACCACCAGCACCCAGGCCAGGTACAAATGCACCAGCCCGGCTACATCTGCCTGGTCCGGTAGACCGGAAACCACGGCAGGAATTTCAAACAAACCAAACACCGGGATCCCGACACCGTCTGCGGTGGAAATCAGATAGCCGGCAATCATCACCGCAAACAGCCCCAGATACAGGAACCCGTGGCCGAATGCGGCACCGATACGGGTCAGACGGCTATAGCTGGCCAGCGCTGGCGGCGGCGGGCTGAGCAGGCGCCAGACAATGCGCACCAACATGACCGCAAACAACGTAAGGCCAATGCTTTTGTGCAAATCCGGCGCGTCTTTACGCCAGGCGCTGTAATAGTCGAGACCGACCATCCACAAGCCCAGCGCAAACAGACCGAACACCACCAGTGCCACGCCCCAATGAATCACAATGCTGACCCAGCCGTAGCGGGTCGATGAGTTTCGTAGTTGCATTAACCAAATCCCGTAAGAGCCGTGCTCAAGACTAGCGTTTTACTTATCGATATAAAGCGGAAAATTTCGCTATAAAACATCGAAAAAAACGATTTTAAAGAGTACACAGAGTAAGTTAACGATGGATTAACGACTATTCCTAAGATACGTGACAGACCGTCCTGCATTTATCGCGAATTATCCTACAAACGCTCAATTGGGTTGTGACACCGCCCGCCATTGCATAGGCTTGCGCGATTGTTTTGCCTGCGCGGGTCACGGCAGCGCTTCGAGGAGACGAAAAGATGGGCTTGAATAACCAGTGGATGCAACGCGATCTGGCGGTGCTGTGGCATCCCTGCACCCAGATGAAAGACCACCAGCAGCTGCCGCTGGTGCCAATCAAGCGCGGTGAAGGCGTGTGGCTGGAGGACTTTGAAGGCAAGCGCTACCTCGATGCTGTCAGCTCCTGGTGGGTCAACGTGTTCGGCCACGCCAACCCGCGTATCAACCAGCGTATCAAGGATCAGGTGGACCAACTGGAGCACGTGATCCTCGCCGGCTTCAGCCACCAGCCGGTGATCGAGCTGTCCGAACGCCTGGTCAAGCTCACCCCCGAAGGCCTGACCCGCTGCTTCTACGCCGACAATGGCTCATCGTGCATCGAAGTCGCGCTGAAAATGAGCTTTCACTATTGGCTCAACCGCGGCCAGCCGAATAAAAAGCGCTTTGTCACCCTGACCAACAGCTACCACGGCGAAACCATCGCCGCGATGTCGGTTGGCGATGTGCCGCTGTTCACCGAGACCTACAAGGCCTTGCTGCTGGACACCCTCAAGGTGCCAAGCCCGGACTGCTACCTGCGCCCCGATGGCATGAGTTGGGAAGAACATTCGCGCAACATGTTCCAGGCCATGGAACAAACCCTGGCGGATAACCACGCCAGCGTCGCCGCCGTGATCGTCGAGCCGCTGATCCAGGGCGCCGGTGGCATGCGCATGTACCACCCGGTGTACCTCAAGCTGCTGCGCGAAGCCTGCGACCGGTATGGCGTGCACCTGATCCACGACGAAATCGCCGTGGGCTTCGGCCGCACCGGCAGCATGTTCGCCTGTGAACAGGCGGGTATCCGCCCGGACTTCTTGTGCCTGTCCAAGGCCCTGACCGGCGGCTACCTGCCCCTGGCCGCCGTGGTCACCACCGAGGATGTGTACAGCGCCTTCTACGACGACTACCCGACCCTGCGCGCCTTCCTGCATTCCCACAGCTACACCGGCAACCCGCTGGCGTGTGCGGCGGCCCTGGCGACCCTGGATATCTTTGAAGAAGACAACGTCATCGAGCACAACAAGGCCCTGGCCCAGCGCATGGCCACCGCCACCGCACACCTGGTGGACCATCCCCATGTGTCGGAAGTGCGCCAGACTGGCATGGTGCTGGCCATCGAAATGGTCCAGGACAAGGCCACCAAGGCCGCCTACCCGTGGCAGGAACGGCGCGGCCTGAAAGTGTTCGAGCATGCCCTGGAGCGCGGCGCGTTGTTGCGGCCCCTGGGCAGCGTGGTGTATTTCCTGCCGCCGTATGTGATCACCCCGGAGCAGATCGACTTTTTGGCCGAAGTGGCCACTGAAGGCATTGATATCGCCACCAACAGCACAGTCAGCGTGGCCGTGCCCAAGGACTTCCACCCTGGCTTTCGCGACCCCGGCTGATTGAATCCAGCCTATTAATCTGGCGCCTGGCCTGCCGCATCGCGGGCAAGCCCGGCTCCCACAGGTTTTGCATTTTCCCGAGAACAGAAATGAGACTGTCGCGTTTTTTCACCGATACCCCGCTGAGCCTTGGCGACCACGAATTGCCGGAAGCCCAGGCGCACTACATCAGCCGCGTGCTGCGCATGAATGAAGGCGATGCCGTGCAACTGTTCGACGGTTCTGGCCAGGAATTTCGCGGCAGCCTGCTGGAAGTCGGGAAAAAACGCGTGACGGTGCAGCTCACCGAAGCCTTCGCCGGCCAGGTCGAATCACCGCTGCACATTCATCTGGGCCAGGGCCTGTCCCGTGGCGAGCGTATGGACTGGGCCATCCAGAAAGCCACCGAGCTTGGGGTCAACGCCATCACGCCGATCTTCAGCGAGCGCTGCGAAGTGCGCCTCAAGGACGAACGCGCCGACAAGCGCCTGCTGCACTGGCGCCAGGTCGCAATCAGCGCCTGTGAGCAATGCGGGCGCTCCACGGTGCCGGTGATTCACCCACCGTTGTTGCTGGCCGATTGGTTGCAACAGGCCGAGGCGGATTTGAAGCTGGTGCTGCACCCGGTGGCCGAGCCACTGGTGAGCCATGCCAAACCGTCGAGCCTGGCGTTTTTGATCGGCCCGGAGGGAGGCTTGACCGATGGCGAAGTCCAGACCGCGCAAGGCGCTGGCTTCCACGCCGCACGGCTGGGACCGCGGGTGTTGCGCACCGAGACCGCGCCGGTGGTGGCGCTGGCGGTTGCACAACAGCTGTGGGGCGACTTCTAACCCCACCTTGCAAACCCAATCAAAAATGTGGGAGCAAGCTCCCACATTGGGATTGGTGGTTTATTCCACCGGATCGCTGACCGGCTTGGCAATAATCGCCTTCAGCTCGCTGGTCATGGGGAACTCCAGGTTCAAGCCCTTCGGCGGGATCGGCTGTTCAAACCAGCGCTGGTAGATCCCGTTGATTTCCCCCGAGCTGTACAGCTCGCCCAGGGTCTCGTTGACCACCGCCAGAAACTGCGGGTCGTCCTTGCGCACCATGCAGCTGTAGATTTCCCGCGACTGCTCCTCGCCCACCACCACCCACTTGTGCGGGTCTTGGGCCTTGGCGCGCTCGCCGTAGAGCAATGCGTCGTCCATATAGAACGCCACGGCCCGGCCCGATTGCAGCATCTGGAACGCCTCGCCGTGATCCTTGGCGCTGATCACCGACATATCCAGCTTGTGCTCGTGGTTGTAGCTCTTGAGGAACCGTTCGTTGGTGGTGCCGGCGGTGGTCACCACGTTCTTGCCGCGCAGGTCGGCGAAGCGCTGGATGCCGCTGTCGTTGGCGGTAAGCAACTGGCCCTTCACATAGATAAAGCCATAGGAAAACGCCACCTGCTTCTGCCGCTCGGCCGTCACCCCGGTGGAGCCGCACTCCAGGTCCACGGTGCCGTTGATCACCAACGGGATGCGCGTCTGCGAGGTGACCAGGTTGTACTTCACGTTGAGCTGGGGCACGCCGGTCTTCTGCTGGATGCGCTCGACTATCTTGCTCGCCAGGTCCACCGAATAGCCCATGGGCTTGCCAGTGTGGTCACCGACATAGGAAAACGGCACCGACGCATCGCGATAGCCCAGGGTGATGCTCTTAGCATTCACGATCTTGGCCAGGGTGCCTGTCAGCGGCGCTTCATTGGCCTGGGCCTGGGCCGCCAGTAACAGCCCGAGGGCCGTGCCGATCAACGTGATTTTTTGCATTGTTATTCTCCGTTGGTTTTCTTGTTATGGGCGGCGTACAGCGATAACGCTGATTTCCACCAGCACACCGGGGCGTGCCAGTTCCGCCTGCAGGGTGGTGCGGGTCGGTGCCTGGCCGGGCGTGAGCCAGGCGGACCAGACATCATTCATCGGCGCAAAGCCCTCCTGGATATTCTTCAGGTAAATGGTCGCGTTGAGCAGATGATCCTTGTCGCTGCCGGCTTCGGCCAGCAGCGCATCAATTTTGGTCAGCACCTCTTGGGTCTGGGTGGTCACGTCCTGGCCGTCGCCCGGCACCTGGCCAGACAGGAAGACCAGCTCCTGGAAGGTCACGGCGCCCGACAGGCGATTATTGCTGTTGATCCGGGTGATGGTCATTGCAGTGTCCTAAGCGGCGCGGGGCGCAAGGCCCTGCATATCAATGGAAGTGGTGTGCTGGCCGATCAACTCCGCCAACAGCTGGCCGCTGCCACAGGCCAGGGTAAAGCCCAGGGCGCCGTGGCCAAGGTTGAGCCACAGGTTGCGGTACACACTGGCGCCAATCAACGGCACGCCACTGGGGGTGGCCGGGCGCATGCCGGCCCATTCGATGGCCTGGCTGTAGTCGCCGGCCAGGGGGAAGGTCTCACTGGCCTGGCGCTTGATCAGGGCCAGGCGCTTGGGCTCAAGGCCGGTATCAAAGCCGACGATGTCGACCATCGCCGCCACCCGCAATTGCTCGCCGATCCGTGCGTAGACGATCTTGCGGTCATAGTCGGTGATGCTGATTTTTGGCGCGGCGTGCTGCGCGCCAATCGGTACGCTCAGGCTGTAGCCCTTGAGCGGGTACAGCGGCAGCACGATGCCCGGCAAGGCCAGCTCGGGGCTGCGGACTCCGGCCGCCAGCACCAGATGCTGCACCGGCATCACCTCGCCGCCCAACTCAATCCCCTGCACCGTGCCGTTGGCCTGGCGGATGCCCGTGACTTTGCGCCCCAGCACAAACCGGCAACGGCCCGACGCTTCCAGGCGTGCCGCCAATTGCTGACAGAAGCCATGACAATCCGCCACTTCTTCATTGGGTGTGTAGATGCCCCCGACAAAATCCGTGGCCCCCAGGGTCGGTTCCAGGCGCGTGCAATCGGCCGCCGACAGCACTTGCTGTTGCAGGCGATCGAGCACCTTATTGCGAGCGTGTTCAAAGCTGTGGTGGCTGCGAAACGTCACCAGCTTGCCATTGCGTTTCCAGTCGAAGCCGTCCAGCCCGTCTTCTTCGCGCCACTGCTGCAAGGTGCCCTGGCTCAAGGTGGCCAGGCGCAACAAGTGGCCGGCATTGCGCTTGTTGACCGAGGCCCGGCAGGCACCGAGGAACGCGGCCATCCAGCGCCATTGCGCCGGGTCCAGGCGCGGGCGCAGCTTTAACGGCGAGTCGCCGCGCAACAGCCAGCCAATGGCTTGCAACGGCACGCCTTTGTCCGCCAGCGGCGCAACGTAGCGATAGGACAACTGGCCGCCATTGGCAAAACTGGTCTCGCTGCCCAGGCTGTCGCGGGCTTCGACCACCGTCACGTCCATGCCGGCGCGCACCAGGGCATAGGCGCTCGCCAGACCGATGACCCCACCGCCAATGATGCAAACCTGCTGAGCCATGTCGATTCCCGAGCGTTGTAATAAGCCCCCAGATTAGGGCCAGGTGACAGACGCCGGACAATGAATAAAGATGGGCCACCTATAAACAAAGGTTATGGACTCGTCATGCGCTTGCGTCATATCGAAATCTTCCAGGCCATCCGCCAGACCGGCTCGGTCAGCGCCGCCGCGCAGTTGCTGCACGTCTCACAACCGGCGGTGACCAAGGTGCTGCAACATGCCGAGCTGCAGTTGGGTTTCCCGCTGTTCCTGCGCATACGCGGCAAGCTGCAGCCAACCCCGGAGGCCCTGGCTCTGGAACGTGAAGTCGATAAGGTCAGCGAAAGCCTGCAAGGCGTGCGGCGCCTGGCCCAGAACCTGCGGCGCGCACCCGGCCAAAGCCTGCGCATCGGCGCCACGCCGGCCCTGGCCTTGTCGTTGTTGCCACCGACGATTGGCGAATGGACCCAGCGCTACCCGGACATCGCCTGCGAACTATCCAGCGCCCACAGCCGCGAACTGGTGCAAAACCTGCTGATGCGCGAGATGGATGTGGCGCTGACCCTCAAGTCCCCGGACCATCCCGGGCTCAAGGCCCAGGCATTGGCCCACGGCGTGCTGGTGGCCCTGGCGCCACGGGGTTTCTGGCCGGCGGCGGAGCTGGGCAAACCCTTGCCGTTGATGGCCCTGGCGGGCGCGCCGTTGATTGGCTTGTCCAGTGCCGACCCACTCTCGGCGCGGCTCGACAGCTACCTCGAAGCGGTCGAGCCGCCGCCCAGGGTGCGGATCTCGGTACAGACCTATTCCCTGGCCCGCGCCATGGTGGAATCCGGCGCCGGCCTGGCGGTGATCGACCCTTTCACCGCGCTGGGTGCATCCACCGACAGCACCTGCATCCGCCCCCTGGCCCCGCCGCTGCCCATCACCTTATATGCCCTGACCCGTGCCGACGAGCCACCGCCGCATATGTTGGCGAGCCTGCTGGAGATCTTTGGCAGCCGTGCCCAGGAGCAGTTGGACCGCCTGTAAAACACCACAAAACCCATGTGGGAGCTCCCACACAAGCCAGCGCCTACAGCTTCAGAGCACGTAGCGCATGATCGCCACAAAATGCAGCAGGCTGCCGCCAATCACAAACAAGTGCCAGATCCCATGGGAATGCCTTAACCGGTGCTCCAGGGCAAAAAAGATAATCCCCACCGTGTACAACACCCCACCCGACGCCAACCAGATAAACCCATGCGTACCCAGCGCCGCGATCAGCGGCTTGACCGCCACCAACACAATCCAGCCCATCACCGCATAAATCACAATCGACAAAATCCGCGCCTCCGAGCGCGGCTTGATCTCCTGCAGGATGCCGATCACCGCCAGCCCCCAGACAATCCCAAACAGCGTCCAGCCCCACGGCCCGTTCAGGGTCACCAGACAAAACGGCGTATAGCTGCCGGCGATCAGCAGGTAGATCGAAAAGTGGTCGACCTTCTGCATGATCGCTTTCTTGCGCCCGCGCACGCTGTGATACACCGTCGAGGCGCTGTACAGCACCAGCAGGGTAAAACCATAGATCGCCACGCTGACGATCTTCCACGGGCTGCCGTCCAGGCTCGCCACCACCAGCATCCACACCGCGCCGATAAAGGCTGCCACGGCGCCGAGCAAATGGCTCCAGGCGTTGAATCGTTCGCCGTGATACATACCTCATCCACCTCCAAAACGGCTGCACGTCCCCGTAAGGCTCATGCCTGACAGGCGAGAGTGCAAGACCGTTATGACGGTTGCGGTGCTTTAAGGGCACAATCGAGCGCATTCCAATAAGAGCCACCGCCATGCTGATCGACGAAGAATTCACCCTCAAGAAACTGGAAATCTTCCTGGCCTTCATGCGCACCGGCAACCTGGCCCGCGCCGCCGCCGAGTTGCACACCAGCAATGTCAGCGTGCACCGCGCCATCCACTCCCTGGAAAACGCCCTGCGCTGCCCGCTGTTCAAGCACGAAGGGCGCAACCTCACCCCGCTGGAAAGCGCCTACGTGCTCGAAGAACGCGCGCAAAAGCTGGTGCAGGACGTGGTCGACAGCGTGCGCCTGACCCGCGAGGCCGCTGGCTTCTCCGCCGAGCGTTTCAAGCTCGGCGCCCTGTATTCACTGACGGTCAAGACCGTGCCGCAACTGATCATGGGCCTGAAAATCAGGCGCAGCGAGCTGAATATCGACCTGATCCTGGGCTCCAACGTCGACCTGATGTACAAGCTCAAGAACATGGAAGTGGATGCGATCCTGATCTCCCTCGACGACCAGGCCGTCGAGCCGGACTGCGCGCAGATCCAGCTGTTTTGCGATGACATCTTCCTCGCCACCCCCGCCGACTCGCCCCTGGACCGCGAACAGGAAATCGACCTGGCCCAGGTGCGCGACGCCACCTTCATCACCCTGACCCAAGGCTTCGCCACCCACCAGGACGGCGCGCGGGTGTTCAAACAGGCGGGTTTCGAGCCGAAGGTGGCGATGCAGGTCAACGACATCTTTACCCTGCTGAGCATGGTCAGCTCGGGCGTTGGTTATGCGCTGCTGCCGGGAAGGATCGCGGCGGTGTATGAGAACCGGGTCAAGCTGATCCCGTTGCAACCACGCTACCGGTTGCAGCAGCACATAGGCGTGGTGTTCTTGAAAGCCAAGGAGCGCGATCCGAATTTGCTGGCGTTGTTGGCGGAGTGTCGGATGTATGCCAATCGGCAGGTTTGAAACCGCCATCGCAGGCCCTATCTTTCAATAACGATCTACGCCCTAGCCCACCAACCCCCGCATCAGCAAAAACAACAACGAAGGCCCCAACAAACACCCCAGCGCCGTATAAAACGCCGCTGTCAGGCAACCATAAGGCACCAGCTTCGGGTCAGTCGCCGCCAACCCGCCCGCCACACCGCTGGACGTGCCCATCAACCCGCCAAAGATCACCGCACTGCGCGGGCTGTTCAGGCCGATCAGCGGCGCGACGAACGGGGTCATCACCATCACCAAAATGGCCTTGATCAACCCCGCCGCAATGGACAGCGCCATCACCTCGGAACTGGCGCCAATCGCCGCGCCGGTCACTGGCCCGACGATGTAGGTCACAGCCCCGGCGCCGATGGTGGTCAGGCTCACTGCATCGGTATAACCAAACGCCATGGCCACCCCGACGCCGGCGATAAATGACGAGCCGACGCCGACAAACAATGCCAGCACCCCCACATACCCGGCGCGCTTGAGCTCATCGACACTCACCCCGAACGCGGTGGCGACGATGGCAAAGTCGCGCAGCATCGCCCCGCCCAGCAGGCCGATGCCCGACAGCAGCGGGATATCCACCACGCCCTTGGCCCCGCCGGTAAACGCACCGCCCACATAGGACAACACCAGCCCCAGCAGGATTGCGATGGCCGAACCATGCAGGCGGCCTTTGGTGAAGGTGTCGCTGATCCAGTAGGACACCCACATGGTCAGGCCGATCACCGCAAAACCACTGATCAGGCCGTAGCCGGTGATGACTTTCATCAAGGATTCGTACATGGCGCTCACCCTGCCGACTTGGGAGTGACGACCGCATCCGGCTCACGCTTGCCGATGCGTACCAGCACCGGCACCAGGGCAAATGCCACCAGCACCGCGCAGGTGCCGGCAAGGATCGCCATGGGGCCGCCACTGATGGCGCCATACACGTTTTGCTGGGCGGCCATGGCCACCACAATCGGGATATACACCGCCGCCCAGAAGCTCACACCCTGCTCCGACTTGCCGGTAAACAGGCCACGCTTGCCCAGGTAGCTGCCCAGGCCGATCAGCAGCAACATCGCGATCCCCACCCCGCCGACGTTGGCCGGGATGCCCATCCATTGGCCCAGCAGCTCGCCGACAAACAGGCCTGCCAGGGTACACAGGGCCAGAAACGCCACACCGTAAATAATCATGCTGGTAGTCCTCTTGATGCTTGATCGAAATTGTTGTTTTTGTGCTTCGACAGCCAAGGTCATGCTTTATCGATGGTGGCGGCCCTCCTGTTCCAGCAAGGCCTGCAAGGTGTCCAGGCGCGCGCCCTCGAAGGCGATCACCGTGCCTTGCTCAAATACCCGCCGCGCAAGGCCGATGAGGACCGCACCCGGGGGCAGTTCGATATGCAGGCGCACGCCGCGCTCATAAGCGCTTTGCACAGTGCCGCGCCAATCGACGAGGCGACACATGTTGAACGCCAGGTCGTCGCGCAACTGCGCAGGATCACGAATTGGCCGCGCCCGGGTGCTGCTCAGATAGGTGATGGCCGGCGCCTTGAGCGTGACCTTGGCGAACGCCTCGGCCAATGTTTGCGCAGGCGTATCCAGCAACGCGCAATGGGACGGAACGCTGACGGCCAGGCGCTTGGCCACGCCCTGGCCTTTGACGCGATCCGCGACCCGTTGCATGGCTACGTCGCTGCCGGCAATCACGCACTGGTTGTCGGCATTGATATTGGCCAGGTACACCGGTGAACCGGGGCCATGGACTTCGGCCAGCACATTTTCGACGGTGGATAACTCCACGCCGATCAGCGCGGTCATGCCATAGCCCTGTGGATAAGCGCGCTGCATCAGCTCGCCGCGCAGGCTGACCAGCCGCAGCGCATCGGCAAACGCCAGGGCGCCGGCAATCACCGCCGCCGGATACGCGCCGATGGACAGGCCCGCCACGTAGTCCGGCGAGTATTGCAACTGACGGGCATGGGCCACACCGGCGATCAGCAGGCACAGTTGCACGGCGCGGGTGCTGGCCAGGGCCTGCGCCGAATCGAGCTGGCGTACATCTTCGCCCAACACGTCACTGACCTCATCGAGGACGCTGGCGGGCAGTTGCTGGAGCATGCCCGGGCGTTGGGCGCCCTGCCCCGGAAACACCAGGAGACTGCTCATGCCACGGCCTGCCAAGGATCGCTGACCAGTTGCGCACCGCTGGCGGTTTTCAGCAGCACCCGCCGCGCTGGGCCGGCCCATTCACGCAAGGCGACGGCGCCGTAAGGGGTTTGCAATTGCAGGTCCACGGCACACGGCGCGGTGTCCAGAATCGCCAGCAGAGCCTCGGCCTCGCCGCGCTCAAGACGCTCGGGAGTGCGCAGCAGCAAATCCAGGTCGCTCTGGGCATGCAGTGCCTCAATGCCCGTGGCCAACTCGAAACCCGCACTGCCGGTAACCCCCCAAACCTTGCACGCCAGCACCGGGCGCAGTTGATCGAGGGCGCGCAACGCCGGCAAATCACGGGGCGAAATCACCCCGCGCAGCGCCTCCGGCGTCACTCGCCTTTGCACTATCGCCTGGGGCATCACGGCCGCAAAACGCTGCTCACGCAAACGCCCGCGCACACCCACCGCCACATAGCCCGGCTCGGCCAGCGCCCGGCGCACCACCACCGGGTGTCCCGCAGCGATCACCGCCCGTACCCAAGCCGGTGCGTCAGCCGGCAGGTGCGCCAGGGTCATGCCCCAGAGCAAGTCGTGGGCGTTCACCATTGTTCCCGCAGCAGCTGGCGTACATGGCTGGACGCGGCACGGTTGGCGGCGCCCAGGCGCCCGCGCAAATCCCGCACGCCGCTGTTCTGCACCTCCTCGATCGCCTGCACCAGGCAATCCCTGACCTGCGCCAGGTCGGCGGCGGTTGGTTGTTCAATCTGGCTGACCGTCAGGGTTTCCCAGAGCAAGCCGAGGCTGGCATAGCTGTCGATGTCATAGGCCATGGGCGGCACGCTGGCAGCCAGGGCTTCCAGTTCTTCGACGCTGCGCAGAGTGACTCGCGCCGCCGAGGCCTTGCCCATGGCGTGCACCATCACCCCAGGGTCGCGCAGGGCAATCAGGCGATTGGCCTGGTAGCCATGGGCGAGAAACGCCCCGGACATGGCCTTGCCCACCAGCAACCCGATCACCGGGTGCCCGGCCAGGCGCGCACGGGCATAACTGTCCGCTGCCGCCGCCAGGGCCTGATGAATGCCCAGAGCTTCTTCGCGGCGCCCATAAGCCTGGCTCGGCACGTCGACGATGGCAATGATCGGGCGCTGATCGCCGCAGGCGATGGCTTCATCCACCGCCTTGGCCAGGCCCCAGCCTTCCAGCAACCCAACCTCACCTTGGCGGGCGCGGGGGAAGCGGTTGGCAGCATCCGGCACCACCGCGATAAACCGCACGGCCTGCTCGCCGAGCAGGCCATCGGCGACTTTCAACGATGCCGGCAAACCCGCCACAGGCGCTGTGCCGGCGCTTAATGCGTTGAACCACTGCAAGCCTCTCATGGGCGTTCTCCCTGATACAGGTCACGAACCGTGGCCGGCTCGATCTGCGGCTCGGTGTCCAGCGCAGCCAGGCGCGCCAGGTAATAGTCGGCCTGGCGGCTGCGTTGCACTGCCGGCAGGCCTTGCTGCAACAGTTCACTGATCTGCTGGCGGATCTGCGCCACATCGTCCGCCACATAGCGGTCGGCCAAACCCGTGTTGAAGCGCTGCTCGCCGCCGGTCAGGCTCCAGATAAAGGGCCGGTCGCGGGAGTCGTATTCTTCCAGGCCGGCTTCCTGCTCGATCACTTGCGGACCGTTCAGGCCCAGGCGCGCTTCGCGGGTCACCAACAGGTAGCTGCACAGGCCTGCGGCAATCGACATGCCGCCAAAACAGCCAACGCTACCGGCCACCACGCCGATCACCGGCTGGTACTGGCGCAGGTCGACAATCGCCGCGTGGATATCGGCAATCGCCGCCAGCCCGAGGTTGGCTTCCTGCAAGCGCACGCCGCCGGTTTCCAGCAGCAGCACCGCACGCGTCGGGATGCCGTTGCGGTTGTCCTCGGCGGCCAGTTCCAGGGCACCGGCGATTTTCGCCCCGCCCACTTCACCCAGGCTGCCGCCCTGGAAATTGCCTTCGATGGCGGCGATCACCAGCGCCAGGCCGTCGAGCGTGCCCTTGGCAATCACCACCCCATCGTCGGCCTGCGGCACCACGCCCTGGCGGCTCAACCACGGCGACATCACACGCTGGAACGGGTCGATCAGTTCGCGGTAGCTGCCGGCATCGAGCAAGGCCTTGGCCCGCTGGCGGGCGCCGAGTTCGACGAAGCTGTGCCGGTTGAGTAAATCAGTCATGGCCAAGCTCCTCGAAACCTTGCTCCAGGCGCAAACGCACCACGCCGGGGGTGGCGCCAAAATCGTGGATCTGGATGTTCAAGGCCGGTGGCGTCTGCTCCTGGAAGATCCGTTGGAACAGATGCTGCCAGCGTTGCTCGGCGCCATTGACCGAGGTGTGCACCTGGATGCTCAAGGTGCCCGCCGTGCCCGGTTCCAGCAGCACTTCAAGGTCGCCGGAACCGACGCAACCCACCAGCGCACGACCTTTGGGCGGCTGACCGGCGGGGAATTCAAAGGATAGGATTTCCATCAAAACGCTCCGTCGCAAGACTCGATGCGGTCGATAAACAGGCAGGCGGCCAACAGGTCGGCGGCGCCACCGGGGGAGGCATTCAGGGCCAGCAGTTGCTGGTCCAGCTCATTGAGGCGACGCCGCCCGGCCAGGCTCGCGCTGCCGCCCGCATCCAGCACGGCCTGGGCGCCCCGTTGCATCGCCTGCAAGCCATCGGTGCCGGCGCGGTAGAGCACGCAGGTGTCGGCCAGTTGGGTCATGATCGCCAGCAGCGCGTCGAGGCGCGCGTTCTGCTCACCGTGTTGTTGCAAACGGCTTGCGTGCAGTTGCGGCAGGCCCCGTTGCAACACCGCGGGGAAACCCAGTTGCGCCTCTTCGCGGGCGCCACGTACGCCATAGCGTTGCGCGACCTGCGCGCCATGGCTCAACGGTTGCGGGGCAAAACGGTCATTGAGCAGGGCCAGGCGCGCAGCCCTTAAAGTCAGCGCATTGGCCGTGCGCGAAGCAGGCGCCAGCGCGGCGGCGGCCACTAGCAAGCCGAGGGCCCAGATCGCGCCACGGTGGGTATTCACGCCCTGGGTGGTGGCGAGCATCGCCTGTTCGCCTTCGCGGCCGATCCGGCCGAGGGCTTCGCGCAGCGGCAGGCCGATCTCGCCCAGGGCAATCGCCGCTTCGGCCATTTCCTTGAAGGCCGGCCACAAGGACAGCGCCGACGCGTGCATCAAGCCCAGGTGCAAATCGTGATGGGCGCCATTGCCGCGCCGATCCACCAGCGCCGGCTTGGGCGACAGGTCCGCTTCGTCGATCAGTGCATCGACCGCCAGGTCCGCCAGTTGCTCGGCCAGGGTCAGTGTGTGCAGTTTGAGTGCGTGCATTTACCAGCTCCTGAACTTGGCGGGCGGGTTGTACAGGCCACCGGACCAGTCCACCAGGTCGGCCACGCTTTTGGCCGCCAGCAGTTCGCGGGTGGCGTCGGTGCGGCGGATGCCAAGGTCTTCGGGCCAGGCGATCAGGCCTTCGCGGCGCATGCGCGCGGTGTCCTTGGGGTTGTGGCGCAGGCCGATGGCGGTCACCCCGGCCACTGCGGCGATCATCGCCTGGCGCTCTTCCAGGGAGCGTGCCTTGTACAGGTAGGCAATGCCTTCTTCGGTGAGCAAGTGGGTCACGTCGTCGCCGTAGATCATGATCGGCGCCAGGGGCATGCCGCTTTTGCGCGCCACTTCCACCGCATCCAGGGTCTCGACGAAGGTCGGTTTGCCGCCCTCCTGGAAGGTCTCGACCATTTGCACGACGAGTTTTTTACCGCGCTCCAGCAGGGCTTCGGGGGCATCGTCATGGCGCATATCGAGCCAGGCCGGGGTGCCGTGGCGGCGCCCGCGTGGGTCGTGGCCCATATTCGGCGCGCCGCCAAACCCGGCGAGCCGGCCTCGGGTCACGGTGGACGAATGACCGTCGCCATCCACCTGCAAGGTGGCGCCGATAAACAGGTCCACCGCGTATTGCCCCGCCAGTTGGCAGAACATCCGGTTGGAGCGCAACGAGCCGTCGCGACCGGTGAAGAACACATCCGGGCGCGCGGCGATGTAGTTTTCCATGCCCAGTTCGGTGCCGAAGCAATGCACGCTTTCAACCCAGCCGCTTTCGATGGCGGGGATCAGCGTGGGGTGCGGGTTGAGGGTCCAGTTGCGGCAGATCTTGCCTTTAAGGCCCAGGGACTCACCGTAGGTCGGCAGGATCAATTCAATCGCGGCGGTGTTGAAACCAATGCCATGGTTCAGCGACTGCACGTTGTGTTTTTCGTAGATGCCACGGATCGCCATCATCGCCATCAACACATGCACCGGCTTGATATGCCGGGGGTCGCGGGTGAACAGCGGTTCGATATAGAAGGGCTTGTCGGCCACCACCACGAAATCCACCCAACTGGCCGGGATATCCACGCGGGGCAAGTCGCTGACGTCGTCCACCAATTGGTTGACCTGCACGATGACGATGCCATCGCTGAACGCCGCCGGCTCGATCAGCGCCGGGGTGTCTTCGGTACTGGGGCCGGTGTAGATATTGCCGGCGCGGTCAGCCATAAAGCCGGCGGACAGCACCACGTTGGGGATCAGGTCCACCACCAGCCGTGCATAGAGTTCGATGTAGGTGTGGATCGCGCCGACTTCCAGCAGGCCGTCTTCGAGCAACTGGCTGATGCGCAGGGATTGGGTGCCGGCAAACGAGAAGTCGAGCTTGCGCGCGATGCCCTTTTCAAACAGGTCCAGGTGCTCGGCGCGCCCGACGCTGGGCATGATCATGTGCAAGTCGTGGAGCACGGCCGGGTCGGCCTTGGCCAGGGAGCGCGAGAGAAAGTCGGCCTGCTTCTGGTTATTGCCTTCCAGCACCACACGGTCGCCGGGCAGGATCAGGGCTTGCAGGGCCTCGACGATCCGGTCGCTGGGCAGCACGGCCCCGTCGGCAAACGCCTGGACCAGCCCGAGCCGCCGCTGCTTCTCGTCGCGGCGCCGCGTCCAGCGCGAGTCGGGGGTTATGGTTGTTGTCATGGTCGCTCCACGGGTTCGCTGTCGTGGGGCTCACCATAGGAGTGAATCGGGGGGGTATCAATCAAGCTCGGCGGTGGACTGTTACGGTTGGAGTAACGGTCCTACAACCATTCCATACGCTGGCGCCATACGGTCCAGCCCATGGCAATGCCTGCCACAGTATGAAACCCCAGCACCGCCGCCAGGCTCCAGCTCACCAGCCCGGCAATCGCCTGCACATAGATCGGCACAAGCAGCAGCATCCATCCAAACAACAGGCACGCACCACGCTGCTCCCACTTCTTCAACCTACGCAGGTAGGCGACGATGACACAGCCCAACGCGGCGCCCAGGAACACAACCAACAGGCTCGTCACTGTATATCCTGTCATCACCGGCCAGCCCAGAGACCACAAGGGCAGGCAGACGACCGACAGGCTGAGGGCGCACACCAGAATAAACACAAACACATATTCAAAGATCATCAGGCCCAGGCCACGGACGAAGCTGCGTGCCTGCTCGCTTTCGTCCTTGGTCGGACCTTCCGAGATCGCCACCGCAAGCAGGCCCGAGCCCAGGCCACCCAGGGTCATGACCACAAAATTGGTCACGATCCCTTTGATTTCCTTGCCGGTGTCGCTGAGCGTCAGCAGTTGCAGAAACCCCAGAATCAGCATCGCGCCCACCGACGTGATCCCGAATCCCACGAGCTTGCCGCGCCTGGTCGGGTATTGCATCGTCACGCTGGCGGTGATTACCAGCACCACAAACCACATCATTAAAGCGAAGGTAAACGGGTTGAGGTTATACAGCCGGGCAAATACGTCAAATAGCCACATTGGGTTGTTGCTTCCACCGAAAGACTGCTCGGGTTATCGGCGGGTTTACGTGGGGCTTTACCCGAGCAGGCATCAGTCCCAAAAAGGGAACGAACGGTCCCTTTTTGGGACTGATCAAGTTTTACGCAGTGGCCGCAGGCGATATTTGCTCCAGCGCGCGCTCGACCAGTTCATGGGCGGCGCGAAAACGTGCGGGAAAAATCTGAAGGCAGCATGCCGCACGATCATTCCTACAGATTTTTAGGGTTGTTGCTCGGATGGCACCTCTCTAGCCTTTGGAATTTGAATCATCTCACCAGCAGAACATTATGAATCTGACCCTAAAACCCGATACAAGGCCATTGCAGAGCGTGATGTCTCACATCACAATCCATCCATGATCGTCAGTTGGAAACACAAGGGCTCCAGAGCTTTTATGAAACAGGATCAACCAAAGGCATCAACGCGGGTCATGCGAAACGCTTGCGTCGTGTGCTGCTGATTCTGGATAGCGCAGGACACCCGGGCGAATTGAATCTCCCAGGATGGCGTTTTCATCGACTCAAAGGCGATCTGCTCGACTACTGCTCCGTCAGCATTAGCGGTAACTGGCGCATCATTTTTCGTATGCTTGATGATCACGTCGAACTGGTTGATTACCTTGACTACCATTGAACAGGGGCACGTACATGGGTATGCACAACCCGCCACATCCCGGCGAAATCCTGCTTGAGGATGTGATGCCCAGCTTGGGCATCACCATTACCGAAATGGCCCGACGGCTCGGCTTTGCCAGGGAAACATTCTCCAGGATCCTGCATGGTCACGCGCCAGTCAGCCCAGACCTTGCCGTGAGGTTGGAGCGGGCAGGCATCAGCAAAGCGCGGTTATGGTTGTCGATGCAAAGTACCTACGATCTTTGGCAAGCAGAGCACCGTGAACAACCGGTCATTGAGCGTTTTGCGCAGATTGAGTAAGGTTTGGCGCCAAGCGCAATCCAATGTGTGCTGGCTTGCCTGCGATGCAGACGCTTCGGTGTGTCAGTTAAACCGAGGGGATGCTATCGCAGGCAAGCCAGCTCCCACATTGGGTTTTCAGAGGTGCTGAGTACGGGTGTTCAGGCCAACCCAGCCTCGACCAGCAGCGCTTCCAGCCCCATCAGGTCCGGCACTTTCGCCACATGCTCGCCGACCTGTACCGCCGCCAGTTCCAGCGGCGACAGGGGGACGTCCACATAGCTCAACTGGCTGTCGAGCTTGTACGAGCGGGGAATGCCCTGGATCACCAGCGCGATAAATTTCAACGTCGGCCGCCCGCCCAGGGCGTTGAGCACCACGATCCGTGCACGTTCGCTGACAACGCTGGTGCCACCGCAGGCCGCTTCGAAGCTGATCAGGGGCAGCTGCTGGTCGCGCCAGGTCACGGGCCGCAGGTACCACGGCGGGGCGTCGCTGGCCGGTTCGCCGCGCTGGAAGTCGATCAGCTCGGCCACCGCTACGTTGGGCAGCAGCAGGTGGCGATCAGCCAGGGGCAGCAGCAAGCCGGTGAGTTGGCTGGTGCGGTGGTCAAGCATGTTTCGGGCTCCAGTAGGCGATGCTTTCGAGCAACACCGACTCTTGATAGGGCTTGCCAAGGTAGTCGTTGACACCAATCGCCATGGCCCGGTCGCGGTGTTTCTGGCCGGTGCGCGAGGTGATCATGATGATCGGCAGGCGCGCGAGCCGTGGGTCGTTGCGCACCTGGATCGCCACTTCGAAGCCATCCATGCGCGGCATTTCGATGTCCAGCAACATCAGGTCCGGGGTGTGTTCTTCGAGCAGGGCGATGGCGTCGATGCCGTCCTTGGCAGTCAGTACGTTCATGCCGTTGCGCTCGAGCAGGCGGCTGGTGACTTTGCGCACGGTCACCGAGTCGTCCACCACCAGCACCAGCAACCGCTGTTTTTTCTGCGGTTCGTTGACCGCCAATGCCGTGTCCGCCGCCTGGGCCGGCAAGGCCGGGGCCAGGGCGCGGATATGCGCCAGCAGGTCGATGATCAAGACCACGCGGCCATCGCCGAGGATGGTCGCCCCCGACAGCCCCTGCACCGCCGCAAACTGCGGGCCCAAGCCCTTGACCACGATTTCCCGGGTGCCGGCCATGTCGTCCACCTGCACCGCAATATGCCGGTCGTTGCACTGCATCAGCAGCACCGGCAGCGGCTGGCTCTGCCCCAGCAGCTTGGGCCGGGCCACGGTGTGCAGCAGCTCGCCCAGGTAATACAACTCGTAACGCTGGCCGGCGTATTCATACACCGGCGGATCCAGTTGGTAATGCCCTTCCAGCTCGTTGGGCAATACGCGCACCAGGCCCTGGATGGTGTTCAGCGGAATCGCGTATTGGTCATCAAAACACTGCACCATCAATGCCCGGTTGACCGACACGGTAAACGGCAGGCGAATGCGAAAGTGCACGCCCAGCCCCGGCGTGGAGTCGATCACCATGCTGCCGCCCAACTGGCGCACTTCTTCATGCACCACGTCCATGCCCACGCCGCGCCCGGAGATCTGGGTGATTTTTTCGGCGGTGGAAAAGCCCGGCTGCAAGATGAACTGCAACACGTCGCGGTCGCTGATCTCCGTAGCCGGGTCCAGCAGGCCACGCTTGATCGCCTTGCGCCGCACCGCATCCAATGGCACGCCGGCGCCGTCGTCGCGCATGTCGAAGATGATGTCGCCGCCTTCGTGGCTCAGGTCCAGGGTGATCCGGCCTTTCTCCGGCTTGCCCGCCAACAGCCGTGCATCCCGCGATTCCAGGCCATGGTCGACGGCGTTGCGCAGCATATGTTCCAGGGGCGCGGCCATGCGCTCCAGCACGTTGCGGTCCATCTCGCCCTCGGCATTGCCGACCACGAATTCCACGTCCTTGCCCAGCTCACCGGCCACTTGCCGCACGATCCGCTTGAGGCGCGGCAGCATGCGCTCGAACGGCACCATGCGCGTGCGCATCAGGCCTTCTTGCAGCTCGGTGTTGATTCGCGCCTGTTGCTGCAACAGGTTTTGCGCGTCCTGGTTGCGCTGGTCGAGGGTTTCCTTGAGGTCCAACAGGTCCGAGGCCGACTCGGACAACGCGCGGGACAGCTGTTGCAACTGGGAATGGCGATCCATTTCCAGCGGGTCGAATTCTTCGTAGCCCAGGCGCTCGGTCTCGGCGTGCTGGCGGCTGAGGATACGGCCCTGGGTCTCGGTATCGAGGCGCCGCAGTTGGTCGCGCATGCGCTCGATGGTGGTTTCCACCTCGCTGAGGGCGGCGCGGGCATCGTTGACCTGCTGCTCGATGCGCCCACGGAAAATCGAGGTTTCGCCGGCAAGGTTGACCAGGTCATCCAGCAGCTCAGCAGAGATCTTCACCATGTCCGCGCCCGGCTCGCTGGCGGCCGGGGCTTCGGGTTTGCCGGTGGCCATGGCGACCGGTGCGGCCTGCTCTTCGCTAGGCTGGACCAGGCTTTTGATGCGTTCGATCAGGCGCTCCACCGAACCGACCGGCAACCCCGCCGCCACCGCCTCGACCATCTGCGCCAGGCGGTCGTGACAGCCCTGTAGCAGCGCAAACAGTTCGCTGGTGGGCGCCAACAAGCCCGCCGACAAGCCTTCGTAGAGAAACTCCAGCTCATGGGCCAGGTCGCCAATCGGGCCGATCTCGACCATGCGCGCGCCGCCCTTGAGGGTGTGCAGGTCGCGCAGCAGGGTCTCGACTTCCTGGCGGCCCTGGGGCTCGGCCTGCCAGCGCAACAGCGCGGCGCCGGAGCTGTCGAGGATGTCGGCGGCTTCTTCAAGGAAGATATCCAGCAGCTCGGGATCACTGCCGGCCCCCTGCACCTCGGGCGGCGCAGGCGCCGCCAGGGGCACGGCGTTCTGGCGCACTTCGCGCAAGCGGCTGATCAGGGTGCTGGATTCGCTCAACGGTTGCTGCTCTTGCAACTGTTCCAACTGCAGGGCCAGGTGTTCATGGCTGTCCATCAACACTTGGGCGATTTCAGCGCAGTAGCTGTAGCGTCGGTCCACCAGGCCTTCGTAAAGGTTTTCCAGTTCCTGGGCCAGATCGCCCACCGGGCCGATTTCGGCCATGCGCGCGCCCCCGCGCAGGGTGTGCAGGTCGCGTTGCAGGGACGACAGTGGCGCCACACTGTCGGGCTCCAGCAACCAGCGCTTGAGGGCCTGCCCGGCGCTGTCGAGGATATCCACCGCTTCCTCAAGGAAGATCTCGACAATCTCATCGTCCACCGCCCAGTCCTGTTGCAACTGCGTGGTGGCCGCGCCCAGTTCGGCAATGCTCAGGGCGCGACTGCCATCGGTCTTGATCAGGCCGGTGGCGCTGGGGTCGAGCCCTTCATCGAGCAACTCGCGCAAGGCCCTCATGCGCGCCGGCGCCGGGCTGACTTCCTGGCCGGCAGCCAGTTGGTCGAGCATGTTGATCAGGGCTTCATGGGCCTGTTCGGCCTCCTGGAAAAATCGCTCGCCGACCGCCAGGCTGCTCTCTTCCACCGCGCCATACAGGTCAAGCAAGGCTTCGCACAGCTCATCCATCGGGTGCAGGTCGGCCAGGTGCGCGCCCTCGCCCAGGGTGGTCAGTTCATCCAGCAACGCACTGAGTTCCTGGCGCTCGCCCGGGTGTTGCTGCCAGCGGCGCAAGAGGCTTTCGGCGTCGAGCAGGATGTCCATGCCCTGGGCCAGGAAGTTGCTGATCAACTGTGGATCGCGCTTGACCCGCAGGCCCGTGCTCGGCGCATTGAGGAAGGCTTCGAGCTGGCTGTCGAGACGCGCCTGGGTGCGCTCGATCAAGGACGGCGCGCCGTCGATGGGCGCCAGGGGGTCATTGTCCAACTGGCGCAGGCCGCGCTGGAACAGGGCTTCGCCCTCCAGCAGCAGGTCGATTTCCTCCAGGTCCAGGGCCAGGCGATGGGCCTTGTACTCGCGGGTCAGGTGGTCCAGCGGCCGCGCCAGTTCGGCGATGGGCAAGACGCCCGCCATGTAGGCACTGCCCTTGAGGGTATGCAGGGCACGTTGCAGCTCATCGCTGACCGGCAGCGGCATCTGTTCAGTGGCCTGGTGCAAAAAACGATTGAGGCTGTCCAGGTGGCTCAACGCTTCGTTGCGGAAGATCTCCAGCAGCAGCGGGTCAAGCGCGCTGTCATCCTGGGCCGCAGCCGGCGGTAACGGCGCGCCACTGGCCAGGGCATGGGCACGTGCGGCAAGGTGGTCGACATCATCGCGCTGGCGCTGGGTGTCGGCGGCGAATTCGGCGATCAAGGCCGGCAGCAGCACCAGCACGTCATCCAGCACCGCCTGGACCTCGGCGCCCGGCGCGACCACCCGCTCCAGCACGCGGTTGAGCAGGTTTTCCACGGCCCATGCCAGCTCCGCCAACACCAGGGCACGCACCATGCGCCCGCTGCCCTTGAGGGTATGGAAGGCGCGGCGCATATCGCTCAGGGCGGTCTTGTCTTGCAGGCTGGTGGCGCCTTGGGGCACCCGGCGCTGCAATACGTCCAGCACTTCGGCGGTTTCTTCCAGGAACACTTCGCGCAGTTCATCGTCCACCGGCTCTTCGTCAGCCGGCGGCGGCAGCAGGCTGCCCGGGCGTTGCAGGGCCGGCGGGTTGAGGCGTGGGGTCGGGCTGGCCAGGGCCTGGGCCAGGGTCTGGGAATCGGCCGGCAATTCATCGCTGGGTGCCGCGCGCTCCTGGCGCCAGGCTTGCTGCGCTGGCACAGGTGCATAACCTAGCGCCGCCAGCCCTTCAAAGGCGATGTCCAACACCCGCTCGCCCGGTGCGTCCGGGTCTTGCAGCATGCGCTCCAGGTAGTGTTCCAGGCTGGTGAGCACATCGGCGCAATGTTCCAGCTGCACCGCCGGCGGCGCCGTGTCGTGGGCCATCCACTGTTCATCGACATACTCATTGAAGCCCCGCACCAGGCTCGCCGCGCGCGGCAGCGGGATCATCGCCAGGGCGCCACGCACCTGGGTCAGCAATTGCGGCAGGGACTCCAGGCGCTGCGTATCCCATTGCGCCTCAAGGCAGTCGATCACCAGCTCCCGCGCCTGCTTGAGGCATTGGCATGACTCTTTGATCACCAACTGGTGGATCTGGGTCAGGTCGGTGGTGGGCAGGCGGCTGTCTTCACGGTTTTGCGGTTCGACGGTGCCGACCATCCCGGCCAGGGTCGCTTCGACATACAGCAACGCCCCGGCCACATCCATCAACACCGCATCATTGGGCTCGCGCTGCCCCTGGGCCAGGCCCTGGACCACCGCCAACTGGTCGATGATCACTTTGCGCGGCTGGCCAAACCCCAATACCGCCAGGGTATCGGCGATCTGCCGCAATGGCGCCAGCAGGCTGTCCAGGCCGCCGATGTGCTGGCGGTCGCTGCGCACAAACAGGTCCAGGCGCTCCTTGACCCGCACCAACTCCTCACACAACGCACCGAGCACCGAGCCCATGGCGTTGCGGTCCGGCCCGGCCAGACGCGCGCGCTCGGCATCGACCACGGTGCTGTCGGGCAAGGCTTCATCCAGGCCGTAGCGTTCCTTGAGGCTTTGCATGCGCGGCGTCGGCCGGGTGACTTTGGCGATGTAGAACAGCAGGCTCTTGAGCAACTGGTCCGGCGCCGGGGTATTGATCCCCTCGATGCCCTGGATTTGCAGGCGCTTGAGCACCTTGTCGCAGCTCTTGAGCAGGCTGCGCAACGCCGGGCTATTGGCGATAACGCCAGTGAGCATGCCTTCGGTCAGTGCCGAGGTGACTTGCCACAACGGCAGCAACGGCGCGCCATGGCACAGTGCTTCCAGTTGCGCGAAGACCCGCGCCATGTCTTCGAGGTTGCTCGGGCCGTGGTCTTCACGCAGTAGCCCGGCCAAGCCCTGTTGCAGCATTTGCCGCCATTGCTGCAGTTGCTCGGCAAAATCCGTCGGCGCCCGTTGGGCCAGGGCGTCCTCGGGCAGCGGTGCGATCACCAGCAGTTGCGGGCTGAACAGGCTGGTTTCCGAGAGCAGGCTTTTGCCATGCACGCTGCGCAGGTCGTTGAGCAGCGGCAACACCACCAGGGGCAGGTCGCGCCGCGCACTGTGCACACGCTCCAGGTACAACGGCAGTTGCCCGAGGGCCTGTTGCAGCAGGCGGATGCCTTCTTCGCGCTGGCTGACCTGCCCGGCCTGCAGGGCCTGGGCCAGGTGCTCCATTTCTTCTGCGAGCAGTGCCGCGCCGTAGAACTCGACCATTTGCAAGGCGCCATGGACCTGGTGAATGCCTTCCAGGCACTGCGCCAGGGCTTGCTCGCGGGCGTCGTCGGCAAAGGCGTCCAGCGCCGCACGGGCCTGCTTCAGGGTTTCGGCGATCTCGCCCTTGACCCATTCGAGGGCGACGTAGTCGTGCCGGTCAACCATAACGACTCCCTTTTGAATCAAGCATGCAATTGAAATGTGGGAGCGGGCTTGCTCGCGATAGCGGTGGATCAGTCAGTATATTGGCTGGCTGACCCACCGCTATCGCGAGCAAGCCCGCTCCCACATTGGCCCTGCGGTGGTTTTGGGGGGGCATGTCATTCATTGGTCTTGCGCACGGCCGGCAAGGTGAAGCCCGATACCGAGCGGCGCAACTGGCTGGCCATTTTGGCCAGGTTGCCAATGCTCTCGGCGGTGGCCGTGGAGCCCGATGAGGTCTGGCTGGTGATCTGCTGGATCACGTTCATGGTCAGGGAGATCTGCCCCGCCGACGAGGTTTGCTGCTGCGCGGCGTTGGAGATGCTCTGGATCAGCGCGGCCAGGGTCTTGGACACCCCTTCGATCTCTTCCAGGGCCACCCCGGCGTCCTGGGCCAGGCGTGCGCCACGCACCACTTCGGTGGTGGTCTGCTCCATGGAGATCACGGCTTCGTTGGTGTCGGTCTGGATCGCCCGCACCAGGTTCTCGATCTGCCGGGTGGCGGCCGATGAGCGTTCGGCCAGGCGCTGCACTTCGTCGGCCACCACCGCAAACCCACGCCCGGCATCACCGGCCATGCTCGCCTGGATCGCCGCGTTGAGGGCGAGGATGTTGGTCTGCTCGGCAATGTCGTCGATCAGGCTGACAATATCGCCAATTTCCTGGGACGACTCCCCCAGGCGCTTGATGCGCTTGGCAGTGTCCTGGATCTGCTCGCGGATGTTGTCCATGCCGTGGATGGTGTTGTGCACCACCTCGTTGCCCTTGTTGGCGATTTCCACCGAGCGCTCGGCCACCGCCGAAGACTCGGCGGCGTTGGCCGATACCTGGTCGATGGACTGCGCCATCTGGTTGATCGCCGTCGAGGCTTCGGCGATCTGCTGGGCCTGGTGTTCCGAGGCCTGGGCCAGGTGCATGGCGGTGGCCTGGGTCTCCTGTACGGCGCCGGCCACTTCACCGGCAGTCAGGTTGATGGTCGCCACCAGGTCGCGCAACTGGTCCACCGAATAGTTGATGGAGTCGGCGATGGTGCCGGTAAAGTCTTCGGTCACTGAGGCGGTCACGGTGAGGTCGCCGTCGGCCAGGTCTTCGATCTCGTCGAGCAAGCGCATGATCGCGTTCTGGTTGCGTTCGTTTTTCTCGGCGGTTTCGCGCAACTGGCGATTGGTCTCGCGCACCATCACCAGGCCGATCAGAATAATCGAGGCCAGCGCCAGCAAGCCCAGGACATAGCCGCCGATGGTGTCGAGGGTGCGCCCGCCGGCCAGGTTTTCAAAACCGGTGGCCAGGTGCGAGGCTTCATCGAGCAGGGTTTGCGACAGGCTGAAGATATGGCTCGCCGAGGCGCGCACCTGGAACAGTTGCGGTGAGGTTTCGAGAATCTCATCCACGGAGCCGGAGACAAACTCGAACAGCTCGGCAATCTCCGCCAGGCGCGCGCGGGCGTCCGGGTCTTGCACCTCGCTGATCGTCAAGCCAGCGCTGCCCTGGAGCATGCCGGCCAGGACCTGGCCAAAGCGGTTGGCATCGCGGCCAAAGGCGTCGGCGGCCTTGACTGCCGTGTCATCCCCCGCCAGCACGGTATTGACCGCCCCCAGGATACGCTCGGCCAACAACGACTGACGCTGGGCCACTGCCACCTGGCTGGCGGGTGCGCCGCGTTGCAGCAGAATCTCGACGACCTTTTCCGACTCCAGCTGCAATTGCGGCACGGTTTCGGCCAGGGTCGCCGCCACTTGATGCAGGGACAGCACCGTCTGCTCGCTGGCCAGGATCACGTCGGTGTTCTTGAGCAAGGCTTCCCAGTCATGCTGCACCGCACGCATTTCGCTGCGCACTGCACTGGGCGCGGCGGGCAGGCCGGTGGCCGGGTCGCCTTTTTTCAGGTAGCCCCAGCGCTGGGCAAAATCATTGCGCGCCTCGCTCAGCAGCTTGAACGCGGCGGCCTTGCCGGCGGCGGCCTCGGTGGCGTTCTTGGCAATGCGCTGGGACAGCACCCGCAACTCGCCGGCGTGGCCGATGTACTGCTTGTCATAGGTGGACTGGGTGTTGAGGTACGCGAAGTTGGCGAACAGCAGCATGATGAAGATGATCAGCGCGATAAACAGCACGATGATCTGCGAACGGCTACGGGAGGCTTCCTGCGGTTTGACGGGGGTGGCGGTGCTCATGCGGCAACATCCAGAAAGCCCGGGGCCTGGGCCAGGGCGAAGGGGCTGAAGACCTGCCACGGCGGGTCGCCGCTGAACTGGCCTTGGATAAACGCGGCGCTGGCCGCGGGCACGCTGGCGGACACCGGGTGCAGCAGGTCCTGGGCAAAGTGCTGCAAGCCAACCACCTCGTCCACCAGCAAGCCGACGAAGGTGTCTTCGTGCTCGATCACCAGCACCCGGCGCTGCTTGCGCGCCGCCGACAGCTCATAGCCGAAGAACCCACACAGGTTGATCACCGGCAGCAAGCGCCCGCGCAGGTTGGCCACACCCCTGACCCAGGGCTTGACCCCGGGCATCAGGGTGCAGCGCGGCTCGTGCAGCACTTCGGCGACTTCGCCCATGGGCGCCACATACCAATGCCCGCCCAGGCGAAAGCCGATGCCGCTCCAACTGTGCGAGCGGGTTTCCTGGGACGGCAAATCAGCGGCCAGCAGACGGCAGCGGCGGTCGATGTCCAGCAGCAGCTCAAAGGCGGTTTGCGACTCGGTCATGGGAACGTGCCGTCAGGGCTTGAGCACCGAGTTCAGGACTTCGATCAGCTTGTCTTCTTCCACCGGCTTGGTCAGGTACGCCTTGGCGCCCTGGCGTGCGCCCCAGATCTTGTCGGTTTCCTGGTCCTTGGTGGTGACGATGATGATCGGGATACCGTTGGTTTCGGGCTCCTTGGACAACTGGCGCGTGGCCTGGAAGCCATTGAGGCCGGGCATGACGATATCCATCAGGACGGCGTCGGGCTTTTCCTGGCGGGCCAGGGCCACGCCATCGGCACCATTCTCGGCCTTGAGGACCTGGTGGCCGTGCTTTTCCAGCATGCCGGTCAGTTTGTACATTTCAGTCGGCGAATCGTCGACAATCAGAACGCGTGCCATGGTTTTCCCCACTACATTGGTCGACGCAAGCCCCGGGGGGCTGGGTCAATGTGCTTGTTCTACTGCGGCGAAACCCGGCACATAGGCCTTGATCGCACTCAGCAGTTCTTCCTTGCTGAAAGGCTTGGTCAAAAATTGATCGACGCCGACAATGCGCCCCTTGGCCTTGTCGAACAGACCGTCCCTGGACGACAGCATGATCACCGGGATAGCCTTGAACGCCGGGTTGTTCTTGACCAGGGCGCAGGTCTGATAGCCATCCAGGCGCGGCATCATGATGTCGACAAAGATAATGTGCGGGTGATGGTCAACGATCCTGGCCAGGGCATCAAAACCGTCGATGGCCGTGATGACGTCGCACCCTACGTTCTTCAACAGCGTTTCAGCGGTGCGGCGAATCGTCTTCGAGTCGTCGATCACCATCACTTTCAAGGCGTTGGAATGCTGTTCCATATCTGCTCTACCATCGCCACAGCGAATCGGTTTTCGGTGTGTACTGCCGGGCACTGCCTGGGACGAGCGCCAAAACCCTTGCCGTGCAAGGGCCGACACGCCATGGCAGCCTTTTTAGCACAGACTGGGGAGGCAATCTATCGGCCGACCGGCAAGGTGGTTTTTCCTTGACCCACAACAGCCACAGCGCCACTCTGACGCCACTTTTATGCGCCCTTATTTGCTAGAGGAATTCCCCATGAGCGTTCGCGTCGGCATTGTCATGGACCCTATCGCCAGCATCTCCTATAAAAAGGACAGCTCCCTGGCCATGCTGTTGGCCGCCCAGGCCCGCGGCTGGAGCCTGTTCTATATGGAACAGCGCGACCTGTACCAGGGCGACGGCGAGGCGCGGGCGCGGATGCGCCCCTTGCAGGTATTCGCCAACCCAGAGAAGTGGTTCGAGCTGCAAGACGAGGTCGACAGCCCCTTGAGCGACCTGGACGTGATCCTGATGCGCAAGGATCCGCCGTTCGACATGGAGTTCGTCTACTCCACCTACCTGCTGGAGCAGGCCGAGCGCGCCGGCGTGCTGATCGTCAACAAGCCGCAGAGCCTGCGCGACTGCAACGAAAAGCTGTTCGCCACGCTGTTCCCACAGTGCACGCCGCCCACCGTGGTCAGCCGCCGCGCCGACGTGCTGCGTGAGTTTGCCGCCAAGCACGGTGATGTGATCCTCAAGCCGCTGGACGGCATGGGCGGCACCTCGATCTTCCGTCACCGTGCGGGCGACCCGAACCTGTCGGTGATCCTGGAGACCCTGACCGCCCTGGGCACCCAGCAGATCATGGGCCAGGCCTACCTGCCGGCGATCAAGGACGGCGACAAGCGCATCCTGATGATCGACGGCGAGCCAGTGGACTACTGCCTGGCGCGTATCCCGGCGGCCGGCGAGACCCGTGGCAACCTCGCGGCCGGTGGCCGTGGCGAAGCCCGCCCGCTGAGCGACAAGGACCGCTGGATCGCCGCCCAGGTTGGCCCGACCCTGCGGGAAAAAGGCCTGCTGTTTGTAGGCCTTGACGTAATTGGCGAGCACCTGACCGAAATCAACGTGACCAGTCCCACCTGTATCCGCGAAATAGACAACGCGTTCGGCACCAATATCGGCGAAATGCTCATGGCGGCGATTGCCGACAAGCTACAAGCCAAGTGACATAGAACAGCCGGATGTAAACCAACATTGCGCTATCATGCGCCACCTGTGAAACGCGCGATGTTGGTTTTCCTGTTATGACGCTTCCGTCCGACCTGCCCCCCGAATTCCGCCACAGCAGCGTACGCCCGGCTGATCGGCTCGGGTTTACCCTGTTCCTGGCAGCGCTGATTCACTTGGCGTTGATCCTCGGCCTGGGCTTCACCTTCGTCGAACCCCAGCAAATCAGCAAAACCCTGGAAATCACCCTCGCCACCTTCAAAAGTGAGAAAAAGCCCGAGAAGGCCGACTTTCTGGCGCAGGACAATCAGCAGGGCAGCGGCACCCTGGATAAAAAGGCAGTGCCCAAGACCACCGAAGTGGCGCCCTTCCAGGACAACAAGATCAATAAGGTCACCCCGCCCCCAGTGGCCAGGCCCGAGGTCAAGCAGGCCGCGCCCAAGGCCGCCGTCGCCACCGTCGCGCCAAAACCCCAGAAGGCCGTGACCCAGCGCGAAGCCGTGAAGACTGAGCCCGCGCCAAGCAAACCCGCCCCCACATTTGACAGCTCGCAGCTTTCCAGCGAAATCTCCAGCCTGGAGGCCGAACTGGCCAACGAGCAACAGCTGTACGCCAAGCGTCCGCGCATCTACCGGCTCAACGCCGCCTCCACCATGCGCGACAAAGGCGCCTGGTATAAGGACGAATGGCGCAAGAAGGTCGAACGCATCGGTAACCTGAACTACCCGGACGAGGCCCGGCGCCAGCAGATCTACGGCAATTTGCGCCTGCTGGTGTCGATCAACCGCGACGGCTCCCTGTATGAAGTGTTGGTGCTGGAGTCGTCCGGCCAGCCGTTGCTGGACCAGGCGGCGCAACGCATCGTGCGCCTGGCCGCCCCGTTTGCCCCGTTTACTGGCGACCTGGCCGATATCGACCGCCTGGAAATCATCCGCACCTGGCGTTTTGCCAAGGGCGACCGGCTTTCCAGCAACTGACCCGCGCCCTCGCTCCTACATGGGGAACATATCCGCTAACCGTATTCCTACACATCCCCAGCTTGTCAGTTCGCCCCTCCAACGCCACACTAGCGGACATGAAAAATGTCAGCCCGACTTACCTAAAGCACCAATTCCTGATCGCCATGCCCCATATGGCCGACCCGAACTTTGCGCACACCTTGACCTATATCGTCGAGCACACGGCCAATGGCGCCATGGGGCTGGTGGTCAACCGCCCGCAGGACCTGAACCTGGCGGATATCCTTGAGCAACTGCGCCCGGAGATCGAGCCACCGGCCAGTTGCCAGGCGGTGCCGATCTATTTCGGCGGCCCGGTGCAGACTGACCGGGGCTTCGTGCTGCATCCCAGCGGCCCGACGTTCCAGGCCACTGTCGACCTGGAGGGCGTGTCCCTGTCCACCTCCCAGGACGTGCTGTTTGCCATCGCCGATGGCGTCGGCCCGCAGCAGAGCCTGATTACCCTGGGCTACGCGGGCTGGGACGCCGGGCAACTGGAAGAAGAGCTGGCCAACAACGCGTGGCTGACTTGCCCGTTCGATGCCGACATTCTGTTCAATACCGCCAGCGAGCTGCGTCTTAACGCCGCGGCCAAGCAGTTGGGGGTCAACCTCAACCTGCTGACCAGCCAGGCGGGGCACGCCTGATGGCCTTGCGACTGATCCTCGGGTTTGACTACGGCACCAAACAGATCGGCGTGGCCGTGGGCCAGGTCATCACCGGCCAGGCCCGCGAGCTGTGTACCTTGAAGGCGCAGAACGGCATCCCGGACTGGAATCAGGTCGAAGCCCTGATCAAGGAATGGAAGCCCGACGCGGTAGTGGTCGGCCTGCCGCTGAACATGGACGGCACCCCCAGCGACATGTGCCTGCGCGCCGAAAAGTTCGCCCGCCGCCTCAATGGCCGCTACAACCTGCCCTTCTATACCCACGATGAACGCCTGACCACCTTCGAGGCCAAGGGTGAGCGTCGCGACCGTGGCGGGCAAAAAGGCAGCTACCGCGACAACCCGGTCGACGCCATTGCCGCCGCCTTGCTGCTGCAGGGCTGGCTGGATGAAAACACCGCTTTATTTGAATCCTGACTGACGCGGCTTGCCGCGTCTTCTTACGTTTGAGCCCGGACTTTGTCGGCACCACGCTGCCCAAGCCCCTGAAGGAGCCACCATGAGCCTGCCCAATCCCGCCGAACTGATCCGTCAGATGGCGACGAGCCTCACGACCCACCTGCAACAGCGCGCCATCAGCGAACCGCGTTTCATCGGCATCCGCACCGGTGGCGTGTGGGTCGCCCAGGCGTTGCTGCAAGAGCTGGGCAGTGACTCGCCCCTGGGCACCCTGGACGTGTCCTTCTACCGCGATGACTTCAGCCAGAACGGCCTGCACCCGCAAGTGCGCCCATCTGCCCTGCCCTTCGAGATCGAAGGCCAGCACCTGGTGCTGATCGATGACGTGCTGATGAGCGGCCGCACCATCCGCGCCGCCATGAACGAGCTGTTCGACTACGGCCGCCCGGCCAGCATCACCCTGGTCTGTTTGCTCGACCTTGAGGCGGGCGAACTGCCGATCAGCCCGGATGTGGTGGGTGCCACCCTGTCGCTTTCAGCCCAACAGCGGGTAAAATTGTCCGGTCCCACGCCGCTCGAACTCGAACTGCAAGACCTCGCCCTTTAAACCGCCTTGTAAAGAGTCCCCGCGATGACGCCTCTAGATGCCAAGCGCCCGCTGCAGCTCAACGCTCAGGGCCAGCTGCAACACTTCCTGTCCCTCGACGGCCTGCCCCGCGAATTGCTCACCGAAATCCTCGACACGGCCGACTCGTTCCTTGAAGTCGGCGGCCGGGCGGTGAAAAAAGTCCCGCTGCTGCGCGGCAAAACCATTTGCAACGTGTTCTTCGAGAACTCGACGCGCACCCGTACCACCTTCGAGCTGGCGGCCCAGCGCCTGTCAGCCGACGTGATCACCCTGAACGTCTCCACCTCGTCGGCGAGCAAGGGCGAAACCCTGCTCGACACCCTGCGCAACCTGGAGGCCATGGCCGCCGACATGTTCGTGGTGCGCCATGGCGACTCGGGCGCGGCGCACTTTATCGCCGAGCACGTGTGCCCGCAGGTGGCGATCATCAACGGCGGCGATGGCCGCCACGCCCACCCGACCCAGGGCATGCTCGACATGCTTACCATCCGCCGGCACAAGGGCGGCTTTGAAAACCTCTCGGTGGCCATCGTCGGCGATATCCTGCATTCGCGGGTAGCGCGCTCGAACATGCTGGCCCTGAAAACCCTGGGCTGCCCGGATATCCGCGTGATTGCGCCAAAAACCCTGCTGCCGGTGGGCATCGAGCAATACGGGGTGAAGGTCTACACCGACATGGCCCAAGGCCTGAAGGATGTCGACGTGGTGATCATGCTGCGCCTGCAACGCGAGCGCATGGCCGGTGGCCTGCTGCCCAGCGAAGGCGAGTTCTACCGCCTGTTCGGTCTGACCACCGCGCGCCTGGCCGGCGCCAAGCCGGATGCGATTGTCATGCACCCCGGCCCGATCAACCGGGGAGTGGAGATTGAGTCGGCGGTGGCCGACGGGCCGCATTCGGTGATTCTCAACCAGGTCACCTACGGCATCGCCGTACGCATGGCCGTGCTGTCCATGGCCATGAGCGGGCAAACGGCCCAACGTCAATTCGAGCAGGAGAACGCCCAGTGAAGCTCAGCATTCTCGGCGCCCGAGTCATCGATCCGGCCAGCGGCCTGGATCAAGTCACTGATCTGCACCTGGAAGCCGGCAAGATCATTGCCATCGGCGCCCCCCCCAGCGGTTTCAGCCCGGTGCAAAGCATCGACGCCAAAGGCCTGGTGGCCGCGCCCGGCCTGGTGGACCTGAACGTCGCCCTGCGCGAGCCGGGCTACAGCCGCAAAGGCAGCATCGCCAGCGAAACCCGCGCCGCGGCGGCTGGCGGTGTCACCAGCCTGTGCTGCCCACCACAGACCAAACCGGTGCTGGACACCTCGGCCGTGGCCGAGTTGATCCTCGACCGCGCCCGCGAGGCCGGCAATTGCAAAGTGTTCCCCATTGGCGCCCTGAGCAAAGGCCTGGATGGCGAGCAACTGGCCGAACTGATTGCCCTGCGCGACGCCGGTTGCGTGGCCTTCGGCAATGGCCTGGAGAGTTTTCGCAGCACCCGCACCCTGTGCCGTGCCCTGGAATATGCGGCCACCTTCGACCTGACGGTGATCTTCCATTCCCAGGACCACGACCTGGCCGAAGGCGGCCTGGCCCACGAAGGCCCCACCGCCAGTTTCCTCGGCCTGGCAGGCATCCCGGAAACCGCAGAAACCGTGGCCCTGGCCCGTGACCTGCTGCTGGTGGAGCAAAGCGGTGTACGCGCGCACTTCAGCCAACTGACCAGCGCCCGCGGCGTGGCCCTGATCGCCCAGGCCCAGGCCCGTGGGTTGCCGGTGACCGCCGATGTGGCGTTGTACCAGTTGATCCTGACCGATGAGGCGCTGATCGACTTCTCCAGCCTGTACCACGTACAACCGCCACTGCGCACCCGCGCCGACCGTGACGGTTTGCGTGCGGCGGTGAAATCCGGGGTGGTGTCGGCAATCTCCAGCCATCACCAGCCCCACGAACGGGATGCCAAGCTGGCACCGTTTGGCGCGACAGAGCCTGGGATCAGCAGCGTCGAGCTGCTGCTGCCACTGGCAATGACCCTGGTGGAGGATGGGTTGCTGGACCTGCCAACGCTGCTGGCACGCCTGGGCTCAGGCCCGGCCGAGGCGCTACGCCTGCCCGCAGGCAAGCTGGCGGTGGGTGCGGCGGCGGACCTGGTGCTGTTTGATCCGGCCAGCTCCACCGTGGCGGGCGAGCAGTGGCTGTCTCGGGGTGAGAACTGCCCGTTCATCGGCCATAGTTTGCCGGCGACCGTGCGCTACACCCTGGTGGATGGGCGGATCAGCTACCAGGCCTGATCCAGAACTGAAGCGGGCACGGTCAAATGTGGGAGCGGGCTTGCTCGCGATAGCGGTGTATCAGTTAACAAATAGGTCGACTGATACACCGCTATCGCGAGCAAGCCCGCTCCCACAATTAGATCCTCACAAGGCTGGAGATGATCAGCGGCCGCCCAACCGCTCGGCATTGCGAATCGAAACCTGCGTATTCAGTGTCCAGAAGTCATACAGCACACCCACCAGGAACAAGCCACCCGTCACCAGGTACAACAGGCCGGTGAGCCATTTGCCCTGGTACATGCGGTGCAAGCCAAACACCCCAAGAAACGTCAGAAGAATCCAGGCCACGTTGTATTCAATGGGCCCGGCGGTAAAGCGCAGGTCGGCTTCGCGGTCCATTGCCGGGATCAAAAACAGGTCGATCAGCCAACCAATCCCCAGCAACCCGAAGGTAAAGAACCAGATCGTCCCGGTCACCGGCTTGCCGTAATAGAAGCGGTGTGCCCCGGTAAAACCGAAGATCCAGAGCAGGTAACCGATCACCTTGCTATGGGTGTCCTGTTGCGAAACATCCTGTCGATAGGTGTTCATGAATAACCTCTTTTGCCTCGATAGATAAATATTTCTGGTTTCTTTGTGACTTTTTTACAGGCACCCGACGTACGGCAAATGCTATCGTCGCTTCCCTCAAAGCCTTATGCCGCCTGACTTGTGTAGGACAATTGCGACAGTTCGTCGCGGATTTCCTGATTTTGACGTCAAGGTTCAGTCGACAAACGGCCTGAGAAAGACACTAAAAGCTGTTATAAAGTTGCGCGCAAACCAACAAGAGCCTGCCTAATGCGACCATTTTTAAAGACATGGCTAACCATTTGCCTATTAATGCCACTGGCCGCCCACGCCACCAATCGTGAGCAACGACTTCCGAACGTTAATGGTTTCACCCCTAAAGCCCACGCCACTACCAGCTCCGCCAAATCGGTAAAACTCACGGTCAAGCGCCCGACTCAACCGGGCAAGTCCAACGTTAAAGCAGTTCCCGGCCTGGTAGCGAGCAATAACCAGCAAAGCAGCAAAGTCTTGAGCCGTGCGGTCAACGTGCTCGGCACTCCTTATCGTTGGGGCGGTAGCAGCCCAAGTAAAGGCTTTGATTGCAGCGGCCTGGTGAAATACGCCTTCAATGATGTGGCCGCAGTGGATTTGCCACGCACCTCCAATGCCATGGCCAGCGGCCACGGGCAAAAGGTTGATCGCAAAGACCTGAAGCCTGGCGACCTGTTGTTCTTCAAACTCAAGAGCCGCCAGGTCAATCATGTAGCCATTTACCTGGGCAACGACCGTTTTATCCATGCACCGCGCCGTGGCAAGTCAGTCAGCATCGACACCCTGAAAAAGCCGTTCTGGAACAAGAACTACGTGATTGCCAAGCGCGTGCTGCCTAAAGAGCAGAGCAACCTGCAGCTTGTGCAACGCTGATTCCTGGCTCAAATACAGTAAAAATGTGGGAGCGGGCTTGCTCGCGATGGCGGCGGGTCAGTTGATGAATAGTTGACTGACACTGCGCTATCGCGAGCAAGCCCGCTCCCACATTTGGTTTCGCGTCGCCCATACAGGCTCATATATCCCCGGGCACCCGCGCCTGCTCCCGAGCCTCTTCAAGCCTGACCAGCCCCTGACCGACCAACCCCTTCAAGCTCATATCCAACGTTTTCATCCCCAACGCCCCACCCGTCTGGATTGCCGAGTACAACTGCGCCACCTTGTCCTCGCGGATCAGGTTACGGATCGCCGGTGTGCCGAGCATGATTTCATGGGCCGCCACACGCCCGCCGCCCACCTTCTTCAACAACACCTGGGACACCACCGCCTGCAGCGATTGCGAGAGCATCGAGCGGATCATGGCCTTTTCCCCCGCCGGGAACACATCCACCAGCCGATCCACGGTTTTCGCCGCCGAACTGGTGTGCAGGGTGCCAAACACCAGGTGCCCGGTTTCCGCCGCCGTCAGGGCCAGGCGGATGGTGTCCAGGTCGCGCAATTCGCCGACCAGGATCACATCCGGGTCCTCGCGCAGCGCCGAACGCAGGGCCGTCGGAAAGCTGTGGGTATCGCGATACACCTGGCGCTGGCTGATCAACGCCTTGCGCGGCTCATGGACAAACTCGATGGGGTCCTCAAGGGTCAGGATGTGTTGCTGGCGGGTGTTGTTGAGGTAATCGACCATCGCCGCCAGGGTGGTGGACTTGCCCGAGCCCGTGGCGCCGGTCACCAGCACCAGCCCCCTGGGTAGCTCGGCGATGCGCCGGAATATATCGCCCAGCCCCAGGGTTTCCAGGCTCTGGACCCGGGTGGGGATCACGCGAAACACCGCACCCATCCCCCGATGCTGCTGGAACACATTGGCGCGAAAGCGCGCGACGCCAGGCAACTCGAAGGAAAAATCCGTTTCAAGAGATGTTTCGAAATCCTTTTGTTGATGCTGATTGAGGATCGGGCTGAGCAAGTCCGCTACTTGCGTAGCGCTCAGTACCGGCCAATCCAGTGGCAGTACTTCGCCATCGACGCGCATCCTCGGCGCCAACCCTGCCGATAGATGCAGGTCGGAGGCGCCCTGGCTGACGCTTGCCGCCAGCAGTTCAGTGATGTCCATAGGGCTATCCATTTCCAGTAGAATGCCGCGGACTCCATATCCGCGGGCGCAACTTTAATGTCGAACATAGCAGACAATATCGGCCTGGTTACCGAGCGAATCCGTGCCGCAGCCCGGGCCGTGCAACGCAATGAAACCAGCGTGCACTTGCTGGCCGTGAGCAAGACCAAACCCGCGCAAGCCGTGCGCGAAGCCTATGCCGCCGGAATGCGCGACTTTGGCGAGAACTACTTACAGGAAGCCCTCGGCAAACAGGCCGATTTAACCGACTTGCCCTTGAGTTGGCACTTTATCGGCCCCATTCAATCGAACAAGACGCGCGCTATCGCCGAGAACTTCGCCTGGGTGCACTCCGTGGACCGCCTGAAAATTGCCCAACGCCTGTCCGAGCAACGCCCGGCCGACCTGCCGCCGCTCAATATCTGTATTCAGGTCAATGTCAGTGGCGAAGCCAGCAAATCCGGCTGTACGCCCGCCGACTTGCCGGCGCTGGCCACGGCGATCCAGGCCCTGCCCCGCTTGACGCTGCGGGGCCTGATGGCGATCCCCGAGCCCACCGACGACCGTGCGGCGCAGGATGCGGCGTTTGCCGCCGTGCGTGACTTGCAGGCGAGCCTGGACCTTGGGCTCGACACACTGTCCATGGGCATGAGCCATGACCTTGAGTCGGCCATTGCCCAAGGGGCCACCTGGGTGCGGATCGGGACCGCCCTGTTTGGTGCCCGCGACTACGGCCAGCCATGAAAATCGCTGACTTCCATCTGAGTAAGGACCTGTCATGAGCAGCACGCGTATAGCCTTTATCGGCGCCGGTAACATGGCGGCCAGCCTGATCGGCGGCCTGCGGGCCAAGGGCCTGGAAGCCTCGCGGATTCGCGCCAGCGATCCGGGCGCCGAGACCCGCGCCCGAGTGAGCGCCGAGCACGGTATCCAAACCTTTGCCGACAACGCCGAGGCCATCCAGGGCGCGGACGTGATCGTGCTGGCGGTCAAGCCACAGGCCATGAAGGCCGTGTGCCAAGCACTGCGCCCAAGCCTGGCGCCGCAACAACTGGTGGTGTCGATTGCCGCCGGCATCAACTGCGCCAGCCTGAACGCCTGGCTCGGCGCCCAGCCCATCGTGCGCTGCATGCCCAACACGCCATCGCTGCTGCGCCAGGGTGTCAGCGGCCTGTATGCCACCGCCCAAGTGAGCGCCGCGCAGCGTGAGCAGGCCCAGGCGCTGTTGTCGGCCGTGGGCCTGGCCCTGTGGCTGGACGAAGAACAGCAACTGGACGCCGTCACGGCGGTGTCCGGCAGTGGCCCGGCGTATTTCTTCCTGCTGGTCGAAGCCATGACCGCCGCCGGCGTGAAACTGGGCCTGCCTCGGGAAATCGCCGAGCAACTGACCCAGCAGACCGCCCTCGGCGCCGCGCATATGGTGGTGTCCAGCGATGTGGACGCGGCCGAGTTGCGTCGCCGCGTGACCTCGCCCAATGGCACCACACAGGCTGCCATCGAATCATTCCAGGCCGGGGGCTTTGAAGCCCTGGTCGAAAAAGCACTGGGTGCCGCCGCGCACCGCTCGGCAGAACTTGCCGAACAACTGGGTCAATAAGGAGCCAATATGATTGGTTTGAACACCGCAGCCGTCTACGTGCTGCAAACCCTCGGCAGCCTCTATCTGCTGATCGTGCTGTTGCGTTTTGTGTTGCAACTGGTACGCGCCAACTTCTACAACCCGCTCTGCCAATTCGCCGTGAAGGCCACCCAGCCACTGCTCAAGCCGTTGCGCCGGGTGATCCCGAGCCTGTTCGGCCTGGACATGTCGTCGCTGGTGCTGGCGATCCTGGTCCAACTGGCGCTGATGGCCCTGACGCTGCTGCTGACCTACGGCACCATGGGCAACTTCCTGCAACTGCTGGTCTGGGCCGTGATTGGCGTGACCGCGCTGTTCCTGAAGATTTTCTTCTTTGCCCTGATTATCAGCGTGATCCTGTCCTGGGTCGCACCGGGCAGCCATAACCCTGGCGCCGAGCTGGTCAACCAGATCTGCGAGCCGGCATTGGCGCCGTTTCGCAAGATCCTGCCGAACCTGGGTGGCCTGGATATCTCGCCGATCCTTGCGTTCATGGTGCTCAAGCTCCTGGACATGCTGGTGATCAACAACCTGGCGGCCATGACCATGATGCCGGACATCCTGCGCTTGCTGATCTGACCAGCCCCCTGCCTAGCACAGATGACCTGTGGGAGCTGGCTTGCCAGCTCCCACATTTTGGTAACTGTGTCTTGAAGTGAATCCATGCAGGCCTTTGCTTGCCGCTAGGCCCCCCTCTCTTTAGACTTACGCCTCATTTAAACGAGAGCAGGGTCGATGCCAGCTGCCTTCCCCCCCGATTCTGTTGGACTGGTCGTGCCCCAAGTGGCGCACTTCAGCGAACCCCTGGCCCTGGCCTGCGGGCGGTCGTTGCCGGCCTATGACCTGATCTATGAAACCTACGGCGAGTTGAACGCCACGGCCAGCAATGCCGTGCTGATCTGCCACGCCCTGTCCGGCCATCACCACGCCGCTGGCTACCACAGCGTCGACGAGCGCAAGCCCGGCTGGTGGGACAGCTGTATCGGCCCCGGCAAGCCCATCGACACCAGCAAGTTCTTTGTGGTCAGCCTGAACAACCTCGGCGGCTGCAATGGTTCCACCGGCCCCAGCAGCCTCAACCCGGAAACCGGCAAGCCGTTTGGCGCCGACTTCCCGGTGCTGACCGTGGAAGACTGGGTGCACAGCCAGGCGCGCCTGGCCGACCTGCTGGGCATCCCGCAATGGGCCGCCGTGATCGGTGGCAGCCTGGGCGGCATGCAGGCCCTGCAATGGACCATCACCTACCCCGACCGCGTGCGCCATTGCCTGGCCATCGCCTCGGCCCCCAAGTTGTCGGCGCAGAACATCGCCTTCAACGAAGTGGCGCGCCAGGCGATCCTCACCGACCCCGAATTCCACGGCGGGTCGTTCCAGGAAGCCGGGGTGATCCCCAAGCGCGGCTTGATGCTGGCGCGGATGGTCGGGCACATCACCTACCTGTCGGATGACTCCATGGGCGAAAAATTCGGCCGTGGGCTCAAGAGCGAGAAACTCAACTACGACTTCCACAGCGTCGAATTCCAGGTCGAAAGCTACCTGCGTTACCAGGGCGAGGAGTTTTCCGGGCGTTTCGACGCCAATACCTACCTGCTGATGACCAAGGCTTTGGACTACTTCGACCCGGCGGCAAACTGTGACGACGACCTGGCGAAGACCTTCGAGGGTGCCAGCGCCAAGTTCTGCGTGATGTCGTTCACCACCGACTGGCGCTTCTCGCCGGCCCGTTCGCGGGAGCTGGTGGATGCGTTGATGGCCGCGCGCAAAGACGTCTGCTACCTGGAGATCGATGCACCGCAAGGCCACGACGCCTTCCTGATCCCGATCCCGCGCTACTTGCAGGCCTTCAGCAACTACATGAACCGCATAACTTTGTGAGAACGCCATGAGAGCCGACCTGGAAATCATCCAAGACTGGATCCCCGCCGGCAGCCGCGTGCTCGACCTGGGTTGCGGCGATGGCGAACTGCTGAGCTGGCTGCGCGACAACAAGCAAGTCACCGGCTATGGCCTGGAAAACGACCCGGATAACATCGCCCAGTGCGTGGCCAAGGGCATCAACGTGATCGAGCAGGACCTGGACAAGGGCCTGGGCAACTTTGCCAGCAACAGCTTCGATATCGTGGTGATGACCCAGGCCTTGCAAGCCGTGCACTACCCGGATCGGATCCTCGACGAGATGTTGCGCGTCGGTCGCCAGTGCATCATCACCTTCCCCAACTTCGGGCACTGGCGCTGCCGCTGGTACCTGGCCACCAAGGGCCGGATGCCGGTATCGGACTTTCTGCCGTACACCTGGTACAACACGCCCAACATTCACTTCTGCACCTTCGAGGACTTCGAGGCGCTGTGCCGCGGGCGCGAAGCCAAGGTGATCAACCGCCTTGCCGTCGATCAACAGCATCGCCACGGCTGGGCAAGTAAGCTGTGGCCTAATCTTTTAGGTGAAATCGGGATTTATCGGGTCAGCAGTCCTGGCCTGACCGAGCATCAGATTGCCGTCTAACCATTTTCGAGGAGGACGATCATGAGTCGCCTGGCTATTTTTCTACTCACCGCCTGCCTGGGCGCCAGTGCCATGGCCGCCGGCCCTATCGACAGTAATCGGCAGAAAGCGTTTGGTGATATCACCGTGCACTACAGCACCTTCACCTCCAGCTTCCTGCAACCCGAGACAGCCCAGGCCGTGGGCGTGGTGCGCAGCAAGAACAAGGGCATGATCAATGTCTCGGTGATCAAGGGCGTGGAGCCCGTGGCGGCCCAAGTGACCGGCACGATCAAGGACTTGACCGGCAAGAGTGAAATGCTGACCTTCAAGCAAATCACCGAAAAAGGCGCGATCTACTACCTCGCCCCCTACTCAGTGCCGCAGCAGGAGTTCCGCACCTTTACCATCAATGTTGAAACCGGCGGCAAGGCCCACGGTTTCAGTTTCACCCAAGAACTGTTCCCGGCCGAATAATGAACCTGACACAACTCGTACTGGCCAGCCATAACGCCGGCAAACTCAAGGAACTCCAGGCCATGCTCGGCGAATCGGTGCAATTGCGCTCGATTGGCGAGTTCAGCCAGGTGGAGCCGGAAGAGACCGGCCTGTCGTTCGTCGAAAACGCCATCCTCAAGGCCCGCAATGCCGCGCGCATTTCCGGGCTGCCGGCACTGGCCGACGATTCGGGCCTGGCGGTGGACTTCCTCGGCGGCGCTCCTGGCATCTACTCGGCGCGCTATGCCGACGGCAAAGGCGACGCGGCGAACAACGCCAAGCTGCTGGACGCCCTCAAAGACGTGCCGGACGCGATGCGCGGCGCGCAGTTTGTGTGCGTGCTGGCGCTGGTAAGGCATGCCGACGACCCGCTGCCGATCCTCTGCGAAGGCCTGTGGCACGGGCGCATCCTGCATGCCGCCAGCGGCGAGCACGGGTTTGGCTACGACCCGCTGTTCTGGGTGCCGGAGCGCAATGTGTCCAGCGCCGAACTGAGCCCGGCCGACAAGAACCAGATCAGCCACCGCGCCCGCGCCATGGCTTTGCTGCGCCAGCGTCTGGGTTTGCAATGACCCAGGACACCTCCGCGCTGCCACTGATCCACGGTGGCGCGCAAACACCTCGGGCGGCCCTGCCGGTGCTGCCGCCCCTGGCGCTGTATATCCATATCCCGTGGTGCGTGCGCAAATGCCCCTATTGCGACTTCAACTCCCACACCGCCAGCCAGGTGCTGCCGGAACAAGAGTATGTCGACGCGTTGCTGGCGGACCTGGACCAGGACCTGCACGCGGTGTATGGCCGCGAGTTGAGTTCGATCTTCTTTGGCGGCGGCACGCCCAGCCTGTTCAGTGCGGCCGCGCTGGGCCGGTTGCTGGAAGGCGTGGAACAACGCATCCCGTTTGCCCGCGACATCGAGATCACCCTGGAAGCCAACCCCGGCACCTTCGAGCAAGAGAAGTTCGTCGCCTACCGCAAGCTGGGGATCAATCGCCTGTCCATCGGCATCCAGAGCTTCCAACAGGAAAAGCTCCAGGCCCTGGGCCGCATCCACAATGGCGACGAAGCCGTGCGCGCCGCCGGTATGGCGCGCCAGGCCGGGTTCGATAACTTCAACCTGGACCTGATGCACGGTTTGCCCGATCAATCCCTGGACGACGCCCTGGGCGACCTGCGTCAGGCCATTGCGCTCAAGCCGACCCATCTGTCGTGGTACCAACTGACCCTGGAACCCAACACCGTGTTCTGGAACCAGCCGCCGACGCTGCCAGAAGACGACACCCTGTGGGATATCCAGGAAGCCGGCCAGGCCCTGCTGGCCGAGCACGGTTATGCGCAATATGAAGTCTCGGCCTACGCCCAACCGGGCCGACCTGCACGGCATAACCTCAATTACTGGAGCTTTGGCGACTTTATCGGCATTGGCGCCGGCGCCCACGGCAAGCTCAGTCATCCAGACGGGCGCATCGTGCGCACCTGGAAGACCCGCGCACCGAAGGACTATCTCAACCCGGCCAAAAGCTTTCAGGCAGGCATGAAAGAGCTGACCAACGAAGAATTGCCTTTCGAGTTCCTGATGAACGCCCTGCGCCTGACCGACGGCGTTGAAGCCAGGCTTTACGCCGAACGCACTGGCCTGGACCTGGCCAGCCTCAACGAGGCCCGTCGCGAGGCAGAACAAAGTGGCTTATTGCGGGTCGAACCGTCACGCCTGGCGGCCACGGACCGTGGGCAACTCTTTCTCAATGACCTGCTGCAGAAGTTTTTGAGCTGATCGCTCTTAAGGAAATCGAATGGATCTGGTACTCGACCTGCTCGCCACCGTATCCCGCTGGAGCCGTAGCAACCTGTCGGAAATCTCCCTGGCGCTGGTAGGCTGCCTATTGGTGCTGTTCGGCGCCGATATCAAGGGCTGGGTCGAAGCGCGCCTGGGCAACATCGCCGGCGCCTTGCGTGTGCCGCTGATGGCCCTGCTGTGCATGATCGGCAGCGGCGCCGCGTTGATCTACGCCACGCCATGGATTGTGCGGGGGTTGAGCCAGTTCAATAACTACAGCCTGGCGCCGGTGCTGTTGGTGGTGCTGGTGTTGATTGGCGTGGTTGCCGACCGTCGCTAAGGCACTGATCGTTCCCACGCTCGGCATCACTAGTATCCGGTAAACATCAGAGGGAGAGCTTGCCCCCCCTTTGCGATGCCTTGAGCAAGCGCGATCCTGAGCCGGTCCGGCTATTCGGGCTTTACGAGACATCCGGTTCATAGATTGCCCGAACGACCTTTGAGCCTGGAGCACCGAGAACGGCTTTTATGTTTTATAGGACACTAGTAATGCACAGCGTGGGAACGGTCACCATAACTTAGTTAAAGCCCACTCTCAATAAAGACTTCAAGCCTTCCACCGTTGCACACTTAACCTCATCCTGGCTCCAGACTCTTCAAATGTCACCAGCTTTTCAATCACCTCTATCCCTTCTGAAAAAACAGCGCCCGTAAGCTCAACAATAGGCACTTCAGCATTATCAATCCCTCCTCTCTCCAAAACCAAATAACGAGACTTTTGCCCATCGCACGTGATAGTTATTGACTGACTGTGATAGTCACCCGTCATCTGGTTCCTTTTGGCGGCTTCATACATCAGTTTTTTTATATATTCGGCGGCCTCTTCCTTGTCTGCAACGGTTACTGAGCCATAATCAACAACCCTTAGCTCTGGAAAGTACGGAAGCCCCGGCGCCACACCGCCTTTACTTCCCGTTAAACGGCATGTCGGGCATTGGCATCCTGCAGGGTGATAAGGCATCTTCGCCCCATAAGGGTTCGTCCACTCATTAGGATCCCAGGTTTTAGTCGCCTTGGATCGATCGACTCCTGATGTATCATTCACGCCACCCCATCCACCTAAAACCCCGGATGAAAGTGGTGTCGCCACGATTCCTCTTGGCATTTTATGTCTCCTTTTACTAATTACTCGTGAGACATAATAAAAGCACACCAACGCCGGCTTCCCATCTGTTAATTCTGACAGTTTTTTATATGTTTTTCTAATAACCGCCAGACAAACAATAGCTAATCAACCGCTCCATTACGGCCTAACTTTAAATATCCGGGAAGATGGGAGAGAGGAGTAAATAAACTAAAAACGCACGCCCCTCTTTTTACCCCTCAAGTGCGTCCATAGGGACCGATTCGCCATGAGTTTCACCTTTGAAATCCACGATACTCAACACAATGATAATTATCGCTCCCCCATGGGAACGCCGCCTTGAAAAACAAATGTGGGAGCAGCTTGCTCGCGATAGCGGTGTATCAGTCGACCTATCTGTTAACTGACACTGCGCTATCGCGAGCAAGCCCGCTCCCACATTTTTGACCGCATTCCACGCTAATGGCTTGTCAGTCGACTTTCTCGAACTTCAAATCCCACACCCCATGCCCCAATCGCTCGCCACGGCGCTCGAACTTGGTGATCGGGCGCTCGGCCGGGCGTGGCACGCACTGGCCGTCTGCCGCCAGGTTGCGGTAGCCAGGGGCGACGTTCATCACTTCCAGCATGTACTGCGCATACGGTTCCCAGTCGGTGGCCATATGCAGGATGCCGCCCACTTTCAGCTTGCTGCGCACCAGCTCCGCAAAGGACGCCTGGACGATACGGCGCTTGTGGTGACGGCTCTTGTGCCATGGGTCCGGGAAAAACAGCATCAGGCGGTCGAGGCTGTTGTCAGCGATGCAGCGGTTAAGCACTTCGATCGCATCGCAGTCATAGACCCGCAGGTTTTTCAGGCCCTGGGTCAGCACGCCGTTAAGCAGCGCGCCCACGCCCGGACGGTGCACTTCCACACCGATAAAGTCTTGCTCGGGCGACGCCGCAGCCATTTCCAGCAGGGAATGCCCCATGCCAAAGCCGATTTCCAGGGAGCGCGGGGCCGAACGGCCAAACACCTGGTCGAAGTCCACCGGCGCCTCGGCCAGGGGCAGGACGAACAGCGGCGCGCCCTGGTCCAGGCCTTTTTGCTGGCCTTCAGTCATGCGCCCGGCGCGCATCACAAAGCTCTTGATGCGGCGGTGCTTGGACTCGTCGCCTTCTTCCACGGGGTTCGGCGTTTCGTTTGATTCAGTCATCAATGGCTCTTACTTGATCAGACCATCCAGCGGCGAGGAGGCGCTGGCATAGAGTTTTTTCGGCATACGCCCGGCGAGGTACGCCAGGCGGCCGGCGACAATCGCGTGTTTCATGGCTTCGGCCATCATGATCGGCTGTTGCGCGTTGGCGATGGCCGAGTTCATCAGCACCGCTTCGCAGCCCAGCTCCATGGCGATGGTGGCATCGGACGCGGTGCCGACGCCGGCATCCACCAACACCGGGATCTTGGCTTCTTCGAGGATGATCTGCAGATTGTACGGGTTGCAGATCCCCAGGCCCGTACCGATCAGGCCGGCCAGCGGCATGACCGCGATGCAGCCGATCTCGGCCAGTTGGCGGGCGATGATCGGGTCATCGCTGGTGTAGACCATCACGTCGAAACCTTCCTTGACCAGGGTCTCGGCGGCCTTGAGGGTTTCGATCACGTTGGGGAACAGGGTTTTCTGGTCCGCCAGCACTTCCAGCTTCACCAGGTTGTGGCCGTCGAGCAGCTCACGGGCCAGACGGCAGGTGCGCACGGCTTCGATGGCGTCGTAGCAACCGGCGGTGTTGGGCAGGATGGTGTAGCGGTCCGGCGGCAGGATATCCAGCAGGTTCGGTTCGCCCGGGTTCTGGCCGATATTGGTGCGGCGCACGGCCACCGTCACGATCTCGGCGCCCGAGGCTTCGATAGCCAGGCGGGTTTCTTCCATATCGCGATACTTGCCGGTGCCTACCAGCAAACGCGACTGGTAGGTACGACCGGCCAGGACGAAGGGCTTGTCGCTACGAACGATGCTCATGGGAAATCCTCGAGTTGGGGTGAGGTTCTGCAGAATTCGGGTCGTTGCCCCAGGGCTAGCCGCCGCCGATGGCGTGGACCACTTCAACCTGATCGCCTTCGGTGAGGGCGGTTTCGGTGTGCTGGCTACGCGGGACGATATCCTGGTTGAGCTCCACTGCGACGCGACGTCCGGTCAGTTCCAGACGGGTCAGCAGGGCCGCGACGGTTTCACCGTCGGGCAGTTCATAGGATTCGCCGTTCAATTGAATGCGCATGCCACGGGCCGCCATCGTTTTTAGGGGCCCGCATTCTAGCCTGATCGTGACCTGAAGGTCAGCTACAAGCGTCAGGCGGTCAGTTGCAGGCGCCAGGCGGCGAGCCCCAGGCACAGCCAGCCAATCAGGAACGCCAGGCCGCCAAACGGCGTGATGATCCCCAGTTTGCCGATGCCAATGGTGGTCAGCAGGTACAGGCTGCCGGAGAACAGCAAGATGCCGATGCTGAACGACACACCGGCCCAGAGCACCAGGCGCCCGGGCACATGCGCGGCCAGCAAGGCCACGCCAAACAACGCCAGGGCGTGCACCAGTTGGTAGGTCACGCCGGTATGGAATATCGCCAGGTATTCAGCCGTCAGGCTTTTTTTCAGGCCATGGGCGGCGAACGCGCCGAGGGCAACACCGGTAAAGCCGAAAAAGGCCGCCAACATCAGAAAGCCACGCAGCATGAGGAACTCCAGTCAGACTCAAAGGGCCGGGTCTGTATAATGGCCCGCTCAACGGGTTCGGCCAAGCCATCTCTATGCTGCGTGTCCTCTTCAGTCGTTTTCTCAAAGTCGTGAAATGGTTTGTCATCGGCAGTGTGTTGCTGGTGCTGCTGTTCCGTGTCGTGCCACCACCGTTCACTGCGCTGATGATCGAGCGCAAGATCGAATCCTGGGTCGACGGCGAGCCCATCGACCTGCAACGCACCTGGGTGCCGTGGGATGAGATCGCCGATGACCTGAAAGTGGCGGTGATGGCCGGTGAGGACCAGCGTTTCCCGCAGCATTGGGGCTTTGACTTTGGTGCGATCCAGGCCGCCCTGCTGCATAACGAGCGCGGCGGCTCGATTCGCGGCGCCAGTACGCTGAGCCAGCAGGTGTCGAAGAACCTGTTTTTATGGGCCGGCCGCAGTTATCTGCGCAAGGGCCTGGAGGCCTGGTTTACCGGGCTGATCGAAATCCTCTGGCCCAAGCAGCGGATCCTTGAGGTGTACCTCAACAGCGTGGAATGGGATGAAGGGGTGTTTGGCGCAGAGGCGGCGGCGCGGCATCATTTTGGGGTGAGTGCCAAGGGGCTTTCGCGCCAGCAGGCCAGCTACCTGGCCGCTGTCCTGCCCAATCCACGGGTGTGGAGTGCCAGCCATCCAACGGCGTATGTGGCACGGCGGGCGGCGTGGATTCGCCAGCAGATGGGGCAGTTGGGGGGCGCAGGCTATTTGAACGCACTGGACAACACGCGCCAGGCGCCATGGGCCAACTGACCCACCACAGAACCTGTGGGGGCTGGCTTGAGGTTTTCAGGCACGAACAAAAATGCCCCGGTCTCTCGATCGGGGCATTTTTTTGCTCGTTCGCTGCGTATTAGGCGGCGATCGACAGTTTTAGCTTATTCATCGCGCTCTTCTCAAGCTGACGAATGCGCTCGGCCGACACGTTGTACTTTTGCGCCAGGTCGTGCAGCGTGGCTTTTTCTTCTGCCAGCCAGCGCTGGTAGAGGATGTCACGGCTGCGGTCGTCCAGCACTTCCAGTGCTTCGTGCAGGTTGTGGTTGGAGTTGTCGCTCCAATCGGCATCTTCCAGTTGACGCGCCGGGTCGTACCGGTGGTCTTCCAGGTAGTTGGCCGGCGATTGGAAGGCACTGTCGTCGTCCGCTTCGGCGGCCGGGTCGAAGGCCATGTCATGGCCGGTCAGGCGACTTTCCATCTCGCGCACTTCCCGGGGCTCCACGCCGAGGCTTTCGGCCACACGGTGGACTTCCTCGTTGTTCAGCCACGCCAGGCGTTTCTTCTGGCTGCGCAGGTTGAAGAACAGCTTGCGCTGGGCCTTGGTGGTCGCCACTTTCACGATGCGCCAGTTGCGCAGGATGAACTCGTGGATTTCCGCCTTGATCCAGTGCACGGCGAACGACACCAGGCGCACACCCATTTCCGGGTTGAAGCGTTTCACCGCCTTCATCAGGCCGACGTTGCCTTCCTGGATCAGGTCAGCCTGGGCCAGGCCGTAGCCGCTATAGCTACGGGCGATATGTACGACAAAACGCAGGTGGGCGAGCACCATCTGCCGAGCCGCCCCCAAATCCTGCTCATAGTAGAGACTCTCGGCCAGTTCACGCTCCTGCTCGGGCGTCAGCAAAGGAATGCTGTTGACCGTGTGCACATAGGCTTCCAGGTTCGCGCCTGGGACCAGAGCATAAGCAGGTTGCAAAGAAGTGGTCATACGAAAAAACCTCCGACTCACATAACTCGTGCAGTTCAGCACTGCGAAAATTGACCGGGAACCGTAGGACAAGTTCCCTAAACCACTGATACGGTCAATACAAACGAAACCACATTAATCTGACATTAACTACTTCGGCGCCAGCTCACGTAGATGCCGTGCGACCGCAATCCAAGCACCGATATACCCCAACAACACCGCGCCAAGCAAGAGTGATAGACCATCGGCAGCGGGTACGCCAGCCAGGGCAAAGTCACTGCCATACAAACCGGCCAGGCCGATTACCGCGTCGTTCAGCCAATCCAGGCCAAACGCCAATACGCCCCAGGACAGAATCCCCGCACCGAAGCCATAAAGCGCGCCCATATATAGAAAAGGACGACGCACATAGCTGTCTGTGCCGCCGACCAGTTTAATCACTTCTATCTCGGTGCGGCGGTTTTCAATATGAAGACGAATGGTATTGCCTATCACCAAAAGTAATGCAGAAACCAGCAACACCGTGAGACCGAAGACAAACCGGTCGCCCAGCTTGAGAATCGCCGCCAGACGCTCGACCCACACCAGATCAAGCTGCGCCTGCTGTACCTTGGGCAGTTCAGCCAATTTTTGCCTTAATGCTTCAAGGGCCGTCTTGTCGATTTCATTGGGCGTGACCAACACAACCCCCGGCAGCGGGTTCTGCGGCAGCTCCTTGAGCGCCTCACCCAGGCCGGACTGTTGCTGGAACTCTTCCAGCGCCTGGTCGCGGCTGATGTACTCGGCCTCCGCCACGCCCGGCAGGTTCTTGATCTGCTCGCGCAGGGCCTCGCCTTCGGTAGCGCTGGCATCCAGTTGCAGGTACAGGGAAATCTGCGCCGCGCGCTGCCAGGAACCGCCCAGGCGCTCGACATTATTAAGCAGCAACGACAACCCCATCGGCAGGCTCAACGCCACGGCCATCACCAGGCAGGTGAAGAAGCTGCCAATCGGCTGCTTGCCCAGGCGGCGCAGGCTGTCCACCAGGCTGGCGCGATGGCTTTCGACCCAGGCATGCAGCAAGGTGCTGAAGTCGGGGCCGTCATCATCGTCGCGTTTCTTTTTCTGCGGCTGCGGGTCGGCGGCTTTCGGCGCCACGCGCTCGGAAACTTTAGGGCTACGTGTGGCACTCATACGCCGGCCTCCCCATCACCAATCAGGCGGCCGCGCTGCAAGGTCAGCATACGGTGGCGCATGCGCGCGATCAATGCCAGGTCGTGACTGGCAATCAGCACGCTGGTGCCCAGGCGGTTGATGTCTTCAAACACGCCCATGATTTCTGCGGCCAGGCGCGGGTCGAGGTTACCGGTGGGCTCGTCCGCCAGCAGCAAGGCCGGGCGATGGACGATGGCGCGGGCAATGCCGACACGTTGTTGCTGGCCGGTGGACAGGTCGCCGGGGTACAGGTCGGTCTTGTCCGACAGCGCCACGCGCTCCAGGGCCGAATCCACACGCTTGATGATTTCGGCCTTGGACAGCCCGAGAATCTGCAATGGCAGGGCGATGTTATTGAACACCGTGCGATCGAACAGCAACTGGTGGTTCTGGAACACCACGCCGATCTGCCGGCGCAGGAACGGGATCTGCGCATTGCTGATAGTGGCCAGGTCCTGGCCCGCCAGCAGCAATTTGCCGGTAGTGGGGCGCTCCATGGCCAGCAGCAGGCGCAGCAAGGTACTTTTGCCGGCGCCGGAATGACCGGTGACAAACAAGAACTCGCCACGGCGCACCCGGAAACTCAGCTCATGCAAGCCGACATGCCCGTTGGCGTAGCGCTTGCCCACCTGTTCAAAACGAATCATGAACGCTCCCGCTCGGCAAACAGTGCCTGGACAAAGGGTTCGGCCTCAAACGTGCGCAGGTCATCAATACCTTCGCCGACACCGATATAACGAATCGGCAGCCCGAATTGTTTGGCCAGGGCAAAAATCACCCCACCCTTGGCCGTGCCATCGAGCTTAGTCAACGCCAGGCCAGTCAGCTGTACCGTCTGGTGGAATTGCTTGGCCTGGCTGATTGCGTTCTGCCCGGTCCCGGCGTCCAGCACCAACAACACCTCGTGCGGCGCGTCGGCGTCGAGCTTGCCCATCACCCGACGTACTTTCTTCAACTCTTCCATCAGGTTGTCTTTGGTGTGCAGGCGACCGGCGGTATCGGCAATCAGTACATCGATGTTACGGGCCTTGGCCGCCTGCACGGCATCGAAGATCACCGAGGCGGAATCGGCGCCGGTGTGCTGGGCGATCACCGGGATCTTGTTGCGCTCGCCCCACACCTGCAATTGCTCCACGGCAGCGGCGCGGAAGGTGTCACCGGCGGCAAGCATGACTTTCTTGCCTTCCAGTTGCAGCTTCTTCGCCAGCTTGCCGATGGTGGTGGTCTTGCCGGCACCGTTGACGCCGACCACCAGGATTACGAAGGGTTTTTTCTCGACAATCACCAGCGGCGCTTCCACTGGCTTGAGCATGGCGGCCAGTTCGGCCTGCAATGACTTGTAGAGCGCGTCGGCGTCGGTGAGCTGCTTGCGCGCGACCTTCTGGGTCAGGCTCTGGATAATCACGGCAGTGGCTTCGACGCCCACGTCAGCGGTCAGCAGGCGGGTCTCGATGTCTTCGAGCAACTCGTCATCGATGATCTTCTTGCCCAGGAACAGGCTGGCCATGCCTTCGCCAATGCTCGCGCTGGTCTTGCTCAGGCCTTGCTTGAGGCGGGCGAAGAAGCCGGTCTTGCTGGTTTCGGCAGGTGCGGCAACGACGGCAACGGGCTCGACCACCAGCGGCGCCGGCTCAACCACGACAGGCAGGGGCTCGACGGCGACCTGCACCGGCTCCACCACCACGGGGATCGGCGGTGTCACATGTTCGGCCTGCACATCCTCGACCAGCGCGACAGGCTCTTCAGCCACCGGCAATGGCGGCCACGGCTTGTGCTCTGGCTCTGGCTCTGGCGCAGCCTCCACCACCGGCTGCAGGACCGGCTCGGCGATAGGCAGCACCACAGGCGCCTCGACGACAGGCTCGGCCACCGGTTCAATCGCCGGCTCCACCTGCAGAACAGGTTCGGGCACAGCCTCAGGTTGGACTTGCGGCTGTTCGACGACGGTTTCCTGCGGCTTTTTGCGCAGCCATCCGAACAGGCCTTTTTTCTCGCCAGCCGCAGCTGGGCTCTTCTTGTCGTCGTTGGAACCAAACATGGAGGACGGCTATCTCAAGGTAGCGACGCGCCAAGGAGGCGCCTCGGTAAATAATATTCAATGCGCAACAGACTGTTTTTTAGCCAGCTTGTTCATGCGCAGCATTGTGCGAGGCGTGAATACAGCCTCAACAAATCGATTCAATATAGGACTGAAGCGATAAAATCGGCGAAAAGCGGATGAAAATCGGGAAAACCCACGAATAATTCCATCTTCACGACGACTGGATCCGAAACGATATGACCGCCGCAGTGGCCGCCGCTAATACGGATCAGTATCCTAGCACCTCCTCGCCCGCCGACGCTAAGACCAAGCGGGCAGCCCAACAGGTTTAAAAACGAATGAATGCTCTAGCCCGCCGCGCCGCAGGCCTGCTGCTCAGCACAGTTTGTCTGCCCCTTTCAGCCTTGGCTGCCGACCCACAACCCACCCATGAATTCACCCTGGACAACGGCCTCAAGGTCGTCGTGCGCGAAGACCATCGCGCCCCGGTGGTGGTCTCGCAGGTCTGGTACAAGGTCGGCTCCAGCTATGAAACCCCTGGCCAGACCGGTTTGTCCCACGCCCTGGAACACATGATGTTCAAGGGCAGTTCCAAGACCGGCCCCGGCGAGGCCTCGTTGATCCTGCGCGACCTGGGCGCCGAAGAAAACGCCTTCACCAGCGACGACTACACCGCCTACTACCAAGTGCTGGCCCGCGACCGCCTGGGCGTTGCCCTGGAGCTGGAAGCCGACCGCATGGCCACCCTGCGCCTGCCGGCCGACGAGTTCAGCCGCGAGATCGAAGTGATCAAGGAAGAGCGCCGCCTGCGCACCGATGACAACCCGATGTCCAAGGCCTTCGAGCGCTTCAAGGCCATGGCCTACCCGGCCAGCGGCTACCACACGCCGACCATCGGCTGGATGGCCGACCTGGACCGCATGAAGGTCGAGGAACTGCGCCACTGGTACCAATCCTGGTACGTGCCGAACAACGCCACCCTGGTGGTGGTCGGCGACGTGACCCCGGACGAGGTGAAAACCCTGGCCCAGCGCTACTTCGGCCCGATCCCCAAGCGTGACGTACCACCGGCGAAAAAGCCCCTGGAACTGGCCGAACCGGGCGAACGCCTGCTGACTATGCATGTGCAGACGCAGCTACCGAGCGTCATCCTCGGCTTCAACGTACCGGGCCTGGCCACCGCCGAAGACAAGCGCTCGGTCAACGCCCTGCGCCTGATCTCGGCGCTGCTCGATGGTGGCTACAGCGCACGCATCCCGAGCCAGTTGGAGCGCGGTGAAGAACTGGTGTCCGGCGCCTCGACCAACTACGACGCCTACACCCGTGGCGACAGCCTGTTCACCTTGAGCGCCACGCCCAACCAGCAGAAGAAGAAAACCGTAGCCCAGGCCGAAGCCGGGCTCTGGCGCCTGCTGGACGAACTCAAGGCCAAGCCACCGACCGCCGAGGAACTGGAGCGTATTCGCGCCCAGGTCATTGCCGGCGTGGTCTACGAGCGCGACTCCATCACCAGCCAGGCCACGGCCATTGGCTCCCTGGAAACGGTCGGCCTGTCGTGGAAGCTCATGGACACTGAGCTGGCCGAGCTGCAAAGCGTGACGCCCGAGGATATCCAGAAGGCCGCGCGCACCTATTTCACCCGCGAACGCCTGAGTGTCGCCCATGTCCTGCCCGAGGAGACCACTCATGAGTGATCGCAAAAACAACCGCCTGGTGCTGCCCGGCCTGATCGTCGTGACCCTGGTGGCCGCGGTCGCGGTGTATATCGGTCGCCCGGACGACTCCATTGCCAGCCCGGCGCTGGAGCAGGCCAAGTCCAGCAAGACCCTGCAATCCCTGGCGGAGCTGGACGGCAAGAACCCGACCAACCGCACGCTCAACGTGCAGACCTGGAGTACCGCCGAAGGCGCCAAGGTGCTGTTCGTCGAAGCCCACGAACTGCCGATGTTCGACATGCGCATCCTGTTCGCCGCCGGCAGCAGCCAGGACGGCAACACGCCGGGCCTGGCGCTGCTGACCAACGCCATGCTCAACGAAGGCGTACCAGGCAAGGATGTGGGGCAGATTGCCGCCGGTTTTGAAGGCCTGGGCGCGGATTTCAGCAATGGTGCCTACCGCGATATGGCGCTGGTCTCGCTGCGCAGCCTCAGTGCCGCCGACAAGCGCGACGCCGCCCTCACGCTGTTCGACCAGGTGATCGGCCAGCCGACCTTCCCCGCCGACTCCCTGGCACGCATCAAAAACCAGTTGCTGGCCGGCTTCGAGTACCAGAAGCAGAACCCGGGCAAGCTGGCAAGCATCGAGCTGTTCAAGCGCCTGTATGGCGACCATCCCTATGCGCACCCCAGCGAAGGCACGCCTGAAAGCGTTCCGGCCATTACCCTGGCACAGCTGAAGGCCTTCCACGCCAAGGCCTACGCCGCCGGCAACGCGGTGATCGCGATGGTTGGCGACCTGTCCCGCGCCGAGGCCGAGGCCATGGCGGCCAAGGTGTCCGCCTCCCTGCCCAAGGGCCCGGCGCTGGCGAAGATCGCCGAGCCGAGCGAGCCCAAGGCCGGCCTGGGCCATATCGAATTCCCATCCAAACAGACCCACCTGTTGTTCGCACAACTGGGCATCGACCGCGCCGACCCGGACTACGCCGCCCTGTCCCTGGGCAACCAGATCCTTGGCGGCGGTGGCTTTGGCACCCGCTTGATGAGCGAAGTACGCGAGAAGCGCGGCCTGACCTACGGCGTCTACTCGGGCTTCTCGCCGATGCAGGCCCGTGGCCCGTTCATGATCAACCTGCAGACCCGCGCCGAAATGAGCGGCGGCACCTTGCGCCTGGTGGAGCAAGTGCTGGCCGACTACCTCAAGACCGGGCCGACGCAAAAAGAACTGGATGACGCCAAGCGCGAGCTGGCCGGCAGCTTCCCGCTGTCCACCGCGAGCAACGCCGATATCGTCGGGCAACTGGGCGCCATGGGGTTCTACAACCTGCCGCTCAATTACCTGGAAGACTTTATGAAGCAATCCCAGGCCCTGACCACCGAACAGGTCAAGGCTGCACTGAACAAGCACTTGAGTAGCGATAAAATGGTGATCGTGACCGCAGGTCCCACCACCGCGCAAAAGCCACTACCGCCCCCCACTGATAAACCTGCCGAGCAGCCGCTCGGGGTCCCGGAGCATTAATGGCTAGTCCATCCCGTCCTAAAAAACCTGTCCATAACGTTCACAACGGTGTGGGCCAACTGCGCATCATTGGCGGCCAATGGCGCAGCCGCAAGCTGAGCTTCCCCGACGTGGTGGGCCTGCGTCCGACCCCGGACCGGGTCCGCGAGACCCTGTTCAACTGGCTCGCGCCGTACATCGAAGGGGCCAAGGTGCTGGACCCGTTCGCCGGCAGTGGCGCGTTGTTCCTGGAGTCCCTGTCCCGTGGTGCCGCCCTGGGCCAGGCCCTGGACGCGAGCAACGTGGCGGTGTCCAGCCTGCGCGAACACCTGGGCACCCTGCGCTGCACCACTGGCCACGTACAAACCGCCGATGCCTTGCGCTACCTGGAAACCCAGCCGGCCAGCACATTCGACGTGGTGTTCCTCGACCCGCCGTTCAACCAGAACCTGTTGCCGACCGTCTGCACGCTGCTGGAAGAACGCCAATGGCTGGCCGATGACGCCTGGGTCTACACCGAAAGCGAAACCGCGCCGTCGACCCTGGGCCTGCCGGGCAACTGGCGCCTGCACCGCGAGCAAAAATCCGGGCGGGTGTATTACGCGTTGTGGCAACGTACGGCTCTGACCCACTAAAAACACTGTAGGCGCGAGCTTGTCGGGCAACCCCTGTGGGAGCGGGCTTGCCCGCGATAGCGGTATGTCAGTTAACAATTGTGTTGGCTGATCCACCGCCATCGCGGGCAAGCCCGCTCCCACATTTGATCTGCGCTGCTTTGAGCATTGCGTTCGCTTAACTGATCGGCATTAGGGCAAACCCGCTCCTGCAGGACAGGTATTCATGACACCGCTAACCAATCGCTTCACCCCCGCCTTCGGCCTCGGCAACCCCCATCTGCAAACGCTGTGGGGCCCGCTCTGGCGCCCCACCACCCACCTCGAACGCCAGCGCGAGCGCCTGTGGCTGGAGGATGGCGACTTTCTTGACCTTGACTGGCACGGCCCCCACGACCCGCACGCGCCCTTGGTGCTGGTGCTGCACGGGCTGACCGGCTCGTCCAATTCGCCCTACGTCGCCGGCCTGCAAAAAGCCCTGGCCAGCCAGGGCTGGGCCAGCGTCGCGCTGAATTGGCGGGGTTGTTCCGGCGAACCCAACCTGCTGGCCCGCAGTTACCACTCCGGCGCCAGTGAAGACCTGGCGGCCGCCATCGCCCATCTGCAGGCCAAGCGCCCCTTGGCGCCGCTGTATGCCGTGGGTTATTCCCTGGGCGGCAATGTGCTGCTCAAGCACTTGGGCGAAACCGGCGACAGCTCCGGCCTACAAGGCGCGGCAGCGGTATCGGTGCCATTTCGCCTGGACCAGTGCGCCGACCGCATCGGCCTGGGCTTTTCCCGGGTCTATCAGAAGCATTTCATGCGCGAGATGCTCGGTTATATCCGGGTCAAGCAGCGCCAGTTCCTGCAAGATGGGCGTGAAGACGCACTGAAAACCCTGGCGGAGCTGGGCTCGCTGGAGAAAATGCGCACGTTTTGGGATTTTGATGGGCGCGTCACTGCGCCACTGCATGGCTACCTGAGCGCCGAGGACTATTACCGGCGGGCATCGAGTCGTTACTTCCTCGGGGCGATCTGTACGCCGACGCTGATCATCCAGGCGGCGGATGATCCTTTTGTGTTTGCCCACAGCCTACCCCAGGCCAGCGAACTGTCGGACTGCATCGAGTTTGAACTGCAGGCCAGGGGCGGGCATGTGGGGTTTGTCGAGGGTTCGCTGAAACAGCCGGGTTACTACCTGGAGCGACGGATCCCGCAATGGCTGCTGTCTCAACTCGATCCATAAAGTGGGAGCTCAGTCGCCGGTTGCAATTTGTCGCTGCGGATCATTGATCCACTCACTCCACGACCCCGCATACAACTTGCCCAACGGATACCCCGCCAGGCTCAGGGCAAACAGGTTGTGACACGCCGTTACACCCGAGCCGCAATACGCCACCAGCTCATCCGGCGAGCGGCCTTGCAGTTTGTCGGCAAAGCGCTGCCTGAGTTGTTCCATCGGCAGGAAGCGCCCATCACTGCCCAGGTTCTCGTTGAACGCCACACACTGCGCGCCGGGAATATGCCCGGCAATCGGGTCGATGGGTTCCACTTCACCGCGAAAACGCGGCAAGGCACGGGCATCGATCAGGGTCAGGCCCGGTTGGCCCAGGCGTTTTTGCAGGTATTCAGCGTCCAGCAGCAGATGGTCGTCCGGGCTGCCAGCAAAGGTGCCCGGCTCGGTGCCAGGTGCATCCAGGCTCAGGGGGAAACCCGCGGCGTGCCAGGCCTTCAGGCCACCATCGAGGATCGACACGCCGCTGCGCTTGCCCAACCAGGCCAGCAGCCACCAGGCACGGGCGGCAAATGCGCCAGGGCCGTCGTCATACAGCACGATCTCGCTGTCGGCATGGATGCCCCAGGCCTGCAACTGCCGGACCAGCACCTGGGCCGCCGGCAGTGGATGGCGGCCGGTCACGCCCTTGATCACCGGCCCGCTGAGGTGGCGCTCCAGGTCCGCATACTGCGCCCCTTCGATATGCCCCTCGGCATAGCGGCAACGCCCGTAATCCGGGTCTTCCAGGGCAAAACGGCAGTCGAGGATGACTAAGCCGGCGCGCTGCTGGCGCTCGGCCAGTTGTTGCGGGCTGATCAGTTGTGCAAGCGGCATAACGGACTCCTGGAAATACGTTCGGGAAAGGGCCTACTTCACTTCTTCCAGTGCCTGACTTAACGGCACATAAAATTCCTTGAACAGCGCGTCCACGGCTTCTTTAGCCTGCGGCGTAATAAACCCGGCCTCCAGCACCAGCACCTGGTACACCCCGCGTTTGATCGCCTCGGCGCTCAGGTGCGCGGAGTTTTCATTGGTGGTGCACAAAAAGCGCACCCAGGAGGTGAGGATAATCCAGGCATTGAGGGTCAGGGCTTCGGTCTGCACCGGGTCCATGTTCAGGATCCCGGCCTCGACAAACCCCCGGTAAATCGCGCCGCCCTGGATCAGGCAGCGCTGGGAAAAACGCCGGTAGCCGGTGGCCAGCTCCGGGTCGCTCTCCAGCAGATGCTCAAGGTCGCGGTGCAGAAAGCGGTAGCGCCACATGCCGGCCAGTACCGCCTGCAAGTAAAAACGCTTGTCTTCGACCACCATGGCGCGCCCCTGGGGTGGGCGCAGGAAGCTGTCCACCAGGGCTTCGTACTCGCGAAACAGCACCGCGATAATCGCCTGCTTGTTCGGGAAGTGGTAGTACAGGTTGCCCGGGGATATTTCCATGTGGGCGGCAATATGGTTGGTGCTGATGCTGCGCTCGCCCTGCTGGTTGAACAGCTCCAGGCTGGTTTGCACAATACGTTCGCTGGTCTTTACTCGTGGTGCCATGGGGTATCGGCTTCTTGAATCCTGATGCAAACATCTTACGGTCTATCCTTGCCAGGATAAAACTGCATGTTGATGCGATGCCATTTGACAAATTAGAGCAATAACTCTAAAAACGCAGGTAAACCAATAATATCCTGGAGCTGCGTCATGTCTGCCAACGTTGCTTACCTGCAAGACTCCCAGGCGCTGGGCCAACTCCAGAGCCTGTTCGACGCCCAGCGTCGCGCCTACGCGGCCAACCCGATGCCGCCAGCGGCGCAGCGCCAGCAGTGGCTCAAGGCGCTACGCGACCTGCTCAGCGATGAGCGCCAGGCGCTGATCGAAGCCATCAGCAACGATTTCAGCCATCGCAGCGCCGATGAAACCCTGTTCGCCGAGCTGATGCCCAGCCTGCACGGCATCCATTACGCCAGCAAACACCTCAAGGGTTGGATGAAACCCTCGCGTCGTGCAGTAGGTATAGCCTTCCAGCCGGCGTCTGCCAAAGTGATCTATCAACCCCTGGGCGTTATCGGGGTGATCGTGCCCTGGAACTACCCGTTGTACCTGGCCATCGGCCCGCTGGTCGGTGCGTTGGCGGCGGGCAACCGGGTGATGCTCAAGCTCAGCGAATCCACCCCCGCCACTGGCCAGTTGCTCAAGACCCTGCTGGCGCAAATCTTCCCCGAAGACCTAGTGTGCGTGGTGCTCGGCGAAGCAGAAGTGGGCATGGCGTTCTCCAAGCTGCCGTTCGATCACCTGCTGTTCACCGGAGCCACCAGCATCGGCAAGCATGTGATGCGCGCCGCCGCCGAGCATCTGACCCCGGTCACCCTGGAGCTGGGCGGTAAATCCCCGGCGATTGTCTCGGCCGATGTGCCCCTCAAGGACGCTGCCGAACGGATCGCCTTCGGCAAGGCGCTGAATGCCGGGCAAACCTGTGTGGCGCCAGACTACGTGCTGGTTCCCGAAGACCGTGTGGAGGGCTTCGTCGAGGCCTACACCCAGGCGGTGCGCGGGTTTTATCCGACCCTGGCCGACAACCCGGACTACACCGCCATCATCAACGAGCGGCAACTCGCCCGGCTCAATGCCTACGTCAAGGACGCAACCGACAAGGGCGCGACCCTGGTGCCGCTCTATGACCAGGGCCAGGCACGGCGCATGGCCCATAGCCTGCTGCTGAATGTCAGCGATGACATGACCGTGATGCAGGACGAGATTTTCGGCCCGGTGCTGCCCATCGTGCCCTATCGCGGCATCGACCAGGCCTTTGCCTACATCAACCAGCGCCCTCGCCCACTGGCGTTGTATTACTTCGGCTACAACAAGGCCGAACAGAATCGCGTACTCCACGAAACCCATTCCGGTGGCGTGTGCCTGAACGACACCCTGTTGCATGTGGCCCAGGACGATATGCCCTTTGGCGGTATCGGCCCGTCGGGCATGGGCCATTACCACGGCCATGAAGGCTTCCTCACCTTCAGCAAGGCCAAGGGCGTGCTGATCAAGCAACGCCTGAATGCGGCCAAGCTGATTTACCCGCCGTATGGCAAAGCCATCCAGAAACTGATCCAGAAGCTGTTCGTGCGCTAAAACCGTTACCACCGGGACAACAATAAAAATGAACCCTAGCCTGACTGAATCACCCACGCTGTCGCGGCGCGGCGTCTTGAAAATCGGCCTGTGCGCCAGCGCCTTCCTGGCCACCGCCGGCCTTGGCGCCAGCCTCAGCGGCTGCTCCAGCAGCACGCCGGCCAGCGGCTTTGCCATGCTGCGCAACAGCGACCTGCCGTTTTTGCGCGCAGTGATCCCGGTGTTACTGGAAGGCGCGGCCAGCGCCGAGGTGGTGGCAGCGGGTATTGAAGACACCCTGAAAAAACTCGATTACAGCCTGCTGCACCTGTCACCGGAGATGTTCAAGCTGACCCAGCAGTTGTTCGACGTGCTGGGCATGGCCGTCACCCGTGGCCCGCTGACCGGCATCTGGGGCAGTTGGGAAAATGCCAGCGGCGAGCAGATCCGCAACTTCCTGCATCGCTGGGAAAACAGCTTCCTCAACCTGCTGCGCATGGGCCAGGGCTCGCTGCTCAAGCTGGTGATCATGGCCTGGTACTTTCGGCCCGAGTCCTGGGCCCATTGCGGATACCCCGGGCCACCGAAAATCTGACCGTGATAGCTCCTACACGTCATGACCGCTGATAAAAACAAGAGAACAAGCTGATGCCCGTACCTGATGTGTTCCGCGATGGCATGGCCCGCGGCTGGAAGACCCATAATGGCGCTGCCCTCGACCAGGACCTGACTCTGGAAGCCGATGTCGCGATCATCGGCAGCGGCGCAGGCGGCGGCACTACCGCAGAGATTCTCAGCGCCGCCGGCTACAAGGTGCTGCTGATCGAAGAAGGCCCGCTCAAGACCAGCAGCGATTTCACGCTGCTGGAAGACGAGGCCTACGCCAGCCTGTATCAGGAAGGCATCGGCCGCATGAGCAAGGACGGCGCCATCACCATCCTGCAGGGCCGCGCCGTGGGCGGCACCACGCTGATCAACTGGACGTCGAGCTTTCGCACCCCCGACCCGACCCTGGCCCACTGGGCCAGCGAATACGCGGTCAAGGGCCACAGCAGTGCCGACATGGCGCCATGGTTTGCCAAGATGGAGCAACGCCTGGGCATCGCGCCCTGGGCCCTGCCGCCCAACGCCAACAACGATGTGATCCGCAAAGGCTGCGAAAAGCTCGGCTACAGCTGGCACGTGATCCCGCGCAACGTGCGCGGCTGCTTCAACCTGGGCTATTGCGGCATGGGCTGCCCGGTCAACGCCAAGCAATCGATGCTGGTGACCACCATTCCCTCAACCCTGGAGCAAGGCGGCGAGTTGCTGTACCTGGCCCGCGCCGAGCGCCTGAAATTCAGCGGCGACACCATCACCAGCCTCGAATGCGTGGCCATGGATGCGCGCAGCGTGGCGCCCACCGGCCGCAAGGTCACGGTCAAGGCCAGGCATTACGTGCTGTCCGGTGGCGGTATCAACAGCCCGGCGCTGCTGATGCGCTCGGACGCACCCGACCCGCATTCGCGCCTGGGCAAGCGCACGTTCCTGCATCTGGTGAATTTTTCTGCGGGGTTGTTCGACGAGGTGATCAACCCGTTCTATGGCGCACCGCAGTCGATTTACTCCGACCACTTCCAATGGCAGGACGGCACCACCGGTAAAATGTCCTACAAGCTCGAAGCGCCGCCGTTGCACCCGGCCCTGGCCAGCACGCTGTTCGGTGGCTATGGCACGCAGAACGCCCTGGACATGGGCCAGCTGCCCAACACCCACGCCATGCTGGCGCTGCTGCGCGACGGCTTCCACCCCGACAGCCAGGGCGGCAGCGTCGGCCTGCGCGGCGATGGCACGCCGGTGCTCGACTATGAAGTCTCGCCCTACGCCTGGGACGGCCTGCGCCGGGCGTTCCACAGCATGGCCGAGATCCAGTTTGCCGCCGGCGCCAAGTCGGTCAAGCCGCTGCACCACGATGCGCGCTACGTCAGCACACTGGCGCAGGCCCGCAGCCTGATCGACGGCCTGAACCTGGAACTGCATCGCACCTGCCTGGGCAGTGCCCATGTGATGGGCGGTTGCGCCATGGGCGAAGAGCCGAAAAATGCCGTGGCCGACAGCCTGGGGCGGCATCACCAGTTGCGCAATCTGTCGATCCACGATGGCTCGCTGTTCCCCACCAGTATTGGCGCCAACCCCCAGCTTTCGGTGTATGGCCTGACGGCGCAACTGGCGACAGCACTGGCCGAACGTCTGAAAACAGCATGAAAAAACCAGGTATTCGCGGTGTCTATAGTGCTTTCTTCTGAATAAGTTGACTTGGCCGACCGGGATGGCTGCGATACCATCCGGTTCCCCAACGGACTCCGCCAGGACGACGCGATGAACCGAGTGTTGTACCCAGGTACCTTCGACCCGATTACCAAAGGCCATGGCGATCTGGTCGAACGCGCCTCGCGCTTGTTCGACCATGTGATCATCGCGGTCGCGGCCAGCCCCAAGAAAAACCCGCTGTTTCCCCTGGAACAGCGCGTGGAGCTGGCCCGCGAGGTCACCAAGCACCTGCCCAACGTTGAAGTGGTGGGCTTTTCGACGCTGCTGGCGCATTTTGCCAAGGAGCAGAACGCCAATGTCTTCCTGCGCGGGCTGCGGGCGGTGTCGGACTTCGAGTATGAATTCCAGCTGGCCAATATGAACCGCCAACTGGCGCCGGATGTGGAGAGCCTGTTTCTTACACCGTCGGAACGTTATTCGTTCATTTCCTCGACCCTGGTGCGGGAAATCGCGGCATTGGGCGGGGATATCACCAAGTTTGTGCACCCTGCGGTCGCCGATGCGCTGACGCTGCGCTTCAAGAAGTAAGACCGCTCGACCGGCGCCCGCTCGCACTGCGGGCGCCAATGCGGCACAATTGCGCGCATTAGTTTTTCAGATGCCTTGGCAGAGTGCCCTGGCAGGAGTTTCCATGTCCCTGATCATCACCGACGATTGCATCAACTGCGACGTCTGCGAACCCGAGTGCCCGAACGCTGCCATTTCCCAGGGTGAAGAGATCTACGTGATCGACCCCAACCTGTGCACCCAGTGTGTCGGCCACTACGACGAACCCCAGTGCCAGCAAGTGTGCCCGGTCGACTGCATCCCGCTGGATGAGGCACACCCCGAGACTGAAGAGCAGTTGATGGAGAAGTACCGGTTGATTACCGGCAAGGCCTGAGACCTTGTGGTGGCTGGGCGGGCCTCATCGCGGGCAAGCCCGCTCCCACATTTTGACTTGTGAACCCCTTCAAATGTGGGAGCTGGCTTGCCTGCGATGAGGCCATTCGCAGCACCCGCGAACCTCAGCTCTGGCATTTGGGGCAAAACACACTCGCCCGCTGCCCCAGCATCACATTGCGCAGTTCAGTCCCGCAGACCTTGCACGCCTCGACGCCCCGGCCGTAGACGAACAGTTCCTGCTGGAAATACCCCGGCTGGCCATCGCCACCGATAAAGTCGCGCAAGGTCGTCCCGCCGCGCTCGATGGCGGCCGCGAGGATGCGTTTGATCTCGATCGCCAGTTTCAGGTAACGCCCACGGGAAATGCCCTTGGCCTCCCGGCGCGGGTCGATCCCGGCGGCAAACAGCGCCTCGGTCGCATAGATATTGCCCACCCCCACCACCACCGCGTTGTCCATGATGAACGGCTTGACCGCCATCGAGCGCCCACGGGACAGCTGGAACAGACGCTCGCCGTCAAACAGGTCGGTCAACGGCTCCGGCCCCAGGCGCAGCAGCAGTTCGTGGTTGTGCGGGTCCTGGCTCCAGAGCATCGCGCCAAAGCGCCGGGGGTCGGTGTAGCGCAGGGCCAGGCCCGATTCCAGCTCGATATCCACATGTTCATGCTTGGCCGCCGGTAAACCGACTTCCACCAGGCGCAAATTGCCCGACATGCCCAAGTGGCTGATCAAGGTGCCGACTTCGGCATTGATCAGCAGGTACTTGGCCCGCCGCTCCACCAGCACGATGCGCTGCCCGGACAGGCGCACATCCAGGTCTTCGGGGATCGGCCAGCGCAGGCGCCGTTCACGTACGACGACCCGGCTGACCCGCTGGCCTTCCAGGTGCGGCGCAATCCCGCGCCGGGTGGTTTCGACTTCTGGCAGCTCAGGCATATTCGTCTCGCAATAGAAAGGTTAGTGCGCGCCCAACTCGCGGATCGACAACTTCAGGCTCTCGAAGTCGTAGTCCGACAGGCCCACGTAATCCAGCACCAGATGGCCGATGCTGTCCCATTCATGGTCAACCACCTGGTTGCCCAGTACCCGATAGGACGCGCAGATATGCTCGGCCATCTTCAAAATCGCCAGCAGGTTTTTCAACGGGCTGTTGCGCGCCGACTCATCGCTGAAAATCGCCAGGGCGTTGTGGTGGTTGGCGATGGCGTTGGTCACATGCTCCGGCAGGCGCCAGGACTTGGCGGTGTAATAACCCACCACCGCATGGTTGGTATGGAACGCGCTGTTCTCGGTGTCGACCACCCGGCATTCAGGCCCCGCCTTGGCGTAGGCATCCTCCAGCACGCTCATGTAGTCGGGGAAGCGCTTGAGCATCAGCGGCACGCCACAATCATGGAACAGGCCCAGGGCGTAGGCTTCGTCCACCGCCTGGGAGCCGGTGCGCTTGGCCAGGGTCAGGCAGGTCATCGCCACATCCTGGGCGGTGTCCCAGAAACGGTTGAGGGTGACGATGGTGTCATCGCTCATCTCGCCCTTGATCGACTGGGCATTGATCAGGTTGACGATGGAACGGCTGCCCAGCAGGTTGACTGCGCGTTGGATCGAGGCAATTTTGTTGCTCAGGCCGTAATACGGCGAGTTGACGATTTTCAGCAACGAACCGGACAGGCCCGGGTCTTGGGAGATCAACCGGGCAATCACTTCCAGGTCTGGATCGGGCATGTACTGCTCCATCTGCAAATCCACCATGATTTGCGGTTGGGGCGGCACGCTGATGCCTTGCAGGGCCTGCTGGATCTGTTCGGCGGAAAGCTCTTGGGACATAGGTACACACTCTGGGCTAGGCGCGAATTCTAACCTCTAAGCAAAGCTGACCGACACCTCAAAAACCCGAACCGAACCGCGATCAAATGTGGGAGCTGGCTTGCCTGCGATTGCATCACCGCCGTACGTCAGATACACCGCGCCGTCTGCATCGCAGGCAAGCCAGCTCCCACATGAACGGGTGCGCAAAGGGTATACTCCCGCTCTTTTTTCCGGAGCGACGTCATGTCCCTGCCAAGCCTGCGTCTCAAAGCCAACGCCGATCGTCGTTTGCGCAACGGCCACCTGTGGGTCTACAGCAACGAAATCGACGTGGCCGCCACCCCACTCCACGGCTTCCAGGCAGGCGACCAGGCCATCCTCGAAGCGGCCGGCGGCAAGACCCTGGGCATCGTGGCCATGAGCCCGAACAACCTGATCTGCGCGCGCCTGCTGTCGCGCGACATCAAGTTGCCATTAGACAAGTCACTGCTGGTGCACCGTCTCAACGTCGCCCTGTCCCTGCGCGACCGCCTGTTCGACAAGCCGTTCTACCGCCTGGTCTACGGCGATTCCGACCTGTTGCCGGGCCTGGTGGTCGACCGTTTTGGCGATATCCTGGTGGTACAGATCGCCTCGGCGACCATGGAAGCCCATAAAGAAGACGTGATCGCGGCCCTGACCCAAGTGCTCAAGCCCAGCGGCATCCTGTTCAAGAACGATTCCGCCGCGCGTGATGCCGAAGGCCTCAACCGCTACGTCGAAACCGTATTCGGCCTGGTGCCAGAGTGGGTCGCCCTGGAAGAAAACGGCGTGCAATTCGAGGCCCCGGTGATCCAGGGCCAGAAGACCGGCTGGTTCTACGACCACCGCATGAACCGTGCGCGCCTGGCCCCGTATGCCAAGGGCAAGCGCGTTCTGGACCTGTACAGCTACATCGGCGGCTGGGGCGTGCAAGCCGCAGCGTTCGGCGCCAGTGAAGTGTTCTGCGTCGATGCCTCGGCCTTCGCCCTGGATGGCGTAGAGCGCAACGCCGCGCTGAACGGCGTTGCCGAGAAAATGACCTGCATCGAAGGCGACGTGTTTGAAGCGTTGAAAGAACTGAAAGCCAGCGAAGAACGCTTCGACGTGATCGTCGCCGACCCACCGGCCTTCATCAAACGCAAGAAAGACATGAAGAATGGCGAAGGCGCCTACCGTCGCCTGAACGAGCAAGCCATGCGCCTGCTCAGCAAGGACGGCATCCTGGTCAGCGCCTCGTGCTCCATGCACCTGCCCGAAGACGACCTGCAGAACATCCTGCTGACCAGCGCCCGCCACCTGGACCGTAATATCCAGATGCTGGAGCGTGGTGGCCAGGGCCCGGACCACCCGGTGCACCCGGCGATTGCCGAGACGCGGTATATCAAGAGCATTACGTGCCGGTTGTTGCCCAATAGCTAAGTAACACGCAGAGCAAAGGTGGGAGTGGGCTTGCCAGCTCCCACCTTTTTTTGTGCAGTGTCAGAAAGATTTTTCCTATCGTCGCAAGCCACGTGCCCCCAGGAAATTTCCCTCAAAGGTTTTGATTGAATTCCACTTTTTGCAGACTAGTATCGGTTTCTGGCTTCACTGCGGAAAACAAAAACAATGTCTGACTCCACCTGCTCGCCCGTCCTCGATGGCCCAGCCAAACGCCAGTATCTTTCCCGCTTCACCCTCATCACCTGCATTGCCCTGATCAGCTTCTTCCCGATCAATATCCTGCTGCCTTCATTTCCGGCCCTCGCCGCCAGGTTCGACACGCCCAGCGCCAATGTCGCGCTGTCCATCAGCCTGTTTACCCTGGTCTTTTCGATCTCCCAACTGATCGCCGGCCCACTCTCGGATAAATGGGGGCGCAAGGAAGTCCTGCTTGGTTGCATCACACTGGCGATCCTGGGGGCGATAGGCTGCACGCTGGCACCGGACTACCTGACCTTCCTGCTGTTTCGCAGCGTGCAGGCCATGGGCTGTGGCTTCTTCGTGCTGGGCCACGCCCTGGTGGAGGACCTGTTCGAGGAGCAGGACCGGGCCCGCGTGCGCCTGTATTACATGACCCTGAGCGGCTCGTTCGTCGCTCTTTCACCGCTGATCGGCTCCTGGCTGCAAACCACCTTTGACTGGCAAGGCAGCTTCTACGGGTTCGCGGTGATGGCATTGGGCATGTTGATCCATGCGCTGTGCATCCTGCCCACCAAGTCCGCCAGCCCCCATCGCGCACCGGTGTCGATCATCGCCACCTTGAAAGCCGTGGCCGGCAATCGGGACTTCCTGCGCTACTGGTGGATCGCCGCACTGGTGTTCGCCTGCTACTTCGCCTTGATCAGCGTCACACCGCTGATGTTCATGGATGGGCTGAAACTCTCCGAATACCAGTACGCCCTGGTGCTGATGGTCTACGGCGTGGCCTATCTGCTGGGCGGCGTGGCGGCCTCGTTTCTGCAAAAACGCATCTCGCTGGCCCGGCAAATCAATATCGGCCTGGGGTTACTGCTGGTGGCCGGTGTGCTACTGATGCTGATCGTCAGCCTGGATGCCATCACCACCATAACCCTGCTGATCCCGATGCTGATCAGCGCCCTGGCCGTAACCCTGGTGCGCCCGGCGGCGATTTCGGCGGCGATGCTGCTGTTCTCAAGCAGCGCGGGCACGGCCGCCTCGGCAGGCAACAGCATCATGTTCCTGACGGCCGCCATCAGCAGCGCCGCCCTTGCACAAACCGGAGCGCATTTGCTGATGACCATTGCTGCAAGCTTCATCGTCTTCAGCCTCTGGGGCTGGCTGACAAATACGCGGGTCGGGCGATAAAGCCCCGGGACATGTTTCTCGCCATTCCCTCCCGCCGCCAGCGGTGTAGAATCGACCCTATTCATCGCCAGTCATCCCCCGGCGGGTTTATGAGCTCAAGGCCAATGCGCACGGCGATCCCGTAGCGTTTGCGGCAACCTCCGGACACACGGCTATTTCTGAGTGTTCCAGACGTCAATAGAAGCTCACTCCCCTATTTAGTACCTGATTAGCCGCCCGGAGTGCTCCATGCCAGATTACCGCTCGAAAACATCCACCCATGGCCGCAACATGGCCGGCGCCCGCGCACTGTGGCGTGCCACGGGGATGAAAGATGACGACTTCAAGAAGCCGATCATCGCGATTGCCAACTCGTTCACCCAGTTCGTACCGGGCCACGTCCACCTCAAGGACCTGGGCCAACTGGTCGCCCGCGAGATCGAACGCGCTGGCGGCGTGGCCAAGGAATTCAACACCATCGCCGTGGATGACGGCATCGCCATGGGCCATGACGGCATGCTCTATTCGCTGCCGAGCCGCGAGATCATCGCCGACTCCGTGGAATACATGGTCAACGCCCACTGCGCCGACGCCATCGTCTGCATCTCCAACTGCGACAAGATCACCCCTGGCATGCTGATGGCCGCCCTGCGCCTGAACATCCCGGTGATTTTCGTCTCCGGCGGCCCGATGGAAGCCGGCAAGACCAAGCTCGCCTCCCACGGCCTGGACCTGGTGGACGCCATGGTCATCGCCGCCGATTCCAGCGCTTCTGACGAGAAGGTCGCGGAATACGAGCGCAGCGCCTGCCCGACCTGCGGTTCGTGCTCCGGCATGTTCACCGCCAACTCGATGAACTGCCTGGTAGAAGCCCTGGGCCTGGCCTTGCCGGGCAACGGCTCCACACTGGCCACCCACAGCGACCGCGAACAGCTGTTTTTGCAGGCCGGCCGCACCATCGTCGAGCTGTGCAAGCGTTACTACACCGAGAACGACGAGTCGGTGTTGCCGCGCAATATCGCCAACTTCAAGGCCTTTGAAAACGCCATGACCCTGGATATCGCCATGGGCGGTTCCACCAACACCATCCTGCACTTGCTGGCCGCGGCGCAAGAAGCCGAGATCGACTTCGACCTGCGCGACATCGACCGCCTGTCCCGGCATGTGCCGCAGTTGTGCAAGGTCGCGCCGAACATCCAGAAGTACCACATGGAAGACGTGCACCGCGCCGGCGGGATCTTCTCGATCCTGGGCTCCCTGGCCCGTGGCGGCCTGTTGCACACCGACCTGCCGACCGTGCACAGCCCATCCCTGGCCGCAGGCATCGCCAAGTGGGACATCACCCAGACCAACGACGAAGCCGTGCACACCTTCTTCAAAGCGGGCCCGGCCGGCATTCCGACCCAGACGGCGTTCAGCCAGTCGACCCGTTGGGACACCCTGGACGACGACCGTGAAAACGGCTGCATCCGCAGTGTCGAACACGCCTACTCCAAGGAAGGCGGCCTGGCCGTGCTCTACGGCAACATCGCCCTCGACGGCTGCGTGGTGAAGACTGCCGGCGTGGATGAGTCGATCCATGTGTTCGAGGGTCGCGCCAAGATCTACGAAAGCCAGGACAGCTCGGTGCGCGGCATCCTCGCCGACGAAGTGAAAGAAGGCGACATCGTGATCATCCGCTACGAAGGCCCGAAAGGCGGCCCGGGTATGCAGGAAATGCTCTATCCGACCTCGTACCTGAAATCCAAGGGCCTGGGCAAAGCCTGCGCACTGCTGACCGACGGGCGTTTCTCCGGCGGTACTTCGGGCCTATCCATCGGCCATGCGTCGCCAGAAGCCGCTGCCGGTGGCGCGATTGGCCTGGTGCAGGATGGCGACAAGGTGCTGATCGACATTCCGAACCGCTCGATCAACCTGTTGATCAGCGATGAAGAACTGGCCGCACGCCGGGTCGAGCAGGACAAGAAAGGCTGGAAACCGGTGGAGAAGCGCCCGCGCAAAGTCACCACCGCCCTGAAAGCCTACGCCCTGCTGGCCACCAGCGCCGACAAGGGTGCGGTGCGCAACAAGGCCATGCTCGACGGCCTGTAAGCCCCGCCCATAAAAATGCCCCGCCAAGTGCGGGGCTTTTTTTTGCCTACCGAAGATCAATGTGGGAGCTGGCTTGCCTGCGATGCAGACACCACGGTGTTCCTGATACACCGAAGTCGATGCCATCGCTGGCAAGCCAGCTCCTACAGGGTTACTGGATTTCGTCAGGCTTGACGATCACCCAGTTCTTATCCGCTGTCACCGGTAACCCTTCCTTGGCCTGGGCCGCAGCATGCTTGGCGATCATGCCGTTGAGCTGGGTCATGTACTTGTCTTTGCGGTTGATCCACAGGTGGATGCCGCCCTTGGCCACGTCCACATCGTGGAACAGCATGTAGCCGTCGCTGGTGGGGGTGTCGCCGCCGACCAGGACCGGTTTTTTCCATTCGTCGATGTAGGTGAGGATCGCCGCGTGCTTGCCGGCCATCCAGGTTGCCGGGGTCCACAGGTAGGGGGTCAGTTCCAGACCCAGGTTGGCTTTTTCGTCGTATTTGCCGGCGCTGATCTGCTTGCGGGCGGTGGTCAGCTCGCCGGTCTGGCGGTCCTTGAGCAACAGGCTGACCCCGATGACATTCTGCGGCTTGACGTTGTAGCCGTACTTCGGATCCGAGGCGACCATGCGCACCAGCTCTTCAGAGGCCGCCGTCATCACATACACGTCGATGCCGTTTTCCATCAGCCTGTTGTACAACTCGGTCTGGCCGGTGAAGATTTTCGGCGGTTGCACCTCCATGTTCTTCACCACATCGCCTTCAAAATAGGTGACCGGCACCGGCTTGCCGCTTGCCATCAGCTCATCGACGTAGCCCTTGAGTTCCTTGAGGGTAAAGCCTGAAAACACCTGGGCGACCCACGGGTAGCAGACCATGTCGTCCACTTCGCACAGGCGATAGTAGTAACTGAACAGACTTTCCTTATGGTCGGCGGTGTCTTTAAAGGGCATAAGCTTGAGCGAAGGATCGAGACTGTCGCGGGTGATCAGGCCTTTGTTTTCCATATACGGCAGCAGCGATTCTTCGAGGTCGAAGCGGTAGCTGGTGTTGTCCATGTCGAACACCGCGTAATTGCCCTGGTTGGCGTTGGCGGCGATCATTGCATTCAGTTGCTTGGCGGCGGGTGCCGGCCAGTGTTTCAACTCGGTGGCGGCCATGACCTGGCTGGCAAGCCCCAGGCATAGCGCGGCGGCAAACAGTCTCGGCGCAAGCTTCATGTGCGTTTTCTCCCTGAGTGAAAGGCCACAACGCTAGCAAATCCTTGTGACGGTTTCCGGCACCAGCACGACGGTCTGCGTCCTGATACCGCCACCCATTTATCTCTAGACGCCGAACCCTTATTCCAAAAACGACAGTAGTCATTCCATAACGGTATTAAATCAATATATTTCAAGCTGTTAGGCTTTCCGGTTCGCAGTCGCACGCTCAGGCGACTGGCAGCCATTTACTTGGAGCTTCAATGAATCTGCCGCTGATTCTCAATTTGCTGGTGTTCCTGGCGTTATTGCTGGGCCTGGCCCAAACCCGTCACACCCACTGGAGCCTGGCCAAAAAGGTCCTGCTCGCACTGGTACTCGGGGTGGTGTTTGGTGGAGTGCTACACACCATTTACGGTGCCGGCCACCCGGTGCTCAAGGCCTCGATCAGTTGGTTCGACCTGGTGGGCAATGGTTATGTGCAACTGTTGCAGATGATCGTGATCCCGCTGGTGTTCGCCTCGATCCTCAGCGCCGTGGCCCGCCTGCATAACGCCGCGTCCCTGGGCAAGATCAGCTTCCTGACCATCGGCACGCTGCTGTTCACCACCGCCATCGCGGCGCTGATCGGTATCGGCCTGACCAACCTGTTCGGCCTCACCGCCGAAGGCCTGGTGGCCGGCACCCAAGAACTGGCGCGCCTGCAGGTGATCCAGAGTGACTATGCGGGCAAGGTCGCCGACCTGAATATCCCGCAGTTGCTGCTGTCGTTCATCCCGCAGAACCCGTTTGCCGACCTGGCCCGGGCCAAGCCGACGTCGATTATCAGTGTGGTGATCTTCGCGGCGTTCCTGGGGGTTGCCGCGCTGCAACTGCTCAAGGATGACGTGGAAAAAGGCCAGAAAGTGCTGAACGCCATCGACACCCTGCAAGCCTGGGTGATGCGCCTGGTGCGCCTGGTGATGAAGCTGACCCCCTACGGCGTGCTGGCGCTGATGACCAAAGTAGTCGCCAGCTCCAACCTGCAAGACATCATCAAGCTCGGTAGCTTCGTGCTGGTGTCCTACCTGGCGCTGGGGCTGATGTTTGTGGTCCACGGCCTGCTGCTGTCGCTGGCCGGGATCAACCCGCTGCGTTTCTTCCGCAAGGTATGGCCGGTGTTGACGTTTGCCTTCACCAGTCGCTCCAGCGCGGCGAGCATCCCGCTGAGCATCGAGGCGCAGACCCGCCGCCTGGGCATCCCGCAGTCCATCGCCAGCTTCGCCGCCTCGTTCGGCGCGACAATTGGCCAGAACGGCTGCGCCGGCCTGTACCCGGCGATGCTGGCCGTGATGGTCGCGCCGACCGTGGGCATCAACCCGCTCGACCCGCTATGGATCGCTACCCTGGTGGCAATCGTGACCCTGAGTTCGGCCGGTGTAGCCGGTGTGGGCGGCGGTGCGACGTTTGCCGCGCTGATCGTGCTGCCGGCCATGGGCTTGCCGGTGGCGTTGGTGGCGCTGCTGATTTCCGTGGAGCCGCTGATCGACATGGGCCGTACGGCGTTGAACGTGAATGGTTCGATGACGGCGGGGGCGATTACCAGCCAGATCATGCAGCAGACCGATAAAGAACGGCTCAATGCCGATGAGCACGCGGAGTTGGCGCAGGCCTGATAGAGCGCTATCGCGGGCAAGCCCGCTCCCACAGTTGAGTCACCATGTGGGAGCGGGCTTGCCCGCGATGCTTTTAGGCTTTTTCCCAGACTTCAAAGTTATAGGCCGGCTTGTCGCCTTCAGCCGGGTTCTGCACATTCGACACCAGCTTCCAATGGTTGGTATCAAACTCTGGAAACCACGCATCCCCTTGCGGGCTCAGCCCCACCCGCGTCAAATACAGGCGATCCGCCTGCTCCAGCCCCTGCGCATACAGCTGCGCGCCGCCGATCAACATCAGCTCGTCCACGCCCTGTTCCAGTGCCCAAGCCTCGGCCCGCGCAACGGCTGCATCGAGGGACGGAAAAACTTCCGCACCTTCGAGCGCCAGGCCGGTCTGACGGCTGACCACAATGTTCAAGCGACCCGGCAACGGTCGACCCAGGGAATCCCAGGTCTTGCGCCCCATGATGATCGGCTTGCCCAGGGTGGTGGCCTTGAAATATTTGAAATCCGCCGGCAAATGCCAGGGCATGCTGTTGTCGACGCCGATCACGCGGTTTTCACCGAGGGCTGCGATCAGGCTTAAAGGGAGAGTTTTTTTCATGGCGACGAGAATACCAGAGGCGCGGGCCAGGGGTTATGCTCCAGGCTCACTGACACAACAGGACGGCGCGTGACTGCTCTGACTCCCCTGCACACACTCTGGCTGACGGAAACCGTGCGCCTGCGTGAAGAACACGCCGGCCCCCTGGAAGACCAGGAAGCCAATCGACTGGCCCGCAGCAACGGCGGCGACCTGCCGACGCGCATTCAAAACCGCGCGTTGTGGCTGGCCGAGCGTGACGGCCTGCGCGCCGCCCTGCTCCACTGGCTGCAAGGCGCACGCCTGGCGCTGATCGTGCTGATGGTGCTGGCCATCGTCAGCGGCGCTGGCCTGGCCTTCGCCGCCCTGGGCAACGGCCTGGCCCCGGTCAATGTGTTCTGGGCCCTGGGCAGCCTGCTGGGCTTGAACCTGATCCTGCTGCTGAGCTGGGCCCTGGGCCTGCTGTTTGCCGGAGAACACAGCGCCAGCTTGGGCCGCCTGTGGTTGTGGCTCAGCGAAAAACTTGCCCGAGATGCCAAGGCCGCACAACTGGCGCCGGCGCTGTTGTTGCTGCTGCAACGCCAGAAGCTCAACCGCTGGGCGGTGGGCGTGCTGGTCAATGGCCTGTGGCTGCTGGCGCTGTGCAGCGCGCTGGTGATCCTGCTGACCTTGATGGCCACCCGGCGCTACGGGTTTGTCTGGGAAACCACCCTTCTCGGCGCCGACACCTTTGTCAGCGTGACTCAGGCCCTGGGCAGCCTGCCTGCGCTGCTGGGTTTTAGCGTACCGACCGTGGAGATGATCCGCGCCAGCGGCGACTCGGCGCTGACTCTCGAAAGCGCCCGCCAGGCCTGGGCTGCGTGGTTGGTGGGGGTGTTGCTGGTCTATGGCCTGCTGCCCCGGCTGATCCTCGCGGTGCTGTGCCTATGGCGCTGGAAGCGCGGGCGCGCTGCCTTGGCCCTGGACCTCAACCTGCCCGGCTACGCCCACTTGCGCGAAGCCTTGATGCCCAGCAGCGAACGCCTGGGCGTCAACGATGCCGCGCCAGAGCAGTTGCACCACGTCAGCGGCGGCGCCAGCGAACTGCACAGCGATGGCGCGCTGCTGGTGGCCATCGAACTGGACGACCAGCGCTCCTGGCCGCCCAAACTGCCGGCCACGGTCAAGGACGCCGGTATCCTCGACAGCCGCGAATCGCGCCACACACTGCTGGAGCAACTGACTCGCTTCCCGCCGGCGCGCCTGGTGATCGCCTGCGACCCACGCCGCTCGCCGGATCGCGGCAGCCTGGCGCTGATCGGCGAACTGGCCCGCAGCGCCAGCGCTACCCGGGTCTGGCTGCTGCAAGCACCGCCCGGCCAGGCACTGGATGCCGAGCGCCTCGGCGATTGGCACACGGCCTTACAGCAACTGGATCTCTCCTTCGCCGATTGCGCGCCGCTCACCTGGCTGGAGACCGGTCATGACTAAACCCCTGACACTGGCGGTGGTCGGCCACACCAACGTCGGCAAGACCTCGCTGCTGCGCACCCTGACCCGGGACGTGGGCTTTGGCGAGGTGTCCCACCGCCCCAGCACCACCCGGCATGTCGAAGGCGCGCGCCTGTCAGTCGACGGCGAGGCCTTGCTGGAGCTGTACGACACCCCGGGCCTAGAAGATGCCATCGCCCTGCTCGACTACCTGGAGCGCCTCGACCGCCCCGGCGAACGCCTCGACGGCCCGGCCCGCCTCGCCCGTTTCCTCGAAGGCAGCGAAGCCCGCCAGCGCTTTGAACAGGAGGCCAAGGTGCTGCGCCAGTTATTGGCGTCCGACGCCGGCCTGTACGTGATCGATGCGCGGGAGCCGGTGCTGGCCAAATACCGCGACGAGCTGCAAGTGCTGGCCAGTTGTGGCAAGCCGCTGCTGCCGGTGCTCAACTTTGTCAGCAGCAGCGACCACCGCGAGCCGGACTGGCGCGAAGCCCTGGCCCGCCTGGGCCTGCATGCGCTGGTGCGCTTTGACAGCGTGGCGCCCCCCGAAGATGGCGAGCGGCGGTTGTATGAAAGCCTGGCCCTGTTGCTGGAAAGCGCACGGCCACAGCTGGAACGGCTGATCCTCGACCAGGAGGCCCAGCGCCAGGCGCGTCAGCAAAGCGCCGCACGCCTGATCGCCGAACTGCTGATCGATTGCGCCGCGTGTCGGCGCAGCGTGGTCACCGAGGATGAACAGCAAGCCATCAGCGATCTGCGCAAGGCCGTGCGCCAGCGCGAACAACGTTGCGTCGAGGCCCTGCTCAAACTCTACGGCTTCCGCCCGCAAGACGCTGCGGCCAGCGACCTGCCGTTGCTGGACGGGCGTTGGGGTGATGATTTGTTCAACCCCGAAACCCTCAAGCAACTGGGGGTGCGAGTCGGCGGCGGGATTGCCGCGGGGGCCGCCGCCGGGGCCGGTGTGGATTTGCTGGTGGGCGGCCTGACCCTGGGCGCAGCCGCCCTGGCCGGGGCGATTGCCGGCGGCGCGCTGCAAACCGCGCGCAGCTACGGCAGCCGTCTGCTGGGCAAGATCAAGGGCCAGCGCGAGCTGACCGTGGATGACAGCGTGTTGCGCCTGTTGGCCCTGCGCCAGCGCCAGTTGCTCAAGGCCCTGAACCTGCGGGGGCATGCGGCGCTGCACAGCATCAAGGTCGACACCCCACAAGACAAGAGCTGGCGCGAAGGCAAGCTGCCCGACGCCCTGCACAAGGCACGCGCCCATCCGCAATGGTCGTCCCTCAACCCTCACCCAAGGTTGAGCCAGGCCGAGCGCCAGGAACAGATCGAGGCCCTGGCCCAGCGCCTGGACGAGGCCTAGGCCGCCAGCAGTTGCCGGGCCTTGGCCTTCAACACCTCAAGGTCGAGCAGCGGCACGTGCATTGCCTTGGCCTGTTCATCCCAGTGGCGCATGCGCAGGCTTAGCGCACACAGTGGATCCTGCTCGAACGCCCGCGCCTCATCGGCCGTCATCACCCCGCCCTGGTAGCCCAGGGTGCGGCGACTGGCCTCGCTCAAGCGCGCGTAATAGTCCGGCTGGCTGAAGGTCAGGTAGCGCTTGGCCTGCACGTGATACTCCACCAGTTTCGCCAGGCGCTCGCTGAACCCGGCACGCCGCAAGTAATCGGCGCCCAGGCGTTCGTGGCTGACCACGCCGTAGCCGCCCATATTCGCGCCACCCTGGCCGCAAAGATGCCCGATATCATGGAAGAACGCCGCCAGCACCACTTCGTCGTCGAAGCCCTCGGCCATGGCCAGTTGCGCGGCCTGGGACATATGCTCGATCTGCGACACCGGCTCGCCGATGTAGTCGGCGGCACCATGCTGTTCGTACAGGCCGAAGACTTCGGCGACTACCTGCTCAGCGTTCATCACGCCTCCCCCCACAGTTCAGTGATAGCGCGCTCGGCCAGCGCCGGCCCCACGCTCATGCCCACGCCAGTGTGCATCAAGGCCACGCTGACCCCGTCGGCGGCGCGCAGGAACGAAAACGGCGCCGGCCCACGGGCACCATAGACGCCTTGCCAGCGCTCCACGACCTGGATCGGGCAGCCCAGGGTCTGTTCTGCCAGTTCGATCATCCAGTTGTCCACCTGTTCGCCGTTGAACGGCGATGGATCGCTGCCGTAATGGTGGGAATCGCCGATGATCAACTCGCCATGGGGCGTCGGGCTGATCAACAGGTGGATGCCATGCTCATGCAGGTGCGGCGTGTCGCGCAGAATCTGCGCCTGCACCGGCGCCGCTTCCGGCAAGTCGGCGAAGGCGCCGTAGTGCACGCAGCTCAGGCCGGTCAGCAGCGCGTGCTGCAGGTTCAAGTCGACCTTGGGCCGGGCACGGAGCATTTGCAGTTGGCAGATTTGCGGCTGGAGTGCGGCGATCTGCTCGGCCAGCAGGGTCTGGTAGTCGTGGCCGGAGCACACGATGATCTGCTTGCCACGAAAGCTGCCAGCGGTGCTGTGCACCTGGCCCGGTTCGATATCGCGTACCAGGGTGGAGAAGTGGAACTCCACCTTGAGTTCGCGGTGCAGGTAGTTGATCAGCGCGGGGAGTGCTTGGCGTGAATACAGTTGCTGATCGTCCAGGCCATGCAGCGCGGCGCGATGATGGCGAAACTGGCCGCCATACAGATCATGCAGCGCGGCGCCTTGCAATAGGTTGACACGGTAGCCGTATTCCTCGGCGCGACCGGCGCAAAAAGCCTCCAGCAGGTGCTCTTCGGCTTCGGTGCGGGCAAACAGGTAGGAGCCATTGAGCTTGAGTGGCAGGTTTGCCAGTTGTGCCCATTGGCCCCAGATCTCACGGCTTTGCCGGGCCAGGTCGAGCATCTGCCCGGGCGGTTGGCCGGTGACCAGGGCCTGGCCGAAGTTACGCACCGAGGCGCCCAGGGGCGTGGCCGTGCGCTCGAACACCTTGACCTTGAGGCCGCGTTTGGCGGCGGCGTAGGCGTGGGACAGGCCGAGGATGCCGGCGCCGATGATCAGCAGGTCGCTGTGGTGTGTCATTAAGTGATGTCCTGAATTTGAGGCCGCTATCGCCGGCAAGCCAGCTCCCACAGGGTGAATTGTGAACACCTTCAAATGTGGGAGCTGGCTTGCCGGCGATGAGGCCATCAGCCCCAACGAATATTATTGACCTGCCACTTTCTCCGACTTGCCGTCATAGCGCTTGCGCCACTCAGCCAGGATGCTGTCGCGGTTCTTCGAGGCCCAGGCAAAGTCGTTCTTGATCAGGCGCTGCTCATAGTCCGCCGGCAATTCGGTCTGCGGCTTGGCAATGCCCGGCTGGGCCAGCACCGCGAAATTCTCCTTGTACAACTCCATCGCGGCGGGGCTGGCAGAGAAGTCGGCGAGTTTCTGCGCCGCCTCCTGATGCGCCGTGCCCTTGATCAGCGCCGTGGCTTCGATATCCCAGCCCAGGCCTTCCTTGGGCAATACGATATCCAGTGGCGCGCCCTGGCGCTTCAACTGCACCGCCGGGTATTCAAAGGAGATACCGATCGGGAACTCCCCGGACGCCGCCAACTTGCACGGCTTGGAACCGGAGTGCACGTACTGGCCGATGTTCTGGTGCAGGTCATCCATGTACTGCCAGCCCTGCTTCTCGCCGAAGGTCTGCAACCAGGCGCTGACGTCAAGAAAGCCGGTGCCGGATGACGCCGGGTTCGGCATGACGATCTTGCCCTTGTACTCAGGCTTGGTCAGGTCCTGCCAGCTGATCGGCTTGCTCAGGCCCTGTTTCTCGGCTTCGACAGTGTTGAAGCAGATGGTCGCGGCCCACACGTCCATGCCGACCCAGGCCGGTGGGTTGGCGGCGTCGCGGTAGTTCTTGCCGATCTTGTCCAGATCCTTGGGCGCGTAGCTTTGCAGCATGCCCTGCTGATCGAGGATCGCCAGGCTGGACGCCGCCAGGCCCCACACGGCATCGGCTTGCGGGCGGGCTTTTTCCGCCAGCAGCTTGGCCGTGATGATCCCGGTGGAATCGCGCACCCACTTGATCTCGACGTCCGGGTTGGCCGCCTCGAAGGCTTTTTTGTAGGTCTTCAACTGCTCGGCCTCAAGGGCCGTGTACACGGTCAACTCGGTCTTGGCAGCAAAGGCATTGAGGCTGAACGCGGTAAGCACAGCAGCGGCGAGGGCCAGGGGCTTGAACATGGTGCGTGTCCTTGTGTGGGGCAGAGTTATTGACCAGGCGCGGTTTGGCGCCAGGCCTGGGAGCGGCGCAACAAGCCGCGTGAGGCCCACGCCAGCAGCAGCGAGACGCCGGCTGACGTGAACAGAATCAGGGTCGACATGGCCGCCGCGCCGCCCACGTTGCCGGCATCGTCCATGTTCAGCACCGCCACCGCCGCCAGGATGGTGTCGGGGCTGTAGAGGAAGATCGCGGCCGATACGGTGGTCATCGCCGAGACAAACAGGTAGCGCAGGATATCCAACAGCGCCGGCAGGCAGATCGGCACCGTCACCCGCAAAAAGTGGCGGTACAGCGGCGCCTTGAGCGACAGCGCAGCGGCCTCGAACTCGGCGTCGAGTTGGCGCAGGGCGGTGGTGGCGGTCATTTGCGCAGTGGTCAAATAGTGCGCAATGGTGCACACCACCAGCAGCGTCATGGTGCCGTAGAGCACATGCAGCGGGTTGCCGTTGAGGTTGAAAAAGAACACGTAGCCCAGGCCCAGCACCAGGCCCGGCACCGCCATCGGCACAAAGCTGAGCATACGCAGCGCCAGGTTCAAGCCCTTTTGCCCCTTGGTCTTTTCCATCAGGTAAGCGCCGGTAAAGATCAGCACGCTGCCGATCAGGGCGGTGCAGATCGCCATGGTCAGGCTGTTGCGATAGGCCAGCCAGCCGCCGCCGGCGGTGTCGTCGAACTGATAGTGGTTGAGCGACAGCGACAGGTTGTACGGCCAGAACTTCACCAGCGACGAATACACCGCCATGCCGAACACCAACAGCAGCACCGCGCAGATCAGCAGCACAATCGCCAGGTAGCAGCCATCACGCAGGCGCGATGGCGCCGGCTGGAACACCTGGGCGCGGCCGCTCATGGCATCGCCATGGCGCCGGCGCAGCCAGGTATCCACGGCAAAACTGAGCAGCGCCGGCAACAGCAGCACCATGCCGATCAGGGCCCCGCGACCGAACTGCTGCTGGCCGACCACGGCCTTGTAGGCTTCCAGCGCCAGCACTTGATAGTCACCGCCCACCACCACCGGTACGCCGAAATCGGTGATGGTCAGGGTGAACACCAGGCAGAACGCGGCGAACACGGCCTGGCGCGTCGCCGGCCAAGTGATGCTGCGAAACGCCCGGGCCGGGCTGGCGCCCATGCTCGACGCCGCGTCGAACAGCCGCGCATCCGCCAGGGACAGCGCCGACAGCAGGATCATCAGCGCATGGGGAAAGGTGTAGATCACTTCACCGAGGACAATGCCCCAGAAGCCATAGATGTTGTCTGACAGCAGGCCGCGCAACAGGCCCTGGTTGCCGAACAGGTACACCAGGGCGATGCCCGGCAGCATCGACGGCGCCATCAGCGGCAGCAACGACAGGCCGCGCCAGAGGGGCTTGCCGGGGATCAGCGTGCGTTGCAGGGCGTAGGCAAACAGATAGGCCAGGGGTACGACAATGATCGCAACGCTGAGGGAAACCTTCAGGCTATTGCCCAGCAGCCAGTGGAAGTTGGCGCTGGTCAGCAGCTCACGCGCCGCCACCAGCCCGCCGCCCTGGCCGTCTTCGGCGCTGAAACCGCGCCAGAAGATCGCCAGCAACGGCAGCAATACGGCGATGCCCAACAGGCACAGCAGCAGCAACTTGCCGCCCAGGACAAAAATACGGTCGCCGATTTGCGCACGGGAAACCTGACGGGCCACGCGGCCGGGTATCGGCAGGGTCATATCCGCGGCCATCTCAGGCAAACACCTGCAAGCTGCGCGGCGGCAGTGCCACCCAGATATCCTGGGCGCCCAGGCGCGGCATGGCTTCCGGCGCCAGTTCGGCCAGCAGCGGATGGCCGGGCAACTGGTCCAGCTCAAAACTCATGCGGCAACGGTTGCCGAGGAAGGTGATCTCGCGGACCTTGGCCGGGAACAGGTTTTCCTCGTGCGCCGGCGGGTTGATGCTGATCGCTTCCGGGCGGCAGAACAGGCGGCCCGACGCCGCTTTACCACTGTCTTCGGCCAGGCGTACGTTCATCCCGCCGACCTGGGCGTGGCTGGCACTGTTGCGGCTGAACGGCAGCCAGTTGCCCTGGCCGACAAATTCGGCCACGAACGGTGTGGCCGGGCGGTCGTAGATTTCTTGCGGGGTGGCGTACTGCTCGACCTTGCCGTTGTTCATCACGGCGATGCGGTCGGCCATCAGCATGGCCTCGTCCTGGTTGTGGGTGACCATCAGGGTGGTGATGCCCAGGCGACGTTGCAGTTGGCGCAGTTCGGTACACAGGTGCTCGCGCACCCGGGCATCGAGGGCTGACATCGGTTCGTCCAGCAGCAACAGCGACGGGGCCGGCGCCAGGGCACGGGCCAGGGCGACCCGTTGCTGCTGGCCGCCGGACAGTTGGCCGGGGTATTTCTTTTCGCTGCCGCTCAGGCCCACCAGCTCCAGCATCTGCGCCACGCGCTTGCGCACTTCATCGCGGCCGCTACCGCTCAGGCCGTAGCCGATATTGGCCTCGACGCTGAGGTTGGGAAACAGCGCGTAGGACTGAAACAGAATGCCGTAGTCCCGCGCCTGGGGCGCCAGTAGGGAAACATCGCGATCCCCCAGGTACAACTCGCCGCTGTCCTGGCGTTCCAGGCCGGCAATGCAGCGCAGCAAGGTGGTCTTGCCACAGCCCGAGGGGCCGAGCAGGCACACCAGTTCACCGGCGGCGACGTCCAGGGACACATGGTCCAGGGCAGTAAAGGCGCCAAAGCGCTTCTGGATACCACGCACCTTCATCGGCGCGCCGGGGTTGAGCTGGACTGTGTGCATGATGGCACCTCATCGAACGGATGAAGGCCATGCTAGGGAGCAAATGCGTCCCTGGTGTGGCAGGAAGGCAAAAGCGGGTGATAGTGGTATTGGTGGATTTGGGTAGGGGTATAGCCTTGGGGTGTTTGGTCTACCGCTATCGCAGGCAAGCCAGCTCCCACATTTGGAGCTGTGAATACCTTCAAATGTGGGAGCTGGCTTGCCTGCGATGGCGATTTCAAAACCACCCAAAATCTTTCAGAGTGGCGACATTTCCTGCGCCAACCCCAGAAACGCCGCCGGCAACCGCGCACCTTTGCGCTCCTTGAGGCAGTACAGGTACTCAGGAATCTGCGGCGCGTTCTCGATGGTCAGCACCCGCAGCTGCGGGTCATGGGGCACTTCCTGGCGGGCGATGATGCTGATGCCGATATTGCGCAGCACCGCCTCGCGAATCGATTCGCGGCTGCCGATTTCCAGCAGCGGCCCATAACTCACACCGGTGCCCTTGAGCATCTCTTCAGTCAGGCGCCGGGTGGTGGAACCTGCCTCGCGCATCAACAGGGTATGCCCCGCCAGCGCACTGAGCGGCACATGTTCCAGCACGGCCAACGGGTGATTGCGATGCACTGCCAGCACCAGCGGGTCGCTGCCCAGCACCCGGCGGATCAGGCGCGGGTCTTCCAGCAGCTGCGAGGAGGCGGCGACATCCACCCGGTAATCATCCAGGGCTTCGAGGACCTGCTGGGAGTTGCCGATTTCCACCGCCACCTCGACGTGCGGCAGGCGTTCGCGGAAGGTTTTTACCAGGTCGAGGATGTAATACGGCGCAGTCGCGGCGATCCGCAACGTACCCTGGAGCTGGCCACTGTTGCGCAGAAAAAACTCAATATCCGCTTCCTGCTGCAACAACGCCTTGACCATCGGCAGCAGCCGCGCCCCTTCGTCGCTGACGGTGAGGCGGCGGCCACCGCGATAGAACAGCTCAACTGCGTACTGGCTTTCCAGATGGCGGATCTGGGTGGTCACCGTGGGTTGGCTCAGGCCGAGCTTTTTCGCCGCCTGGGTAATGCTGCCCAGGCGGGCGACCATGTAAAACGCCTTCAGCTCGGCACTCAGCACACCACCCTCTCATCGACTATTTGCGCAACAGGCGCAGACCATTGAACACCACCAGCAGGCTCACGCCCATATCGGCAAACACCGCCATCCACATGGTGGCCATGCCCATGAAGGTGACGACCAGGAAGATCGCCTTGATCACCAACGCCAGGCCGATGTTTTGCTTGAGGATACTCGACGTTTGACGCGACAAGCGTATGAATGCCGGAATCTTGCGCAAATCATCATCCATCAGCGCCACGTCGGCGGTCTCGATGGCCGTGTCGGTGCCCGCGGCGGCCATGGCAAAACCAATCTCGGCGCGAGCCAGGGCCGGGGCGTCGTTGATGCCGTCGCCGACCATGCCGACCCGGTGGTTTTTCCCGTACAGGTCCTCGATAGCCTTGAGCTTGTCGGTGGGCAACAGATCGCCCTGGGCCTGGTCGATGCCCACCTGGGCGGCAATCGCCTGGGCGGTGTGGGTGTTGTCGCCGGTGAGCATCAGGGTCTTGATGCCCAGGTCGTGCAACTGCTGGATGGCTTCGCGGCTGCTGTCCTTGACCGTATCGGCCACGGCAAACAGCGCCATTGGGCCGGATTTGTCGAGCAACAGCACCACGGACTTGCCTTGTTTTTCCAGGGCGAAGAGTTTTTCTTCAAGGGCCGGCGAGCACAGGCCCAGCTCCTCCACCAGGCGGTGGTTGCCCAAGTGGTAGACTTCACCGTTGATCTCGCCGCGTACCCCGCGCCCAGCCAGGGCCTCGAAGTTATCCACAACCCGCAGCGGCAGGTTTTTATCCACCGCGGCATTGGCGATCGCCAGCGACACCGGGTGGTCGGAACGCGCGGCCAGGCTGGCGGCCAAGGCCGGTGCGTGGTCTTCTACGTTGGGGAACAACGCCAGGTAGTCGGTTTGCACCGGCTTGCCATGGGTGATGGTGCCGGTCTTGTCCAGGGCCAGGTAGTCCAGCTTGTAGCCGGCCTCCAGGTACACGCCGCCCTTGATCAGGATACCTTTGCGCGCGGCAGCCGCCAGGCCGCTGACGATGGTGACCGGGGTGGAAATCACCAGGGCACAAGGGCAGGCGACCACCAACAGCACCAGGGCGCGATAGATCCAGTCGAACCATACGCCCCCCATGAACAGCGGCGGGATCACGGCCACGGCCAGGGCAAACAGGAATATCACCGGGGTGTAGATTTTCGAGAAGCTGTCCACAAAGCGCTGGGTCGGTGCCCGCGAGCCCTGAGCCTGTTCCACGGCATGGATGATGCGCGCCAGGGTGGAGTTGTTGGCGGCAGCGGTCACCCGGTATTCCAGGGAACCGGCCTGGTTGATGGTGCCGGCGAAGACTTTATCGCCCACGGTTTTCTCGATCGGCAGGCTTTCGCCGGTGATCGGCGCCTGGTCGATGGTGGACTGGCCGGCGCTGACTTCGCCGTCCAGGCCAATGCGCTCGCCGGGGCGTACCCGCACGATCGCACTCAACTCAATGGTCTTGACCTCCTGTTCGACCCAGCTACCGTCAGCCTGGCGCACCGTGGCCCGTTCCGGGGTCATCTGCATCAAGCCACTGATGGCATTGCGCGCACGGTCCAGGGACTTGGCCTCGATCAACTCGGCCACGGTAAACAGGAACATCACCATCGCCGCTTCCGGCCACTGGCCGATCAGGATCGCACCGGTCACGGCGATGCTCATCAGCGCGTTGATGTTCAGGTTGAGGTTCTTCAGGGCAATCCAGCCCTTTTTGTAGGTGGTGAGGCCGCCACTGAGGATCGACACCAGCGCCACCAGCGCCACCACCCAGGTCGGTGCGGCACTGGTGAAATGGATCACCTCTGCCGCCAGGGCACAAAAGCCAGACAGGGCCAGCGGCCACCAATGCTTCTTGGCCGGTGGTGCGGCGGCCGGCACGCCCTCTTCGATCGGATCGGCCTGCATGCCCAGGGACTTGATGGCCTCGACGATCGGTGCAGTGCTCGGCAGGTCGTGGGTGACACCGAGGATGCGGTTGATCAGGTTGAATTCCAGTTGCTGCACACCGGCCATCTTGCCCAGTTTGTTCTGGATCAGCGTCTGCTCGGTGGGGCAGTCCATGGCTTCGATGCGGAAAGTGCTCAGGCGCGCGTTGGCGCTGGTGGCTTGCGTCAACGTCACCAACGACGGGGCCGCCGCGCCGGAGCAGCAGGAATCGCCGCCGTGATCATGCTTTTTCACAGGCGCAAGCTTTTGCGCGTGATCATGGTGGCTATGATCATGGCTGTGGTCGTGATGGCTATGGTCATGATCATGACCGTGGTCGTGATCGTGGCTGTGGTCGTGCTTGTGTGGGGTGCGCAGGGAATCGCTCATTGTGTCGCGTCCATAGAGGTGCCTGTTGCCAAGTAAAGACCCTGTAGCCACTATAGGGTCAAGCCCCCTTTTGGAGATTGCTGCGATGAAGATCGGTGAACTGGCAAAACTGACCGAATGCCCGGTGGAAACCATCCGTTATTACGAGAAGGAAGGCCTGCTACCGCCGCCGGCTCGCAGCGAGGGCAACTACCGCCTGTACACCCAGGCCCACACCGAGCGCCTGACGTTTATCCGCAACTGCCGCAGCCTGGACATGACCCTGGAGGAGATCCGCAGCCTGCTGGGCCTGCGCGACAGCCCCCAGGACCAGTGCGAAAGCGTCAATGCGCTGATCGACGAGCATATCCATCACGTCAAGGCGCGGATTGATGGGTTGTTGGCCTTGCAGAAGCAATTGCTCGACCTGCGCCAGCGTTGTGGCGAAGGGCCGGAGATTGAGCAGTGCGGGATCTTGCAGCGCCTGGAAGTCAGTGGGAGTGTGGCGGCCAGTGAGGCGGAGCATTCCCATGTGGGCAGAAGCCACGGCCACTAACTCATGTGAACACCAACTAAATGTGGGAGCGGGCTTGCTCGCGATAGCGGTGGGCCAGTCGATTAAGATGTCGACTGATACCCCGCTATCGCGAGCAAGCCCGCTCCCACATTTTTTGACCGCGTTTAGATCAGACCGCCATCGGCGCCGTCATCGGCGCATGGTGCTCATAGCCTTCCAGCGAGAAATCGCCCGGCTCGATCAGCTCCAGCCACTCCGGCTGGTACACCCCGGTCTTGGCAAACTCCGGCACGCGTTCGCTGATCACCAGCTTCGGCGCGGCGAATGGCTCGCGCTTGAGCTGTTCGTTGAGCATGTCCAGATGGTTTTCGTAGACGTGGGCATCACCAATGAAATAGGTGAACCAGCGCGGCGTGTAGCCGGTCAGGCGCCCGATCAGGCTCAGCAGCGCGGCGCCTTCGGTGAGGTTGAACGGCGTGCCCAGGCCCAGGTCGTTGGAACGGATGTAGAGGGTCAGGGAGATTTCCTTGGTCTGCACATTCGGGTGGAACTGGTACAGCAGGTGGCACGGCGGCAAGGCCATTTCATCGAGCTGGGCGCAGTTCCAGCCGTGGAACAGGATGCGCCGGCTGCCCGGGTCCTTGATGATGGTGTCGACGCACTGGCGGATCTGGTCGATGGCCTTGTACAGCACCACGTAGGCCTGGCCGTCTTCCTCGCCTTCGGCGATCTGGCGATAGCCCTGGGCCAGGGTCTGCTCAATGGCCGCCTGGTTGCTCAGCGGGATCTGCTTGTACGCCGGCCATTTGCGCCATTGCACGCCGTAGATCTCGCCCAGGTCGTCCTCGCCCTGGCGGAACGGATTGGCCAGCCACTGCGCGTTTTCGTTGGCGTTCTGGTCCCAGACCTTGCAGCCCAGGGCGCGGAATTCGGCGGCGTTATTCACCCCACGCAAAAAGCCGCACATCTCGCCAATCGCCGATTTGAAGGCCATTTTGCGGGTGGTGATGGCCGGGAAACCTTCCTGCAGGTCAAAGCGCAACATCGCACCGGGGAAGCTGATGGTGTTCACGCCCGTGCGGTTGGCCTGCTTGGTGCCGTTGTTGATGACGTGGGAAACCAGCTCGAGATATTGCTTCATGACATTACCTGTATCGGTGAAGCCGAGGCCCCAAGGCCCCGGCGTTCAAATTTATAGCGCGGTGTTCTTGATCGCCTGCGGGCGGTTGTAAGCCCACCAGAGCATGCCCAGGCCGGCGAGAATCATCGGAATGCTCAGCACCTGCCCCATGGTCAGCCAGCCAAAGGCCAGGTAACCCAGTTGCGCATCCGGCACCCGCACGAACTCGACGATGAAACGGAAGATCCCGTAGAACAGGGCGAACATCCCCGAAACCGCCATGGTGGGGCGCGGTTTACGCGAGAAGATATAGAGAATCAGGAACAGCGCCACGCCTTCGAGGGCGAACTGGTACAACTGCGACGGATGGCGCGGCAGTTGCGCCGGGTCGCTGAACGGCGGGAACACCATGGCCCACGGCACGTCGGTCGGCTTGCCCCACAATTCGGCGTTGATAAAGTTGCCGATACGCCCGGCCCCCAAGCCAATCGGCACCATCGGTGCGACGAAGTCCATCAACTGGAAGAATGACTTGCCATTGCGCCGGCCAAACCACCAGGCCGCGAGCATCACGCCGATAAAGCCGCCATGGAACGCCATGCCGCCCTTCCACACCTCGAAGATCAGGGTCGGGTTGGCCAGGTACGCGCTCAGGTCGTAGAACAGCACGTAGCCCAGGCGCCCGCCGACGATCACGCCCATCGACATCCAGAACACCATGTCGGAGAGCTTCTCCTTGGTCCAGGTCGGGTCGAAGCGGTTCAGGCGTCGGGAAGCCAACAGCCAGGCGCCGCCGATGCCGATCAGGTACATCAACCCGTACCAGTGGATTTTCAGCGGACCGATGGCCAGGGCCACCGGGTCGATCTGCGGGTAAGGCAGCATTGCGACTCCTCGTTAAATCATTGGTTATTGCGCACGGACCATGCCGGTGGGCGATTAAGCCTGCGTTACAGCAGTTCGATCAAATGAAGAAGTACGCCCCCCACGCCAAGCAGCCTGGCATGTTAACGGATGGGAGGCCTCTGGCCCAACTTCGATACGATGGATAGCCGGCGGTTCTATGGGTAGAGTGGGCAAAACACAAAGGGATCGCCTTATGTGCCTGATTGTTTTCGCCTGGCGGCCGGGCCATGCCCAGCCGCTGATCGTCGCGGCCAACCGTGACGAATTCTACGCCCGGCCCAGCCTGCCCCTGGCCCAGTGGCTGGATGCACCGCAGGTGTATGCCGGCCGCGACCAGGAAGCCGGTGGCACCTGGCTGGGGATCGGCGCCGACGGACGGTTTGCCGCGCTGACCAATATCCGCGACCCACACCAGCCACCGGCGCGCAAGTCCCGGGGTGAGTTGGTGGCACGGTTTCTCAACGGTTCGCTGCCGATTGCTGACTATTTAGCCGATGTTAACGGCAGATCCATTGAATATGCCGGTTTCAACCTGCTGATTGGCACACCTCAAGAGCTATGGCACTACAACGCCAATGAGTCGACGCCTACCCAACTGACGGCCGGGATCTATGGCTTATCCAATGCCGGGCTGGACACGCCATGGCCGAAACTGCTCAAGGCCAAGGCGGCGCTGGCCCACGTGCTGGATGATCCGCAACCGGAAGCCTTGCTGGGTATTTTGAGCGACCCGCAGACCGCGCCCTTTGCCGAACTGCCGGATACCGGGGTGGGGTTGGCCACGGAGAGTTTATTGTCGAGTGTGTTTATCGCCAGCCCCAGTTACGGGACGCGGGCGAGTACCGCGCTGATTGTGCATGCCGATGGCATGCGGCACATGGTCGAGCGCAGTTTTGGGCCCCATGGTGGGCGGCTGGGTGAGGTGGAACTCAAGATCTAACAGCGCCGCAGGTCAACTGTGGGAGCGGGCTTGCTCGCGATAGCGGTGAGTCAGTATCAAATGTGCTGACTGAAACACCGCTATCGCGAGCAAGCCCGCTCCCACATTGATGGGGGCAGGCTTTAGAGGGTTTTTGTCGCGGTCGGATTGATCATCCGCGCCAACCCCAGGCTTTTCAGGGCCAATTGCAGCGAGCTGTGGATAACTTGCGGGTTGTCGATGGTCATCAACTCCGCCAGCAGATCCTTGGCCTTGCTCAGGTTGATCTGGCGCAGCATCCACTTGACCTTCGGCAGGTTGGTGGCGTTCATCGACAGGCTGTCAAAGCCCATGGCCATCAACAGCACCGCCGCCGCCGGATCACCGGCCATTTCCCCGCAGATACTCACCGGCTTGCCTTCGGCATGGGCGTCGCGCACCACGTTCTGCAAGGCTTGCAGCACCGCCGGGTGCAGGTAGTCGTAGAGGTCGGCCACCCGTGGGTTGTTGCGGTCCACGGCCAGCAGGTATTGGGTCAGGTCGTTGGAGCCCACCGACAGGAAGTCCACCTGCCGCGCCAGTTCCTTGGCCTGGTACACCGCGGCCGGGATTTCGATCATCACGCCAATCGGCGGCATCGGCACGTCGGCACCTTCGTCGCGCACTTCGCCCCAGGCCCGGTGGATCAGGTGCAGGGCTTCTTCCAGCTCGTGGGTGCCGGAGATCATCGGCAGGAGAATGCGCAGGTTGTTCAGGCCTTCGCTGGCCTTGAGCATGGCGCGGGTCTGGACGAGGAAGATTTCGGGGTGGTCGAGGGTCACGCGGATGCCGCGCCAGCCAAGGAAGGGGTTGTCTTCCTTGATGGGGAAATAAGACAGTGACTTGTCGCCGCCGATGTCCAGGCTGCGCATCGTCACCGGTAACGGATGGAAGGCGGACAGTTGCTCGCGATAAATCGCCAGCTGCTCCTTCTCGCTCGGGAAACGTTGGTTGATCATAAATGGCACTTCGGTGCGGTACAGGCCCACCCCTTCGGCGCCACGTTGTTGAGCACGCGCCACGTCCGCCAACAGGCCAGTATTGACCAGCAGCGGTACACGGTGGCCGTCGAGGGTCACGCAGGGCAGTTCGCGCAGGGCATCGAGCCCCTGGGACAGCTGGCGCTCCTCCTCGACAATTTCGGCGTACTGCTTGCGCAGCACCTCGCTGGGGTTGGTGAACACCTCGCCACGGTGCCCGTCGACGATCATCGCGATACCGTCGACCTTGGAATACGGCAGGTCCACCAGGCCCATCACCGTCGGGATGCCCATGGCCCGGGCCAGGATCGCCACGTGGGAGTTGCCCGAGCCCAACACCGAGACCAGGCCCACCAGTTTGCCTTCCGGCACTTCGCCGAGCATGGTGGCGGTCAGTTCTTCACTGATCAGGATGGTGTTGTCGGGGTACACCAAGTTGGTGCTGCGGTCTTCCTGCAGGTAGGCCAGCAGGCGCCGACCGAGGTCGCGTACATCCGAGGCGCGCTCGCGCAGGTAGGCGTCGTCCATCAGTTCAAAGCGGTTGACGTGATCGGTGACCACCTGGCGCAGCGCGCCCTGGGCCCACTGGCCGGTCTTGATCACGGTCTTGACTTCGTTACCCAGGGACGCGTCGTCGAGCATCATCTGGTACACGTCGAACAGCGCCCGTTCTTCGGGGCGCAACTGGGTGGCCAGCTTGGTCGACAGGTTGCGCATGTCGGCGCGCACGCCTTCCAGGGCGGTCTTGAACAGTTTTATTTCCGCGTCGATGTCATCGACGGACTTGTCCGGCACCACATCCAGGTCGGCCGGGGGCAGCATGACCACCGCCGTACCGACCGCGGCGCCCGGTGAGCCCGGCACGCCGACGAACTTGGCTTCCTGGATGCCCTTGCCCTGGCGCCCCAGGCCGCGAATCGAGCCGGTGGCCTCGGCATGGGCGATCACCCCGGCCAGTTGCGCGCTCATGGTCACCAGGAAGGCTTCTTCACCTTCGTCGAACTGGCGGCGTTCTTTCTGCTGGATGACCAACACGCCGACAACGCGGCGGTGGTGGATGATCGGCGCGCCGAGGAATGAGGCATAGCGCTCTTCACCGGTTTCGGCAAAGTAGCGATAACGCGGGTGATCGGCCGCGTTTTCAAGGTTCAGGGGTTCTTCACGCGTCCCCACCAGGCCCACCAGACCTTCATTGGGCGCCATGCTGACCTTGCCAATGGAGCGCTTGTTCAAGCCCTCCGTGGCCATCAGCACAAAACGGTTGGTCTCGGGGTCCAGCAGGTAAACCGAGCAGACCTGGCTGCCCATGGCTTCCTTGACGCGCAACACAATAATCCCCAACGCCGCCTTGAGATCCTTGGCGGAGTTAACTTCCTGGACGATCTTGCGCAGCGTATTGAGCATGGCTCGGGGTCGAACTCCGTCGTCAGTCGCGCGCTAAAAGGCGCGGGGCAAGCTCTTTGAGAGCGCGACGATAAACCTCGCGCTTGAATGTCACCACCTGGCCCAACGGATACCAATAACTGACCCAGCGCCAGCCATCGAACTCCGGTTTACCGGTCAAATCCATCCGCACCCGCTGCTCGTTGGAGATCAGGCGCAGGAGAAACCACTTTTGCTTCTGGCCGATGCACAGCGGTTGGCTGTGGGTACGCACCAGGCGTTGCGGCAAACGATAGCGCAACCAGCCTCGGGTACAGGCCAGAATTTGCACATCTTCGCGCTCCAGGCCGACTTCTTCGTTCAACTCACGGTACAGGGCGTCTTCAGGGGTTTCGTCGGGGTTGATCCCACCCTGGGGAAACTGCCAGGCATCTTGGTTGATTCGGCGAGCCCATAGCACCTGTCCGGCATCATTCGTAAGAATAATCCCGACATTTGGACGGAAACCATCGGGGTCGATCACGGCAACAACCTCGCAAACGCATGTCGCCGCATTGTTCCACAAAGCTTGTTGCAGCGGCAACGAGGCTGCTTACCTTATGTGCACTCTTGTGAAAAGACCGTATTCTGGACGCCTTTTTACAGACTTTTCAGCGAGTAACCGCAATGCGCCTGGCTTTATTCGACTTGGACAACACGCTTTTGGGCGGCGACAGTGACCACGCCTGGGGTGATTACCTGTGTGAGCGCGGCATCCTCGATGCCGTTGCCTACAAGACCCGCAACGACGAGTTTTACCAGGATTACCTGGCCGGCAAGCTGGACAACGCCGCCTACCTGAACTTCAGCCTGGAGATCCTCGGCAGCACCGAAATGGCCCAACTCGACGAATGGCACCGCGACTTCATGCGCGACTGCATCGAGCCGCTGATGCTGCCCAAAGCGGCTGAACTGCTGGCCAGGCACCGCGCCGCCGGCGACACGCTGGTGATCATTACCGCCACCAACCGCTTTGTCACCGCGCCGATTGCCGCACGTTTGGGGGTTGAAACCCTGATCGCCACCGAATGCGAGATGGCCAATGGTCGCTACACCGGGCGCAGCACCGATGTACCGTGCTTTCGCGAGGGCAAGGTCACGCGCTTGAATCGTTGGCTGGAAGAGACCGGGTATAGCCTGGAAGACAGCTATTTCTATAGCGATTCGATGAATGACCTGCCGCTGCTGGAGCAGGTGACCCACCCAGTGGCGGTGGATCCGGACCCGAATCTGCGGGCCGAGGCCCAGAAGCGTGGCTGGCCGGTGATTAGCCTGCGCGCCTAAATGCTCGTTCCCACGCTCTGCGTGGGAATGCCTCACCGGACGCTCTGCGTCCACTCCTGGGACGCAGAGCGTCCTGGGCTGCGTTACCACGCAGAGCGTGGGAACGATCAGACGGGTTTGGCGCCCATCAACCCGGCAATCGCCACGAATCCCACCAGGCTGACAACCGCCAGGGCCAGGGTGAATTTCGCGCTGCCCGTACCGCCCAGCCGCAGGCGATTGAGGCGCACCACCAGCCAGAACCAGGCCAGCGCCGCCACGCTGTAGATCACGCTGGAGCCCAGGATCCAGGTCTGCCCCAAAGGCCAGCCGATCAGGTGCACCAGCCACCAGCCGGTAAACGGCATGCTCACCAGGCTTACGCCCATCAACACCCAGACAAACAGCCATGGCCGGTGCAACGTAACCGCCGGGCCGGCGGCACGCTTGCGCCAGCTCAGCACGGCCAGGGCCAGGCCACTGGCCAACAGCAGCACGGTGGCCACCATGTGGATCGTCTTGAGGGTCGTCAGATATTCCATGCTCTCGATTCCTTAAAGGCCGCCCAATCAGCGTAGTCGCTCAACCGAGGAACAGTTGATAGGCCGGGTTGTCGCTTTCATCCCAGTACGGGTAACCAATCGCTTCCAATGCCGCCGGCACCAGGTGGCGCTCGTTGGCCGGCACTTGCAGCCCGGCCACCACACGGCCGTCGGCCGCGCCGTGGTTGCGATAGTGGAACATCGAGATGTTCCAGCGCCCGCCCAATTTGTTAAGAAAGTTGAACAAGGCCCCCGGACGCTCCGGGAACTCGAAGCGAAACACCACTTCATTGCTGACATGCGCCGCGTGGCCGCCAACCATATGACGGATGTGCAGCTTGGCCAGTTCGTTCTCGGTCAGGTCCAGCACCGGGAAACCCTGCTCGGTGAGGCTGGCGATCAGCGCGCTGCGCGGGTCGGTTTCCGGGTGGGTCTGCACCCCGACAAAAATGTGCGCCTCGCTGCCGGAGTGGTAGCGGTAGTTGAATTCGGTGATCTGGCGCTTGCCCACGGCCTCGCAGAAGGCCTTGAAGCTGCCCGGGCGCTCGGGGATGGTCACGGCAATGATCGCCTCGCGGCCTTCCCCCAGCTCGGCGCGCTCGGCCACATGGCGCAGGCGGTCGAAGTTGACGTTGGCCCCGGAATCAATGGCGACAAAGGTCTGGCCGCTGACGCCACGGGTCTCCACGTACTTCTTGATCCCCGCCACGCCCAGGGCCCCGGCAGGCTCGGTGATGGAGCGGGTGTCGTCGTAGATATCCTTGATCGCCGCGCAGATTTCATCGGTGCTGACGGTGATCACTTCATCCACGTAGTCCTTGCAGATATCGAAGGTGTGCTGGCCGATCTGCGCCACGGCCACGCCATCGGCAAAGATCCCCACGGCTGGCAGTACCACGCGCTCACCCGCGGCCATGGCAGCCTGCAGGCAGTTGGAGTCGTCCGGCTCGACACCGATGATCTTGATCTCCGGGCGCAGGTACTTCACGTACGCCGCGATGCCGGCAATCAGGCCGCCACCGCCCACCGGGACGAAAATCGCGTCCAGCGACCCCGGGTGCTGGCGCAGGATCTCCATCGCCACCGTGCCCTGCCCGGCAATGGTGTGTGGGTCATCGTAGGGGTGAATGTAGACGTAGCCTTTCTCGTCGACCAGTTTCAGCGAATACGCCAGCGCTTCCGGGAAGGAGTCACCGTGCAGCACCACTTTGCCGCCACGGGAGCGCACACCTTCGACCTTGATCTCGGGGGTGGTCTTGGGCATCACGATGGTGGCCTTGACCCCCAGCACCTTGGCCGCCAGGGCCAGGCCCTGGGCATGGTTGCCCGCCGAGGCGGTGACCACGCCACGCGCACGCTCTTCGGCACTCAGTTGGGTCAGCTTGTTGTAGGCGCCGCGAATCTTGAAGGAGAACACCGGCTGCAAGTCTTCGCGCTTGAGCCAGACCTGGTTGCCCAGGCGCTCGGAGAGCTGGCGGGCGGTCTGCAACGGGGTTTCCACGGCAACGTCGTAAACGCGCGAGGTGAGGATCTTCTTGACGTACTGTTCGAGCATCGGAAAGCATCACTGGGCGGGTTGGGCAGGGCCGAGGAGTCTAACCCGCCTTTTGGCCGGACGACCACACGAATCCAGAGGTTTTGTTGGGTTATACTCGCGCCCCTCTTTACTCCCCGCCCGCTTCGGAGCCCGCATGACCCAGGATCAACTCAAACAGGCAGTGGCCCAGGCCGCCGTCGATTTAATCCTTCCCAAGCTCGACGATAAAAGCATCGTCGGTGTCGGCACCGGCTCCACCGCCAATTGCTTTATCGATGCGCTGGCCCTGCACAAGGGCGCGTTCGACGGCGCCGTGGCCAGCTCCGAAGCCACGGCCGCGCGCCTCAAGGGCCATGGCATCCCGGTGTACGAGCTCAATACCGTGAGCGACCTGGAGTTCTACATCGACGGCGCCGATGAAAGCGACGAGCACCTGAACCTGATCAAGGGCGGCGGCGCAGCCCTGACCCGCGAGAAGATCGTCGCGGCCGTGGCCAAGACCTTTATCTGCATCGCCGACGCCAGCAAGCTGGTGCCGGTACTGGGCAACTTCCCGCTGCCGGTGGAGGTGATCCCCATGGCCCGCAGCCACGTGGCCCGCGAGCTGGTGAAACTGGGCGGCGACCCGGTGTACCGCGAAGGCGTGTTGACCGATAACGGCAACATCATCCTCGACGTGTTCAACATGCAGATCACCAACCCGGTGGAGCTGGAGACCCAGATCAATGCGATCGTCGGCGTGGTCACCAATGGCTTGTTTGCGACACGGCCTGCCGACGTGCTGCTGCTGGGGACCGCCGAAGGCGTGAAAACCCTCAAGGCCTAAGTACACGCAGCCCCCCTGTGGGAGCGGGCTTGCTCGCGATAGCGGCGGATCAGTCGACGTATTTGTTAACTGACACACCGCCATCGCGAGCAAGCCCGCTCCCACATTTTTGACCGCGCTCCCCCGATGGACATGTAACAAAAGCGCTACTTTTCGCAGCATTCCCTCCCCCGCCCGCCCCAATTTGTGCGCCAAGTCACGGCATCCCCTGCCGCATCTGGTATCAAATCCGTTACAACTTATAGCCAGGCGACCCCCACGGCCAACAACGCGCCAATTCGCGACCGCCCCATGGAATGAGGCGCGCATTGTGCAATCGGTCCCGCCGAGCGACTCCCTCCATCACCCCAAGGAAGACTTTGTGATCAAACCCCTCGCCCTCGCTGTCAGCGTTGCCTGTGCCCTGCTGTCGACTCAATCCCATGCCTACGACTATGGCGAGCACGCCAATGTCACCCTGGAAAAGCTGATCACCGACTACCCCGGCCGCTACCGCGGCACGGCCAACTTCGCCGGGGCCGCCGACTGGATGCAGAGCCAGATGGGCAGCGCCTATAACATCAGTCGCCAGGACTTCACTTGGAACGCCGGCAGCCGCGCCTCGCAGAACGTGGTGGCCTACGCCGCCGGCACCAAACCGCAGTACGTGGTGATTGGCGCGCACTTCGATACCTACTTCGGCCGCCCGGCCCTGCAGGGCCTGGACGACAACGGTTCCGGCGCCAGCGTGCTGACTGAAGTGGCGAAAAACCTCGGTGGCCTGCAACTGGAAAACGGCTTGCAGATCGTCGGCTTCGGCGCCGAAGAGGAAGGCTTGCGTGGCTCCAAGGCGTTTGTGGAGTCGTTGAGCGCCAGCCAGCGCGCCAACATGCTGGCCATGATCAACCTCGACAGCCTGATCACCGGCGACAAGATGTACGCCCACGCGGGCCAGAACAGCACGGCCAACCCGGCCCTGGCGGCGTTGCGCGAACACACGCTGCAGATCGCCAGGGAGTTGAACATCAACCTGTTCACCAACCCCGGCCTGGACCCGCAATACCCCGCCGGCACCGGCTGTTGCAGTGATGGCGAGGCCTTCGAGCCGCTGAACATTCCCATCCTGTATATCGAAGCCACCAACTGGGAACTGGGTGCCCTGGACGGCTACACCCAGACCGACAACCCGGCGATCCCCGGCGGCTCGACCTGGCACGACCCCAACGAAGATAACAAGACGGTCCTGACCAATGCTTTGGGCCAGGAGCGCATCGACCAGCGCCTGCGCGACTATTCGCGTCTGCTCAGCCGCCTGGTGCTGGAGCTGACCAATGCCGACTTGATGGCCTCTACCACCTCGGGCGGCGCGGTTGCACGCAATATGCAGGACAACCTGCAGCGCCAGCACCAGGCCATGGTGCGCCTGCACGACCGGCGCTGGCTGACCCTGCAATCGGCCAGCCGTGAAGTGGGCAGCTTCGATGGCGAGATCGGCGTGGACGGCGAATACAACCCCGACAGCGGCTTCGACACCGCCCCCAACCCCGAGGCCCGGCGCCTGGGCCTGCATGCCCTGGGCGACTATCAACTGAGCAGCAGCCTGAATATCGGCGCCAGCCTCAGCTACCTCAACGGCCGCGACAAGCTGGAGCACCGTGGCAAGCTGCAAAGCGACACCTGGCAAGCCGCGGTCTACGCCCTGTTGAGCGATGGCGGCCCGACCTGGCTGGCCGGCGACCTGAGCGTGGGCCACAGCCGCTTCGATTCCAAGCGCAACCTGCTGATCCAGGCCAACGGCGGCCCCGTGCTGCTTAACCAGCAGTTGACTGGCGAGACCGATGCCCTGTCCCTGGGGGCCCGGGTGCTCGGCGGTTATGACTTCGACCTGGGCGCGATCAAGACCGGGCCGTTTGCCGGGCTCGATTACAGCCACTCGCGCATCGACAAGTTCCACGAGAAGCAGAACCTGCGCACCGCCCTTGAGTATGAAGAACAGTCCTTCGATTCCCTGGAAGCCAGCCTCGGCTGGCGCGTACGCGGCGCGGTAACCCTGCCTTACGGCCTGAGCCTGATGCCCTACGGCGACATCGCCTGGGTCAAGGAATTGGCCGATGGCCGCCTGGACGACCTGGACCTGACTGCACGGGCTGATGGCCAGGTGCGCACTGCGCGCCTGGGTTCAATAGACAAGAGTTTCGGCCGCGCGCAGGTCGGCAGCCAATTGGCGATCACCCCGCAGCTTGGGGTGTACGCCGAGGTAAATGGCCGCCTGGGCCATGCCGAAGGCAGCCAGACCGGCTATTCGTTAGGTGTGCAGTGGATGTTCTGACCCGCGCCTACAAGGAGCCGGGGGTTTTCTTGAAGACGTAGAACAGGTTCGGCTCGCTGACCAGGTACAACGTGCCATCGTCATCCATGGCAATACCCTCGGCCTGGGGCACGCGCTTTTTCAAGCCATGGCGCCCCTTGAGCAGTGACAGGCTGCTCAAGGGACGGCCGTCGATATCCAGTTCCAGCACCAGGTACGACTCATCGGACAGCGCCAGCAAATGGCCGCTGCGTTCGTCGTATTGCAGGCTGGACAGGTCGCGTACAAACAGCCCGGCATCACGCCGGGGGTTGTTGACCACGTGGACCGAGTAGGTTTTTTCTGGCTTGAAATGGGGAAACCCGTGCACTTCGTAGATCAACATCGGGTCCCGCTCCTTGGCGACAAACAGGCGCTTGCCCACCGAGTCATAGGCCAGCCCTTCAAACCCTTTATTGCCCTTGAGGTGCACGCCCAGGGTCATCTGCTCGGCCTCGGCCGCGTCGAGAAACCGCGTGTCGTCCTCCAGGTGGATCTTGATCAGCCGCTGCTGGCGCTCATCGCTGATCACATAAGTGTTCTCGCTGATGAACTCCACCGCTTCGGCATCGCCAAACCCCACCAGGTTAATCCGCCGCAGGATCTTGCCCTCCAGGGACAACTCGATCAGTTCGGCATTTTGATTGGTCACGGTAAACAGGCTCTTGCGTACCGGGTCGTAGGTCAGCGCCGAGACATCATCGTCCAGGCCCTCAATCACCTGCGCCTCCAGCACCACCTGATAATCCGCCAGGCCAATGGAGCGCTCGTCCGCCGGTTGGCGCCAGGCCTGCCAGTTGAACCAGGCGCGCTCGAATAAGCGAAATTGCTGCGCGACTACCCCCACGGCAACCAAGGCGATCAGCAGCAAGATAAGCAGGGCAGGTTTGGGGCGGGTCAATCGACGCATGGGGGGCTGGCTCAAAGTCAAAACTGGCAAATGAATATCACAGCCGCCTGAATTTAAACTTAAACACCGCTCAGTGTCTGGGGAATGCCGCGCATAGAGAAGAATCCGACGTATAAGTCGGCTATTTCTGCCTCTCGAAGCGATAGAACAGATTGGGCTCGCTGACCATGTACAACGTGCCGTTTTCGTCCATGGTCACGCCTTCGGCGCGGGGGATGGTGTTTTTCAGGCCATTGAAACCGCCAAGCACGGTCATGAAGCTGACTTGCTCGCCTTTTTCGTCCAGTTCCAGCAGCAGATGGGAGTCGGCGGACAAGACCAGCAGGTGGCCAGTGCGCGGGTCGACGCTCAGGGCCGAGAGGTTGCGGATATCCAGCTCGGAGCTGGGCAATGTCTGCTTGTCGCCGGCCAGGGCCTGGCCGCCGTCGCTGTGCCAGGTAAACAGCTGCGCCGGGCGCTCAATGCCCAACACCAGTTGTTGATTGCGCTTGTCCCAGGTGACAGCCTCGAACGCCTTGTTCTGCTCCTTGGAGGGGCCCAGGTCGTAGCTTGGGAAGTCAGCGAAGGCCAGTTGACGCGTGTCGGCATCGACCTTGACCAGGGTCACGTTGTGCCTGCGCTCATCCACGATGGCCAGCACGCCGTTTTCCATCACCGTCACGCCTTCCGGGTTGCTCCAGCCCACCAGGGGTATCTTGCGCAGCACATCGCCCTGCAGGCTCAGTTCCACCAGGAATGGGTTGCGGCCCATGACCGCGAACAGGGTCTTGGTCCTTGGGTCGTAGGCCAAGTCCGAAGCTTCATCCTTTTCCATGCCGGGCAGCGGCTTGGCATCGATCACGGCCTGGTAATCCGGGAGCCAGACACTCTCCTGGCGCTCGACCGGGTTTTCAAAACGCTCCAACACCCATAACGCGCCCCGGTCATCCCAGTGCATCAACCAGGCAATGCCATACATCAGCGCCCCCGCCAGGCACAGCCAGGAATACCAGCGCATGTACAAGCGCGAACGAAGTGTGGGTTTCACAGAAGGGAGAGGCACGGCCATGGAGGCATTCCAGATAATCGGCTGTAGGTGATAGCCCAGGCTCAGAACGCCTACGTGCCATATGCCCGAGGATTATCCAGATGACGTGTGAAAAAAATGCAAAGCCCCGATTTTGGGGTGTACGCAAATTAACTGTGGGAGCTGGGCTTGTGTGGGAGCTGGCTTGCCTGCGATAGCATCACCGCGGTGTGCCTGATACACCACGGTGCTTGCATCGCAGGCAAGCCAGCTCCTACATAAGTAAGGGCGTTAGCGTACGGAGCTCTCGAAGCGGCTCACGCCTGGCAGTTCCAGCACCAGCTCATCGCCCACTTCCAGCGGCCCCACGCCGACAGGCGTGCCGGTGAGGATCACATCACCGGCCTGCAACGAGAAGCAGCCCGCCATATGCTGGATCATCGGCACAATCGGGTTGAGCATCTGCGCGCTGCTGCCGTCCTGGCGCACCTGGCCATTAATGGTCAGGCGAATGCCGATCTCGGCCAGGTCCGGGAAGGTGCTGCCGACCACAAACGGGGCAATCACCGCCGCACCGTCGAAGGACTTGGCGATTTCCCATGGCAGGCCCTTGGCCTTCAGCTCGGCTTGCTTGTCGCGCAAGGTCAGGTCCAGGGCCGGGGCGAAGCCGGAGATGGCGTCCAGCACTTCTTCACGGCTCGGGGTTTTCGACAAAGGCTTACCGATCAGCACCGCGATTTCCGCTTCGTAATGCACCGAGCCACGCTCGGCCGGAATGGCAAAACCGCCTTCCAGGGGCACCACGCAGCTGCCCGGCTTGATAAACAGCAGGGGCTCGGTCGGCACCGGGTTGTCCAGCTCCTTGGCGTGCTCGGCGTAGTTGCGCCCGATGCAGACCACTTTGCCCAGTGGAAAGTGGATGTGGGTGCCGTCGACGTACTTGTGCTGATAGCTCATGGGCCACTTCCTCTTGCGTGATGGTTAAACAGCGAAGATCTTGCCCGGGTTCATGATCCCGTTGGGGTCGAACACGGCTTTCACTGCCTTCATGTAGTCGATTTCAACCGGGGAGCGGCTGTAGGTCAGGTAATCACGCTTGGTCATGCCTACGCCGTGTTCGGCGGAGATCGAGCCGTTGTACTTCTCGACGGTCTCGAACACCCACTTGTTGACGGTGGCACACTTGGCGAAGAACTCATCCTTGGACAGGTTTTGCGGCTTGAGGATGTTCAAGTGCAGGTTGCCGTCACCGATGTGGCCGAACCAGATGATCTCGAAGTCCGGGTAGTGTTTGCCGACAATCGCATCGATTTCCTTGAGGAATGCCGGCACTTTCGACACGGTGACCGAAATGTCGTTCTTGTACGGCGTCCAGTGGGAGATGGTCTCGGAGATGTACTCGCGCAGCTTCCACAGGTTGTGCAACTGGGTTTCGCTCTGGCTCATCACGCCATCGAGCACCCAGCCCTGCTCGACACAGTGCTCGAAGGTTTCCAGGGCGTGGTTGGCCACTTCTTCGGTGGTGGCTTCAAATTCCAGCAGGGCGTAGAACGGGCAATCGGTCTCGAACGGCGCCGGTACATCGCCACGGGCCATGACCTTGGCCAGGGCCTTGTCGGAGAAGAACTCGAAGGCAGTCAGGTCCAGCTTGCCCTGGAATGCATGCAGCACCGGCATGATCGAGTCAAAGTCGGCGGTGCCCAGGACCATGGCGGTGAGGTTTTTAGGGGCCCGGTCCAGGCGCATGGTGGCCTCGACCACAAAGCCCAGGGTGCCTTCGGCGCCGATAAACAGCTGGCGCATGTCGTAGCCGGTGGCGTTCTTGATCAGGTCGCGGTTGAGTTCCAGCACATCGCCCTTGCCGGTGACGACCTTCATGCCCGCCACCCAGTTGCGGGTCATGCCGTAGCGAATTACCTTGATCCCGCCGGCATTGGTGCCGATATTACCGCCAATCTGGCTGGAGCCGGACGAGGCGAAGTCCACCGGGTAGTACAGGCCGTTTTCTTCGGCGATGTTCTGCAATTGCTTGGTGACCACGCCCGGCTGGCACACGGCGGTGCGGTCGGTGAGGTTCACGTCGAGAATCTGGTTCATGTAGTCGAACGACACCACCACTTCGCCATTGGCCGCCACCGCAGCCGCCGACAAGCCGGTACGCCCACCGGATGGCACCAGCGCCACCTTGTGTTCATTGGCCCAACGGACAATGGCCTGTACCTGCTCAATGGTCTTGGGGAAGACGATGGCGGTCGGCGCGGGGGCGAAGTGCTTGGTCCAATCCTTGCCGTAAGCCTCCAGGGAGTCTGCATCGGTCAGCACTTTGCCGGGCTCAACCAGGGTCTTTAGCTCATCAATCAGGGCAGGATGGGTCATCGACAGAACTCTCGAACAATTCATGGTCATCCTGAGAACGCTTCACGTCGCAGGAATGAGTGTTTAGCGGGGCGCGTATGCTAGCATACCGCCCCCGCAGGACAGAGCCCAAGGGCGTTTCTGCGGTGACGGCTTTCCTGCCGTCCGGGTCAGCTTAAACGATCCGATTCCCTGCCATTTTTCTCCGGGACACAGGTTTACGCAGATGAGCAAGACTTCTCTCGATAAGAGCAAGATCAAGTTCCTTCTTCTGGAAGGCGTCCACCCATCGGCCGTCGACGTCCTAAAGGCCGCCGGGTACACCAGCATTGAGTACATCACCAGTTCTCTGCCGGAATCCCAGCTCAAGGAAAAGATCGCCGACGCGCACTTTATCGGCATTCGCTCCCGCACCCAGCTGACCGAAGAGGTCTTCGACCACGCCAAGAAGTTGGTGGCGGTCGGCTGTTTCTGCATCGGCACCAACCAGGTCGACCTCAATGCGGCGCGCGAGCGCGGTATCGCGGTGTTCAACGCCCCGTACTCCAACACCCGTTCCGTGGCGGAGCTGGTGTTAGCGGAAGCGATCCTGTTGCTGCGTGGCATCCCTGAGAAAAACGCTTCCTGCCACCGTGGCGGCTGGATCAAAAGCGCGGCCAATTCCTTCGAAATCCGCGGTAAAAAGCTGGGTATCGTCGGTTACGGCTCGATCGGTACCCAGTTGTCGGTACTGGCTGAAGGCCTGGGGATGCAGGTGTTTTTCTACGACACCCTGACCAAGCTGCCGCTGGGCAACGCCACCCAGGTGTCGAGCCTGACCGAACTGCTGGGCATGTCCGATATCGTGACCCTGCACGTGCCGGAAACCGCTGAGACCCAGTGGATGATCGGCGAGAAGGAAATCCGCGCCATCAAGAAGGGCGGGATCCTGATCAACGCCGCGCGCGGCACCGTGGTCGAGCTGGACGCCCTGGCCGACGCGATCAAGGACAAGCACCTGATCGGCGCCGCCATCGACGTGTTCCCGGTGGAACCGCGCTCCAACGACGACATCTTTGAGAGCCCGCTGCGTGGCCTGGACAACGTGATCCTGACCCCGCACATCGGCGGTTCCACCGCTGAAGCCCAGGCCAACATCGGCCTGGAAGTGGCAGAAAAGCTGGTCAAGTACAGCGACAACGGTACGTCGGTGTCCTCGGTCAACTTCCCGGAAGTGGCCCTGCCGGCTCACCCTGGCAAGCACCGCCTGCTGCACATCCACCAGAACATTCCTGGCGTGATGATGGAGATCAACAAGGTCTTCGCGGAAAACGGCATCAACATCTCCGGTCAGTTCCTGCAGACCAACGAGAAGGTCGGCTACGTGGTGATCGACGTCGATGCCGAGTACTCGGACCTGGCGCAAGAAAAGCTGCAGCACATCAGCGGTACTATTCGTAGCCGCGTGTTGTTCTAAGGCTTCAAGCGTGTACGAAAAAGGGAGCCCCGCGGGGCTCCCTTTTTTCGTCTGAACAAATCTTACTTCACGGTAATCGTAATCACTTTTGAGGCTACAGTAGGCTCGAACTGACGATGCAGGTTATCGCCCGCCAGCAGTTGCAGGGTGTGCTTGCCCGGGGCCAGGGTCAGTTCGGTCTTGGTTTGTGCCTTACCGAAATGGATCACGGTAGCGGTGGCCGGGATCGGCTGGCTTGGGTCAGGCAATTGCGCCTGGTCGATCAGCAGGTGGTGATGGCCGGCACCTGGCACCTGTTTGTCGATGGGCTCCAGGTCCATGCCCTCGATGCCAAACTCGACGGTAAAGGTCTTGTCGACGGTGGCGCCGTCCTTGGGCGAGACAATGAACACTTCAGCCCCCTTGGGTGCCGGTGTACGTGGGATATCGGCCGCCGAGGCCAGCATGGAAGCCCCCAGCAAAAGACTGGCCAGGGTTGCACGAGACAAAATGGCTTTCATTAACTTCTCCAGTTTTTCTGTGAAATCTGTAGGGTTATGACAACTTAGTGATGAAACGTTGTCCAAGGCACTCGACACCATAGCAAAGCGAGCCTGAATCGCGTCTCGCACCTTTGAATTCTTTAGGAGTGACCATGCGCTTTTTGCCTGGCCTGTTACTTGTGTTGCCTTTGTTGAGCCCCTTGGCTCACGCCGAACTGTTCGACGACGTGTTTGACCGTGGGGAACTGCGCATTGCCCTGGAAGCAGACACGCCGCCCTTCAACTTCAAGGAAGGCGACAAACTCACCGGTTTTGAAGTGGAACTGGGTGAGTTGCTGGCTCGGGAAATGGACGTACGCGCCTCCTTTATCACCACCGACGACAGCGACTTGCTGCCCGGTGTGGAAAGCGGCAAGTACGACGTGGCGATCAACCACATCGCTGTGACTCCTGAACTGCGCGATCGTTTCGATTTCAGCGCGCCGTATAGCTATTCCAGCGCCCGCTTGATTGCACACAAGCAACCCAAACGCCTGCTGAGTAACCTGGACACCCTCAAGGGCAGCCAGTTTGCCGCAAAGCCCAGCGAGGGCGTGGATCTGCGCAGCCGGGGTGATAGCAAAGCGACTTTGACCCTGGCGATCCCCTTCCAGAAGGGCAACCCGGCGTTCAAATCGAGCCTGGACAAAGCGCTGGAGCGGATCAAGGCCGATGGGCGGCTGACGGCGCTGTCGGAAAAGTGGTTTGAGGCAGACACCAGCAAACCCACCAAATAGCCCGCTTCCCACATGGGCTTTTAGGTCGGGTTTGAGAGCTGGGCCAGGGCTACCGCAGCCTCGGCCAATTCCAATTCGCTGAACACCTGCACCCCATGGCGCTTGAGCAACGCCGCCGTCACCCCTTCGCCCGCAACTTTCACCCCACTGAAGGTGCCGTCATACGTCAGCAGGTTGCCGCATGACGGGCTGTTGGCCTTGAGCACAGCAATGCGCACGCCATGGCGCTGCACCAGGGCCAAAGCCTGGCGCGCGCCCTCAAGGAAGGCTTCGCTGAAGTCCGCGCCATCGGCGGTCAGCACTTGCGCGCGACCTTCCCACACATCCAGCCCCTGCCCGCCCGGAATCTCGGCGGACGGGCGTGGCGTAGGCAGGCCGCCAGCGACTTCCGGGCACACCGCAACCACCCGGCCTTCGGCCTGCCAGGCGGCCAGTTGGTCGAACGGCCCGCTGGCGCCACCGTCGTAACGTACCCGATGCCCCAACAGGCAGCGGCTGACCAGAATCTTTTGCACGCTCAAAACGGCTCGTTGCCCCGCCGGCGAAACCAGCCGGTCAGGGACAGGCGTTCGCGGTGGGCGGGCAGGACTTCATGGGGCACGTCCCCCGACAGGAACACCACCAGGCAACCGCCGGCAGGGTCCACGTCGTATTCAACGCCGTCCTTGAGGTACATGCGCAACTGGCCGCCGTGCTCGGGCAGCCAGTCCTGGTTCAGGTAGACCACCGCCGAGACCATGCGCCGGTCATCGTCGAGAAAACGGTCGAGGTGCTTGAGGTAGAACGCCCCTGGCGGGTACATGGCGAAGTGGCACTCAAACTCTTCCAGGCCAAGGAACAGCCCGCGGTTCATCGCCAGCCTCAGGCTGTCCATCAGCCCCAGATAGCGATCGCACACCGACGCCTGGCCGGGTTCCAGCCACTGGATATGGTCGCCACGGATCCCCTCGCGAATCTCCTGGGCTGGGCCTCGTCCTACAGCGGCAGGTGCCAATTCACCTTCAGCGGCACGTTTATGGCACTCAGCCGCCAGTTCCAGGGTCAGAGCCTCTGGCAGGAAGATGTTCTGCTGCGACCAGCCTTTCACGGCCAGGTCGTCGACGATGCGTAGCAGCAGCGGGTCATCAGGGGATATGTGCATGGCGCGCATAGTATCCATACGCCTGGAAAACCGACAGCGCCGCCGAGCGCCTAAATACACTTTAGTCAGGCGATTGATAGGACTTCTCGACAAATCCTACGCCCGACACGGACAATAGTGGCCGACTGACAGGAGTCCCTATGCGTCGTTTGTTTTTATCCTTGCTGATGTTCTGCGTGTTGCCCGCCTGGGCAGACAGCCATGACCAGTTGTACACGGTCGCCGGCTGGCCGGAACAACGTGCGCATTTTACTGACGCCTTGAGTGCCGCCCAGCAGCGCTACCGCAACAGCTTGCCACCGGCGGTGTACCAGGCGCTGGTGGACAACAGCAATAAACGCTTCGCCCCCAAGGCCATGGATCAGCGCGCCGAAGCCCAGTTGCGCCAGAACCTGACCGACCCCAAGCCGGCGCTGGCGTTTTTCCAGTCGCCGCTGGGGCGCAAGATTGTCGCCGCCGAGTTGCTGGCGACCCGCCGTGACCAGTTGGCCAAGAACGCCCAGGGTTTGCCGCAGATCCAGGCCGACGCCACCCGCAGCCTGATCATCGGCCACCTGGCCCAGGCCCTGCCCGCCCGCGAAGCCGGGGCCGAGGTCAGCCTGGCGATTGCCGGCGTGGCCGCAGACAGCCTGAGCCAGATGATCCCCGGCCTGTTGGGCGCAGGCCAGGCGCAAAGCCTGCTCAACGGCCAGCGCGAGCGCTTGATGCAGCAGATCGGCAATGACCTGCACAACACTCTGCTGTACGTCTATCGGGACCTGTCGGACCCGGAGCTGGAAGAGTTCGCCACCTTTGCCGAATCGCCGGAAGGCAAGGCTTACTACCAGGCGGCACTGGCGGCGATCCGCGCCGGGCTGGCGGTCGGCCAGAGCACCTCAAGCCTGGCCCCCTGACACCCTCCCTGTAGGAGCGAACTTGCTCGCGCCTACAGGGGGAAGGGTCAGGTCAGATGGTCGGTGAGGAACTTGAAGTATTCCTCGCGGATTTCAGGCAGCTCATTGGCCAAGTGATGCCGCCCACGGGGCAACATCAGGACCTGCGGCTGATCAAACTTGCCACGCAGCACCTGCAGGTTGTGCTGCCAATCCACCGTCATATCCTCCTCGCCCTGCACGATCAGTGGCCGCCGCGGACTGCGCGGCGCCGCTTCGATGTGTTTGATCCAGCGCGCCAGCGCGCCCACCCAGGCGGTCGGCAACTGCCGAGGCTGCAATGGGTCGGCTTCGAGGAAGGGGCGGAACGCCGGGTCGTTGCTGTTATCGCTAAAGCGCCGGGCGATACCTTTGACGAACGGCTTGAGCAGGTAATAGCTGAGCTGCGACCAACCCCAGGCACGCGGCCGCACCAGTGGCGACAACAGGAACGTCTGCCCCTGCGCCGGGCTGCTGGCGCCCTGGTTGAGCAGATGATCCACCACAATCGCCCCACCGGTGCTTTGCCCGAACAAGTGCCAGGGCTTGGGCAGTTGCAGCGCGTCGGCCTGCTCGAACAAGCCCTGCACCACGTGCTGGTACACCGCAAAATCATCGATGCTGGCGCGCTCGCCGCTGGACAGGCCATGGCCCGGCAAATCGCAGGCAATCACCACGAAGCCCTGGTCCAGGCCCCACTCCACCACGTTGCGGTACAGGCCCATATGGTCGTAGAAACCGTGGAACATAAACAGTGTTGCCACAGGTTGCGCCGGCCACCAGGCCTGGCTGACCACCTTGAACCCCTCCACCTCGAAGCACCCCAGACGGCTGACCACCGGGGTTTTGCGCGCGGCCAGGTCCAGCCCGTAGAAGCGCTGGTAGACCCTGGCCTCGGCCGAAAGCGGCTGCGCGTCCACCAGGGGCCGCAAGCTTTCGCGCAGATGATCGGGGTCAAAGGTAACAGGCATAGACACTTCCAGACTCAGGCTTCACAGCCTTGAACAGATGAATATCGAGTCGCGATATTCATCTGTCAGGGCAAGCATGGCAAGCTACGCCACCTTCGAGGATGGTTCTGAATGCGAAAACCCTACCGCACCGCCCTGTTCGCCAGCCTGATCCTGCTGATCTGCGCCGCCGTGCTGTGGGCCGCGTATGACTGGTTCCAGGGCCGCTACCTGCGGGCTTTCAGCGAACATACGGCGGTGTTTTCCGGGGACCTGCTGCGCCTGCCCGACGACCTCGCCGGGCCCGGGCCGATCCGCCTGGTGCACTTCTGGGACCCGGCCTGCCCGTGCAATGTCGGCAACCAGCAGCACCTGAGTGAACTGATCGAGCAATACGCGCCCCAGGGCGTGGAGTTCTATGCCCTGCAAAAAACCGGCAGCCACGGCCAACTGCCCGCGACCCTGGGCACGATGAAAATCCTCACCAGCCTGCCCGGTGCCGACCAACTGCCCGCCAGCCCGGCAGTGGGGATCTGGGATCGTAATGGCAAACTGGCGTATTTCGGCCCGTACAGCGAGGGCCTGACCTGTAATTCGAGCAACAGCTTTATCGAACCGATCCTGCAGGCGCTCAAGGGCGGTCGAGCGGTGAACGCGACCCACACCCTGGCGGTGGGCTGCTATTGTTCTTGGCCGGAAGGTTCATAGCCCTACACGAATAAAAAGGATTGTTCATGAAGCGCGTCTTGTCGGGTCTCGCGGCCCTACTGGTGTTGATTGCCCTCGGGGCTGGCTGGTACGTCTACAGCAAGCAACCTACCCGCCAGGGCACGGTAGAGTTGGCCAACCTGCAAGGCTCGGTCACGGTGCGCTACGACGACCGTGGCGTGCCACATATCCGCGCCGAGAACGAGGCCGACCTGTATCGCGCCCTGGGTTATGTGCACGCCCAGGACCGCCTGTTCCAGATGGAAATCATGCGCCGCCTGGCGCGCGGTGAACTGGCCGAGGTGCTGGGCGCCAAGTTGCTGGACACCGACAAACTGTTCCGCAGCCTGCGCATCGGCGAGCGCGCCACCACCTATGCCGCGCAGATGGACCGCCAGTCACCGCACTGGAAGGCCCTGCAAGCCTATCTGGACGGGATCAACCAATATCAGGACCGCCACGCCAGCCCCATGGAGTTTGACGTGCTGGGCATCCCCAAGCGGCCGTTCACCGCGGCCGACACCGTCAGCATCGCCGGCTACCTGGCCTACAGCTTTGCCGCAGCTTTTCGTACAGAGCCTTTGTTGACCTACGTGCGCGACCAACTGGGCAGCGACTACCTGCAAGTATTTGACCTCGACTGGAAGCCCAACGGCGACCTGGGCCTGGCCGCCGCCGACTGGCAAGGCCTGAGTGCCATCGCCCGCCTCAGCGAGCAGGCCCTGGCCGACAACGGCCTGCCGCAGTTCGAGGGCAGCAACGCCTGGGCCATCAGCGGCAACCGCACCAAAAGCGGCAAGCCGTTGCTGGCGGGCGACCCGCATATCCGGTTCTCGGTGCCGTCGGTGTGGTACGAGGCGCACCTGTCGGCGCCCGGCTTTGAACTCTATGGTTATCACAACGCCCTGGTGCCGGTGGCGTTCCTGGGCCACAACAAGGCGTTTGGCTGGAGCCTGACGATGTTCCAGAACGATGACCTCGACCTGATCGCCGAGCAGGTCAACCCGGACAACCCCAACCAAGTGCGCTACCACGACCAGTGGGTCGACATGACCACCAGCGAACAACAGATCGCGGTCAAGGGCCAGGCCCCGGTAACGCTGACCCTGCGCCAGTCGCCCCACGGCCCGATCATCAACGACGTGCTGGGCGCCCATGCCGGCACTACGCCGATTGCCATGTGGTGGGCCTTCCTCGACACCGAAAACCCGATCCTCGAGGGTTTCTACCAGCTCAATCGCGCCGACACCCTGGCCAAGGCGCGCATGGCGGTGGCCAAGGTGCATGCGCCGGGGCTCAATATCGTGTGGGCCAATGCCCGGGGCGATATCGGCTGGTGGGCGGCGGCGCAACTGCCGATCCGCCCGGCCGGGGCCAACCCCGGGTTTATCCTCGACGGCAGTACGGCCCAGGCCGACAAGCTGGGCTTCTACCCGTTCAGCGCCAACCCCCAGGAAGAAAACCCCGCCCGTGGCTACGTGGTCTCGGCCAATGCCCAGCCGGTGTCGCCCACTGGCATGCCGATCCCCGGCTATTACAACCTGGCCGACCGCGGCCAACAGTTGAACGCGCAATTGAGCGACAACCAGGTCAAATGGGACCTGGACAACAGCCAGGCCTTGCAACTGGGCACCACCACCGCCTACGGGCCCCGCCTGCTGGCGCCGCTGTTGCCGGTGCTGCGCGAGGTGGTCAAGGACCCCGCCGAACTCAAGTTGCTGGAGCAACTGGCCGCGTGGAAAGGTGACTACCCGGTAGAGTCGATCCCGGCCACGCTGTTCAACCAACTGCTGTACGACCTGACCGACGCGGCCTTTCGCCCCAAACTGGGTGACGAGATGTTCAAGACCCTGATCACCACTCGTGTGATCGACGCCGCCTTGCCACGCCTGGCCGCTGCTGCCGATTCGCCGTGGTGGAACGGCCAACGTGCCGCGACCGTCAAGCACGCCTGGGACAACAGCCTGGCGCACCTGAGAACCACCTTCGGTGACGACCCGGCGCAATGGCAGTGGGGCAAGGCCCATACCCTGACCCACGGCCATCCGCTGGGCATCAAGAAGCCACTGGACCAGATCGTCAATGTCGGGCCGTTCGCCTCACCGGGCAGCCACGAAGTGCCGAACAACCTGTCGGCAATCATCGGCCCTGCGCCATGGCCGGTGACGTACGGCCCGTCCACCCGACGCCTGGTGGACTTTGCCGACGCCGCCCACGCGCTGACCATCAACCCGGTGGGCCAAAGCGGTGTGCCGTTCGACAAGCACTATGCCGACCAGGCCGAGACCTATATCGAGGGCGGGTACGAGCAGGCGCATTTTGATGAAGAAGAGGTCCAGGCCAATACTCGCGGCACCCTCAAGTTGTTGCCGGCCCGCCCACAACAGCCCTGAAGAAACACCCTCAAAACGGTGGGAGCGGGCTTGCTCGCGATGGCTGAGTGTCAGTCGATACATTAGTTGACTGATACACCGCCATCGCGGGCAAGCCCGCTCCCACCGTTTTAATCTGCGTTGCGCATTCGACCGGGCGCCTGGCCATACGCCTCCTTGAATTTCTTGCTGAACGCCGCCTGGGACTGGTAACCCACCCGGGCCGCAATATCCGTCAGGCTCAGCCGTGACTGCTGCAGCAGGTTGAACGCCAGCTCCATGCGCAACTGGGTCAGCAGCACCCACGGCGACACGCCGGCCACTTTGACAAATGCGCGCATGAACGTGGCCCGGGACATCGATGCAGCCCCCGCCAGGCTGTCGATGGTCCAGTCATGCCCGGGCTCGGCCAGCATCGCCTGCCAGGCGCGGCCCAGGCGTTTGTCGGTGAGCAAGGCAAAGGTGCCGGCCAGCGGCGCCTGTTGCGCCAACCAGGTGCGCACCAGCAAGGTGAACAGCGCCACCGACAGGGCATCAATAAACGACCGCGCGCCCAGCCGCTCACCGTCAGCCTCGCTGCGCATCAGCGCAATCAGTGCCGCCAGTTGCCCATCGGCCGGCCATTGTCGGCTGGACACCACCAGGTACTCGGGCAAGGCCGCAAACAGCAACGACTGGCGGTTGTAGTGAAAGGCGCCACAGAGCATCTCAACCTCCGGCTGATCACCGCCCAAGCGATGCACCTTCAGTACCCCGCTGTCGATCACCGTGGGCAGCCTCGGCGGGGTCTGCGCGCCCTGGCTGCGCAGCAGATGGGTCGCACCACCGGGCATCAACAGGATATCGCCTTCTACCAGCGTCACCTGCTGCCCACCCGAAAGCTCGGCGTGGCAGGTCCCCCGTACGACAATATGATACGGCGCCCCCCCCAGCGATTCGGGCGCATGGTCCAGGGCCCAGTCGCCCTGGAACTGGCAGCGCACGTCAAGGCGGCCGCGCAGGTTGGCCAATGTGATCAGCGTGTCGATAGCGTTCATTTGCGAATATCGGTCAAAAAGATGAGCGGATCGAACAATACCGCCAAATCCGAACGGCACACACTGGCTTCACACCCAACCCGTTCAGGAGTCAACGCAATGTTCAATAACTGGCCCGACTTGCTGCCCACCGTGAAGAACGCCTTTGGCGCACTGGGCAAGAGCAACCCGAAGATGGTCAAAGCCTACATGGCGCTGGGCGAGGCTGCCGAGGAAAACAACGTCCTGGATGCCAAGACCCGCGAACTGATCGCGATTGCCGTGGCCATCACCACCCGCTGCGACGGCTGCATTGGCGTGCATGCCGACGCCGCGATCAAGGCCGGCGCCACCCGCGAAGAAATCGCCGCGACGCTTGCCACCGCGATCTCGCTGAATGCCGGCGCCGCCTACATCTACTCGCTGCGCGCACTGGAAGCCTACGACACACTCAAACCAACGCCGCAAAGTTGAGCTGAAACGCCGGGCGCTGGCACGTACATCAAGATCGTTCCCACGCTCTGCGTGGGAATGCAGCCCTGGACGCTCCGCGTCCACAGCGTGACGCAGAGCGTCACAGGAGGCGCTACCACGCAGAGCGTGGGAGCGATCAGTCTTAGACCGGCGCTGGCACGTACATAAGATCGTTCCCACGCTCTGCGTGGGAATGCAGCCCAGGACGCTCCGCGTCCACAGCGTGGCGCAGAGCGTCACAGGAGACACTCCCACGCGGAGCGTGGGAGCGATCAGTCTTAGACCGGTGCTGGCACGTACATAAGATCGTTCCCACGCTCTGCGTGGGAATGCAGCCCAGGACGCTCCGCGTCCACAGCGTGACGCAGAGCGTCACAGGAGGCACTCCCACGCGGAGCGTGGGAGCAATCAGTCTTAGACCGGTGCTGGCGCCCGGCGTACATCCGGCTGCTTCCAGCCATCTGCCGCGGCTTCTTCAATCGCTTGCTGGATCGCCTTCTTGCGCCGCTCTTCAGCACGGCGGCTGAAGAACCACACCAAAAAGGTCACCAGCGACACCGCCAACAGGATCAGGCTGGCCACGGCGTTGATCTCGGGCTTGACCCCAAGGCGCACCGCCGAGAACACTTCCATCGGCAAGGTGGTCGAGCCCGGGCCCGAGACGAAGCTGGCCAGTACCAGGTCATCCAGGGACAGCGCGAACGACATCATGCCGCCCGCCGCCAGCGAAGGCGCGATCATCGGGATGGTGATCAGGAAGAACACCTTCCATGGCCGCGCCCCCAGGTCCATGGCCGCTTCTTCGATCGACAGGTCCAGCTCCCGCAGGCGCGCCGACACCACCACCGCCACATACGCCGCACAGAACGTGGTGTGGGCGATCCAGATGGTGACGATGCCACGCTCCTGGGGCCAGCCGATCATCTGCGCCATGGCCACGAACAGCAGCAACAGCGACAGACCGGTGATCACTTCGGGCATGACCAGTGGCGCGGTCACCAGGCCGCCGAACAGCGTGCGGCCCTTGAACTGGCTGATACGGGTCAGCACGAACGCGGCCAATGTGCCCAGCGCCACCGCGGCCACCGCCGTGTAGCAGGCGATTTCCAGGGAACGCGCCACCGAGCCCATCAACTGGGTGTTGTCCAACAGGCCCACGTACCACTTGATCGACCAGCCGCCCCACACCGTCACCAGTTTCGATTCGTTGAACGAATAGATCACCAGGATCAGCATCGGCAGGTAGATGAACAACAACCCGGCTACCAGCATGAAGCTGGAGAAACTGAAGCGCTTCATACCTTGCCCTCCATCTCTTTGGCTTGGCTGCGGTTAAACAGAATGATCGGCACGATCAGGATCGCCAGCATCACCACCGCCAGGGCGGAAGCCACCGGCCAGTCACGGTTGTTGAAGAATTCTTGCCACAACACTTTACCGATCATCAGGGTTTCCGGGCCGCCCAGCAGTTCCGGGATCACGAACTCGCCCACCACCGGGATGAATACCAGCATGCAGCCGGCGATGATGCCGTTCTTGGACAGCGGCACGGTGATTTTCCAGAAGCTGTTGAAGGTGCTCGAACCCAGGTCCGACGCGGCTTCCAGCAGGCTCTGGTCATGTTTGACCAGGTTGGCATACAGCGGCAGGATCATGAACGGCAGGTACGAATAGACCACGCCGATATACACCGCGATATTGGTGTTGAGGATCTGCAACGGCTCGTTGATCAGGCCCATGGACATCAGGAAGCCATTGAGCAAGCCGTTGTTGCTGAGGATGCCCATCCACGCATACACGCGGATCAGGATCGCGGTCCAGGTCGGCATCATGATCAGCAGCACCAGCACGGTCTGCATCTCTTTGCGCGCACTGGCGATGGCGTAGGCCATCGGGTAGCCGATCAGCAGGCACAAGGCCGTGCTGAAAAACGCCATCTTCAGCGAGCCCAGGTAGGCGGCGATGTACAGCTCGTCGCCGGCCAGCAGGCTGTAGTTGGCCAGGTTGAGCACCACCTCCAGCTTCTGCTCGAGGTAGGTGTAGATCTCGGTGTAGGGCGGGATCGCCACGTCGGCTTCGGCAAAGCTGATCTTCAGGACGATGAAGAACGGCAGCATGAAGAACAGGAACAGCCACAGGAATGGAATCCCGATGACCACCTGCTTGCCGCTGGGAATTATTCGGTGCAATCGCCGTTTGAATTTCTTCATGTTCATGAGCGAAGTACCACGCCGCTGTCGTCTTCCCACCACACGTAGACCTGGTCACCCCAGGTCGGCCGCGCGCCACGGCGTTCGGCGTTGGCGACGAAGGACTGCACCAGCTTGCCGCTCGGCAGCTCGACGTAGAACACCGAGTGGCCGCCCAGGTAGGCAATGTCATGCACCTTGCCGCTGGACCAGTTGTGCTCGCAGGTCGGCATTTCGGTGGTGACCAGCAGTTTTTCCGGGCGGATGGCGTAGGTCACCGACTTGTCTTCCACCGACGTGGCGATGCCATAACCCACGTAGATATCGCGGTCCAGGTCGGCGCACTTGAGCACCGCGTGGCCTTCGGCGTCATCCACCACCACGGTGTCGAAGATGTTGACGTTGCCGATGAACTCGCACACCAGGCGGCTGGTGGGGGTTTCGTAGATATCGATCGGGCTGCCGATCTGCGCGATCCAGCCCAGGTGCATGATCGCGATGCGCTCGGCCATGGTCATGGCCTCTTCCTGGTCGTGGGTCACCATCACGCAGGTCACGCCGACGCGCTCGATGATCTCCACCAGTTCCAGCTGCATCTGCGAGCGCAGCTTCTTGTCCAGGGCGCCCATCGGCTCATCGAGCAGCAGCAGTTTCGGGCGCTTGGCCAGGGAACGGGCCAGGGCCACCCGCTGACGCTGGCCGCCAGACAACTGGTGCGGCTTGCGCTTGGCGTACTGGCTCATCTGTACCAGCTTGAGCATCTCGGCCACGCGGGCCTCGACTTCGGCCTTGGGGATCTTGTCCTGCTGCAGGCCGAAGGCGATGTTCTGCGCCACGGTCATATGGGGGAACAAGGCGTAGGACTGGAACATCATGTTGATCGGCCGCTCGTAGGGCGGCATGTCGGTGATATCCACACCGTCGAGGAAAATCCGCCCTTCGGTCGGGCGCTCGAAACCTGCGAGCATGCGCAGCAAGGTGGACTTGCCCGAACCCGATCCGCCGAGCAAGGCGAAAATCTCGCCTTTCTTGATTTCCAGGGACACATCGTCCACGGCAATCGTCTCGTCGAACTTCTTCGTGACCCGGTCGATTTTGACCAACACCTTTTTCGGTGTCTGGTCGCCCTCGAGGGCTTTCTTATAGGCGCCGGAGGCAACTGCCATTTACGAAACTCCCAGAAAAAAAGAGTGCAGAACGTCCAATACGAACGAACCTTAGATAGTGTGAGCCTTACTTGCCCGTCTTGACCTTGGTCCAGCTGCGGGTCATCAAGCGTTGCACTTTCGGGGGTAGCTCGACGTTGACAAACGTCCGGTCGAGAACCGCCTGCGGTGGATAAACCGCTTCGTCAGTGCGTATCGATTGCTCCATCAGCGTGTCCGCCCCTGGGTTAGGGTTGGCGTAGCCGACATAATCACTGACCTGAGCGATCACTTCAGGTTGCAGTAAATAGTTGATGAAGGCGTGGGCCTCCTTGACGTTGGTCGAATCCTTGGGGATCGCCAGCACGTCAAACCACAGGTTGCCGCCTTCTTTCGGAATCACGTAGGCGATATTCACGCCCTTGCCCGCCTCGGCTGCACGGGCCTTGGCCTGGAATACATCGCCGGAGAACCCGGCGGCCACGCAGATATTGCCGTTGGCCAGGTCCGAGATGTATTTGGAAGAGTGGAAGTAGGTCACATAGGGACGCACTTTCAGGAGCTTTTCCTCGGCCTTCTTGTAGTCGGCCGGGTTGGTGCTGTTGGGGTCCAGGCCCATGTAGTTGAGCACCGCCGGCAGCATTTCATCGGCCGAGTCCATGAAGGACACGCCGCAGCTGGCCAGCTTCTTCATGTTTTCCGGCTCGAACAGCACAGCCCAAGAGTCGATCTTGTCGACACCCAGCACTTCTTTGACTTTGTCGACGTTGTAGCCAATGCCGTTGGTGCCCCACAGGTAGGGCACGGCGTATTGGTTACCCGGGTCGTTCTTTTCCAGGCGCTTGAGCAGCGCCGGGTCGAGGTTGGCGTAGTTGCTCAACTGCGCCTTGTCGATCTTCTGGAACGCGCCCGCCTTGATCTGCTTGCCCAGGAAGTGGTTGGACGGCACCACCACGTCATACCCGGTGCGCCCGGCCAGTAATTTGCCTTCCAGGGTTTCGTTGGAATCGAACACGTCATAGACCGGCTTGATGCCGGTGGCCTTTTCAAAGTTGGCCAGGGTCTCGGGGCCGATATAGTCCGACCAGTTATAAACATGCACAGTCGAAGCCGCCTGCACGCTGACTGCCAACGTGAGACCCGCCCCTACCAGCAAGGCTTTGCGAAATAAAGAAATTGGCAAGTGGAGGTCCTCTTAAATAGTTGGGCCCAAAGTTGTTGCCCGACAACAAAACCGGCGCGCAACTTACCCTCGATAAACCGATCCGGCAAAACTTTCTGTCATTTAATTTGTGAGAGCGGGCCTGGGTGGGAGCGAGCAAGCCCGCTCCCACACAAGCTCGCTCCTACAGGTTCTTGCTTATTTACCCGACTTGATCTTGGTCCAGCTGCGCGTCAGCAGGCGCTGGGTCGCGGCCGGCAGATCGCTGATTGCATACAGCTTGGCTTTCACGTCATCCGACGGGTAGATGCTCGGGTCGCCCGAGATATCCTTGTTCACCAGCGGCGTGGCGGCCTTGTTACCGTTCGGGAAACGTACGCTGTTGGTGATTGCCGCCATGACTTCAGGCTTGAGCAGGTAGTTCATGAACTGGTAGGCGGCGTCCAGGTTCTCGGCATCTTTAGGGATGGCAACCATGTCGTAGAAGCTACCTGCGCCTTCCTTCGGAATGGCGTAGGAAACCTTGACCTTGCCACCGGCTTCAGCCGCGCGGGACTTGGATTGCTCCAGGTCACCCGAGTAACCCACGGCCACGCAGATGTTGCCGTTGGCCAGGTCCGAGATGTACTTGGAGGAGTGGAAGTAGCCTATCGAAGGACGGATCTTGAGGAACAGTGCCTCGGCTTCAGCCAGTTGCTTCTTGTCCTGGCTGTCGGTCGGGTAGCCCAGGTAGTGCAGGGCCACCGGGATCATTTCGGTTGGCGAGTCGAGGAAACTCACGCCACAGCTCTTGAGTTTTTCGATGTTCTCGGGCTTGAACAGCACATCCCAGGAGTCGATCTTGTCCACGCCCAGCGCAGCCTTGACCTTGTCCGGGTTGTAGCCGATGCCGATAGTGCCCCACATGTACGGGAATGCGTGCAGGTTGCCTTTGTCGCTGGCGTCACCGACAGCCTTGAGCAGGTCGGTATCAAGGTTCTTCCAGTTGGGTAGCTTGGACTTGTCCAGTTCCTGGTACACACCGGCCTTGATCTGCTTGGCCAGGAAGTTGTTCGACGGCACCACCACGTCGTAGCCGGACTTGCCCGCCAGCAGCTTGGCTTCCAGGGTTTCGTTGCTGTCGAAAACGTCGTACACCACCTTGATGCCGGACTCTTTCTCAAAGTTGGCGATGGTGTCCGGTGCGATGTAGTCGGACCAGTTGTAGACGTGCAGCACTTTGTCGGCAGCCTGGGCCATGCTGGCCATTGCGCCCATCAGGGACAAGGCCAGGAGGGTCTTGCCAGCGTTCTTCAAACCTAATGCCTTCATTCGGTCATGCTCCAATTTTTTCTTTTTTGGGCCACATTTTTCTATGTTTCATGGCCCGTCGAGGGGCGACAAAACAGGGCGACAGTCTGGCAAGTTCAGGGGCCGGCTTTCAACCAAAGCCCCGCATTTATCATTGCCCGGATGCAACAGCCGCAGCCGCTGCATTCTGAGCCTAGCACTTAGCCCTGCAATGCCGCCAAAGTCAGGTCCAGGCACTGGCGAGCCTTGGTGACCAACTCGTCAATTTCGGCCTTGCTGATCACCAGCGGCGGCGAAATGATCATGGTATCGCCCACGGCGCGCATGATCAGGCCGTTCTCGAAGCAGAAGGTGCGGCAGATCATGCCCACGCCCTTGCCTTCATAACGCTTGCGCGTGGCCTTGTCCTGGACCAGCTCGATGGCCCCCAGCATGCCGACACCACGCACTTCGCCCACCAGCGGATGATCCGCCAGCTCGCGTAGACGCTTTTGCAAATACGGTGCCGTTTCGTCATGGACGCGGCTGACAATTTTTTCATCGCGCAGGATGCGGATGTTTTCCAGGGCCACCGCCGCCGCCACCGGGTGGCCGGAATAGGTGAAACCGTGGTTGAAATCGCCACCTTCGTTGAGTACCGCCACCACTTCGTCGCGCACGACCAGGCCGCCCATGGGGATATAACCCGAGGTCAGGCCCTTGGCGATAGTCATCATGTCTGGTTTGAGGCCGAAAAAATCGCTACCGAACCACTCACCGGTGCGGCCAAAGCCACAGATCACTTCGTCGGCGACAAACAGGATGTCGTACTTGGCGAGGATTTCCTTGATGCGCGGCCAGTAGGTCTCTGGCGGCACGATCACACCGCCGGCGCCCTGGATCGGCTCGGCGATAAAGGCACCGACGTTGTCCACGCCGACTTCGAGGATCTTCTCTTCCAGTTGGTTGGCCGCCCATACCCCGAATTCTTCAGGGCTCATGTCGCCGCCTTCGCCGAACCAGTACGGCTGGGCGATGTGCACGATGCCCGGGATTGGCAAGTCGCCCTGCTCGTGCATATACGTCATGCCGCCCAGGCTGGCGCCGGCCACGGTGGAGCCGTGGTAGCCATTCTTGCGGCTGATGATGGTTTTTTTGTTCGGCTGGCCCTTGATCGCCCAGTAGTGGCGGACCATGCGCAACATGGTGTCGTTGCCTTCGGAGCCGGAGCCGGTGAAGAACACATGGTTCATGCCGGCCGGAGCGATATCGGCGATGGCCTTGGCCAATTCCAGCACCGGCGGGTGGGCGGTCTGGAAGAACAGGTTGTAATAAGGCAGTTGTTTCATCTGCTGGGCGGCGGCATCAGCCAGCTCGTCGCGGCCATAACCGATGGCCACGCACCACAGGCCGGCCATGCCGTCGAGGATCTTGTTGCCTTCGCTGTCCCACAGGTAAACGCCCTTGGCGTTGGTGATGATGCGCGGGCCTTTCTCTTTCAACTGCTTGAAATCGCTGAACGGCGCCAGGTGATGATCGTTGCTCAGGGCTTGCCATTCACGGGTTTGCGGGTTGTTGCTGGACATACCAATCTCCAAAAAGTAGGTGAAGGTGCGGCGTATGACAGCCGCACCCGGCGCATCAGACGGCGAAGAGCAGGAATTCCCGCTCCCACGAACTGATCACGCGCTTGAAGTTTTCATGCTCGGCCCGCTTGACCGCGACGTAGCCAGTGATGAATTTGTGACCCAGGTATTTCTCGATGGTCTTGCTGTTTTCCATGCGTTCCAGTGCGTCTTCGATGGTCAACGGCAGGCGCAGGTTGCGGCGCTCGTAACCACGGCCGACCACCGGGGCGCTCGGGCTGATGCCTTCGACCATGCCGATATAGCCGCACAGCAGGCTGGCGGCGATGGCCAGGTACGGGTTGGCATCGGCGCCCGGCAGGCGGTTTTCCACGCGGCGGTTCTGCGGGCCGGCATCCGGCACGCGCAGGCCCACGGTGCGGTTCTCTTCGCCCCACTCCACGTTCACCGGCGCCGAGGTGTCCGGCAGGAAGCGGCGGAACGAGTTGACGTTGGGCGCAAACAGCGGCAACAGCTCGGGGATGAACTTCTGCAGGCCACCGATGTGGTGCAGGAACAGCTCGCTCTTGGAGCCGTCTTCATTGGAGAACACGTTCTTGCCGGTGGCGATATCAATGATGCTCTGGTGCAGGTGCATGGCGCTGCCGGGCTCGCCGGTCATGGGCTTGGCCATGAAGGTGGCGGCCACATCATGCTTGAGCGCGGCTTCACGCATGGTGCGCTTGAACACCAGGATCTGGTCGGCCAGGGACAGGGCATCGCCGTGACGGAAGTTGATTTCCATCTGCGCCGTGCCGTCCTCGTGGATCAGGGTGTCGAGGTCCAGCTCCTGCAACTCGCACCAGTCGTAGACGTCTTCAAACAACGGGTCGAATTCGTTGGCCGCTTCTATAGAGAAGGACTGGCGACCGGTTTCCGGGCGGCCGGAACGGCCAATCGGCGGTTGCAGCGGGAAGTCCGGGTCTTCGCAGCGCTTGGTCAGGTAGAACTCCATCTCCGGCGCCACGATAGGCTGCCAGCCTTTGTCGGCGTAGAGCTTGAGGACTTTCTTGAGCACGTTGCGCGGCGACAGCTCGATCGGGTTGCCTTGCTTGTCGTAGGTGTCGTGGATCACCTGGGCGGTGGGCTCGATGGCCCAGGGCACCAGGAATACCGCGTTCTGGTCGGGGCGGCAGATCATGTCGATGTCGGCCGGGTCGAGCAATTCGTAATAGATGTCGTCTTCGACATAGTCGCCGGTCACGGTCTGCAACAGAACGCTCTCGGGCAGGCGCATGCCTTTTTCGGCGATGAACTTGTTGGTCGGCGAGATCTTGCCCCGGGTGATCCCCGTGAGGTCGCCAATCATGCATTCGACTTCTGTGATCTTGTGGTCTTTCAACCAATCGGTGAGCTGGTCGAGGTTGTTACTCATAAATGCCTCTGGGCTGGGTTTCCTGACATCCATTAAAGGTCAGGCGTTGTTTGACGCGTGTGCGTCTCTTTGTTTCGCCCGCGTTCGGCAGGCATCGCCAAATGCCTGGAAGATCGCGAGGTAGTACGGGTTGGAGCTTACCTGCCATTCGGGGTGCCATTGCACTCCTAATGCAAAAGCCTCTGCAAATGCCTTGCCCTGTTTGAGCGAAAAAGCCTCGACCAGGCCGTCCGGCGCGCGCGCTTCGACCTGCAGGCCGGGCGCCAGACGGTCAACGCCCTGGCTGTGGATCGAGTTGACCTGGATCGTGTCCGGCAAGCCCAGGCCAGACAAGACCCCGCCCGGCGTGATCGCCACGGCATGCGCCGGGCCGTACTGCACGTCCAGCGGCTGGGTGTCGTCTTCGCGGTGATCGAGCATACCCGGCAGTTCATGAACCTTCTGGTGCAGGCTGCCGCCCAGGGCCACGTTCATTTCCTGGAAGCCCCGGCAGATTCCCAGCACCGGCACGCCTGCGGCAATCGCCGCGCGAATCAGCGGCAGGGTGCTCTGGTCCCGTGCAGGATCATGGGCAGTCCCGGGCGCGCTGGCCGGACCGTCGTAGTGAAAGGGTTCGATATTGGAAGGTGAGCCGGTAAAGAGAATGCCGTCCAGGCCGTCAAGAATATTGGCCGGGTCGAGCAACTGACCCAGGGACGGAATAATCAATGGCAGGCCCTTGGCAGCGACTGCCACGGCGCGGACATATTTGTCGCCACTGATGTGATAAGCATGCAGACCGACCTGTTTGGAGCAGGCGGTGACGCCGATTAACGGCAGGCCAGACATGAAGCACCCCGGTATTATTGCTGTTATGGGTTTGAATCGAGCTTAGCCTTGTTCATTTTTTTACACAACACCCCCGTAAAAAATACAACACGGCCCGCTCAAGCCTGCTAGTCCCAAGCCGGTCAAACCGATAAAACTGCCCAAAAAAGCCACAAAAAAGCCCTCAACGCGCTTTTTTAGGGCAAAAAAGGCCTCGCTTGACTTCGGCATGCCGTTCGGGTTGACTGAAACCAGAAAAGATCAATGATTGATATTTTTAACAACAAAGGTGTTGCATCATGTCGGTACCCCCGCGTGCCGTTCAGCTTAACGAAGCGAACGCGTTCCTTAAGGATCATCCTGAGGTTCTGTACGTAGACCTTCTAATTGCGGATATGAATGGTGTGGTGCGCGGTAAGCGCATCGAACGCACCAGCCTCCACAAGGTTTACGAGAAAGGCATCAACTTGCCGGCCTCTTTATTTGCCCTGGATATCAATGGCTCAACGGTGGAAAGCACCGGCCTGGGCCTGGACATCGGTGATGCTGACCGAATCTGTTATCCAATCCCCGACACCCTGTGCAATGAACCCTGGCAAAAGCGCCCTACCGCGCAACTGCTGATGACCATGCACGAACTTGAAGGTGAACCTTTCTTCGCCGATCCGCGCGAAGTGCTCCGCCAAGTTGTAACCAAGTTTGACGATATGGGCCTGACCATCTGCGCCGCCTTCGAGCTTGAGTTCTACCTGATCGACCAGGAGAACGTGAACGGCCGGCCACAACCTCCCCGCTCGCCGATTTCCGGCAAACGCCCGCACTCGACACAGGTCTACCTGATCGACGACCTCGACGAATATGTCGATTGCCTCCAGGACATTCTGGAAGGTGCCAAAGAGCAAGGCATCCCGGCTGACGCCATCGTCAAGGAAAGTGCCCCGGCGCAGTTTGAAGTGAACCTGCACCACGTCGCCGACCCGATCAAGGCGTGCGACTACGCGGTACTGCTCAAGCGTTTGATCAAGAACATTGCCTACGACCATGAGATGGACACCACCTTCATGGCCAAGCCTTACCCAGGCCAGGCCGGCAATGGTTTACACGTGCATATTTCGATCCTGGACAAAGACGGCAAGAACATCTTTGCCAGCGAGGATCCCGAGCAGAACGCCGCATTGCGTCACGCGATCGGCGGTGTGCTGGAGACCCTGCCTGCACAAATGGCCTTCCTGTGCCCCAACGTCAACTCCTACCGTCGTTTCGGCGCACAGTTCTACGTGCCGAACTCGCCGTGCTGGGGCCTGGACAACCGCACCGTGGCGATTCGCGTACCGACCGGCTCGTCCGACGCCGTACGTATCGAACACCGTGTGGCCGGCGCCGATGCCAACCCTTACCTGCTGATGGCTTCGGTCCTGGCGGGCGTTCACCACGGCCTGACCAACAAGATCGAGCCTGGCGCACCGGTGGAAGGCAACAGCTACGAGCAGAACGAACAAAGCCTGCCGAACAACCTGCGCGATGCCCTGCGCGAGTTGGACGACAGCGAGGTGATGGCCAAGTACATCGATCCGAAATACATCGATATCTTCGTCGCCTGCAAGGAAAGTGAGCTGGAGGAATTTGAACACTCCATCTCCGACCTTGAGTACAACTGGTACCTGCATACCGTGTAAGCGGTGGCTGCAATAAATGAACGCTGCAGGCTTATGGCCTGTGGCGTTTTTTTATGCCCTGCTCCCTCGTTCCCACGCTCTGCGTGGGAATGCAGCCGTGACGTTCTGCGTCACAACAGCGGACGCGGAGCGTCCTAAGAGGCGTTCCCACGCGGAGCGTGGGAACGATCAAGGTCGCGTACAATGCCCGCTGCCTTGTAGGAGACTTCCATGACAACCCGCCCCGCCGCCCCTCGCAAACCCCGCGCCCGCAGCCAGGCCCGGATCGATGCGATCCTCGACGCCGCCCGCACGTTGCTGGCCGCCGAAGGCGTGGCCAGCCTGTCGATCTACAGCGTGGCCGAACGGGCGCAGATCCCGCCGTCATCGGTGTATCACTTTTTCGCCAGCGTCCCGGCCTTGCTCGAAGCCCTGACGGCCGATGTACACGCCGCCTTCCGCGCCGCGCTGCAAGCGCCCATCGACCACGACCAACTGCACACTTGGCGCGACCTGTCGCGCCTGGTCGAGTTGCGCATGCTGGCGATCTACAGCAAGGACGCCGCCGCCCGCCAATTGATCCTCGCCCAGCACGGCCTCACGGAAGTGACCCAGGCCGACCGCCAGCACGACCTGGAGTTGGGGGACTTGATGCTGCACGTGTTCAACCGCCACTTTGAAGTGCCGGTGCTACCGGCGGATGTGGACGTGTTTGCCCTGGCGCTGGAACTGAGCGACCGCGTGTATGCACGCTCGGTGCATCAGCATGGGCAGATCACCCCGCGCATGGCGGAGGAAGGGATGCGGGTGTTTGATGCCTATGTGGGGCTTTACCTGCCGGCGTTTTTGCCCAAGCGCCTCCAATGATCGAGCCCACGCTCTGCGTGGGAACGCCTCTTAGGACGCTCTGCGTCCGCTGTTGTGACGCAGAGCGTCACGGGGTGCATTCCCACGCAGAGCGTGGGAACGATCATCCGCAGAGCGTGGGAACGATCATCACAGCTTGGCGATCGACACCTCGGTGGACTTCACAAACGCAATCACTTCACTGCCAATCACCAGCTCCAGCTCTTTGACCGAGCGGGTGGTGATCACTGACGTGACGATGCCGGATGCCGTCTGCACATCGATCTCCGACAGTACGTCGCCTTCGACGATTTCCTTGATGGTGCCTTTGAACTGGTTACGCACGTTGATGGCTTTGATAGTCATGGTGTTCTTCCTTCGTAGGACAAGTGAGTTATTGCGCCCACCGCAATTGCGTAGGCAACGGTGAAACAGGTTCCGGCGCAGGCGGCGTGCCGGGCAGTGCCAGCACACGGTTGAGCACTTCGGTTTCCAGGGCCGCCTGGCGATGGGAGCCACGGACCCGCGGGCGCGGCAGTTCCACCTGCAAGTCGAGGCCGATTGCGCCGTCTTCGATCAGGATCACCCGGTCGGCAATGGCCACGGCTTCGCTGACGTCATGGGTCACCAGCAACACGGTAAAACCGTGCTTGCGCCACAGGTTCTCGATCAGTTGCTGCATCTCGATGCGGGTCAGGGCATCCAGCGCGCCCAAGGGCTCATCCAGCAGCAACAGACGCGGTTGGTGAATCAGCGCGCGGGCCAGGGCCACCCGTTGTTTCTGCCCACCGGACAACGCCGCCGGCCATTCATCGGCACGCTCGGCCAGGCCGACCGCTTCCAGCGCCTCCAGCGCCTGGGGCCGCCAGTTGCCTTTAAGGCCCAGGCCGACGTTATCGATGATCTTTTTCCACGGCAGCAGGCGCGCTTCCTGGAACATCAGCCGCGTGTCTTCCAGCGCGTCACTCAACGGTGCGGAGCCTGCAAGCAACTCGCCACTGCTGGCGCTATCAAGGCCGGCCAGCAGGCGCAGCAAAGTACTTTTGCCGCAGCCACTGCGGCCGACCACAGCGACGAACTGGCCCGCCGGGATGTGCAGATCGATCTCGCGCAGCACTTCCCGCGCGCCAAACGCCTTGCGCAACTTGCGCACCGCCAACGGGATGCCGCGCAGCAAACGTGGAGGTTGTTGAGCGGTCATGCCGCACCTCCCTTATGCACTTGATAGGCCGGATGCCAGCGCAGCCACACCCGCTCCAGGCCTCGCGCCGCGAGGTCCGCCAACTTACCGAGCACGGCGTACAGCACAATCGCCAATACCACCACGTCGGTTTGCAGGAACTCCCGGGCATTCATCGCCAGGTAGCCAATACCGGAACTGGCCGAGATGGTTTCCGCAACGATCAGCGTCAGCCACATAAAGCCCAGGGCAAAGCGCACCCCCACCAGGATCGAGGGCAAGGCGCCGGGCAGGATCACCTGGCGAAACAGACTAAAGCCGGACAAGCCATAACTGCGGGCCATCTCCACCAGCGCCGGGTCGACGTTGCGGATGCCGTGATAGGTATTGAGGTAGATCGGGAACAGCGTGCCAAGGGCCACCAGGAAAATCTTCGCCGTCTCATCGATGCCAAACCACAGGATCACCAGCGGGATCAGCGCCAGATGCGGCACGTTGCGAATCATTTGTACCGAGCTGTCCAGCAGGCGCTCGCCCCAGGCCGACAGGCCAGTGATAAAACCCAGGGCCAAGCCGATGCCGCCGCCGATCACAAAGCCCAGGCCGGCACGCCAGCCACTGATGGCCAGGTGGTTCCAGATTTCACCGCTGCTGACCAGGTGCACCCCGGCCGCAATCACGGCGCTGGGGGCCGGCAGAATCCGTGTCGACAACCAGCCCGTCGACACCGACAACTGCCACACCGCCAGCAACAGGATCGGCAGCGCCCACGGCGCCAGCCGATGCACAATCCGTTGACTCTTCATGACGGCGCCTCAGCTCTGCGACGCGGCTTTGGGAAGAATGTCGTTGGCCACCATCTCGCCAAACGGGCTGACGTAACCGGCGCTTTTCGGCAGCTCTGGGCGCTCGATATCCAGGTGCGGGAACAGCAATTCCGCGACCCGATACGACTCTTCCAGGTGTGGATAACCAGAGAAGATAAAGGTGTCGATGCCAAGCTCTGCGTATTCCTTGACCCGCGCCGCCACGGTCGGCCCATCGCCCACCAGTGCCGTGCCAGCACCGCCGCGCACCAGGCCGACGCCGGCCCACAGGTTGGGGCTGACTTCCAGGTTGTCGCGGCTGCCGCCATGCAGGGCGGCCATGCGTTGCTGGCCCACCGAATCAAAGCGCGCCAGCGAGGCCTGGGCGCGGGCGATGGTGTCGTCGTCCAGATGGGAGATCAGTTTATCGGCGGCTTTCCACGCCTCTTCGTTGGTTTCACGCACGATCACATGCAAGCGAATACCAAAGCGCACGGTGCGCCCGAGCTTGGCCGCCTTGGCCCGTACCTGCTGGATTTTTTCCGCCACTGCCGCCGGTGGTTCGCCCCAGGTCAGGACCATTTCCACCTGTTCGGCCGCCAGGTCCTGGGCCGCTTCGGAAGAGCCGCCGAAATACAACGGCGGACGTGGCTGCTGGATCGGCGGGTACAGCAGCTTGGCGCCTTTGACGCTGATGTGCTGGCCGTCGTAGTCCACGGTTTCGCCTTCCAGCACGCGCCGCCAGATGCGGGTGAATTCCACCGAGGCCTGGTAGCGCTCCTCATGGCTAAGGAACAGGCCGTCGCCGGCCAGTTCTTCCGGGTCACCACCGGTCACCAGGTTGAACAACGCCCGGCCACCGGACAGCCGGTCCAGGGTCGCCGCCTGGCGCGCCGCCACCGTCGGGGAAATGATCCCGGGGCGCAGTGCAACCAAAAATTTCAGACGCTGGGTCACCGGGATCAGCGAGGCGGCCACCAGCCACGAGTCTTCGCAGGAGCGGCCGGTGGGAATCAACACCCCGCCAAAGCCCAGGCGATCAGCGGCCTGGGCCACCTGTTGCAAATAACCGTGATCCACGGCGCGAGCGCCTTCGGCAGTGCCAAGGTAATGGCCATCGCCGTGGGTAGGCAGGAACCAGAAAATACTGAGGCTCATGGAGTTGTCTCCTGAAGAAGTCGGATTACGGCGCTTTGGCCACGGTCGCAGGTGGGGTCCAGATCACGTCCTTGATGCTCAAGGGCTTGGGAATCAATTTGAGCTGGTAGAAGGTGTCGGCGATTTTCTGCTGGGCGGCGACCACTGCCGGGGTCAGGAACAGCGCGCCATAACCCTGGCGTTTCACCGAGGTCAGGGTGATGTCAGTCGGCAGGCCGAGCAGCGGTGCGACTTGTTCGGTGACTTGCTGGGGGTTGGCCTTGGACCATTCGCCCACGGCGCGCACTTCTTCCACCAAGGCCTTGATCACCTGCGGGTGTTTCTCGGTGTAAGGCTTGGTGGCCAGGTAGAACTGATGGTTGTCGGCAATGCCGGTGGCGTCACGCAACGTGCGGGCTTGCAACTGCTTCTCGGCAGCCGCCTGGTACGGGTCCCAGATCACCCAGGCATCGACACTGCCCCGCTCGAAGGCGGCACGGGCGTCGGCGGGCGGCAGGAACACGGTCTGTACATCGGTGTATTTCAGGCCGGCATCTTCCAGGGCGCGCACCAACAGGTAATGCACATTGGAACCTTTATTGAGCACAACTTTCTTGCCCTTGAGCCCGGCCACCGATGTGATCGGCGAGTCCTTGGGCACCAAGATGGCTTCGCTGGTCGGCGCTGGCGGTTCATAGGCGACGTAGAGCAGGTCGGCGCCGGCGGCCTGGGCAAACACTGGCGGGGTCTCGCCGGTGACGCCAAAGTCGATGGAGCCGACATTCAGCCCTTCAAGCAACTGCGGGCCGCCGGGGAACTCGGTCCACTGCACGCTCACGCCCTGCTCGGCCAGGCGTTTTTCCAGGGTGCCCTTGGCCTTGAGCAGCACCAGGGTGCCGTATTTCTGATAACCGATCCGCAGGGTTTCGGCCGCTTGAGCTTGAACAATGGCGCCGAAGGACACAGCCGCAGCAAACAGTGCGACCAGGCCCCGACGCAAGATGACAGTGCGCATGGCGCTCTCCATATTGACGATAAGGGTTGTGGCTGCACCTGCTTGGCCGTTGGCGGCGAAGTAAGGTGAGGGTTTCTTACATTAGGGTTCGGCTTAGATGCTCCAGCGAGCACTCAACAAACGTTCATTCAACACATGGGGGTCCAGCGGTTGCGGGCGGCGGGCCATGGCGCTGTAGAACTGCTCCAGGGCTTCGCTCAAGCGTTGTTCCAGGATCGGCAGCAACTGCGCCTGGGCACTGCCTTCGCCATAGGCAATCTGACTGTCTTCGGCAAAAATCCCGTGCAGCAGCTCCTGGGCTTTGAGCGCCGACAGCACGGGCTTCAAGGCGTAATCCACCGCCAACATATGGGCAATGCTGCCACCGGTGGCCATAGGCAATACCACCTTGTGGGCCAGGGCCCGTTCCGGCAGCAGGTCTAGGACGGTTTTCAACGCGCCGGAAAACGAAGCCTTGTACACCGGCGTAGCGATCAGCAAACCATCGGCATTGGCCACCTGGGCCAGCAGGTCGAGGACCTTGGGGCTGTCGAAGCGGGCATACAGCAAATCTTCGGCCGGGAAGTCCCGTATCTGATAACTCACCACTTCCACGCCTTGCTGCTGCAGCCAGCGCCGGGAATGATCCAGCAGCACCCCGGAGCGGGAGCGTTGGCTGGGACTGCCACCAAGTGTTACGACCAGCATCGGGGAGGTTCCTTGAGCAAGTGTCGGCGGTTCGCGGTGTGGCGATGGCGCCAAGATGGGACAGACCTTATCAGCAGATTTATATATCTATAAATCTTATTTATTCATTTGTTTATTCTTAAATTGCATATATGAAAGCTTATTCGCCAGGCGAAAAAAAAGGCCGTCGAAACGGCCTGAAAACCCCTGCTATGTGAGCACTGAAATGCGATCCACTTGTGCGCGGGCTTGTGTGGGAGCGGGCTTGCTCGCGATAGCGGTGTTTCAGTCAGCACATTTTTTGCTGATCCACCGCCATCGCGAGCAAGCCCGCTCCCACATTAAATTCAGTTCCTACAGTTGGATTCAGGTTAGCGGTTGGGCTGCGGGGTCAGCCGCAGATACGGCTTCACCGCGCGATAGCCCTTGGGAAAGCGTTTCTTGATCTCGTCCTCATCCTTGAGTGACGGCACGATCACCACTTCATCACCGTCCTGCCAGTTGGCCGGGGTGGCGACCTTGTAGTTGTCGGTCAGCTGCAACGAGTCGATGACCCGCAGGATTTCATGGAAGTTGCGCCCGGTGCTGGCTGGGTAGGTGATGGTCAGGCGAATTTTTTTGTTCGGGTCGATCACGAACAGCGAACGCACGGTAAGGGTATCGTTGGCATTGGGGTGAATCAGGTCGTACAGGTCCGAGACCTTGCGGTCGGCATCGGCCAGGATCGGGAAGTTGACGAGGGTGTTCTGGGTTTCGTTGATGTCCTCGATCCACTTGTGGTGGGAGTCCACCGGGTCTACCGACAGGGCAATGGCCTTGACCCCACGCTTGGCGAATTCGTCCTTGAGCTTGGCAGTAAAGCCCAGTTCGGTGGTGCACACCGGGGTGAAGTCCGCCGGATGGGAAAACAACACGCCCCAGCTATCGCCCAGCCACTCGTGGAAGCGAATCTTGCCGGCGCTGGAATCCTGTTCAAAGTCGGGGGCGATATCGCCCAGTCTGAGGCTCATGGTGTGGCTCCTGATGAGTGCTTATGGAGCCCACTGTGCCTGCGCTGCTGGATTTTTTAAAAGAATAAATATCGATTTATTTAGACGATATAGGAATATTAAAAATCTGTTCACTGGACCGTGAGAAAGAAGAGTTCAGGGAGGGCTGGTGAGGGTTTCGACTTGAAAGCAACAGCACCTTGCCCGGCATTGCGCCGGGCAAGGTTTTTACCGCTGTTGTTACAGGATCGGCAGGGTGTAGCTGACGATCAGACGGTTTTCGTCCTGGTCACGCTGGGTAGTGACCTGGGAACGCAGCGAGGCGTTTTTCCACGCCAGGCCCAGACCCTTGAAGGTGCCTTCCGGGATTACGTAACCGAGGTTGAAGTCACGCTCCCACTCGCCCTTGTCGCCGGTCGAAGTGGCGATGTTGTCACCCTTGAGGTAGACAACAGAGGTGGTCAGGCCTGGCAAACCGATGGTTGCGAAGTCATAAGCGTACTGGGCCAACCAGGTGCGCTCGCCGGCGCGTTGGAACTTGCCGATTTGCGAGTCGGTGATGATGTAAGCCGAAGCGCCATCACCCTGGTTGAGGAACGGGAAGTCGCTGGTGCCATTGACACGCTGGTAGCCGGCGCTGATCGCATGGCCTTGCAGGCTGTACGTGAACTTGGCGCTCCAGGTGCGGTTGTCGACTTCGCCGCCATTCTGGTAGCCCGAGGCACGGTAGCCGGCAATACGACCTTCCTGGCTCGAGTTCTTGCCATCGGAGTCACTGTTGAAGTAACGCAGGTCGGACTTGAGGCTACCCACTGGCAGCGCCCAGTTGTGAGTCAGACCCAGGAAGTGCTGCTTGTAGAAGTCGGACAGGTTGCCGTAGTAGTACTGGGCAGTCAGGTCCTTGGTGATCTTGTAGTCACCACCAGCAAAGTAGAACTCGTTGCTGCGTGCGTTGGCCGTCGCGGTACGGGTTGCGCCGTTGGAGCCAGCGATGGTCAGCGAGTCGTTGTTGGTGGAGTTACGACCTTTGGCGTGTTCCAACTTACCGCCAACCAGGGTCAGGTTGTCGATGTCGTTGGAGGTGATCTGACCGCCTTCAAAGGTCTGTGGCAGCATACGACCGTCGTTGGACGTCACTACCGGCAGTTTCGGCAGCAAGGTACCCAGCTTCAGTTCGGTCTTGGAGATCTTGACCTTGCCGGTCAGGCCCAGGCTGGCGAAGTCGTCTACCGCACGACCGTCGTGGTCGCTAGGGAACACGGTGCCGCCCTTGGAGTTATTGCCGTTGTAGGCAGTGCCTTTACCGGAGTCCAGCTTGACGCCGTACAGGCCGATGGCATCCACACCAAAACCAACGGTGCCTTGGGTGTAACCCGAGGTGAAGTTGAAAATGAAGCCCTGGCCCCATTCTTCCTGCTTGGAAGGCTTGGCCGTGCCATCACGGTTGTCGGTGTTGATGTAGAAATTACGTGCAGTAACGCTTGCCTTGCTGTCTTCAACAAAACCAGCGGCGCCAGCTTGCTGGGCCAAAACGCCAGCTGCGACGGCGAACGCCAATGTGGACTTCTTCATGTACCGCTCCTCTGATTTATAATTTTTGTAGTTCTTTGGTCTCGGATCTGACGCCCTCGATCCATAGATGCGCGATTAGCGCCAGATCATGACTGACAAGTCAATCGTAACCTTGTGTGTCTACTACCTTCGTCTAATCGCAGTTGATTTGGTCCCTGCAGGGTAATGAGTTTTTCATACACCCAAAAAGAATTATTTCATCCTTTTTCATACTATTCAGGAATAACACTTTCCATGGAGCCACCAGCCCGCAGCGGGGTATCGCTCCATAAGCTAATTCCTAAAGGGTATTTATTGGCCGTTTTTTAGATCGTTTAGTGTGAGCAAAATCTTGCACACGTCACTCACGATCAAAAAGGCGACGCCATCATGGCCAAACGCGCATCCTCTAGTCAATTTGTTACAGTTTTACTGTCAGTTACACTTTCTTTTGGCGTGCAGGCAGCCAACCTCACCATCGGCTACCAGACCGGCGTCGACCCAAGCAAAGTGCCCCAGGCCGACGGTCTTTACGAGCAGGCCATCGGCGAGAACATCGACTGGCGCCGCTTCAACAGCGGCCCGGACGTGATCAGCGCAATGGCCTCCGGCGATGTGCAGATCGGCAACCTCGGTTCCAGCCCGTTGGCCGCCGCCGCATCCCGCAATCTACCCATCGTAGCGTTCATCGTATCGGCTCAGATCAACAGTTCTGAAGCTTTGGTAGTGCGTAACGACAGCCAAATTGACGCACCCAAGGACCTGATCGGCAAAACCATTGCCACACCTTTTGTCTCCACATCCCACTACAGCCTGCTCGGGGCCTTGAAACACTGGGGCCTGGACACCCGCCAGGTGAAAGTGGTGAACCTGCAACCGGCACAAATTGCCGCAGCCTGGAAACGCGGGGATATCGACGGGGCTTTTGTCTGGTCGCCTGCCCTGGGGGAGATTCGCAAGACCGGCAAGACGTTGACCGATGCGGCCGAGGTGGGCCAATGGGGCGCGCCGACCTTCGAGGTGTGGGTGGCGCGCAAGGACTTTGCCGAGAAACATCCTGAGGTCGTGGCCAAGTTTGCCAAGGTCACCCTGGATTCGTTTGCCGAGTATGCGGCGCACAAATCCGAGTGGACGGCGGATTCGGTGCCGGTACAGAAGATCGCCCGGTTGACCGGGGCAAACGCTGCGGATATCCCGGAACTGCTGGAGGGCAGCACATTCCCGGATGCCCGGGCGCAGCAAACTGAGGCCTTGCTCAATGGTGGGACGGCCAGGTCCATTGGGGAAACAGCGAATTTTCTCAAGGAACAAGGGAAGGTAGAGACAGTGCTACCAGACTATTCGGCCTATGTGACCGGAAAATTCATCAAAGAATAAACCCGGACAAAAATGTGGGAGCTGGCTTGCCTGCTCCCACACTAGATGTGTGGCGCCTATAGGGTCTTCTCGAAGATCTTTGAATTACGCTGGAAGTTGTACAGCGAAGCCCGCGCCGACGGCAGGCGGTCTACGCTGCTCGGTACAAAGCCGCGCTCGCGGAACCAGTGGGCGGTGCGGGTCGTCAACACGAAAAGGGTCTTCAAGCCTTGGGTGCGGGCGCGGGTTTCGATGCGTTCGAGCAGCTCATCGCCACGCCCGCCATGGCGATATTCCGGGTTGACCGCCAGGCACGCCAGCTCACCCGCGTCCGAATCGGCAATCGGGTACAACGCGGCGCAGGCGATGATCATGCCTTCGCGCTCCACCACGCTGAACTGCTCGATTTCCCGCTCCAGCACTTCCCGCGAGCGACGCACCAGGATCCCCTGCTCTTCCAGCGGGCTGATCAGGTCCAGCAAGCCGCCGACATCCTCAATCGCCGCCTCGCGCACCAGCTCGAACTGTTCCTGGGCCACCAGCGTACCGCCGCCGTCCCGGGTAAAGAGTTCGGTCAGCAGTGCACCATCCTCGACATAACTGACGATATGGCTGCGCCCCACGCCCCCACGGCAGGCCTCGGCCGCCGCATCCAGCAGTTCGGCCTGGTAGTTGTTGCCCAGGCGTTGCAGGTGCGCCGGCACTTGCTGCGGGCGCAGTTCGCGCACCAGCCGGCCGTTTTCGTCGATCAGGCCCAGGTCGGCGCCAAACAACAGCAACTTGTCGGCGCCCAGATCGATGGCGGCGCGGGTGGCCACGTCTTCACAGGCCAGGTTGAAAATCTCCCCGGTCGGCGAATAGCCCAGGGGCGACAGCACCACGATGGAGCGCTCGTCCAGCAGGCGGTTGATACCCTTGCGATCGACCCGGCGTACTTCGCCGGTATGGTGGTAGTCGATGCCATCCAGCACGCCGATGGGCCGCGCGGTCACCAGGTTGCCGCTGGCCACCCGCAGGCGCGAGCCCTGCATCGGCGAAGAGGCCATGTCCATGGACAGCCGCGCTTCAATGGCGATGCGCAGGTGGCCGACCGCGTCGATCACGCACTCCAGGGTCGCCGCATCGGTAATGCGCATGCCGTCGTGGTAATGCGGGGTCAGGCCGCGAGCGGCGAGGCGAGTTTCGATTTGCGGGCGCGAGCCGTGCACCAGCACCAGGCGCACGCCGAGGCTGTGCAGCAGCACCAGGTCGTGGACGATATTGCCGAAGTTGGGGTGATCCACCCCATCGCCCGGCAACATGACCACAAAGGTGCAGTCGCGGTGGGCATTGATGTAGGGCGAAGCGTGACGAAGCCAATTGACGTATTCGGGCATAACACCTGGGCCTGTAATAAAAAGCAGCCAAAAAAGGATGAATCGCTAAACGCACAGCGGGCTGATGGTTATCGTCGGAACAGGCTTGGCGACACGCTCGCTCTCCTTCTATGTACGGGGTGCAATGGGGTTAATTTATGCGGGTTTGAGGCAGTAGTGTTCAATCAATTCCCGCAATAGACGCACTGTAGGCGTCAAGCGTGACATTTCAAGGTACTCGCCCGGTTGATGGGCGCAGGCGATGTCGCCGGGGCCGAGCACCAGGGTTTCGCAACCCAGGCGCTGAAGATAAGGCGCTTCAGTGCCGAACGCTACTGCTTCGGCACGATGACCGGTCAAACGCTCCGCGACCCGCACCAGCTCGGCGTCTTCGGGCTGCTCGAAGGGTGGCACTTCGGGGAACAGCGGCGCGTAGTCGATCTGCACCTGATGGCGCTCGGCAATGGGCGTCAACTTCTGGCGAATGGCCTCGCGCAACACCTGGGGGTCCATGCCGGGCAAGGGCCGCAGGTCGAACTCCAGGGAGCACTGGCCGCAAATGCGGTTGGGGTTGTCGCCGCCGTGGATGCAGCCAAAATTCAAGGTCGGCTGGGGCACGCTGAACTGAGGGTTGCGATACTCCCGCTGCCAGGCCAGACGCAGGCCGCGCAGCTCGCCCATGGCGTCATGCATGGCTTCGAGGGCGCTGTGGCCCAGGCTCGGGTCCGACGAATGGCCGCTGCGCCCGAGGATATCAATGCGCTCCATCATCACGCCCTTGTGCAGGCGGATCGGCTTGAGGCCCGTGGGCTCGCCAATCACCGCCGCGCGACCCAGGGGGCGACCGGCCGCCGCCAGGGCGCGGGCGCCGGCCATGGAGCTTTCTTCATCACAGGTGGCGAGGATCAACAGCGGCTGCTTGAACGGCTGGTCCAGCAGCGGCAGCACCGCTTCGATGGCCAGCGCGAAAAAGCCTTTCATGTCGCAGCTACCCAGTCCTACCCAACGGCCGTCCACTTCCGTCAACTTCAAAGGATCGGTCTGCCACAGCGCTTCATCGTACGGCACGGTATCACTGTGCCCCGCCAGCACCAGGCCACCGGGACCGCTACCGAAGCTGGCCAGCAGGTTGAATTTGCCGGGGCTGACCTGCTGGATATCGCAGGCAAACCCCAGGTCGCCCAGCCAGGTGGCAAGCAAGTCGATCACCGGGCGGTTGGTCTGGTCGAGAGACGCTTGGGTACAACTGACAGAGGGCGCGGCAACCAGGGCGGCAAACTGTTCTTTCATGGACGGTAAAGGCATACGCTGTCTCTCAACTTCCACGGATGAAACCCATCATAGAACCATCTGCGCTGCACAATAAACCCGTTGCGGCACGTTGCCCGGCTCAGTCCTGTACACTGCACGACCTTGGCAGCCACCGATTCCCCCGGCTGCACTCCCGATCCTGGATGTTCCGGCCATGCAAAAAGAAACCGAAATCAAGCTGCGCGTCAGCCGCGAGACCCTCGTCGCGCTACGTGAGCACCCGCTCCTGAAAAAACGCAACAAAAGTGGCTGGGAACGCCGTGAGTTGATGAACCAGTACTTCGACACCCCCGAGCGCGACCTGGCCCAGGCCAAGGTTGCCCTGCGCCTGCGCAAGGATGGCGACGAAGTGATCCAGACCCTCAAGACCCGTGGCCACAGCGTTGCCGGCTTGTCGGAGCGTAATGAATACGACTGGAAACTGGCCAAGGCCAAGCTCGACGTGAAGAAACTCGACGGCGAATGCTGGCCCGAGCAACTGGCCGAGTTGGACAAAAAGACCCTCAAGCCGATCTTCACCACCGACTTCGTACGCGAACGTGCCGAGATCGCCTGGGGCCGTGGCAAGGCCAAGGTGGTGATCGAAGCCGCCCTGGACCTGGGCCAGGTAATTGTCGGCAAGCAGAAGGAAGAAATCTGCGAGCTGGAACTGGAACTGCGCGAAGGCGAACCCGCCGCCCTGCTGGAGCTGGCGGCCGAACTGGCCCAGACCCTGGCGCTGATGCCGTGTGATATCAGCAAGGCCGAGCGCGGCTATCGCCTGTTCGACGCCAACAGCTACTCCCTGAGCCTGCCGGCCCCGCAACTGCAACCGCAAATGCCCCTGGATGACGCTTTCGCCGCGCTGACCTGGCATCTGCTGGGCAGCAGCCAGCGCCTGGCCGAGCAATATCGTTTCAACGGCCACTGGCGCCTGTTGCAGGACTGGGTAGAAAACCTCGCGCAAATGCGTGCCCTGATCGGCAGCCTCGGCCAGGCCGCGCCACGCCAGTCCACCAGCGAACTGCGCAGCGCCCTCGACGCCCTGCTGGAAGACTGGCGCCCGCTGGTCCAGGCCGGTGAAGACGATGAAGACGTGCGCAAGGCCGCGCCGGAACAATTCCTCGAAGAATTGACCGACGTGCGCTGGGGCCTGTTCTCACTGAACACTTCACGCTGGCTGCTGGCCCGTACCTGGACCCTGGAGCGCAATGTGCGGGGCAACCGCCAGGGCGCCGCCCAGGTCGCCAACTGGTTGCCACGCCTGCTGGCCGACGAAGCCGTCGCCCTGCGCCTGCCACGCTACCAGCAACAGCCCGAAGACCTGGCCGAGCAACTGCCGCGTATCGAGCGTCTGCAGGCCTGGCTGCATCACGCCCGCCACCTGTTGGAGATCCCGGAGCTGGATCGTTTGTACGGCGAGTTGAACAAGTTGGCGGCCCTGGCCAACCAGCCGATCACCGATGAGTCACTGGATGCGCGGATGCACCAGGTGATTGCGGTGTATCAGAACCGGGCCTGGAAGACTTTGTTGCGCATGTAAGATTGCTATCGCGGGCAAGCCCGCTCCCACATTGGAATGCATTTTCCTGTGGGAGCGGGCTTGCCCGCGATGACACCCGTACACTCACCGCAACACTGGCAGGCTGGTGGTGGACTTGATCTCCGACAGCGCCACAATCGAATTAACCTCCTGTATCCCCGGCACCATCGACAGTTTCTCGAAGAAAAACCGCTCATATGCCTCGATATCCGAGGTGACAATGCGCAACAGAAAATCCACCGACCCCATCAGCACATAACACTCCAGCACTTGCGGGAAGCCGCGGATCGCCTCGGTGAATTCCGTGAAGTTGGAACGCCCATGGGCGTTGAGTTTGACCTCGGCAAAGATCTGCGTGTTGAGGCCGATTTTCTTGCGGTCGAGCAATGTCACCTGGGCACGAATCACTCCCTCTTCCTTGAGCCGCTGGATCCGCCGCCAGCAGGGCGACTGCGACAGGCCGACCTGTTCGGCAATCTGCGCGCTGGAGAGCGACGCGTCTTCCTGGAGCAACGCCAGAATCCGACGGTCGTAGACATCCAATTCACTGTGCATAAAAATACCTTTCAACCCCACTTCTGCGAATTGCCTTAGTCATTTATAAGGCATATCGCTCAAACATAGATAAAAAATACCCGCCACCCCATGTAAAAATTTCTCCAGTCAATTTTGGAGAACGGCCATGCATTCAGTCCCCGCCAGCCCCGCCACCCGCCTCGATGCCTGGGCCGTCAGCAACAGCCATTGCCAGGCGCGCTATCAGATCCTCGCCGAGGCCGAGCCCGATGTGTTGTGCCGCATCCTCAACTACTTCGCCTTGCAGTGCCTGGTGCCCCAACAAGTGAGCGTGACCCGCGACGATGACCTGCTGAACATCGACGTGGTGATGGATGGCCTGAGCTGGCACCGCGCCCAGGTGATCGGTGAAAAGCTTCGTAACTTGATCAGCGTGTGCTCGCTGGAACTGCAACCCGTTGAATCCACAAGGCTGCAAGCCGTACAGGCGGTGGCGCAGTAAAAGCCGGCAACAACCCTGGGGGCGACAGCGGCCAGGAGCGGACTAGCCTTGGCGCTACTGCTCGAAATCGCCCAGGAAACCGCCATGCCCGCTGTGCCAGAACACCAGGATCGCAGGCTTTGTCTCGACGACCTGCTGCCCGCCCTCACCGCCCACGGCCTGCTCGACCAGGCCCTGGCCGAGCGTTTGCGGCGCACTCCGGCGGGCGGCCTGCACCCGCTGGAGTTTCTCGCCAGCCAGGCCCTGCCCGACCCCGCCCGGCCCGGCCTGTCGCTGTCCCTGGAGCACCTGTCGGAGTGGCTCGCCAGTCATGTGGGGCAACCCTATCTACGCATCGACCCGCTGAATATCGATGTGGCGAGCGTGGTGCCGCTGATGTCCCATGCCTTCGCCCAGCGCCACCATATCCTTGCCGTCGCCCTTGATCGCGACAGCGTGACGGTGGCCAGTGCCGAGCCGTACCTGCGCGAGTGGGAAACAGGCCTGGCCCATGTGTTGAAGCGCTCGATCAAGCGCGTGGTGGCCAACCCCCAGGCGATCCGCCGTTGTACCCAGGAGTTCTTCCAGCTGGCCAGGTCGGTCAGCGGGGCCGATCAGGTCAACCCCGCTGCATCCCCTATGGAGACCCTACTCAGCCTCGGCGCCAGCGATCAGGAACCCGATGCCAACGACGCGCACATCGTCAATATTGTCGATTGGCTGCTGCAATTTGCCTTCGGCCAGCGCGCCAGCGATATCCATATCGAGCCTGGCGGCGACCAGGGCCGCGTGCGCTTGCGTATCGATGGGCTGCTGCACGATGTCTATCAGTTCCCGCCCCAGGTCACCACCGCCGTGGTCAGCCGCCTGAAAAGCCTCGGGCGGATGAATGTCGCCGAGAAGCGCAAACCCCAGGATGGCCGGGTCAAGACCAGGACCCCCACGGGTCTCGAAGTGGAACTGCGTCTTTCAACCCTGCCCACGGCCTTCGGCGAGAAACTGGTGATGCGGATTTTCGACCCCCAGGTCCTGCTCCAGGATTTCCAGCAACTGGGCCTTTCGGCCGATGACCTGCAGCGCTGGCGGCAAATGACCGGCCAGGCCAACGGCATCATCCTGGTCACCGGCCCTACCGGGTCGGGCAAGACCAGCACCCTCTATAGCACCCTGCGGCAACTGGCGACCCGCACGGTCAACCTGTGTACGGTGGAAGATCCCATCGAGATGGTGGAGCCGGCCTTCAACCAGATGCAGGTCCAGCACAATATCGACCTGACCTTTGCCAGCGGCATCCGCGCCCTGATGCGCCAGGACCCGGACATCATCATGATCGGCGAGATCCGCGACCTGGAAACCGCCGAAATGGCGATCCAGGCAGCCTTGACCGGCCACCTGGTGCTCTCGACCCTGCACACCAACGACGCCCCCAGCGCAGTCAGCCGCCTGCTGGAACTGGGCATTGCCCATTACCTGATCAAGGCCACCTTGCTTGGGGTCATGGCCCAGCGCCTGGTGCGGCGGTTATGCCCACAGTGTAAAAGCCCGGTGGCGTTGAACCAGGACGACTGGCACAGCGCCACCCAGTCCTGCATGCCGCCACCCGCCAGCGTCTACCGGGCCAATGGCTGCGCAGAGTGCCGGGACAGTGGCTATCGCGGGCGCGTCGGGGTCTACGAGATCATGCTGATGAATGACGCTGCCAGGGCCCTGGTCAGCGCCGACACCGACCTGCAGGCCTTGCGCCGCGTGGCGCTCAAGGGCGGTATGCACAGCCTGCGCCTGGCGGGTGCGCACAAGGTGGCTGCCGGGCTGACCACCCTCGAAGAAGTGTTGCGGGTCACCCCCGCGAACGAGTAAACCGTTCTTATCTGCGACAAGCCCGTTACAATCGACAGACCTCACGTTAGCCATCACCAGACAAGGAATCGTTATGCAGATCGGAACAGTGCTTCTCCTCTTCGTAGGCTTGGCCATCGCCATCCTGTTCATGGGCTTCAAGGTCGTGCCCCAGGGCTACCAGTGGACGGTGGAACGCTTCGGCCGCTACACCAATACGCTCAAGCCTGGCCTGAATATCATCATCCCGGTGATGGACCGCATCGGTCGCAAGATCAACGTGATGGAAAGCGTGCTGGATATTCCGCCCCAGGAAGTGATCACCGCCGATAACGCCACGGTGCAGATCGACGCGGTGTGTTTCTTCCAGGTAGTGAACACCGCCCAGGCGGCCTACGAGGTCAACAACCTCGAACATGCGATCCGCAACCTGCTGCAAACCAATATCCGTACGGTGCTCGGTTCCATGGAGCTGGACGCCATGCTCAGCCAGCGCGACGGCATCAACGAAAAGCTGCTGCGCACGGTCGATGAAGCCACCGCGCCGTGGGGCATCAAGATCACCCGTATCGAGATCAAGGACATCAGCCCGCCTGCCGACCTGATGGCGGCCATGTCCGGCCAGATGAAAGCCGAGCGGATCAAGCGTGCCCAGATCCTGGAAGCCGAAGGCCTGCGCGCCTCCGCCATCCTGACCGCCGAAGGCAAGAAGCAGGCGCAGATCCTCGAGGCTGAAGGGGGTCGCCAGGCCGCGTTCCTCGAATCCGAAGCCCGTGAACGGCAAGCCGAAGCCGAAGCCCGCGCCACCCAAGTGGTCTCGGAAGCGATTGCCACCGGTAACGTGCAGGCCATCAACTACTTTGTCGCGCAAAAATACATCGATGCCCTGGGCAAGCTGGCCTCGGCCAACAACAGCAAAGTGATCCTGATGCCGCTGGAGGCCAGCCAGGTCATCGGCGCAGTGGGCGGCATCGGCGAAATCGTCAAGGCCACCTTCGACAACAAGAAAGCCTGAGGCCCGCGCCATGTGGGAATTTTTGCAACACCTGTCGTTCTGGGATTGGCTGGCGCTGGGCACGGTGCTGTTGATTCTCGAAGTGTTTGGTGCCGGTGGCTATCTGCTGTGGATGGGGATCGCGGCGGCGGCCGTGGGCGTGCTCAAGTTCCTGATCCCGGGGCTTGGGCTGGAGCTGCAACTGCTGCTGTTTGCCGTGCTGTCCATCCTCACGGCGGTGTACTGGTGGAAGCGCCAGCGCAGCAGCGCCAAGGCCAGCGACCAGCCGGGCCTGAATATGCGGGGTTCGGAGTTGGTTGGCCGTACCTTTGTGGTGCACCAGGCAATTATCGATGGCCGGGGCAAGATCAAGGTCGGCGATGGGGTATGGATGGTCACCGGGCCTGATGCGCCTGTGGGGGCTCAAGTGCGGGTGGTTGGCCAGGACGGCGTGATTCTGCGGATCGAAACTGTTTAGGCCGCCACGGAACTAGGCTGGGTTATCGACAATCAAACAGTTCAGTTAACCCAGTCGGAGTCACCCATCATGCGTCTCAAATATGCTGTCGCCACCCTCGCCGTGCTGTCCCTCCCTGTTGGTTCAGCGATGGCCGACAGCTTCTGGCGTAATGTCATCTCGTCGGGCGCCACTACCGGCTCGACCTACCTGACCTTCAAGGACCACAAGCTGGTCGTCGCCGCCCAGGACGACGCTGGCAGCTTCGTCGCCAGCGACGGCGGCATCCGTGGCCCTTACCTGGAAGCCGCCATGCAGAAAGTGCGGGCCGACCACCCAGGCCTGAAGGCCACGGACATGGAACTGGCCAACGCCATCCTGGCGAAAAACGCCATTGCTGCCGAGTAATACCGTCCAGTAAAAATGCCGCTTTTTAAAGCGGCATTTTTTTGCGTTTTTTTCCTACAAGCCGCACTGAATATTCAATAGACGCTTGCATCGACGTCGCCAACAAATGCCAGAGAAGTCCTGTTCAGACCAGGCACTCCCCGCCGCAAGCTATGGATTCCCTTCTTGGTGAAAGTGAATCAACAACCATGCAAAAGCTGCCTCTGACCCTGTTACTGGCCACGGTCGCAACCACCTCAGCCCAGGCGGAAGGCTGGTACGGTTCGGCAAAACTCAACAGCGCCCGTCAAAACCTCTCCAGCGCACTGCTGACCAGCCCGCGTGTTAACGAACGGGTCGATGCGCCAGACAACACCAAAACATTCACCCCGGCCTTCGCCGTGGGTTATGCCTTTATGGAGGGGTGGCGCCTGGAAGGTGAATACACCATGCCAAGCAACTCGACATTCAAATCCTATTGGGCGCCCTTCAACGCCAACGTCAACAGCCTGGACACCCATAGCCAACGCTTGATGCTCAATGGCTACAAGGATATCCCGCTCAACGATTGGCTTTCGTTTTATGGCATGGCCGGAGTGGGGCTGGCCCGTATCGACTCCGACGGTTACCAGACCAACGAAACCCGGCGCTTTGCCGGCAACCGCCAGCACAACTTTGCCTACAGCGTAGGTCTTGGGCTCGACGCCAAGGTCAGCGAAAAAGTGACCCTGGGCGTCGGCTATCGCTATGTGTCCATGGGTGATGTTGAAACGGGCTACAACACCTTCGCCAATCGTATAAACGCGCGGGATGAGCAGCTCAAAGGCAAGCTCAAGGAACAGAATCTCTTCCTTGAAGCCCGGGTTGCCTTCTAAGCGCCATGGCTGACAATTCGTTCACAGGCGACAGGCTATATTCAGTCAGGTCGTGCAACCATACCCGGCACTGATCTGCTTTTTTACTTATCGCCTATCTGAAACGGATGCCTTCAACATCATGAGCCAACTGCCTTTCCTGCCGTTTTCAAAACCTAGCATTGATGAAGCCACTATTGCGGCGGTTGGTGATGTGTTGCGTTCCGGCTGGATCACCAGCGGGCCCAAGGTGCAGGCGTTTGAAGCGCAATTGTCGGCATATTTTGGCGGCCGGCCGGTACGTACCTTCAACTCCGGCACCTGCACCATGGAGATTGCCCTGCGCATCGCCGGTGTCGGGCCAGGGGATGAAGTGATCACCACGCCGATTTCCTGGGTGGCAACGGCCAACGTGATTCTGGAGGTCGGCGCCACGCCCGTGTTTGCCGATATTGACCCGGTGACCCGCAATATAGACCTGGCGCAACTGGAGGCGGCCATTACGCCGCGCACCAAGGCGATCATTCCGGTCTACCTGGCGGGCCTGCCGCTGGACATGCCGATGCTCTACGCGCTGGCCAACAAGTATGGGCTGCGGATCATCGAGGATGCCGCCCAGGCGCTGGGCTCCAGCTGGGATGGCCAGCGTATTGGTGCCAGCGGGGATTTTGTCTCGTTCAGTTTCCAGGCCAACAAGAACATTACCTGTTCCGAAGGCGGCTGCCTGGTCTTGAACACCCCAGAAGAAGCGCGCCTGGCAGAGAAGTACCGCCTGCAAGGCGTGACCCGCAGCGGGTTCGATGGCCTGGACGTAGATATACTGGGCGGCAAGTTCAACATGACCGATATCGCCGCCGCCATCGGCCTGGGCCAGTTTGCCCATATCGAGCAGATCACCGCCCATCGGCAAGCGCTGGCCCGGCATTACTTCGAGTGCTTTGGCGACGACTTCGAGCACCTGTACGGCGCGCAGCTGCCACCTGCAGACTTTGAAAACAGCAACTGGCACCTGTTCCAGCTGGTGCTGCCCGAGCGCGCGGACGGCCTGCCGGCCCGTGCCACGTTCATGGAACAGATGCAGGCCCAGGGCGTGGGCATTGGCTATCACTACCCGCCGATCCACCTGCTGAGCCTGTATCGGGCACAGGGGTTCAAGGACGGCATGTTCCCGGTGGCGGAAAGAGTTGGGCGTTTGATTGTGTCGTTGCCGATGTTTACGGCGATGACCAAGGCGGATGTGGAACGGGCTGTGGCGGCGGTGAAGCAGGCGCTCAAGCCTTGACCTTTGCAGGAGCCGGCAAGCCGGCTCCTGCAGCGGGCGGTGTTATTCGTCGGTGGCGGCTTTGTAGCCAGCGGCATCCAGCAGTTTGTCCAGTTCGGCGGTATTGCTTGGCTTGAGTTTGAAGATCCAGGCCTCGTAGGGTTTTTCATTGAGCGACTCGGGGGCATCGGCCAACGCCTGGTTGACCGCAATCACTTCACCTGACACTGGCGAGTAAATATCCGAAGCAGCCTTCACCGACTCTACTACGCCCGCAGCGTCGCCTGCGGCGAACACCTTGCCCACTTCCGCCAACTCAACAAAAACCACATCACCCAACGCTTCCTGGGCGTGATCGGAGATCCCGACGGTCACGCTGCCATCCGCTTCCAGGCGTGCCCATTCGTGACTTTCGGCAAAACGCAGTGCGGCAGGGATATCGCTCATAGTCTGTGTCCTCAAAAAGAAATGTCAGCGGCCATTGGCCCGCCAGAAAAGGTTAGATCAAGGTTTTGCCATGACGCACGAAGGTCGGCTTGACCACTCGCACCGGGTACCACTTTCCGCGAATCTCGACTTCGGCGCGGTCAGCGGTGGCCATCGGTACACGCGCCAGGGCAATGGATTTACTCAGCGTAGGAGAGAAACTACCACTGGTGATCTCTCCTTCGCCAACATCGGCGATACGAACCACTTGATGAGCGCGTAAAACCCCGCGTTCTTCCAGCACCAAACCCACCAATTTAAGCTGCACCCCGGCCGCCCGCTCGGCTTCCAGGGCGGCGCGCCCGATGAAGTCGCGGCTGGCGGGCTCCCAGGCGATGCTCCAGGCCATATTGGCGGCCAACGGTGACACATTCAGGTGGATATCCTGGCCGTAGAGGTTCATGCCAGCCTCCAGGCGCAGGGTGTCGCGCGCGCCCAGGCCGATGGGCGAGATGCCCGCGCCCACCAGGTCGTTGAAAAAACCCGGGGCCTGGTCGGCAGGCAGGACGATTTCCAAGCCATCTTCGCCAGTATAGCCAGTACGTGCGATAAACCAGTCGCCGTCGGCACGGCCCTCGAAAGGCTTGAGCTGGTGGATCAACACACCGCGAGACTGGGTAACCAGCTCGGCAATTTTGTGCCGGGCGTGGGGGCCCTGGATCGCCAGCATGGCCAGGTCCGGGCGTTCGCGCATCAGTACCGGGTAGTTGCCCAGTTGGGCCTGCATCCAGGCGATATCCTGGTCGCGGGTGGCCGCATTGACCACCAGCCGGTAACCGTCTTCGGCGCGGTAGACAATCATGTCGTCCACCACCCCGCCCTGCTCGTTGAGCATGGCGCTGTACAACGCATGGCCGCAACCATGCAAACGATCGACATCATTGGCCAGCAGGTACTGCAGCCATTCCCTGGCCTGGGGGCCCGAAATATCAATCACGGTCATGTGGGAAACATCAAACACCCCGCAGTCACGACGCACCTGATGGTGCTCCTCGACTTGCGAGCCGTAGTGCAGAGGCATATCCCAACCGCCAAAATCGACCATCTTCGCGCCAAGGGCGAGATGCAGGTCATACAGAGGCGTACGCTGTCCCATGGGTTTCTCCTTCCGGGCGTGGCGAAGGTGCGGACGGTTGCCGTTCGGGCTACACACCTTGAAATACAAGGCCCGCAGCCACAATCAGCAACCCAGCCCGAAAGACGGGCCGCACCGAATGCCGCGCATTGTAGCCTCAAGCCGTAGGACTGGCACCTAACCGATTCGTCGGGCCGAACGTCGGATCAAACCGATGACCGGCAACAGGCCGACCAATACCAGGGTCAGGGCGGGCAAGGAGGCACGCGCCCACTCGCCCTCGCTGGTCATCTCAAAGATGCGTACCGCCAGCGTATCCCAGCCGAACGGGCGCATCAGCAGGGTCGCGGGCATTTCCTTGAGCACATCGACAAACACCAGCAAGGCCGCGCTCAAGGTGCCTGGCAGCAACAGCGGCAGATACACTTTGCAAAACAGTCGTGGCCCACTGACCCCAAGACTGCGCGCTGCTTCCGGCAACGACGGGCGGATGCGCGCCAGGCTGTTTTCCAGCGGGCCATAGGCCACGGCCAGAAAGCGCACCAGATAGGCCATCACCAGGGCCGACAGGCTGCCCAGCAACAGAGGCTTGCCCGCACCGCCCAACCAGCTGGAAACCGGGATCACCAGCTCGCGGTCCAGATAGCTGAACGCCAGCATGATCGACACCGCCAAGACCGACCCCGGCAAGGCGTAGCCCAGGTTGCCCAGGCTGATCCCGGAACGGATGGCCCGGGTCGGCGCCAGGCGGTTGGCGAAGGCCAACAGCAACGCGACGCTGACGGTGATCAACGCGGCCATGCCGCCCAGGTAGAGGGTATGCACGATCAGCCCGGCATAGCGCTCGTCGAGGTCGAAACGCCCGCGCTGCCAGAACCAGGCCAGCAGTTGGATCATCGGGATGACGAAGGCGCAGGCAAACACCAGGGCGCACCAGCCCGTGGCGGCGGCTGCCTTGAAGCCATGCAGGTGATACAGCGCCTTGCCCCGCGGTCGCTCATTGCCCGGGCGGCTGGCCCCCCGGGCACGGCGCTCGCCGTAGAGCACCAGCATCACCACCAACAGCAGCAGGCTCGCCAGTTGCGCGGCGCTGGACAGGCTGAAAAAGCCATACCAGGTCTTGTAGATGGCGGTAGTAAAGGTATCGAAATTAAACACCGACACCGCGCCGAAATCCGCCAGGGTTTCCATCAACGCCAGGGCCACGCCGGCACCGATGGCCGGGCGCGCCATGGGCAGGGCCACCCGCCAGAAGGCCTGCCAGGGCGATTGACCCAGCACCCGCGCCGCTTCCATCAAGCCCTTGCCCTGGGCCAGGAAGGCGGTACGCGCCAGCAGGTAGACATAGGGATAGAACACCAGCACCAGCACGATGATCACGCCACTGGTCGAACGCACACGCGGCAGGCGCAGGCCCATGCCGAACCATTCGCGCAGCAGGGTTTGTACCGGCCCGGAGAAGTCCAGCAGGCCAACGAAGACAAATGCCAGGACATAGGCCGGGATGGCAAACGGCAGCATCAAGGCCCAATCCAGCCAGCGCCGGCCGGGGAACTCACAGAGGCTGGTCAGCCACGCCAGGCTCACGCCCAGCACCGTGACACCCACCCCGACGCCCAACACCAGGGTCAAGGTGTTGCCCAGCAGACGCGGCATCTGGGTGGCCCACAGGTGCGACCAGATTTGCGTATCGATGCTTTGCCAGGACAGCAGCAGGACGCTCAGCGGCAGCAGCACCAGGGCGGCGACAGTGAAGACCGGCAGGTACCAGCGGCGTTGGGCGGGGTGGGCCAAGGACGAACTCTCAGGCTGTGGATATCTTGAAATGGCGGCGAGCCAATGTGGGAGCGGGCTTGCCCGCGATGCAAGCACCTCGGTTTATCATCAATACCGAGGTGATGCTATCGCGGGCAAGCCCGCTCCCACAAAAGCCTGCTCCTACCTATGACTTGCGGTGTTTCTAAGCCCGTATCAGTTCCAGCCCGCACGATCCATCAGGCGAATCGCCTCGGCCTGGCGCTTGCCCGCCACTTCCACCGGCAAGGTATCAGCCTTGAACTTGCCCCAGGCAGCCACTTCTTCAGACGGCTGCACCGCCGGGTTGGCCGGGAACTCCTGGTTCACGTCGGCAAAGATCTTCTGCGCCTCAGGCGTGGTCATCCATTCCACCAGGGCCTTGGCGGCTTCCGGGTGCGGCGCGTACTGGGTCAGGCCGATGCCCGAGAGGTTGACGTGTACACCACGGTCACCCTGGTTCGGCCAGAACAGTTTGACGCCCAGGTCCGGCTTTTGCTTATGCAGACGGCCGTAGTAGTAAGTGTTGACGATACCGACATCGCATTGCCCGGCATTGATCGCTTCCAGCACGGCCACATCATCGGAGAACACGTCGGTGGACAGGTTGTTGACCCACCCCTTGATGATCTCCTCGGTCTTTTGCGCGCCATGGGTCTCGATCAGGGTGGCGGTCAGCGACTGGTTGTAGACCTTCTTCGCCGTACGCAGGCACAGGCGGCCTTCCCATTGTTTGTCGGCCAGGGCTTCGTAGGTGGTCAGCTCACCCGGTTTGACGCGAGCGGTGGAGTAGGCAATGGTCCGCGCCCGCAGGCTCAAGCCGGTCCAGGCGTGGCTGGCAGCACGATATTGCGCAGGAATATTGGCGTCGATCACCTTGGAGGTGAACGGTTGCAGAATGCCCATCTGCTCGGCTTGCCAGAGGTTGCCGGCATCGACGGTCAGCAGCAGGTCAGCCGTGGCGTTCTGACCTTCGGCCTTGATGCGCTGCATCAGCGGCGCTTCCTTGTCGGTGATGAACTTCACCTTCACCCCGGTTTTCTGGGTGTAGGCGTCGAATACCGGCTTGATCAACTCATCGATACGAGAGGAGTAGACCACCACCTCGTCAGCCGCCTGGGCGGTGGTGCTGGCGATCAGGGTGAGTGCCAGGGCAGTCAGGAGGCGCTTGGGTGCCAACATAGGTGCGGTCTCTCGTAGGAAAAGTGAGCGCAAATGATAAGGACTCACATTTAGCATCTCAACCGAACACTGGCCGCAGAAGTTACGAGATGTTGCATGAGCCCCCTTTAGGGTGCGGCAGATGGCCTCAGGCCTTGGCCAGATCCGGCAAGTCCCCAGTCAAACCCAGCGCCTGTCGCACAAACAGGGCCTTGGCCTCAGGCATCTGGTCGACCATCTTCAGCCCGGCATTGCGCAACCAGCGCAACGGCAACTGATCGGCCTGGAATAACCGTTCAAAGCCCTCCATCGCCGCCATCAGCGCCAGGTTGTGGGGCATGCGCCGCCGCTCGTAGCGGCTGAGCACCTTCACATCCGCCAAGCGTTCACCGCGTTCAGACGCCTGCAACAGCACCTCGGCCAACACCGCCGCGTCGAGGAAGCCCAGGTTCACGCCCTGCCCCGCCAATGGGTGGATAACGTGGGCGGCATCGCCAATCAGCGCCAGGCCCTCGGCGACGTAGCGCTTGGCGTGGCGCTGGCGCAGCGGGACGCACAGGCGTGGGTCGGCACTGACCACGCGGCCCAGCCGGCCTTCAAAGGCGCGCTCCAGTTCACCGCAGAAGCTTGCGTCGTCCAGGGCCATCAGGCGTTCGGACTCGCTCGGCGTGGTCGACCAGACGATCGAGCACCAATCGTCCTGGCCATCGCGCACCAGCGGCAGGAACGCCAGCGGGCCATGGTCGGTGAAACGCTGCCAGGCCGTGCGCTGGTGTGGTTGGCTGCTGCGCACGCTGGTGACGATGGCGTGGTGCAGGTAATCCCATTCACGGGTGGCGGTGCCGGTCAGGCGGCGCACGGCCGAGTTGGCACCGTCGGCGGCGATCACCAGCGGCGCGCGCAAGGTGCGGCCATCGGCCAGGGTCAGCAGCCAGTCATCGCCGGAGCGACGCATCTGCTCCAGGCGCGCATTGGCCAGCAGGCCCAGGTCGCAATCGTGCAGGCGGTCGAGCAGGGCGTCCTGGACCACACGGTTTTCGACAATATGCCCCAGCACCTCGGCATGCACGCTGGCCGCCGAAAAGTGGATCTGCCCGGTGCCGCTGCCATCCCACACCTGCATCTCGCCGTAGGGGCTGGCGCGGCGGCTGGCGATGCCGTCCCACACGCCCAGGCGTTCGAGAATGCGCTGGCTGGCGGCCGACAAGGCACTCACCCGCGGTTCAAAGGGTGCATCGGCATCGAACGGCTTGACGCTCAGCGGGCTGCCGTCGAGCAGCAGCACCTGCAGGCCACTGCCCTGCAACGCCAGCGCCAGGGCGCTTCCGACCATTCCGGCCCCGACAATCAGCACATCTGCGCGCATGTCCATGCTTTATGCCTGTTTCGCTGGCGGCGTGTGCCGCAGGTAAAGGACTCGCGCCACCTGGGTGGCGCAACTGTCATGAAGGTGTTCGTAGGGCAACCACTTACGCATCGGGGCGCGTGCCCAGGCCCATGGCCTGTCGGGCGAACCAGCGTTTGGCCGGCGGCAGCAGGTCCAGGCCCAGCAGGCCGAGGTTGCGGCCCATGGCGACCAGCGGTTGGCCACTGCCGAACAGACGGGTGACCTGGTCGGAGAAGCCCACGGTCAATTGCTGGTCCAGGCGCTGGCGTTCGCGGTAGGCCTGCAAGGTCGCCAGGTCGCCCGGCACCGCCGGCCCGGCCAGCAAGGCCTCGGCCAAGGCATAGGCATCGCGCAGCGACAGGTTGAAACCCTGGCCGGCAATCGGGTGCAGGCTGTGGGCGGCGTTGCCGAGGATCACCAGGTGCGAGCGCACCTGCTCCTCGGCCTCAACCAGGGTCAGCGGATACAAGTGACGGGCACCGACCTGCTTGAGGGTGCCCAGGCGATAGCCGAACACGCCCTGCAACTCGCTGAGGAAACTGCGTTCATCCAACTGCGCCAAGCGCTGGGCGTCCATGCCGACGCGGGTCCACACCAACGCGCAACGGTTGTCGGCCAGGGGCAGCAAGGCCATCGGGCCATCGTCGGTGAAACGCTCGAAGGCCTCGCCGTTATGGGCTTCGCTGGGGGTGATGTTGGCGATCAGGGCACTCTGGTTGTAGGGGCGCTGCTTGACGCCAATGCCCAACTGCTCGCGCAGGCCGGAGCGGCCACCATCGGCCAGTACCGCCAGGTCGCACTCGATGACGGTTTCGTCGTTGAGGGTCAGGCGGTAGCCATCGGCCAGCGGTTCCAGGCGGCTGACTTCGGCCGGGCAACGCCAACTGATCACGTCCTTATCCAAGCCTTGCCACAGGCACTGCCCGAGCCAGGCGTTTTCCACCACATAGCCCAGGGCCGGCACACCCTCTTCGAGCGCCGACAAGCGTGCCGTGGAGAAGCGGCCACGGTCGGAAACATGGATCTGCTTGATCGGCTCGGCGCGCCGGGAAATGTCTTGCCACACACCCAGGCGCTGGTAGATCTGCCGCGCGCCAAAGGACAGCGCCGAGGAACGGGCGTCGTAGCTCGGCTGGTAGCTGTCGCCGGGGGCGAAGGATTCGATCAGCACGATCTTCCAGCCCCGGGCCTTGGCCCCGGCCTGCAACGCCAATGCCAGGCTGGCGCCCACCAGGCCGCCACCGATAATCGCCAGGTTGACCCGGCTCATCGGGCGGCCGCCATCAGCGCTTCGATCTCGGCCACACCCTTGGGCACGCCACCGGTCAGAATTTCACAGCCTTGCTTGGTCACCACCACGTCATCCTCGATGCGCACGCCTATGCCACGCCATTTCTTTGCCACGTTCTGGTTGTCCGGGGCAATGTAGATGCCCGGTTCCACGGTCAGGGCCATGCCCACTTCCAGCACCCGCCATTCGCCGCCGACCTTGTACTCGCCCACATCATGCACATCCATGCCCAGCCAGTGCCCGGCGCGGTGCATATAGAACGCTTTGTAGGCTTCGCTGGCGATCAACTCGTCCACCTCACCCTGCAGCAAGCCCAGCTTCACCAGCCCGGCGGTGATCACTTGCACGGTTGCCTCATGGGCCTGGTTCCAGTGCTTGTTCGGCGCGATCTGCGCAAAAGCGGCTTCCTGGGAGGCCAGCACAATTTCGTAGATCGCCTGCTGCTCGGCGGAGAACTTGCCATTGACCGGCCAGGTCCGGGTGATATCGCTGGCATAGCAGTCGATCTCACAACCGGCGTCGATCAATACCAGGTCGCCGTCCTTGAGCAGCGCGTCATTCTGCTGGTAGTGCAGGATGCAACTGTTGCGCCCCGAGGCGACGATGGAGCCATAGGCCGGCATCTTCGCCCCGCCCCGGCGGAACTCGTAGTCCAGCTCGGCTTCCAGGCTGAACTCATGCAGCCCGGCGCGGCAGGCCTGCATCGCCCGGATATGGGCCGCGCAGGAAATCCGCGCGGCTTCGCGCATGACTTTCACTTCTGCGGCGGATTTATACAGGCGCATGTCGTGCAGCAGATGATCCAGGGCAACGAATTCGTTCGGCGGCTGCGCGCCGAGGTGCGCCTTGGAGCGGATCACATTGATCCACTCCATCAGGTGCCGGTCGAACTCGGCATTGCTGCCCATGGCCGAATACACCCGGTCGCGGCCTTCGATCAGGCCGGGCAGGATGTCGTCGATATCGGTGATCGGAAAGGCATCGTCGGCCCCGTACTCGCGAATCGCGCCTTCGGTGCCGGCGCGCAGGCCGTCCCACAATTCGCGCTCGGCATTGCGTTCGCGGCAGAACAGCACGTATTCGCCGTGAATGCGCCCAGGCATCAACACAATCACCGCTTGCGGCTCGGGGAAACCGCTCAGGTACTGGAAGTCGCTATCCTGGCGGTAGACGTGTTCGACATCACGGTTGCGGATCGCCACGGCGGCGGCCGGCAGGATCGCGATGCTGTTGGGTTCCATCTGCGCCATGAGCGCCTTGCGGCGGCGGGTGTATTCCGCTTTGGGGATATGGATCATGGGCAGGTGGGTTCCCTCTCTTAGTGCAACGACGGCTTGATGGCGGCGGGTTCAGCCGATTTTTTGGTCTCGGTGAACAGCAGCAGCGGCGCGACGCGCAGGTATTCCATGACTTCCATGTAGTCGCCTTCGCCGTCTTCGGATTCTTCCAGGGCATCTTGCACCTGGGAGATGGCTGCCAGGTCCTGCAACACTTCCTGGGCGTCGGTGCTCAGTTCCAGGCCGCCGGAATTCACGCCAAAGCCGGTGAGGAAACCCTTGCACCATTCGCCCAGGGCGGCAGCGCGCTCGGCCAGTGGCGCATCATCGCTCGGCAGCAATAGGACTACCGCAATGTCATCGCCGGTCAACTCGCCCTTGACCATTTCTTGCAGGCCGATCAAGGCGTTGCGAACATTATCTACTGGCTCCGTTTCGAGCACTTCTGCGGCGTCGGCCAACCAGTTGTCGGCGTCAAAACCGACGCCGGTGCAACTGCGACCCAGCAGCACGCCATGCAGTTCGGCAGGCGAGCAAGAATGACCGCTGGCGCTCAGCAGTTTGGAAAAAGCATCGTACGGGGAGTTCTGAATAGGCATGATGAGCTAGGCGCCAGGCGGCGCGATGTCTAGAATGAAGCGCTGTATCCTAGCACCGGCAGACGCACCCGACTATCAAGGGCGTCAGATCGTTTATCCTGCAGTTGCCATTCATCAGACAAATCCAGTGGAACCCCATGGAAGACACCGACTTGCAAGCGCTGATGGCCAGACTCGAATTGCTAATTACCCGGGTCGAGCAACTAAAGAGTCAAAACGGACTCCTATTAGCTCAGGAAAAGACCTGGCGCGAGGAACGCGCTCACCTCATTGAAAAAAACGAAATCGCCCGGCGTAAGGTCGAATCGATGATTTCGCGCCTGAAGGCCCTGGAGCAAGACTCATGAGTTCAAGCAATAGCGTCACCGTGCAGATCCTCGACAAAGAGTATTCAATCATCTGCCCCCAGGAAGAGCGCAGCAACCTGGTGAGCGCCGCCCGCTACCTGGATGGCAAGATGCGTGAAATCCGCAGCAGCGGCAAAGTCATCGGCGCCGACCGTATCGCTGTGATGGCCGCGCTGAACATTACCCACGATTTGCTGCACAGGCAGGAACGCCCTGACGTCCAGGCCAGCGGCTCGACACGCGAGCAAGTACGCGACCTGCTGGAACGTGTCGACCTGGCTCTTTCCAACGATCAAGAGCAACCCAAAGGCTGATTGCCGGACCTGTTTGGGGTATACTCGCCTCACTCCCTGGCGTGCTTGCCAGTCGGCGATGTCCCTGAGCCGATTCGCACTACCCTGGAAGTTGCACGTTGGGCTGGTGTGCATGTCCGCTAGACGGAAAGCCTTAAAGCCTACTGCTTCTTCCACCTTGAACTTTCGGGTTCAAGGGCTAAGTCGACAGCGGTTCTGTCGGGGAGCCTGATTCCCAGATTCAATGCCAGTCCCCGGACTGGCATTGTTTTATGAGCCGAACACCATGACCGAACCTGCGCCGCTTTCCCGTCCGCACCTGCGACGCATGTTGCGCAAGGCCCGCCGCGCCCTCACGCCAGGCGAGCAACGCCAGGCAGCGCTTGGCCTGTATCGGCAACTGGCACAGCACCCGCTGTTTTGCCGGGCCAAACATATTTCCCTGTACCTGCCGACGGATGGCGAAATCGATCCGCGCTTGCTGCTGCGCGCGGCCCAGCGTCGGGGCAAGGCCACTTACCTGCCGGTGCTCAGTGCCTGGCCGCGGACCAAGATGGTGTTCCAACGTGTGCGCCCCGGGGAAAAGCTTGCGCCCAATCGCTTCGGCATTCTTGAGCCACGGGTCAATGTCGGCCGCCAGCGCAAGGTCTGGGCCCTGGACCTGGTACTGCTGCCGTTGGTGGGGTTCGATGAGGCGGGTGGGCGGCTGGGCATGGGCGGCGGCTTTTACGATCGCAGCCTGGCGTACCTGGCGCGCCGCTCGGCGTGGCGCAAGCCAACGCTGCTGGGGCTGGCCCATGAATGCCAGAAGGTCGAACGACTGGCGCAGGCAAGCTGGGACGTGCCGTTAAATGGCACCGTTACCGATAAAAGATGGTATGTCGCAGAGGGAACGCCGCTGCAATCAACGGCGCCGAAATAGCATCAATGCTTGAAGGTTTGTGGCTGCTGCTGTGCAAATTCAACAGGCGCTTCGGTCTTGTTCGACCAGAGGCTCTGCGCATACCCGGTGGTCACGACGCCCAGACCGAACAAAATAACCAAAATCCATAGTAAATCCGGTTTGCGTTTCATCGATTGCCCCCCTTCAGGCCTATCACACACGATGACAGCAACGTTCCAAAGTAGCCCGTTCCAGCTGCGTCAAGCTTAAAATCCCGGCATTCTGCGTTAACGTGAACCAACACGCAAACCTTGACGTCAACCGACCGTCGGTTTGTCATGAAGTTGCCGCACAACCTGCCCAATCCCCTGTAAAGGAGCAAAACCATGGCCTATTGGCTGATGAAGTCCGAGCCCGATGAGTTGTCCATCCAGGGCCTGGAAAAACTCGGCGAAGCACGCTGGGATGGCGTGCGCAATTACCAGGCGCGCAACTTCCTGCGGGCCATGGCCGTGGGTGACACGTTTTTCTTCTACCACTCCAGTTGCCCGGAACCGGGGATTGCCGGTGTAGGGAAAATCATCGAAGCAGCGTATCCAGACCCGACGGCGCTGGAGCCCGACAGCCATTACTTCGATGCCAAGGCCACAGCGGAAAAAAATCCGTGGAGCGCCATCACCGTGGCCCACGTCGAGACCTTCCCCAAAGTCCTCGGGCTGGGCTACCTCAAGCAACAAACCGCCCTGGCCGAATTGCCGCTGGTACAAAAAGGCAGTCGCTTGTCGGTGATGCCGGTGACGGCCGAGCAATGGGCGGCGGTCATGGCCCTGCGTTAACGCCTAAAGGGATTCATTTGACCGGTATCAACGGCTATCGGTTACGATCCCGGCAAACTAGGACGCTAACACCGCAGGATGCACCCATGTCGACGCCCCATCGCAGTTCGCACTTTTTCGCCTTTCTTCTGATTCTGTTGCTGGTGGCCGCCGGCGGCTTCGGCTACTGGAAGTCCACCCTCGACCGCCTGCCGGAAGGTTTGCACATGGGCAACGGCCGGCTGGAATCCACCGAAGTGCAGATCGCCACCAAGATCCCCGGGCGCCTGGCCGAGGTACGGGTCGATGAAGGCGACAAGGTGCTCAAGGGCCAACTGCTGGCACGTATCGACACCCGCACCCTGGAAGCCCAGCGCTCCCAGGCCGAGGCCGAAGTGCTGCGGGCCAAGGAAAACTTCGCCGCCGCCGAAGCCAACGTGCAGCTGCGCCAGAGCGAAAACCTGCTGGCCAGCCAGGAACTCAAGCGTACCCAAGAGCTGTACCGCCGCGGCTTCGCCAGCGCGCAGTTGATCGACCAGCAACAGGCACGCCAGAACACCGGCAATGCAGCGGTGGTAGCCGCCCAGGCCCAGGTCAATGCGGTCAAGGCTGCCATCGGTGCGGCCCAGGCCCAGGTGGCGCAACTGACCAGCGAAATCGAGGACAGCAGCCTGCGCGCGCCCATCGACGGCATCATCCAGCTGCGCCTGGCCGAACCTGGCGAAGTGCTCGGGGCCGGCGGGCGGGTGTTGCTGCTGATCGATCCGAATGACCAGTACATGAACCTCTACCTGCCCGCCTCCGTCACCGGCCGCCTGACCGTGGGCAGTGACGCGCGGATCGTACTCGACGCCCTGCCGGATCAGCCGTTGCCGGCGAAAATCAGCTTTGTTGCGGCCAAGTCGCAGTTCACCCCCAAAGAAGTGGAAACCCGCGACGAACGCCAGAAACTGGTGTTCCGCGTCAAACTGCGCCTGACTCAACCCAGCGCCGTGCCCCAGGCCAAGCCCGGCATGCCCGGCGCCGGCTACGTGCGCATTGCCGACCTGGACTGGCCGGCCAACCTGCAATGAACGGGCTGGCGCTGCACGCCACGGGCATCAACCACCGCTACGGCAAGCAACAGGCACTGCTCGACATTGCCTTCAGCCTGCCGGCCGGCACCCGCTGCGGCCTGATCGGCCCGGATGGCGCGGGCAAGTCGAGCCTGCTGGGCCTGATCGCCGGGGTCAAAAAGCTGCAGGCCGGCGACCTGCAGGTGCTGGGCGGCTCCATCGAAGACCGCCGCCACCGCAACAGCCTGTACCCGTTGATCGCCTTTATGCCCCAGGGCCTGGGCGGCAACCTGTACCCCGAGCTGTCCATCCGCGAAAACATCCGGTTTTTTGCCACCCTGTTTGGCCTGTCCAAAGCCGATTGCGAGCAGCGCATGCACAACCTGCTGCTGGCCACCGACCTGGCACGTTTCGCCGACCGCCCAGCCGGCAAGCTGTCGGGCGGGATGAAGCAGAAACTGGGGCTGTGCTGCGCACTGATCCATGACCCGGACTTGCTGATCCTTGATGAGCCCACGACCGGCGTCGACCCGCTATCACGCCGACGTTTCTGGGAGTTGGTAGAAACCGTACGCAGCGAGCGCCCGCAACTGACGCTGCTGGTGGCCACGGCCTACATGGAAGAAGCCGAGCAGTTCGAGCACTGCCTGATGCTCGACCGCGGCAAGCTGATTGCCGATGGCCTGAGCCATGAACTGGCGGCGGTCACGCCCAGCGGCAAGCTGGATGAAGCCTTTACCCATTTCCAGGGCGACAGCGCGCACAACAACCAGCCGCTGGTGATCCCTCCTCGGGCACACGACACCACCGATATCGCCATCGAAGCCCACGACCTGACCCTGCGCTTTGGCGACTTCACTGCCGTCAACAAGGTCAGCTTCGCCATCGGCCGTGGTGAGATCTTTGGCTTTCTCGGCTCCAACGGCTGCGGCAAGACCACCACCATGAAAGTCCTCACCGGGCTGATGCCGGCCAGTGAAGGCAGCGCCACACTGCTGGGCAACCCGGTGAATGCCAAGGACCTGGCGACCCGCAAGCGCGTGGGCTTCATGTCCCAGAGTTTCTCGCTGTACGGCGAACTCAGCGTGCGCCAGAACCTGGTGCTGCACGCACAGTTGTTCGACCTGCCCAAGGCCGACAGTGGGCCGCGCATTGAGGAACTGATCCAACGCTTTGACCTGGGCGAAATCGCCGAACAGCCCTCCGGCGAACTGCCCCTGGGTTTGCGCCAGCGCCTGTCCCTGGCCGTGGCGGTGCTGCATCGCCCGGAAGTGCTGATCCTCGACGAACCCACGTCCGGCGTGGACCCCGCCGCGCGCGACGATTTCTGGCGTTTGCTGGTGGAGCTGTCCCGCGAGCAAGGGGTGACGATTTTCCTCTCCACCCACTTTATGAACGAAGCCCAGCGCTGCGACCGCATCTCGTTGATGCACGCCGGCAAGGTGCTGGCCTGCGACACCCCGGACGCTCTGCAACAGCAATTCCACGGCGAGACCCTGGAAGCCGCATTTGTCACCTGTCTGGAACAAGCCCAGGAAGCCCCAGAAGCCGCCGCGCCCAGCGCAACCGTCAGCACACCGAGCACGCCGCCGGTCAGCAAACGCGGCTTCAGCCTGGCGCGCCTGCTGGCAGTGGCCAGTCGCGAAGGCAAGGAACTGCTGCGCGACAAAGTGCGCATGGCCTTTGCTCTGCTCGGGGCGATTTTCATGATGGTGATCTTCGGCTACGGCATTTCCCTGGACGTAGAGAAGCTCGCCTTCGCCGTGTACGACCAGGACCAGACGCCGCAAAGCCGCGCTTACCTGGAGGCCTTCCGCAGTTCGCGCTACTTCGCCGAACAGCCACCGATCAGCGATTCGGCCGAGTTGCACCGGCGCCTGCAACGTTCGGAAATCAAACTGGCCCTGGAAATCCCCCCGGGCTTTGGCCGCGACCTGTATGCCGGGCGCCAACCGGCGGTGGCCGCCTGGCTCGATGGCGGCATGCCGTTTCGCGCCGAGACCAGCCGCAACTATGTCGAGGCTGTGCATCAGGCCAATCTGCAGCAGTTGGCCGAACTCAGCAGCACACCACAGACCCACCCCGCCGTCGCCAAACTGGAAACGCGCTTTCGCTATAACCAGGACGTGGTCAGCGTCAATGCCATCGGCCCGGGCGTGATGGCACTGATCCTGGCGTTTATCCCGGCCATGCTCACCGCCCTGGGCATCGTGCGCGAGAAGGAACTGGGCTCGATCACCAACTTTTATGCCACGCCGCTGACCCGCCTGGAGTTCCTCCTGGGCAAACAGGCACCGTACCTGGTCATCAGCCTGATCAACCTGGCCTTGCTGGTGGCGATGAACCGCTGGCTGTTCGGCGTGCCGTTCAAGGGCAGTGGCGTGACCCTGGCGTTTGGCGGCCTGCTGTATGTACTGGCCACCACCAGCATGGGCCTGCTGATTTCCGCGTTCACCCGCACCCAGATCGCGGCGATCCTCGGCACCATGATCATCACCAGCCTGCCGACCATCCAGTTCTCCGGGTTGATCGTGCCGCGCTCGTCCCTGGAAGGCGCAGCCGCGCTGATGGGTATGCTGTTTCCCGCTGGCTACTTCCTGGATGTGGCCGTCGGCACCTTCACCAAAGCCCTGGACCTGCGCCAACTGTGGCCACAGTGCCTGGCGCTGTTCGGATTTTTCCTGGGGTTCACCGGGCTGAGCCTGGTCATGCTCAAGAAGCAGGAGGCCTGATGCATAAGTTCGCCCATATCCTGCGCCTGGGGATCAAAGAACTCACCAGCCTGCGTCACGACAGCGTGTTGCTGTTGTTCCTGTTCTACGCCTTCACCGTCGCCATCTATATGCCAGCGGCCGGTTCGGTGATTGGCGTGCATAACGCCAGCGTGGCCTTTGTCGATGAAGACCATGGCCAATTGTCACGCCAGTTGGCCGAGGCCCTGCAACCCCCGGAATTCCAGCCCGCCGTGCCACTGGCCTACGACCAGTTGGACAAGGTCATGGACAGCGGCCAGTACACCTTCGTGATCAACGTGCCGGCCAATTTCCAGGCCGACCTGCTGGCCGGCCGCCAGCCGAGCGTGCAGGTCAATGTGGATGCCACGGCCATGAGCCAGGCCTTTATGGGCGCCGGCTATATCGGGCGAATTTTCCAGCGCGAGCTGCTGACCTACAGCGGCCAGGCGGATGCCAGTCAACGGGCACCGGCGGCGCTGACCACCCGGGCGCTGTTCAACACTAACCTGGAAGGTGGGTGGTTCCTGGCAGTGATCCAGATCGTCAACAACATCACCATCCTCGCCATTGTGCTGACCGGCACCGCCCTGCTGCGCGAGCGCGAGCACGGCACCCTCGACCATCTGCTGGTGCTGCCACTGACCGCCCTGGAAATCATGCTGGCAAAAATCTGGAGCAACATGCTGGTGGTGGTGCTGTGTACCTGGCTGTCACTGGAAGTGGTGGTCAAGGGCCTGCTCGGCGTGCCGCTGGCCGGCTCGTTGAGCCTGTTCCTACTGGTGACGGCGCTGTACCTGTTTGCCAGCACCGCCCTGGGCATCTTCCTCGCCACCCTCGCCCGCTCGACGCCGCAGTTTGGCTTGTTGGCGATCCCGGTGATTATTCCGATGTTGCTGTTGTCAGGCGGCAGTACGCCGCTGGACAGCATGCCCGAATGGTTGCAATGGGTGATGCAGGGCTCGCCGTCGACGCATTTTGTGAGCTTGAGTGCGGCGATTCTGTTCCGCGATGCCGGGGTGAGCGTGGTGTGGCCGGATTTGCTGGCGTTGGGGGGGATTGGGTTGGTGTTTTTTGCGGTGGCGTTGGCGCGGTTTAGGAAGAGTTTGGCGTCTTGAGTTATACGCCCAAATAAGAAAACGCTATTAAAGAAAATTATAGAGAAAAATACATTATAAAAAACTGTCAGAACTCACAGTTGGCGATACTCCTCACAGATGATTAATTGAGTGCCATGAAGGCACCCAACATAGGAAGATTTCTAAATGTAGTGGTCTAATGAAACCGGACACCCATTTAGGCGAGAATGCTCGCCAGATCGAGGTGTCAGATGACCAAACAACGCCGCTCCTTTACTCCTGAATTCAAGCGCGAGGCTGCCGACCTTGTGCTC